>Ga0208375_1002357_pt1 | contig 17988 bp, 24 predicted proteins | sample RifOxyD1_FD_184038 | JGI IMG/M metagenome (GOLD analysis project Ga0208375, IMG submission 184038) | Soil microbial communities from Rifle, Colorado - Rifle Oxygen_injection D1 (SPAdes) | ecosystem: Environmental > Terrestrial > Deep subsurface > Rock core/Sediment | place: Rifle, Colorado... | reverse complement strand
AAAACCGGGAGAAGACCATGCAAAATGGATTATGTACCCTGTAAAAGAAACAGATTCCTTAACGTGGTATGAATTTTCAGCTAAAAACAGAGTAGCCCATAGTACTAGAAAAAAATTGTTAATAGCAGTAGTTGATGAAGAAAATGATGTAACTTATTATGAGATAGCTTGGACAAGACCTTAATTAGGCATAACATTTTTATATTCTTTGATAATTTTATTAATTCATGCCAATAAATATGCAGGAACTTAAATTTAAGGTAATTGAATACATTAGAATGAGGGGACCTGTAATCCCGGTTCAAATTTCTAAACAAATTGGAAGCAATATCTTATTTGCGGGAGCTGTTTTATCTGAATTATTGGCAAGCGGAAAAATAAAAATAAGCACGGCAAAGATTGGCGGTAGTCCTGTATATTATATGCCTGGACAAGAATCTAGATTAACAATGCTTTATAATTATTTAAATCAAAGAGAAAAAAATGCCTATGATCTATTAAACAAGGATAAAATTTTAAGAGATAGAGCGTTACAACCTGTTGAGAGAGTTGCTTTGCGTGAAATAAAAGATTTTGCTTATCCATTGCAGGTAAATGATGAATTATTCTGGAGATGGTATCTGGTAAGTGAAGAAGAGGCCAAAACTTTAATTAACCCAGTAATTGAAAAAGAACAGCAAGTCATAGAAATTCCCCGGGTTATCCAGGAACAAGTTCAAGTTAAAGAGGAAAAATTAGAAATAGTTGAAGAGATTAAACCAGAAGTTGAAATTCAGGAAAGATTACAACCAGAGATTAAAGTTGAAATCAAAAAAGATGAAAAGATTAAAGAAAGAAAAAGAATCGGGAAGGAAGCTAAAAAAGAAGATTTTATTTTAATGCTTAAGAATTACTTTAATAACAAAAGAGTTAAGATCGTAGAAGAAAATATTGTCAAAAAAGGAAAAGAGTTCGATTACATTGTTGAGATCCCGAGTCATGTAGGAGATGTAAGGTTTTTCTTGAGCGCCAAAGATAAAAAAAAGATTAATGATGCTGATTTGAGCCTTTGCCATAACAAGTCCCAGTTGAAAAAACTTCCTTTAATGATTTTGACAAACGGTGAATTAACAAAACAGGCTAAAGAATATATTAATAATAATTATTTGATTTATGAAAAACTCTAAAATTTAATTTTCTTGGTTAATTTATATTTTTTATTTACAAAAAATGTTAAATAACTTATTAAAATCAAGGATAAAAATATTATTGTATTATTATTTAGCCTAAATCCTTTATTAATAACCTCAGTCTTTAAATTGTTGCAATCTGAATCAAATGTATTTAAAAATATAGGAATGGTTAAATTAACAGCCTGTGCAAATTCTTTTCTTGGAATTTCTGGATTGTAAGTTAAAGTCCAGTTCAGCCAATCTTTTTTATTTCCAGATGCTTCATTTAAACTTGAATTTAAATTAATTTCTTGTTTATAGCATTTTACATCAATATTATAATCCTGAATTCTTTCAAATTTAGAATGCAATGATCCAGGTTCCTTGGAAATGTAATGAGGAGCAACAAAAGAATCAGAAATATAATGAGAAGCTACCCCAAAACTATAGCTTGCTTGATTATAATCATTTAAGTAATAGTAATATCTCGCTTCTTTCAACCATTTTTCAGCTAGATTATAACTCGGGGGATAATGGTGCTTAACAACATCATGAAATACCAAATCAGGAGCTGTGGCACCTTCTTTTAATAATGTTAAGTTTAATTTTTGCTGTAAACTAATGTCTGCGCTATAATAAGCTATTTCAACAACTGTTCTATGGCCGTTTGAATTCCACGCTTCTACATTTCCAATTAAGATTAAATAAAAAAGTATTATAAATATGACTTTCATTCTATTGCCCATATGGAAAATTATATATTTGTTTTGGGTCGAGATAAAGAATTAAGCCTGCTTGAGTTAGTATGCTATTTTAACAGAAAAAATATTGCTTATGAGATTAAAGATAAATGGAATAATTTAGTTTTAGTTTCCTTAGATAAAGGTTTTAATATAGATGAGCTTGGGGGAACGATAAAAGCAGCTAAAGTTCTGATTAAAAGCGAGGATAAAAAAGAATTAAATAATTTTTTTAACAATTTTGAAATTCCTAATAAGGATAAAATTTATTATAGTGTTAATAATGACTATGTAAAGGAAATTTTAAGCAAGAGATTTAAAAAAGAAGTAATAAAAGCTTATTTTAAGAGTGATGTTAATGACCCAAGCAAATCATTAAAGCTGGACTTGGATTTAATTCAATTTAAGGATTATATCGGGAAGGTAATTCAGGTTTCTAAACCTAAATTATATAAAAAAAGAGATGAAACAAGACCAAGTTTTGATGAAAAAAAAGTAACTTCAATAAGATTATCTAAAATCTTAATCAATTTATCTCAGGCTAAGAAAGAAATTTTAGATCCTTTCTGCGGTAATGGTACGATATTGCAGGAAGCTTTATTGTTTAACTTAGATGCTTATGGCTTGGATATGAATATAAATGAATCTAGAAAAAATTTGACTTGGTTGAATAATAATTTCAAGATTAAAAATAGATACAGATTATTTCAAGGCGATGCCAGAAATGTAAGCAGATTTTTTAATAGAGTTGAGGTAATCGTAACAGAACCTTATCTTGGACCATACTTAAAAAATTACCCGAACGATGCAGAAGCGAAGAAAATTATAATAAATTTACAGGAATTATACAAAAAAACCTTTCAGGAATTTAATAAAATAACAAATAAAGTTGTAATTATTTTTCCAGTAATTCCGAGTAAAACAAGGAAAAAATATAATATTAATGTTAATTCTGTAATTTTGGGTACAAATTTTAAGATAGCAAACTATAATGTTAAACTTCCAATCTTATATGGCCATAAAGGCTCTATTCTTGAAAGGGAGATATTTATCTTTGAGAAATAAGAAGCTTTAAATATAGTATTTTTTGCTTGATGGTTATGGGTAGAGTTAAGACAACATTAACAAAGAGGACTGGAGAAGAATTGTATATGTCACATCCAGATAAATTTAGCCTAGATTTTGATGATAATAAAAAGGCTTTGCCTGAACTCGCTCAAATTAATTCTAAAAAATTCAGAAATGTTATTGCTGGCTACATTTCCAGACTAGCAAAAAGAAAAAAGTAGAAAGTATTATAAATCTAGGTTCTTAATGTTAGTACAGCATTAAATAGGGGGATTAAAAATGACAGAAGCAGATAAGAATACAGTGTTTGTAGGAAACAGACCCTTTATGAATTACGTAACCGGGGTGATAATGCAGTTTACAACACAGGGTGCAAATGAAGTAAAGGTAAAAGCCCGTGGTAAGTTTATATCTAGGGCAGTTGACATTGTAGAGGTTGCAAGCAAGAGATTTTTAGAGAATACTGTCAGTGTAAAAGATATAAAAATAGACAGTGAAGAATTTGAAAATAAAGAGGGAAAAACCGTAAGAGTAAGCACTGTAGAAATTACATTAGGAAGGAAATAATCATATTAAGGATATTATTAGGATTCCAATAGAATTAGAAAAGAAGGATAATAACAAGAATTTCTTATCACTGAATTTTATAGAACCAAGTATAGATGCTGCTAATTCATCTGGCAATGGCGAAGCAAAAATTATCCCCGCTATAAAAGGAGCCAATTTTTTTAATACTTTAATATAGGGTTTTTTTAAATGGGGATGGAATCTAATTTTATTTGATAATCTTTTTATCTCATCGAATAATTCATATTTTATAAATCTGAATATTAAATAGTCACTTATCATTGCCCCAAATCCTCCGATAATTGCTACAAAAAATGGAGTTAAATCTCTGGATAATAGATATAACATAGAAATTGCAGGTGCTGTTGTAAACCCATAACTGTAAAATAATCCCACAATAAATACTCCAAAATATTCGTAATACCCTAATCTCGATATGAACCCCCTAATAAATTCAGATTTTAATATAAGAACTGCAAACGCGATACTTAACAAGAGTAAAATTAAGTTATGATATTTCCAGACTAATTTTTCAGATTTTATTATATCCCCCTTTATAACTTCCTCCTCTTTTTTTAACCAGATCATCCCCTTTGAAATAAATCTTATGTTTATAATCTTTTTTAAAATACAAAAGTTTATATTTACTTTAAAATTTAAGATGATTAGATATGGATAAATTATCAGAAGAGTTTTTTCATATAAAAAAAGAGATAAGGATTCTTGCAGGAATATTTATTTCTATTTTTATAATCGGAATCATAGGATTTATATTAATAAAGAATGTTAGTTTTAATGAAGCTTTAATATTAACTTTAGAAACATTAGCATTTTCGCATAGGGAAGAGCAGGGATGGGGCCGGGCATTACAATTATTTTTATTAACTGTCGGAGTTATATTAGTATGGTTTATAATATGGACTACCTTTGACTTAATGTTAGAGGGAAATTTCAAAAAATATTATTATGGGGTGAGGAATATGGATCAAATAAAAAAACTTAAAGATCATTACATAATTTGCGGAGCTGGAAGGGTCGGAGAAAATATAGCTAAAATATTGAAAATGAGTAAAAAGAATTTTGTTTTGCTTGAAAAAAATCCAGAGATTGCAAGGGAAATGCAGGAAAAAGGATATTTGACAATACATGGTGCAAGCGTGGATGAAGAAACATTATTAAAATCGGGAATAAAAAAAGCAAAACATTTGATTGCATGTACTGGAGAAGATGCAAAGAATATCCTGATTATATTAACCGCACGCGAATTAAACCCAGATATTGAAATCGCAGCAAGGGCAAATGAAGAAACAATGGTAAGGAAATTAAAAAGAGCTGGAGCAAAATATATATTCTTGCCAGAACTACTCGGGGCCAAAGAAGTTATCAATGAACTTGGCATCTATAAGTAATGGCGTCGAGGAGATTTGAACTCCCAATCCCCGGATCATGAGACCGATGCTTTACCAGGTTAAGCTACGACGCCTTAGAACAAGGAAGAATTAATTTATTTTAAAAGACTTTTGATTTTGGAAGCTACTTTTTCAGTTTCACCCGGTTTATATTTCCGTGTTTCCCATTTTTCTATCTTTATCCCATCGTTTTCAAATCTTGGAATTAAATGAAAATGTATATGAGGAACAGCCTGCCCCGCAACTCTTTTATTGTTCTGTACTATATTTAATCCTTCGCCAAAGTTCAATAAGGCACCTGAAATTTTTTTAACTACAATAGAGATTTTCTTTAACAAATTATCTGGAATATCTGTTATCAATTCAAAATGTTTTTTTGGAATTATAAGTACATGACCCCCATGCCTGCTCGCGGGTCTTACATCGAGAATAACGATGCTATCTTTATCTTCATATATTTTTGTTGCAGGAATTTTATTATTGATTATTTTACAAAAAACACAATTATCCATGTTTTTATTAGTTATTGAATATTTATAAGTTTTATGCAACCAAAAGGTTTATTATTATGAATTATTAATTATTCTTATGATTAAAGGTCAAAAGGACTACGTTACTCCAAAGCAAGGTCTGATTTTAAAATATAAAGGCAAATTTGACTTTAAAAATTTATATAATACTTCTAAGGAATGGTTTAAAAAAAATAATTATATCTTTACAGAAAAGGAATATAAAGAAAAATACAGTTCTATTGGAACAGAATTTAGAATTGTATTTGATGGAGAAAGAAAAATTGATGATTATTCAAGTTTTCATATAAGTTTTCAAATATACACTTCAAATGCTGTAAAGACAGACGGTAAATATTCGGGCAACCTTCATATGACTGTTTTAGCATATATATTACTAGATAGAAAAAATAAATGGCAATATAGCCCATTAAAATCATTCTTATTCTTTTTCTACAACAATATTATAATCTTCAATAAGATAAAAAATGTTTATGAAGATAAGCTATACGCAGAAGTTATGGAATTAGTTAATAATATAAAAAAATATTCAAATTTAAAATAAAATGGCAGAAAGATATTATATTACTCCTACTGGAGGAATTAAAATAAAATGGGGCGGTCCGAGCGATTTAAAAGAATTATATCGGCAGATGAAAATATGGCTGGAAGATAATGGGTTTGCTTCCGAAAAAAACCTGGAAAAAAAATATGTGGAGATGATCAAACCCAATGGAAAAGACATCTTTGTATTGTGGGAAGCTGGCAAGGACGTCAGCGATTATTTTTCATATAAAATAAATGTTGAGTTTATTTGGATTGCTACAACTGATGTTGAGGTTCAAGAAAGAGGAATAAAAAGAAAGTTGACTAAAGGGACATTGGAAGTAAGGATTATTGCTTATATCGATTATGGAAAGAAATGGGAGACTATGGGAATTCTAAATAAATTTTATTATAAGAATATAGCAAAAAGCAGGTTAGAGGATTACAGGAGAGAATTATATAATAAGATATATAAATTCCAGAAAATGATAAAAGATTTTGTGGGATTAACGGCTTAAAACAAAAGGTTTATTAATGAAATTTCCTTATTTTAATTATGGTTGAGATAGACTATGTCGTACGCGAAATAAAACTATCTTATTCTGGTATTGTAAATTTAAATGAGATATATAATTTAATAAGATCGTGGTTTAACGAACGTGGATTTTTTGTTATAGAAAAAGAAAGTGAAGGTGCAGAAGAGGAATCTGGGAATAGCTTTTATACAAAATTTTATACATTTAAGAAAGTCGAAGAGAATACAAAATATGTCATAGAGGTTAAAATAAGAGCCAATTCATTAAAAGAAACTTCTGATAAAGATGTTTATCAGGGAGATTATATGATTACGTTTGAATCATATCTTGAAAAGGATTATGAAGATAGATATGAAAATAAGCCAAAAATCAAGTTTTTAAGGGGTTTGTATGAAAAATTCATTGAAAAAAGTAGATTTAATAAGTATGAAAGCGAATTGAAGGATTTAACAAATGAGTTTTATAATGAGGTTAAATCTTTCTTAAATCTGGCAAAAATATAAAAAAAGCATAAATTTATATATATAGATGACTTGTTATTTTTAAGCCCGCCATGAGAATACTCAATTGAGCACGGCAACGCCAAGCTATGAACTTGGGAGTTAGTGTAGCGGGCAACAAAGCTTTAATATCAAAAGAACAGGATAAGAAGAGCATCATCATTATCAATAATCATAATTTAGGCTTTAAAATGATAAATAAACCAAAAAAGAGGATAATTTATTAAATATAGTTAAATTTAGACTCTTTAGCTTGTTCTTTAGTATTGGGAGGAAAAAATGGGTAAAATAAGCCCTGTAAGTGCAAAATATATTATTCATACTCAGATTCAGATTGATGGCGCAGTTGACAAACCAGATGTTATTGGTGCTATATTTGGACAAACAGAAGGATTACTTGGAAACGAACTTGAACTTAGAGAATTACAGAGATCTGGAAGAATAGGAAGGATTGAAGTTAGGATTGAAACACGCGGTGGAAAATCCAATGGAGAAATCGTAATTCCAAGCAGTTTAGACAAGGCGGAAACAGCTATAATTGGGGCTGCATTAGAAACAATACAAAGAATAGGTCCTTGCAATTCTAAGGTAAATGTTTTGAACATAGAAGATGTTAGAATAAGCAAGAGAGATTTTGTTATTGAAAGAGCAAAGGAATTATTAAGAGATTTAACCAGTAAGGTATTGCCGGACAGCCAGGAAATTACAGATCAAGTAGCTCAGAGTGTAAGAATGATGGAAATAACAGAATATGGAAGAGATAGATTGGCTGCTGGTCCCTCAATTGATGAAGGTGATGAAGTTATTGTTGTAGAGGGAAGAGCAGATGTTCTTAATTTATTAAAACACGGAATCAAAAATGTCATAGCTTTAAATGGGACAAGCATTCCTGAAACAATAAGAGAATTAGGAAGAAGAAAAATATTAACTGTGTTTGTAGATGGAGACAGAGGCGGAGATTTAATAATTAAAGGATTGTTAAATGCTGGCATAGAGATAGATCATATAATTAAAGCTCCTGACGGAAAAGAAGTCGAGGAAATAACCAAAAAGGAAATTCATAAAGCATTAAGAAGCAAGATAACTGTCGAGCAGGTTAAAATGGAACTTGGAATTATAACAAGAGAAAATAATTCTGAACAAGTACAAGTTCAAGAAGTTAAACAACCTGAAGTGGTCCAACAAGTACAAATACAAAAAAGAGTAATTAAACCAGAATTGAGAAAATTCAAAGATTTATTAGATGATTTGGTTGGAACCAGGGGAGCGTACATCTTGGATGAAGATATGAATTTGCTTGGAAAAGTGCCTATAATGGAACTTCCAAATACAATTCAAAATTTAAATTCACCATATGCAATTGTGTTTGACGGTTACATAGATAGGGAAATAGTAAGTGCAGCAGAAAGATCTGGTGTAAAATATCTTGCTGGAATGAAATCAAGGATTAATCCAAGAGAAACAAAAGTCGAATTAATAACCTCGAACGATTTCTAATTTTTTCTTTTTTTATTAAAAATTAGTTAGGCTTTGAACAATTATTCGAGCAGGGAATTGTTTAATTTCAATAAATTTATATATTTCCTCTTCTTATTTTTTGATATGAATACTGAACAACAAAATGTTTTTTTAGAAAAATCAATAAAATTGGATTCAATTATGCAATCTGTTCGTTCTAGAGCTATGAAATTTTTATCAAGTAATGGAATTCCTACTTCTATGATGTTAACAACACTTAAGCATGAGTTAACGGTGAGAACTGGAGATCGTTTTACAAATATGACAATAATTATCTATCCAAAATTTTCTAAAGAGATGGATGGGATTGATGAATTTAATTTTAGTGTAAAGGGCTATAATAAACGTGTTTCTTTAAATTTTAAACTTAACGTATTTGCGGGCTCTCGAAAACTTGAAGATGAGGCATTTACTTTAGTCATTAACCTTGTAAGAAAACTTATATAAAATAATTAATTTTTCACCTTTAATTTTTCTATAACTGCACGTTTATCAATAATGGCGGAGTTTCCAGAAGACTTTTATTTAAAAATGCAGACTTTACAAGACTGGATACTAATTTAGCTGTTAGTTACCTCAACTTATTCTCAGATATGCTTCCCTCTGAACGCCAAGGATCATGATTAAGGCTGCTTTGTTCCCAACCTGACCTGATTCTCAGGAAGATTAGCTCCAAAGGACATATCGTCTTAGTTTAAGTTAAGACTAGACAACTAAGGTTAATACCTCATCTTGCTTTTCGCTTCCATCGTAAAGCCGGTTTACGGTTACAAGGGACGGCTAACCCCCCAAGCTAGTCTGCAGAATTAATAAGAAAATATAACTTTTAAAACTTTCTAAATCGCATTTATTTCTAGGTTGTTATTTTTACTATTAAGATATAACTGTGTGCCTATTCCTTGCCCGAGATAGTAAAAGGCATTTGCATTTAGCCTATTTAATACATCAAATACACTTTCTCTCTCTTTAAACTCAACTAATTTAGCTTCTTCTAAATTACTTAAGTTCTTTGCAATTTCAAAAGCAGTATTTTTATTTCCCAGATAGTCTACTAAACCAAGTTCTTTTGCCTCTATTCCCAAGAAAAATTCTCCAGTTTCTATCCTGTAAGTATCTTCAAGATTTCTATTGATTTTGACATCATCTAAAAAAATCTGATCAATTTTATTCAATTTACTTTGTATTAAACCGCGTTCTTCATCATTTAATTCTTTATATGGGCTGCCCGCATCTTTATACTTTCCAGAAACTAGTCTTTCATAGGTTATTCCATATTTTTCAAATAAATCTGAGAACTGCAAGTAGGAAGAGATTACTCCTATACTTCCTGTTATTGATAATTCATCTGCAACAATTTTATCTGCAGAACTGGCAATCCAATAAGCTCCGGAAGCACCAACATCTCTTATTAATGCAACCTTTGGCTTATTAAATTCTTTAACCGCATTAGCTATTTCTTTGCTTGCTACGACAGTTCCTCCTGGTGAATTTATCTCTAATATTACTGCCTTGATATTTTTACTATCTTTAGCTTTTTTTAGTAAAGAAATGATGCTATCCGAGTTAGTATCTGCTGAACTAAAAATATTATCGCCATCAGAATTACTAATTATGCCATTAATTTTCACAACTAAGATTTCATTTTCTTGTATTGGTTCTAAATCTGAAACCAGTTTAACTATTAAAAAACTAAGTAATGCTAAAAATAATATAATCCCAAGAACGTATTTCCATTTTTTCATTATATTAATTTTTTGTTTAAATTTATAAAGGTTATGGAGCAACCGAGAATTGAACTCGGGACTATACGTTGCGAACGTATTATTTTGCCACTAGACTATTGCCCCAAATGTAAAAAATGGACTAGCCGGGATTTGAACCCGGATTACGCCCATGCCATGGGCGAGTTCTACCGGATTATACTACTAGCCCGTAAAATTAAGAATAAATCAACGATTTATTAAACTTTTTAATTTATTATTTTACCGAATTTGTTTAAAGATTTACCATCTAAGAATTCTTTTAGAACCCTGTTTAAATCTTTTATCTTTACACGAATTTGCTTCATAGAATCCCTATCTCTTAAAGTGACGCTCTTATCTTTTAAAGTTTGATGATCTATTGTTATCATCGCAGGAACCCCTATTTCATCTACTCTTCTATACATTCTTCCAATACTTCCTTTATTATCATACAAAACTTTAAATTCATTTTTTAATAAATTATAAACTTCTTCTGCTTTTCCCGGCAGTTTATCTTTATCTACCAATGGAAATGCTGCGGCTTGGATTGGAACTAGATTAAAAGGTAGCTTAAACATTTGTCTTTCTTTATCTTCGTTATAAAATAAATCTAATAATCCCCATAAATTTCTATCAACTCCAAAACTTAATTCTAAAACATGAGGAATAAATCTTTTATTGTTAATATTTACTTCCAATTTTTCACCGCTTCCTTTTTGATGTCCCCCCAAATCATGCTCACCGCGATAATGTAATCCGGCTACTTCTTTGAATCCATTTAAAGTTTCTAAATCAAGTTCAATATCAAAATGCAATTTATTGTAGAAAGCACGTTCCTTTTCATTCAATTCTCTAAATCTAAATTTTTCTTTTGGAATCTTTAATATATCTAAATAAAATTGCTGTATTTTTGCTAAATGATAAACATAAAGTTTTGGTAATTTTAACATTCTATTGCAATGTTCACATGAAAATTCTTCTATTTTCTTCTTTTCATTTAATAGCAATCTTAATTTATAATTTTTTATCTCATTCCAGTTTTCTACTTCATTAATTTTTTCAGGATCAAAAAAAATTTGTAATTCAGCTTGCGTAAATTCTCTTAATCTAAAAAAACCCTGTCTTGGACTTATTTCGTTTCTAAAGGCTTTTCCAATGACGGCTAATCCTAAAGGTAATCTTTCACGTAATGCAAAAAATTCTCTTTTGAAGGCAATAAACGGAGATTGGGCTGTTTCTGGACGTAAATACATTACATCTTCTCCTGTTGCACCAACCTTTAAATCAAACATCATATTAAAGAATTTTACTTTATCCAATTCACCTCCACATTTTGGACATTTTAATTTATTTTCCTTAACTATTTTGTCTAATTCATGTTCTTTTAATCCCTGAGCATTTAATTCTGTTTCGTCTTCAATTAATTCATCTGCTCTAAATCTAAAATGACATTTCTTGCATTCAGTTAAAGGGTCTGAAAAATGTTCCAGGTGACCAGAACTTTTGAAAACTTCTTTAGCCAAAATATTTGTATCCTCAATTTCATAATAATTTTCGTTTAAACCTAAAAAATAATTTCTCCATATCTCCTCAAATTTATGTTTTAATAGTGTACCAAGGTGACCATAAGTCCAAAAACCAGCTTTAGAAGCATAAATTTCACCAGAAGGAAAAAAAAATCCTCTTTTAGTTGCTATATTCATTATTTTGTCTGTTTTGGATTCAGGCATAGAAATAGTTGTTTGATATTACTTAAAAATTTAACTAATTTCAAATAATTAACTTTATAAGTCGTTATAATTACGCAGGACTATGTACAAATTTGATGAAGAAAATTTAATTAAGGAAATTAAAGAAAGAAAAGCTAAAAAGATTTTGCTTCAGTTACCAGAAGGATTAAAGAAAGAAGCAGCTAGATTAACTAAATTTATTGAAGAAAATACAGATGCTAAAGTTATTGTTTCTGGAGAACCTTGCTGGGGTGCTTGCGATATTGCACTGAATGAAGCTAAAGATTTGAAAGCTGATTTAATTATATTATATGGGCATGCTCCCTTTATGAAGATTGATTTTCCAATTTTATATATCGAGGCAAGATATGAAACAAACATTGAGGATTTAATAAAGAAATCATTAAAAGAGATTGAAGATTATAATAAAATTGCTGTAGTTTGTTCTGTTCAGCATATGCATCAGATTCCTGTAACTGAAAAAATATTAAAAGAAAATGGAAAAGAAGTTTTTATTCCACCTAAAAAAGGATTTGCGTTTTATCCTGGTCAAGTTCTAGGTTGTGAATATAATGGATTAAAATCAATTAAAGATAAATTTGACGCAATTTTAGTTATTGGAAATGATTTTCATGCTTTGGGAGCTGCATTAGCCATTCCAAAACCTGTAATTTTAATAGATCCTTTTAATCGTGAAGTACATAATATGAAAGAAAAAAGAGAAAAAATAATCAGACAAAGAATTATTGCAATAGATAAAGTCAAAGACGCCAGAAAAATAGGTGTAATTATAGATAATAAACCAGGACAACATTTCGGTTCTGCTGAATATATTAAAAATAAACTTGAAAAAGATGATAAAGAAGTTATTTTAATTAATATGGATGAGATTACAAATGATAAATTAATTAATTTATATGATATTCAGGCATTTATTGAAACGGCATGCCCAAGAATTTCTACGGAAGATTACGCAAGATTTTCAAAACCAGTAATAAATTACAGAGAGGCATTAGTTGTTATTAACGATTTAACTTATGAACAATTATTTGAACAGGGAATTGTTTAAGCTTTTACTTTTAATTTTTCAACAACAGCCCTTTTATCAATAATAGCAGAATTTCCAGAAGGATCTTCAATAATAATTTTAATCGGCATTTCTCCCAATTCAACTTTCCATAATTTTTTTAATAAATTTTTAGCTGCTTTTTTTACACTTTCATCTTCTGCAGTGTCTCTTTCAGCTTCAATAATTTTCTTGAATCTTTGCAAAACTCCTTCAATGTTAGAGATATAACCCTCTGATGCAGGACCGGGTTCAACAGACATTTTTAAAGCGGGAATTTTAATTGTTGCCTGCCCAGATTTTACAACCCTTATATTCAAATCTTTTTTATTTTTTAAATCAAAAGTGTATCTTGAAGGTTCTTTTTGCTCATCTACCTCAATATCAGAAACATGATAATCACAATTTTCACACTTCATTAACATTAAGAAACATTTACCAAAATAAGGAATATTATATTCTTCTTCAATTAATGTAAGTTTATTTTGATGACACAATGGACAAGGTTGATTTTTTAATTGATCCATAAAATTTAGAATAAAGGAATATTTATAAATCTTTTTTAAAAGAAAAATTTATTCAGTTGCTTGAACGTCTTCTGTCTGTGTTGTTCTGTAAATTTGTGCGAAGCTTGGTGTAACAACAATCCAATCTTCTCCGAAACCAGCTATGTCCCCCTCAATCGCATCACATGTTTTCTTTATCTTATTTACTGCTCTCTTAAGTTCGATTATATCTTTATCTTTTAATGGACGAATATTAATCAAAGCAATTGTTGTTCCTTCTCTTAAAGCATCTAAAGCCGGCTTAATATCTGCAAAATCTTCAATAAAGAATGGTCTTACCAGAACTTTAGCCTTAGGACCCTTATCAACATCTGTATCAATCTCAACGTAATCGTTCATATCATCATAATCGGGACTTCCGCTTACAGTTTTTAGAATTGTTTCCTTGACTTTGTTGTAAATGTTTGCCATCTTTTGTAGCCTCTTAACTCTTTAATAATAACAGCTTGTATATAAATATTTCTATTGATAACCCCCAAGTATTCCTATGATATTTAGTATTTCAACACGAGTATAGTTTGGCAGGTTTTTATCATTACTTAAGTCATCTAGGTCCTGTAATACCGAATTTATCTTCAAAGAGAAGTCTTTTCCATTATCATTCAGACAAAAAATCGCACTTTCGATTTTTGCCCTGACATTTCTTGGAACACTGTCATCCTCTTTGATCAAGTTCAAAGTATTTAAAATCAAGTCAATCTTTTCATTCACCATTTTTTTATTTTAAAGTTCTCAAAACCTCTTCTTGTAATTCCTTTGCTCTATCCTTTAACTTATTTTCCTGTTTTTCAATGTTTTTAATCCTTAATTCAAATATTTCCTTTTCACTTTGGAGATCTTTTTTTAATTTATCCTTATCCATTGCAACCAAAAGATTCCCAACGATTTTGTAAGATTGTTTTTTTGTATTTTCAATCTCACTTAAGGCATTTTCATTCTCTAATAATCTCGATTGAAATGTTTGTTTTTGTAATAATAGATTAGAAAGATTCTGCTCTATTAATTGTAATTCCTGCACCTTTTTCTCTGATTCTTTATCCATTTTAATCTGCCTTAACCGTCGAAGAGATTACCCTTGGCTTAAATAATATTTTCGATCCGCAATAAGGGCACCTTACCTTTTTCTTTAAATATTCCGCTTTAATTACTTTTCCACAATCAAAACACTTATGTATAACCATTTTAAACCTCGTAAGCCTTTCCAGTGAATCTTGATTTGCATGATTTACAGAACCAGATTCCACTTGCAATTCTTCTTACTCTAACTTTATTACAGTAAGGGCATTTATGCCATTGCCTTAGCTTCTTTTCTATCTCGGCAACCTTTTGTCTTAATCTTCTACCATAACGAGCTCCAAAACGTCCAGTAGTTCCGACTTTTTTTGTTGCCATTTTATTAGATACTAAGAGATTATTTTAAAAAGGTTTTGTTTTAAGTGGGGATACCCGGATTTGAACCGGGGTCGAAAGGTCCCAAACCTCTCATCATAATTACTCACCCTAATTTTTGTTAGGATTCCAAGCTAGACCATATCCCCAACTTGTTTTAAATCAGACAAATTTAAAGCATTAATAAATCTTGCTACTTGGTCTTTTTTGTATAATGCTTTATTATATTGGTTAGCTTTAACGAAATCAAATCCCAATATTTTTGCTATTTCTTGGAAATCATTTAAAAGATTGAAACAATGATTTGTGAATTTAGCGTAAATTTGTTTGTCTCTTTTAGAATAATAAACACAGCCATCTGTTATCATTAATCCTCTTAAGCAAGCGATCATAAACTCTTTATTTTCTTTAATCCAGTATGGGATTTTAATCTGATTTTTTATTTTATCTCCATTTTTTAATCCAAAGCTGAGTAGTAAATTAAATAAATTTTTATTATAATAATATAATTTAACAGCATTGCTATTTTTAGATTCATATTCATGCAAGTTTATAGGAAATGATTGATTAAATAAATTTTTTATGTGGGTTCTTAGTTTTACATCTCTTTTATCAATAACTATCTCTAAACGATTTCTACTTATACTTCCATCACCTAGAATTATTCCAATACATTCAGCAAATTCTTTAGACACACCATTAAATTTGATAGGTTTACTATAAGAATATTTACCAAAATTCTTAGCATAATCAAATTCTATTTCCTTTAAACCTAATTTTTCTTTATCAAATTTTAAAATTTTAGCTAAAATATTTAAATGGTTTTCGTTTATCGATTTATTTATATTATAGATATTTTTAACTTTAAATTTACATATTTTGCTTAATTTATTTAAACTAAATCCAGAGTTTTTTATAATCTCTTTTAATTCGCTTGTTATTTGATATCTCATTTTTTGGCTATTCTCCATAATAACTCAAAATAATTTATAAATGATTTAGAGACCTGCTTACTTGTGATTACTGATGCTACGGGGATTTCTCCGAAAGTCATTATGGCCACATTAATTCCATAAACAATAATTGTTATTGGTATGGAAAATTCATTAGGTAGATATCTAAACTCTGCATTTACTACCTTCCTGAATTCCATATTTTTTCTCACTTCTTCTGATTGAATTACTCTTGATTTTATTTTTAATTTCTTCTTCTTTTTCTGAAAAATTATAAAATCATGTCCCATAACTTCCCATATTTTTCCTGAAGAACCAAATGCAACATATTCCTTATAATTTAAAATATCTTCAAAAACTGATCTTATTCCTTTCCTTCCTTTATAGACAGCGGAATCTTCCTTTTCATTTAAATTTTGATATAAGTTTTTTAATGAAGGTAGAACTTCTTCAGCTAAGTTGACTTTTTCTCTTAGTTGATTTACTATTATTTCTGGATTAACCGGTTTGAAGATCTTTTTATTAGAAGATATACTATATTTAACAAGCCCCTTTTCTATTAATCTTTCTATCGTGTCGTAAACTGTAGTTCTATTAATTTGTGCTTTTTTGCTTATCTCTCCCGCTTGAGACTCTCCTAATTCTAATAGAACTAAATAAATTATTGCTTCATTCTTGTTTAGACCCAGGCTTAACAGATTTTCCGTTTCCATATATTTAAGTTTATTTTAAATTATATAAATCTTCCTAATGTTGTAAATATCCTTACAACATAAATTATTATACTTAGTTATTACTTTAGAATTATGACAATTAAACTTGAAAATATAATAAAGAATGAACTATCTTATCACCTAGTTAATTCCATGGCCCAGTTAACTTTAGCAACCCCAATTTTTGCCCTTTACGAAACCACTATTGCAAATATGACTGTGGAACAATCTACGAATACAAGGTATTGGGCGGCTGCAATTACATTTGCAGGTATTGGCTATCTTGACGCAAAGGTTAGAGATTTTGTAAGAAAAAAATTATATATTACCGATGAAACAGATGAAGGAAAACAAAGAAAAATAGATAAGAGAACAAAAATGGTTTTTAACACGGCAAGAGCAAGTTTAGTATATTTACTTGGTCTTGAAGGACGTGATCCGACAAAATTCTTGAGAGGGGTCGGTCTTGGAGTTATGTATGGAAAACTATTTGGAGCAAAATCTGGTTATATGATGGATCTTTACAGGGAATTGTCTGGAATAAAGGAATCTAAAAGAATTTCAGAGAAAATTAGAAGGATGAACTCTTATGCGAAAAAAGCATTGATGGTTGGGATTACAGTAGCTTCATTAGCAACAACCATGGGGATATACAAAACTGCCCCACATATAAAAGAATATTTTGTTGATAAGTTTGAGCAATACTTTGAACTATCAAAATAAATTTATTTTTTAGCTTCTTTTTTGACTTCTTTACCAGGAGTCTTTTCAGCAGTTGCAGCGGGAACAACTTCTTTACCAGCCTCAACCTTTCCAGGAACCTTAGCACCCTCTGCAGGAACTTCGCCTTCTTTAGGAGCTTCTTCTTTAACGACTTCTGGCTTCTTCTCAGCAAGTTTCTCAGCAAGAGCCTTCTCACGTTCAATTTGTTTCTTTATTTCTTTATTGATTTCTTCTAATTGTATTTTTAATTGTTCAAGTCTTTCCTTGCTTACTTCTGTACTTTTAGTATCAATTTTTTTATCATAAATTCCCGATTCAATATCCTTATTTATTTCAATCGCTTTCTTTCCCTCAACTAAAATACCAAGAGAATTACAACTTCCAACTATATTTTTAACAGCAGCCTTTAATGATTTGACTATCATATCATCTTTTTTTAATAATGCAATCTTAATAACCTGCTCCATCGCTAAATTCCCAATCTTTTCTTTATCTGGAGTACCTGAACCCTTTTCAACATTAATTTCTTTTTTGACTAATTCGGTTACAGTTTGCATTTTTT
>Ga0208375_1002355_pt1 | contig 17995 bp, 14 predicted proteins | sample RifOxyD1_FD_184038 | JGI IMG/M metagenome (GOLD analysis project Ga0208375, IMG submission 184038) | Soil microbial communities from Rifle, Colorado - Rifle Oxygen_injection D1 (SPAdes) | ecosystem: Environmental > Terrestrial > Deep subsurface > Rock core/Sediment | place: Rifle, Colorado... | reverse complement strand
TAATCGCATAGCTTATCTAACTGAAGGAGCCACTTTGGTTATTGGAATTGAAGAAAACCTCCCTTACAAAGAAATGCATCCAGTATTTATGGAATTTACCTATACTTTCACAGCGGCCCAAAAAGTTTCACTACTCGACGCCAGCAACCACAAGGAAATTGAATCTCTTGAATGCGAGAAAATCGATAAACTTATTTATTCACACATCATCATGTTCAATATGGGAATGACAATCTTTTAATACCTGCCCACTTTGCTTGCCTAGACTACCAAGTAAAGTTATCATTTAGTCATACTTATCAAGGAATTTAAATGATTGGGAAAATTATCCGTATTATTGGTATTACCGTAATCATTATTTTAACTTTTTCATCAGTATTTCTATCTTTAGTCATTAAAGAAATGAAAGAATTTGCTTATAGCAACGACTCTCTATTAAAACTTCCAGCGACGCTTGAAGATATTTTTTACGACAAAAGAATTTCTTATACTTCTAACCCCATGGATAAAAAAATTGTGCTAGCTGAAATTACTGATGAAGCACTCAGCAAGATCGGGCAATGGCCACTTCCTCGAACCACTTGGGCCCAAATAATTAATAAGCTTGACCATTTTGGAGCAAAAATCATTAGCTTTGATGCCATTTTTTCTGAAGAAACCCCCAGTTGCAAAGGCGAATTATCCCAAGACGATGCCTTTGCCAAGGCCATTGCTAAATTTCAAGAAAATAAGGGAAAACATGTTGTTCTTTCCTACTCAGTTGAGACCATCCCATCAAAGCTTACTTTTGGAGATGTTCCTGATGAGCTACTTGATTTTATAATCGATGCTGATATTTCGGAAAACACCTATCAAAAATATATTAGCCGAACTAATTACCCTATCGACAAGCTAATAAGAGTCAATCCACTTCTTGGTTCCATTACCGCAGAGCCAGACCCCGATGGGGTTTTTAGACATTATAGTATTGCTACCAACAACAGTGACTTAAATCTACCATCACTATCACTCATAACATTTACTGCCTATACCAACCAAAAAGTAAATCTAGTTTTTAAAAGAGATCAAAGAGAACTTAAGTTTAACCAACACAAAATGAATATTAACTTCATGGGTAACACCAAAATACGCTGGACGGGAGGTTCCGAAAAATATCCACGCGTAAGTATCTATAATATTCTTCATGCCAAAGATAATGATGAAAATTTAAAAAAAATTTTTAACGACACTATTGTTTTTATCGGTTCATCGGCCACAGGAGCACACGATTTACGAAATACTCCCGTAAGTACCAATTTGCCAGGAGTCTATGCTCACATGAATGTGGTCAGCATGCTTTTAAATGGGTACACCTTCCAGGATAAAGACACCACCGCTAAGATCAGTTGGACCTTAATCATTTGCGGCAGTATATTGATTATTTTAATCCAATTATTCAAAAATGCTATCATAGACTTAATTGGTGTCACCCTTATTTGCGCAGCCATGTTTTATCTAGACAGGCTCTACTTTCTCCCCAAAGGATATGAAGTCAAACTTTTCTTTGCCCTACTTTCGGTAATTTTAATTTATCTATGGAACACTTTCTTAAGTTTCTATATCACCAGCAGAGAGAAAAAGCAGATCAAGGGAACCTTCTCTCGATATGTATCTCCTGCTATCGTTAACGAAATGCTCTCTGACCCATCTAAGCTTAAAGTAGGTGGGGAAAAAAGAGAAATCACCGTGTTTTTTTCCGACGTGCGGGATTTCACCAGTATCAGCGAACAACTTGGTGCCGAAATGTTGAGTAAATCTTTAAATTTTTACATGGGGAAAATGACTGACGTACTTTTTAAATATTATGGCACCGTCGATAAATATATTGGCGATGCCATTGTCGCATTTTGGAATGCTCCCTTAAATGTACCCAATCACGCTTATCAGGCGGTCAAAGCAGCTTTGGAAATGATTGAAATTTTACCTGAAGTTAACAAAACACTTACGGCATGGAATGTTCCAGAATTTAAACATGGGATTGGACTCAATACCGGAGAATGTGCAGTTGGAAATATGGGTTCAGATAAAATTTTTGCCTATACGGCGCTTGGAGACTCCATGAATCTGGGGGCAAGACTGGAGAGCTTGTGTAAATTCTATGGAGTGCAATTAAATGTTTCTGAATATACCCTGCAAAGTATTCCAGAAGATTTAAGGAAAGAGTTTTCCATTCGCACATTAGATAAAGTTAAAGTCAAAGGCAAGCATGAAGCGGTGACCATCTTTGAAGTTCTTCACTCCTTCCACCCTTTTAAAAAAGACCTTGATGCCCTTAATAAATTTAATCATGCATTCAACTTATATCTAGAAAAAAAATTCCAAGAGGCCCAAGAAATTTTTAAAGAATTAAAGGAAAAATTTCCTGAAGATAAATCATCGAAAAGAATGTATGAGTCTTGCAGTAACTTTAATTTAAACCCACCACCAGCTGGATGGGATGGCTCATATGTCCATACCACCAAAGGTTAAAGGGGTAATTCAGCAAAACCGCACATAATCCACAGAAATACCGACACAAACAATGGAATAGTCAGATTATCATCCAATTTGAGCGGAAGCATTTCAAAAAGTGATGCAAAAAAGGCCAGCACAAATGAAACGCCCAAGATTTTTCCAGCATAATCGTAACTAAAGGTTGCTAGTAGTACCACGAAACAACAAACAAAACAGGATATGAAAAAGGCAATCGAGCCTTCGATGGATTTGTGATTTACAATATGATGCTTACCAAATCTTATCCCGATAATCGCACTTAAAGGATCTCCTAGTGCCAAGGTATAGATTGCCACTAATGCCACAGGCTGCGGAAAAGTAATAATTGTAAGTAACAAAGCTATCGCGTAGGGAATAGCTGATGATTCTTTTAAATACTCCTCGCCCCTTAAAAAATATTTATTGATAATCGTTAATTTCTTAGCCGATTCAGGATAACTTATTCTGATTTGTTCGAGCAGGTATAATAAGCAAGTTACCAACCCTAAAAGATATACTGCCCTTTGATGGGTGAAAAACATCCAATAACAAGAGCCGATTAAAAACCCACTACCTCCATGAAACAGTCTTCTTCCCAACTGCAGATCTTTTCTGGTTGCAGTCGGCTCTTTAGGCTCTTCTGCAGAATGTTCCTGGGCGATATCTGTTAGTTTATTAAGCTCTATTATATTATCAACCTCTTTATTTTCGTCTTTTTGTCGTGCTAGTGTTTCCATAAAATTCCTTGGCCTAGTTATTTATCGACCTCATCCATAATAAATCTATGATTTAAATACAAGAACTTATATCAATTTATCAACAATTTCACAAATTGACTAATCGAAATATGCGAACATCAAATCTCAAGGCTAAGTGCAGCTGACCATTCAATAGCTTGTGAGCGGGTAACAATCGGGCTTTGAGTAATGGATGAGTGAAACTTGGTGTAATTAATAGACGCATTGAAAAAAATTTTTTTTAATACTTGATAACCTAAATGGGTACCTATTATATAATTGATTGCACTACCGGCTTGATATTCATCAAGTGATGCTGTTGCTTCACGTACTCCATAATAATAATTCACATAGGACTGAGATAAAAGTTCAATTTGAAAGTAAGGCCTCACAAGTATGTCATCAAACATTTGAAAATCTTTTTGAAAGGATAATCTTCTAATGAGACCTTGGTCACCTCCCCAAAATGAAACTAAAATATTCACCAGACAATCCACATACCCAAATTTTTGGAGATGATAAATACCAAACGGAAATGAATAATTGGTATTCTGAAGCTCGGTGGTAACTCCTTCTTTTGCTCCCGCGTATCCTACGGGTTCAAAACTCAACTGAAAGCCAGTTTGAAACGATTCATAATTAAAAAAGATCGCCCTAACCACTGAGTCTTCAATATCCCAAAAGCTTTTTTTATATTTAAAATAAGGTAAGATAAGTTCATCGGAAGGGTAGCCTAGATAGGGCGTATTCAATCGTTTATAAGTGAGCCCCAATCTTCTTTCCTCTTCCTTCACTGGATAAAAGGCCAAAGAACCATGTATAGAAAAAATAAAAATAAATAAAGCCAGTAGTAATCTCATACCGGCTTTATTATATAACTTATTTTAACCCTGTGAAAGTTTATCTTGTCATTTTATTACGGAAATAAAATGGATGTCCGGACACTGATTAGTCGAACAAATCTCTTGGTATAATTGGGCAAACGAAATTTCTATAAATTGCTTATTTTTTAGATCAAATTGATAGGTTTTGGCATGCGTAAACAAATCAAAAACTAAATCACCATTAACCACATCAAAGGCATCAAAGGCGACCAAAACATATGATACATTTTTAGGAAATAAATTTTTTCCAAGAACCAAAATTACAAAATCATTATCATCACTATTTTGAATTATTTTATTCCAAAAATTTCCCCCGCTTCCGCTAGCATCGTTGGATATATCATTTTTTTGATAACTGGATAATCGCAAACTCTTTTGGACACCATTTTCTGAAAAATTTCCCTCAATCAGAAATTTCTTTGAATATCTTAAAATATCGATTATTTTATCAATACTAATTCCCGGGCCACCACCAGCATCAAATCCGCCATAAGTGCTACAGGTAAAAATCAACATAAACAGCATCAAAGATAATTTCCTCATTATCATACGCTCCTAAAAGATCAGTTATCATCCACTGTATTTTTAATCAATCGGTCACTCACTAATCCAACGAATACCCTTTCTCCACCATAGTATTGGGGGTTATAGAGAATTTTCCTTATTTGGACCTGGGTTCTTTTTAACTCTTGAAAAATCAGATCCAGTCCTTCCTGGCTAACTGATTCGGTTTGATAGCTTAAGTGCCCAGTCTCACATTGATAACATTCTTCAATGGCCATTTGGATTATTTTTTTTAAATCACCAAAAGACACATTAACTTTTTCACAATCGGTGGTAATAACTCCATCACTATTTTCTATCAGCACTTGATCTTGTAATAACTGTTCTAGCTTTTTAACCCCAAAAGTGCCAAATTTTTCCTTGATTTCAAGCTGGGTGGTACCTTTTCTTGTAAATGCTAACTGGATAATAAGAAAAGTTTCCTCATTGGTTGCGCACTCGGAGGTATATTTATCAAGCAGCGGAGTCTCGGTATTAGCAGAAAATATCTGGTCGTATTTTTTCTTATGTTGCGGAAATAAAACTGATAGGATTTCTCCCACTCTATTTTCATTTCCAGTAGCAATAAGCACATTTAATACATTTTCTAAGCTGGGATTGGTGGCATTATTTTCAATACGATTTAGAGTTGACTGGGGAATATTGAGTTTTTTCGCTATTTGATTTGAACTCAAGTAAGGATGTTGCATTTTGAATTTCTTTATAAAGGAATTCAAAATTTCACATTTCTTATCCGTTACTGGTGCAAATAAATTATCTTCGTATAACATCATTCTCCCCGATCAACTTCAAAACATACCAAAAATGTCCCTTCGATAAAAGAGTACATGAAATATCTTCCCAAATTAGAGACCAACATGTAATTTTTACATATTTTTTAAAACTAATAATGTGGTGCTTGATAGATTAAACCTACTTACCAGAACTCATTAATTTCTTAATTTAATAAACTAGTTAGGTAAATCTTGGAAAATTTTTAAGAAATATTTATTCACCATGAATACAAATATTATCAACACCTCTCAAAACTAGTTGCCGACTGCCTTGAACTAAATTAAATATGGATAAATTTTCGGAGGACGAAATGGGGTTTAACACCAACGTTAATCAGCAAAGCAACATTTTCGATAAAGAGACACTTGCTTATCTTTTAGAAAGAAAGGAATTGCTTGGTGAACTTTATGGTTTGTTACTAGACTTGCAAATTTCAGACGTTGAGACTACCGATTCCCCACTAATTCCAATAGAAGTAACTAACCAGCAAGGTGAAAGTGCTATTTTTCATCTAATTGGTATTAATACTACGTCGTTAATTTCCAGTGAAATGAAAGGAAGTATCACCTTTACATTCATAAAAGACGTCGTAAAAGTTAAAAAAATTGAAACTGTAGTAACCAGACCTACTGCAGGCTTAAGACTGGTTACCACCCAAGATTAATTAATCCTTTTGGCCTTCTGCATACTTTGCAGGTTTCATTGTTACTAGGGTTTGGCCAAATGGTTTATATATTAGCGTAATGCTAATCTTCAAGCTTGGGATAGAGATACGATAAGTATCTCTATCCTCCTTGCTTTGGAGCCATTTATGAACACAGTAATTAAACCAAGTAATCTTCGGGCCTTTGTTATCAACATTATGGATCGTTGTAGAAAACATTCACTGATGGTTAGTTTAAATATCAAAGTCGACATGACTAAAGTACTTGAAAAGAAAAAGATAACCGGATTTTCCTTCTATACCATACTCTCAAAAGCAATAAGTGATGTTATCAAAGCAAATCCAAGATATAAAATTATCAACAGTGTTTTTATCAAACGATATATACGAAGTCGTCTGATCGTTTTCGAGCATCATCACTTTTCCTATACCTTTCCAAAAGTTTTTCAAGGCGAAGAAATGCCCATTACTTACGTTATTAATAACGTGGATCAGTTAAGCGCAGAAGAAATTGATAAGCGTATCCAACAAGCAAGTAAAATGCCCATTGAGGATTTCCCGAGTTATCCATCACTCAAAATCATGTCTCGTATTCCAGATTTTTTTCAAAAAATTTTATTATTTATTTATGATTTTCTTAATGATCCTAAAGAGCGAGATGGCAGTATTTGCATAAACAATATTGGAAAAACTTTTGTTAACTCGTTTATTGCTGAATCAAGCCGAACAGTTATTTTTTCCTTTCCAGGAATCGACCAAAATAACGAAAGCCTACTTACTTTAACCATCAATCATTACGTTATTGATGGTAAACTTACCTGTGCATTTGCAGACGATCTAAAAAAGAAGCTGGAATCCCTATAGATATTTAATAAAAAACAAAATTAATTTTAAGATATCTTATTGAAATTCTATTCTCTTTCTTGCATCTTGTTTTGTTTTTATACAATAGTGATCATGCAAGAGTTTTATTCGACTAATTTTCAACTTTATTTTTTCAAACAGAAGCTTATCCGATTTATTTAGTCAATCATTCTTTCCGACTTACCGTCCCCCGTAGGATATCTTAATAATAATATAGATAAATCCGATAAATTACTATGAGTGACTGCATAAATTTATGAGCAATTAAAGCATGCGACCTTATATTCACAATGACTTTAAATTTATTAAAAAGATTACACAAATAATACGCCATAATTCTTTTATAGTTGGATTCATATTATTTTTTTGCACAGGTACGCCATATGTATGTGCACATGAGAAGTTTGGAGTAGCAGATCCTTCAGATTTTCCAATTTATGAACAAAATGAATCAGTCTTTGTAAATGATACAAAAGTTGCTTGGGCAGATTATGCAGCTCTCAGACGAGATCATCTAGGCCTTAGAAAATTAACTAATAAACAGATTAATCAATGGATTATTGATAACTTTTCATATTTAAGCAAGGCTCAATTAGCATTGACCAATATTAGAATTAGTAATGTTCCAGCCGATCATTCTAAAACCAAAATTAATTATAGACCGTTAAATTATGGTAGAGCAGAAGTGAGTAAAACAGATAATCAAGGAGACGGTTTTATTGATATAAAAGGGGCAGGAAATGCTGACAATTTTGAATTGTCAAAACAAGTTAATCAATATAATAATGCACTCGGAAAGTCTGATCAACAATCGATTATAAATACCCTCAGGATTTCAGATCATTCAGACGGAATGATGTCTTTCGGAGAAGCAATTGCAGAAGTCACACGTCAAAAAGCTGCTCAGAAACTTTTTGATCTTCATAATGCAATTAACAAAACAAACCTACAAACCGTAGAGTCATATTTTATAATCTCACTTCCGGTTAACATTTTAAAAGACAATGGGGAAATTCCTGCCGCTCTTTATGGAAGACAATCTAACATCGGAAGAGATGACATGTATTTCAATGTACCAAAAGAAATTTATATAGATAAAGGTAACAGACAAAGAACTATAACCCAAGCAGCAATTGATTTTGGAGGAGTTTTAATTGAAGACGAAGCATTACAAAATAACTTTGAGATGTTTCATCTAAAAGATGAAAATGATCCTCAATTATCTAAGCCATGGGCCCGGGGTCACGACAAAGCGGTTGCTTTTAAAGCAGGAGATGAAAGTGCAGTCTTTAAGCATGTCGAAGAAATGTTAGCACCAATTGAAAAAGAGTGGAGTCAACTGGAAGTGGCTAAATTTTTAAATAAATTTTCCCAGCCTGGAGATGATATCAAAAGTTATCGCATTTTGGGAATTATGAATATTCTTGATAATTTTCAGGAAATACCAGATGGTGCTCGCAGCAAGAAACAACTAGAAATTACAATACAAGAAAACTTGATAAAATATGCCAAGGGACCTAAAGGAAGTATGAAGAATATTGAAAAAATATTGCTAGATTCCAATCATTCATCAACACTGAAAACATTTGTACTGAAAACTTTACAACAGAAAGTTTATAACAAATTCTTGGCATTAATTGAAAAAATGCTTGATTCAGGAAATCCTATCTTGGAAAAATCGGTCGTATTGTTTTTGATGGAAAACCAAGATGAACAATTATTTAAAAAAATGAAAAATAAAATAATAAAAATCATGACACCAAAATTTATTGAAGAAATGCTAACGATTCTCGACTCACAAGAAAAAACTGATAATTTACCACATGATGATCGCTTTTCAAGAGGTGAAATAAATAAAAAGATGAGCTCTTTTGATTCCTTTTTATTTAAATGTACTGATAGAAGCATGAAAGAATTTGGTAATTATGCAAATCTAGTAGAACTAGCAATAGACGGAGAGCTCAAAAGAGAAAAAATGTTAGAATTAAGCAAACAACCTAACTTTTCGTTAAAAATGTTTGTTAATGATTATCGTGTTTTTTTAAAAGACCATATTGAAAACTCACTCTTTAAAAACTCTCCGGTAATTAAGAAAAATTACAACCTTTTAACAAAAAAAGAATACAAGGGGTGGAAGCAAATCTCCATAGACGATCAAATTGAAATATTTAAAGAGTCCAAAACCTCAAATTTGCTATGGGATGCCAACATGCTTGATAAGTATTATACATATGATAAAAAAGTTATAGATACCATAATTGAAATTATAACTACATCACCTACTAAAACGACATTTAAATATCTAGATATATTGCACGATACTTTTGCAAAATTCGATGCAGATGAACTTAAAATGTTATCCAGCGTTTTGTTGAAAGATGTTACCGAACAAAACCGTCCCCTCCATGATAAAGTCCTATTACAAATTCGTAATGTATTACGAATAAGTAAAAATGATAATCAATTCACCCCAGAACTATTAGATGGAATTTACAAATGGTGGAAAAAAAATCCCACGCCCTCTCCTCCTCATAATCTTGAAGTATTGCTAGAAATTCTTGAAAAATATTCACCTATTGAGGACGTTATTTCCTTATTGAAACAAGAGATCAACAATATCCCTCCTACCAATTCATTAAAAGCACTTAAAAAGGCAATAGAAATCGAAAATCCTATCTTTGCCAAAACGATTGGGGAGGCGATATTTCAAAAAACTATAAAAAATGCTAGTGATCAAGGTCGTTCTCTTGAGCTTGAAATCAGACGTTTATTACCAGATTTAATGCCCGCATTAAGAAAAATTTATCCTAAACAAATGCATGAAATGTTTATTTTAGAACGCAACATACCACCAAGATTAGTCCGCAAGCTTAAAACAGTTGCCATTCAAAAACTTATTAGTAATAACACTTTAAACCTTGAGCAATTAATCAATCTAGCTAACACCGAATTAGTGCATGCTTATCAATCTGATATTTCAGAAGCATTGAAATGTATATTGCATAATTGACGAACAAATTGGAAAATTTCAAGAGTCCAACTATCTAAATTAATGGAGTTTAGCTATTTATTGAATCTTTTCTGACTATTTTACTAAAGTATTTCCCGCCAATAACCGATCATTTTAATAGGACATGTAACTAACCCCTTACATATTCTCGAGTCAGTTCTCTATTAGGCCAGTTTCCCCAAAACTGGCCTTTTTTTTACCTTAAATTACGACAAAATTTTACTAATAATCTCGTAAGTATTTTTTGAGATATTGGGAATTTTAGAAATACGATAAATCTCATTGCCCATAATTACCCGATTTTCAGCAGGCACTCTTTTAAAATCACTAAAGAGTTTAGAGAGTGCTGAAGACATTGATGGGTTAAATGTGTCAATGTCGATAATTGCATCCGCAATAAATTTATAGCCAAGTCCATTGGGATGATGAAAATGAATATAATTTCTTCCAAATGTTCTATGAATGGCACGGATCATATTTGGCACAGTCTTATCATAATCCGTGGAAACAATAATTTTATTTAACCGATCTAGAGTATCAGCATGAGGCGATGAAGCTTGGGCACTTAACCATTTCATCAATACTAAATTATCGCTGCTCCATCGATTATAGAATTTTTCAATTGCCGCCTGTCTTTTATTTGAATTGGAATGAACTAATAAATGAAAGGTCATGTACTCATCAGTCATGTTCTTTGCATTTTCAAAATCTTTATAACATTTTGCGTAGATATTATTATCTTCCAAACTCATCAGGTAGGATAAGACCTCACTCTTTAGATCCCTGCGACCTACCTGTCTTGGGATAAACTGATATTGCTGCTCATCTTTCAACTGTTCGTAAAGATCCATCAATTCATTCTTATGAGTCTGGGCGAGAGTTTTTTTGACTTTATTTAATCCATCAAAAACTTCTTGATAAGAAACCACTCCCAGTAACTGGTGAATATAACTTTCAGATGGCATTGAAATTAAAAGCGCTTTAGTGGCGAGATCCACTCTCTTATCCATTAAGACTTCTTTCCATGCCTCAATATAATCATTGGGTATAACCGAATTATGATTCTTTAAATAATCTAAAACCAGATTCGCAGCAATTTTTCTTCCGATTTCATATCGACTAAAAGGATTACTATCCAATTTGAATAAACTATAGGAATCCAGATTAGAATATTCATGCAAACTTATAACGGGAGCTGAAAAATCCCGATTTAAGGATAAATATGGCCTGCGTTTAATATTTTTAAAAACAAACTCATTTTCTTTTTGTTTAATTTCTAAAAAATCCTTTTTTATCTCTAAATCACTACCCGATTCATCTACCAGTCCGATGCGATAAGGCATATGAAACGGTAATTCATTAGATTCAAGAAGCTGTCTGATATAAATATGGAACTCTCCCTCACTCTCTTCATAACTAGATTTAATTTCCAATTTAGGAGTACCTGCACGATGATACCAAGTCTGTTCAAACTGAGAAAAATCATAATTATTATTGGCCACACTCATAGCATGAATAAAATCGTTAGTGGTCACCGCTTGGCCATCAAAAAGCTCAAAATATTTATCCATTCCTCTTCTAAATCCCTCTTTGCCAAGTAGTGTATGAACCATCCTTATCACTTCGGATCCCTTATCGTAGATGGTCGGTGTATAAAAATTATTAATTTCAATGTAGGAGGAAGGTTTAATCGGATGCTTAGTCGGACCTTGATCTTCCGGAAATTGTAACTCCCGTAAGGCCTCAACATCTTGAATACGTTGTACGCCCCTGAAATTCATATCAGAAGAAAATTCCTGATCTCTAAAAACCGTAAGGCCCTCTTTAAGTGTTAATTGGAACCAATCCCTACAAGTAATTCGATTTCCTGTGTAGTTATGAAAATATTCATGTCCCACCACTCCTTCAATTCGTTGAAATTGAAGATCAGTGGCAGTTTTGGCATCAGCAAGCACCAGCGAAGAATTAAAAATGTTTAAACCTTTATTTTCCATCGCGCCCATGTTGAAAGAATCAACCGCCACAATCATGAAAATATCAAGGTCATATTCAAGTCCAAATGTATCTTCGTCCCACTTCATCGCTTTCTTTAATGATTCAAGCGCAAAATGGCAGCGACTTTCGTTGCCTTTATCGCAGTAAATTCTAAGATCAATTAGTCTTTTTGATCTGGTTAAATATTCCCCCTTAATAACCCCTAGATCTCCGGCAACTAAGGCATACAAGTATGAAGGTTTTCTAAATGGATCATGCCAAATGGCAAAATGAAGTTCCTTGGTAAGATCCCCCTTTTCTATTAAATTTCCGTTACTAAGAAGCACTGGATAGAGCTTTTTATTAGCTATAATTTTGGTGGTGAATTTCGCCATGACATCTGGTCGGTCTATATAATAAGTAATTCTTCTAAACCCTTCAGGTTCATTTTGCGTACAAAACATATCACCAGATTTATATAATCCTTCAAGGGTTTTATTAGAAACCGGATCAATATAATTTTCAATTTCCAAAACACAGACATCCTTACCTTTAAATATCTTTAAATAATTTTCCGTTACTTGGTACTCATTATTTTCAAGAATTTTTCCATCCATCTTAACACTGATAAAAGATAAGTTATTAGCGTCAAGAATAATTGGAGCATTAATCTCCTTCGTCTTCTTTTTAATATCTAGTTTAGAACATACTTTGGTTTTGGAATCAGATAATTCAACCGTCAAATAGACACTGTCTACGGTATAATCTGGTGCTTTATAATCACTTAATTTTTTTACTTTAACGTCTTGTGTGTTCAAAGTTATTGCTCCTTAAATTCTATATGATAACCACCATGGTTTCGAATATTGATAACACCAGTATCCAAAATTAAATACTGCCCCTTAATACCAATCAAGGTCCCTTCAACCAGATTTAACTTATCCAAATTAAACGATGATACTTTATCTGGATAGGATAAAATTGGATATTGAAATTCGTAGATTTGCTGATCTTCTAGTAACTCAATATCAGATGATCCAAACGACTCTTCTAATTCATCCAAACCCTGTCCGCAAGCAAAAAACAGCTGCTTTTTTAGGTTTAAATAATTGACCGGTTCTGGCACTCCTTTTAACATATTCCGCCAATTAGTTTTATCATCGATCGCTGAAGCAAAAAGTTTCTCAATTATGCCAGCTTCTCTCCTATTTTTGGTTTTTATAATTGGCATCGCAGTATGAGCTCCTTGATCAATCCAACGGGTTGGTATTTGCGTCATGCGTGTCACTCCAACCTTTGGCCCAGATGTATTGGCCAAGTAGACAATATGCGGCTGCATACAATGCTCTTCCCCCCATAAAGGTTCTCGGCATGTCCCTAAGTGATAGTGACAAAGATAAGGTGAAACAATACAGGTGTCCGTTTGTGCCAAAGACATAAAACATTTGTAACAATAACCGCCAGAATAGGTTTTTTTTATGCTGGTATCGCAATTCAAACAGGTAATTTTATGCTTAAAAATAATGGAAATTTTTTTTCCCAGCAGATCATTTAAGAGAAAAAGGTGGTCAGCCGCGGTAGAAAAAAAATACCGAATTGGATTGGCTTGCTCTACGACCATTTTTACCAGTCTAAATTCCATAAAATTTAAGAACTCCAAAAAAATATTTTCCCTTTAACCAATAATGAATTTACTTGTACTTTGCAATTTTTTTAAATGAATATTAAACTATAATTAAGAAATAATGCTACTATAAACTTTTTTTATTTATGATCAACTCTAACGACAAACATTTTTTCAATAAGATTAATGAGCAAGAAAGAGAGGAACTTTTAACTCAGTTAGGAAATAATCCTACCGATATATTTCTTTGGCTCAAGAACGAGCCGGAAAACATTGAAGAGTTCAAATCAGTCGGTATCCTGTCTGACAAAAGAATCTGCCTGGAAATTAGCGGATCTATTCTCAAAAAAATAACTTCTTCAGCGCTTGTCAACAAAACTATCTTAATAAAATTTAACATAAAAAATTATTATTATTTTTCTACAGGTCACCTCTCCGCTGCGGCAGACAATCGTTACTATCTACTTATTGAAAATCCAATCTTTAGACACGAACAAAGAAAAGATTTTAGAATTGAGTCCAGTCGTTTGCACCGAATTCAATTTAAAGTTGATGAGGAAGTTTTCGAGGGATTAGATGTCTCTGCAGGTGGAATAAGCTTTAAGACACAGACTAAAAATAACGATCGCTTCCAACCAGGTAACAACTATTTAAATTGCAAACTTAGAATTAATCAATTCCAATGCGAAATTAGGGCCGCCAAGGTGGTTAAAACTTTCGAAGAAACATATAAGGATAAGACCGATGGCAAAAAATATAAATTTCTTACCGTTTGCCTTAAATTTCATGGTCTGACCGAAGAAGAAGAAAATGCTCTAGCATCCTTTATATTAAATGAAGCCAGAGGGATTATGTTAGCCAAGAAGCTATTGAGCAAATAAAGAATCATGTAAAACTTATGTACAATTTATTTTGTTTACATAAAAATTAACGTTAATCATTATTAATTTTTCAATAATCGACCATTCAAGTTGACTAAATTCAATATTCAATGATAAATTGACACGCTATATATAATAAAACTTAGTAATTTTAATATTAACAACGCCAAGCGCTTAACAGAAGATGTAAGAATGTTAGAATCATTTGTTAATAACAAGTTAATCCAAAAGAAAAACATGTTGATCCAAAGTAACCTCTATCCCTTTTTCAGAGCGATCGGAGACACCGTCGGTTCCAAGGTTTACGTAAAAAATCAAAAACAGATAATGATTGGATCCAATAATTATCTGGGACTGACTCATCACCCGTACGTCAAAGAAAAGGCCATTAAAGCAATTGAACAATTCGGTACTGGGTGTACCGGTTCAAGATTTTTAAATGGCAACCTTGAAATGCACGAGGAACTTGAAGAAAAATTGGCAAAATTTATAGGTCACAAGTCTGCTTTAATTTTCTCCACTGGTATGCAAGCCAACCTGGGAGCTATCTCATGTATTGCAGGCCCTCGTGATTGCATCATTTCAGATTTAGAAAATCACGCATCCATTATAGATGGAACCAGACTAGCTTATGGCACAGTCTTTAAATACAAACATAGTAATATGAATTGCCTCGAAGAAGTTTTACAAAACGTCAAAGATAAATACCAACGAAAAATAATCATTACTGACGGTGTTTTTTCCATGACTGGAACCATTGCTAATTTAACTAAAATAGTTGAACTAGCAAAAAAATATGGAGCTCTCGTTTATGTTGATGATGCTCATGGACTCGGAGTTTTAGGGCATCAGGGTAAAGGTACCATCAATCACTTTTCAGTTACCTCAGATGTACATATCAATATGGGTACTTTTTCCAAATCATTTGCTTCTATTGGTGGATTTATCTCAGGATCAAGAGAAGTGATTGATTTTATCAAACATTCTGCTAGATCATTTATTTTTTCCGCATCCATGCCTCCAGCGGCAGTTGCTACCGTAGCTGCATGTATTGATGTAGTAACTCAAGATCCCAGCGTACTTGCCAATTTATGGAGTAATGTCAATTTTATGAGACATGGTTATAAGGAAATTGGTCTCTATACTTATAACTCTGAAACACCTATCATTCCTATTTACGTGGGAGATGATCTAAAAGCTCTGCAAGTATCAAGTTACTTGACGGAAAAAGGAATTTTCTCCACCCCAGTAATCGCTCCGGCAGTCAAGGAAGGAGATGCACTTATTCGCACTAGCTATATGGCCACTCACGAAAAAGAAGATCTTGCCAAAGTTTTGGAAGTCTTTAGTGAAGCCAAAAAGCTTTTTGAACTCCCTTCCATATATAATTAAAAAATATGAAAATTTTAATCACAGGGGCCACCGGTTTTGTGGGGTCTCATCTTACCCATCAATTCGTATCTGATGGGCACGAAGTTTATGCACTTTTTCGAAGCGATGCCAAATTTAATGAATTTGCTATAAAGGGAATACCAATCAAAGGTGATTTTTCCAATTTTGATTGGCTCAATAAGCTTCCCGCCAATTTAGAAGCAGTTATTCATACAGCGGGACTCGTACATGCCAGCGACACCTGCGATTTTTACAAAGTTAATGTTGATGGCACAAAAGATCTTATCAATCAACTTAAAGATAAGTATAGCAATTTGATATTTGGATTAATCTCATCGCAAGCTGCCTCTGGACCTTGTCTTAATGTTTATAGCAAAGACGAAAAGGACCAAGATTTTCCGATTAGTCATTATGGGAAATCCAAGTTACTAGCGGAAGAAAAATTAAAAGAACTATCTCCTCATACTTGGAAAAAATTCATCGTAAGACCAACTATGGTTATAGGACCTCGAGATCCGGCCATGCTTTCCGTTTTTAAAATTGTCAAAACTGGACTCATTCCGGTGGTGGGCAACCCAGATCATAAAAACTACAGTTTTGTCTCCATTTTTGATTTAGTAAAAAGCATAACGACAGCTACTTATCATATTAATAAAAGCAACGGTCAAATCTTTTACATTGCCTATCCAAAACCAGTTACCTATCGAACTTTAATCACCTCTATCCAAAAAATCATGGACATCAAAAACCAAAGGGGAATATTTTTTATTAGAATTCCTTCCTTAATCTTAGTCTTGATTGCTTATCTTTTACAAAATGTTAAATATTTTTTCCCCCGCTTTGATCCGCGAATTACTCCCGACAAAACTAAAGAAATTATTCCAAACCAATGGATCGTTACCAGTGATAAATCAATTGAGTTGCTACAAATAAATTATAGTTTTGATCTTAATACAATCATTAGACTTACTTATGAAGATTACAAAGGAAGAAGTTGGTTATAACCTCTTCTAACCAAATCAGTCCGATATACCATCGTTTTTAAAATTTCCATTAAGTACTCAAAGGTCTGCTCTCCCTCAATCTCTTTAAGCGCATAACTTATGGCCTCCAATGTACAAAGCGCTCCCATAAAAGGTTCTCTTCTAAGCGAGTAAATTGATGGGTAATTTTCTTTTAAACACACTGATTGAATCATGGAAAAACCCTTTTCTCTCATTTTAACTTTTTTAGCCTGATGCCAATTTCCATCGGGGACAATTAATTGAATTGGTTTATCAAACTGACTAACCAATGTTTTAGTTAATGGTAAAGCTCCTTCTTCGGGGAACAAAAATAGTGGGATATACTGATCAGATAAAACATCAGCGGAATCGAAAGGATGATTAACTTCTCCCCTAACATAAAGAGAACAATTATTAAGTGCTTGTTTAGTTATCCAAGCTGTATTACTGGGAAGCTTGCGCTCAGAAACATGCATAATAATAGACACATTCGTTTTCAAGTGCAGATTAGAAAAATGGTCACAGAAACAAAAATGCTTATGAATTTTACAACCAAAACATCTATCTTCAATACCGGCCCGTATACGTACCATAAATTAAAAGTTCCAAGTCAGACGTGGGCCAATAACTGATTGATAGTGTGCTACACCCACCACTACATCATGTTGCCACATCCATTTATAAATCGGGTGATTATTATGATAATTATTTGCCCTTCTAACTCCTTCAGAGGCAAACGCTGCTAAAAAGAAAGACCCGACTATATCACTCATAGTATGTTTACCTGACTTAATCCTTTCTTTGGAGGCAAAATAAAACATCGTTCCCGTGGGAAGTAAGGACCACGGGCCATAGAATTGAAAAGTCTTAAATAGTAAGGTTGCATAGGGGACTACATGCCCTGACGGAAAAGACGAATCCCCTCTAAATTTAGTTTCCCAGGGGGATAAATCCGTTTGATCAGGACGTTCATGAATCTGAATAAAGCTAATCATCGCCGATTCTATAAGTGTTAGATAAACAGATGAAGTATATTCTAATGCAAAATTAAACAATTTATTATCTTCAAGCTGACGGCTAAGAGAATAACTCACCACTGGAATAACCGGAAA
>Ga0208375_1002351_pt1 | contig 18028 bp, 16 predicted proteins | sample RifOxyD1_FD_184038 | JGI IMG/M metagenome (GOLD analysis project Ga0208375, IMG submission 184038) | Soil microbial communities from Rifle, Colorado - Rifle Oxygen_injection D1 (SPAdes) | ecosystem: Environmental > Terrestrial > Deep subsurface > Rock core/Sediment | place: Rifle, Colorado... | reverse complement strand
TACGAGGGCGCGAGAGGTATTTTAGAGGTCGAAATCTTTGGTGAGTTGGCTTTTTTTACCGGAGGTATCGGTAAATTCAAGGACAAGAGATACCTTTTTGACTCCTATATGGGGCTTACAGACATTTTTGGAGCATGTTCCCAAATAGATATCATCACGAATAAATGTGTCTTTGCCTGTAATATCAAGCGGTCGCGTCGTCACTCCCTGCACGACTCCCTGCGTTTCATAGCTCACTTCATACGCAACTTTCGAATAACCGTTCTTTAATCCTGAAACAGAAAGAACGATCGTGTTATCTTTGATTTTGCTCCAGGTGACATCGGCAACTATTGAACTATCTGCTGTGACTAACTGCTCTTCCTCAATAACGGACTCTTGCGGCTTTGTTGGAGCTTTTTTCAGGAGCATAAATCCCAAAATAAGAACTCCAATACCACAAACACCGATAATAATTGGTAACAATTTTTTCATATATTACTTTCTATATACTCTGATAACTTTGAAATAGAAATACGGTCTTGTTTCATTGTATCACGAGAGCGAATCGTTACCGCATCATCATCAGTGGTCGTAAAATCAATTGTCACACACCAGGGAGTTCCGATCTCATCTTGCGCCAGATACCGTTTTCCGATGTTTCCACGGTCATCCCACGTCGCACTGTATAATTTTTTCATATCATGGTAAATCGACTGAGCTTTTGCTGTTAACTCCGGTTTATTAGCAAGAAGCGGAAATACTGCTACACGATACGGAGCGAGTGTTGGTTTTAATTTTAAGACTGTCCGCTTTTCTTCTTTCACAAAACTATCGATAAAAAGAGCGAGCATAAGTCTCGATACGCCAACTGATGGTTCTATAACATAGGGAATATACCTCTCATTCGTCTCCGGATCCAAAACAGAAAGGTCTTTCCCGCTCCATTTTCCATGCGTTTTTAAATCATAATCCGTTCGATTTGCTATTCCCTCCAACTCTTTAAAACCCCAGTCCGGAAAATCATACTCGATATCCCAAGAATCAGCTGCATAGTGAGCTCGTTCAGTTGGCGCGTGTTGTCTAAACCGCAATTTGTCTTTAGATAATCCAAGAGACAGATGCCATTTCATCCGCTCTTCTTTCCAATATGTAAAAGATTGTTCCGCATCCTTAGGACGGACAAAATACTCAAGCTCCATCTGTTCAAATTCTCTGATCCGAAATAAAAACTTCCCGGGTGTGACTTCGTTTCTGAACGCAATTCCAATTTGTGCAATACCAAAAGGAATTTTTACCCGTGTGGAAGCCATGACATTGGCAAAATTGGAATATATTCCCTGACAGGTCTCGCCCCGAAGATACGCAATGCTTTTTGAATCTTCTACTGGTCCTACGTACGTCTTGAACAAGAGATTAAATTGCCGCGGTTCTGTCCAAAGAACATTCGTTTCTCCTCGCGAAACGTGATTTTTTACATGTTGGGCGATTTCATCTTCCTGATCAGCCCGCAATCGTTCGTGACAAAACTTACATTCAACTAAAGGATCAGTAAACGCAGTGACATGTCCTGATGCTTCCCATGTTTTGGGATTGAGGATGATGCTTGAATCAAGTCCCACCACATCGTCCCTTGATTGCACCATCTCCTGCCACCACAAATCTTTGATATGTTTTGCAAAGAGCACTCCCGCAGGGCCTAAATCATAAAATCCTGCAATACCGCCATAAATATCACTGGTTGGAAATACAAATCCACGGCGTTTTGTGAGAGATATTATTTCATCAATCATGCTCATATATGTATTGTACCAAATTACAAGAAAAATTTTGCTGTTTTAATTTTCCGCTCTGCGATACGCTCAATGAATGATACCCCTTGTGATAAAGTTAAAAAATGTTTATCAGGAGACAGAAATCCCAACGTCATAAGCACCTCGTTACAAAAGGATAGTAAAATCACATCTATTTTTTGTTCCTCAACAGTTTCAATTATTCCAAGCGTTTCATGAAGCGTCGCATAGATATCCTGATGTTCAACATGTTCTGGCACAAGTTTATCTAGAATTTCAACAACAAGATATGCTGCCCGCATGCGAATCCAGGTTGAAAGACCGGTCCTGTATGTTTTTATGGTTGTCACTTCAGTTACAATATCCATTGTTTTCCCATGGTGAAGCATCATAGAGACTTCATTAAATAGGTCTACATGTGGACCGCGACGACTTGAAATTTTTCTGATGCCTTTGGCGATCACACGGAGTTTACCGATCTTTTTTGAAAATATCGTGAGAATTTTATCTGCTTCTCCGACATTGGAGCGTCTTAAAATAAATGCTGAAACCCGATACACCGAAAGAGGGTTCATGGATTAAAACGTATATTCCGTATCTGTAACCAGTGGCGCTCGTTTTCGTTCTTTTCCATTAAGTTTAATTGTATATTCTTCATCGTTCGTTCCTGATTGTTTTTGAATGAGAAGCTTATACGACCCATCTGGCTTCACCGGACTTGTATACGTAAGTTCAAGTTTTGCTGTTCCCATAGGGTTAACAATCAAAAATCCCTCAAATACCGTTTTTCCGAGACTCTCATACGTTTCGAAAATCGTTGGCTTTCCGTCTTTTGGAGATATTGCACCTTTATTGTCACCGAGCGTGCTTCCAGACGGTGTGAATACGCGTATCCAATTACGAAGAGGTGCGTTTAAACATAAGCCCCCGCTTTCCAGTCCGCAATCGCTCCCAGGATATGGATTTTTATAATCAATGGTTAACTTTGTAGAAATTGTTCCGTCATTATTTATTGTTGTGTCTTTTACAACCTTGCTTGATACAAACATGTTGGATTTCGCACCAGCCATATTACTGTTATTTATATGCAGATAATCCCATCCATTACCCTCCTTATACTTAAGTACCGCAGCAGATTCGCTTGCTGTCATGATACGGCCAGCTAGATTAAAACTTTCTGCAGCTTTCTGCGTGGCGTCATCATGAAAATAAGCAACAATATGTTTTTGATTAATCTCAGCAATAAGCATTTGGAACAAATTTCCCCAATATTTTGACGGGGATACACCTAAAGCCATACGAAGAATTTGTTGAAGAAGGACTCCTATAATATCTTTCCGGGCAGTCCGTACATAATTCACTGGTCTCGTGGAATAATCTTCCAGTTCATACACAGCCTTTGGACAATCACAGCGTTTATCAACAACAGCACTAAATTCTCTATCATAAACATACATCGGCCCTAATATTTTTAATGCTTCAACAAGAACGTGTGTGTCTACCGCAATAATTCCGTCAATTGCCTCTTTCCCGCTTGCATATTTGTACATTTCTTCGAATTTCTGCATAGATTGCTTGTAATCAGGAGAGAGATTGCTATCGCGGATATTTAAGTTATATACACCCTTATGAAATGTCAGAATTTCTCGCGGAGCGGTAAATTTTTTCGTTATGGATGCATCAAGAGCATAAATGTCATCTGCTTTTTCAAGTATTGGTTTTCCTTTTACCATACGAAATTGTGCATAGGCCGTAATAAAGCCTCCTGTTGAACGGAGTTCTTTATCATTTTGAAATAATACTAAATATCGCTTTTCCTTCGGCTCTCCAAGAAGAGACGGAAGGTTCACAAGAAGCGGTTGAGCATTCACAAATAAATTTGCCATTTCCTCAATCACGCCGAAAGCTGACACCATTTTTGACCGAATAACGGTTTTTCCAATTTTCTCAGGATATCTGTTTGGATCGATTGCTTCTAATTCTTTCCTGAGTGTGTCGACGCTCGTTGCCATTTCGTTAATCTTTGGAATTAAGGCGCTCATGGTTTTGACGGCAAATTGCAATCGATCCTCTGCGGTTCCTTCAAGAAATGTCGTTTTCTTTGTTCCTTTGAGCCCCAAGAGATCTGCGTTTGGTTCAATTGCCTCAATTGCTTTATCTCCGGCGGTAAGTCCTGCAAATCCAGCTTTTATTGCGTGTTCTCCATCACTAATATAGGCGCCTAAAAATGGAACTGCTTTCAAAGGCAATACTTTTTTATATTCTGTTTCAAGTTGCGTAAACTTTCCTCTTGTTTCAGCAAGTCCAGATTTTGTTTTCTCAAGATCTTGAGATTTCACTGCGTCCATAGTGACACGAGCAGATACTGAAAGATCTTTTGCTTTAGCTAGTACCCCTCGAAGTGGAAGTAGCATGATACCAATAATAACAACGAACAGAAAGATAATTACTATTGGGATTACTACAAACCTCCATGGAAATCGTTTATGTGTCGTTGTATCGATAGTGATTTTTTTCAATTCTTGTGGCATGTCGTAGATATTATACGGCACCTTTTCCAGAAATCATAGCCCAAGGGCTTTTCAGCATAATGATAATATCAAGAAATAAAGATCGCCGTATGACGTATTCTGCATCCATCTGGATCCGTTTATCAAAATTCACTTCACTTCTTCCTGATACTTGCCAATAGCCAGTAACTCCGGGCTTAGCAGATAGCACAATCTTTACGAGCTCTTTTGTGTGAGGATATTTTTTTTGCTGTTCACGAAGTTCATCGGGATAGTATGGCCGAGGACCTACTAAACTCATATCACCTGCGAGTACATTTAATAGTTGTGGAATTTCATCAATTGAGTGTTTTCTGATAAACCTACCAACATTTGTTACTCGCGGATCTTTTTTTAGTTTATAGCTATTATGCCGATATTCTTCATATAGTTTTTTCATTGTCGGATCTTTTCGAAGCATAGTATGAGCATTGACGATCATTGAACGGAATTTATACAGTTTAAATAATTTTCCCCCTTTACCGACACGCTCCGGAGTATCAGCAAAAATTGGACCTGGACTGTCAAGAACAATAGCAATGGCGGCAATTAGGGATACAGGAAGAAACACAAGACTGATGACCAGTCCACAAACGATATCAACACATCTTTTTGTACACGTATACCACATAGGTTCAGGTAAGCTCTTCATGCTCTGTTCCATTAAAACTCTCGACAAGCTTTTTTATTTTTGGCACAGATGTTTTTTTAGCAACAAGGAGCACATCGTCAGTATTTACAATCAATAGCTCGCTTCCGTCTATGGTAATAACAAGTTGTTTTCCGTAGTTATATACAAGTGAATCTTCGGTATCTTGAAGCATGACTCTTCCCTGCGTCACATTTTTATCTTCTGATTCCTCAAGCGCTTCCTTTAATGCTTCCCATGCACCGATATCACTCCATTCGATATTTGCAGGTACAACATATGCATTTGCTGGATTGAGTTTTTCCAGTATTGCGTTGTCAAAACTGATTTTCTCAAGTGTTGGGTATATATCCTCAAGCGTCTTATGAAACGCATCGGTATGCCAAGTTTCTGCAATTTGCGATATACCTTTATACACATTCGGGACAAATGTTTCATATAACGATAATAAAAACTTAGGCGTTGCAACAAAATATCCTAAATTCCATGCATGATGCCCACTTTCAAAATACTGTTTCGCGGTTGTCGCATCTGGTCTATATTGAAAATCGATAAATGAATAAAACGATACCTCATCAGTTTTTTTTATTTCTTTTCCAAAGTTTATCCACCCTAAATTTTCACTGGCAAACCGAGCTTTTTGAGCAACAAACACAATTCTGTCTTGTTCCTTTTTAACAATTGCTCCAGCGGCAAGGAGAATTTTTCTAAAGAGCGCTTCTTTTTTGACTAAATGATCGCTCCAAAGAATAACCATTGGTTCAAGAGGGTTTTCCCGTGCTAGAATGGCAGCTGCAAGACCTACAGCAGGACCAACATCCCGCATCACAGGCTCTCCTATGACATGATTAGCAGGAAGTTTTGGAAGTTGCTCATGCACAATATCCACGTACGTTGAATTCGTAGCTACATAAATATCCTGCCATTTAAAATCAGGTTGAAGCCTACCTGCGGCAAGCTGAAGGGTTGACTTATCTCCAATGATCTTTTCAAATTGTTTCGGAGATTTCTTCCGAGAAAGTGGCCAAAGCCGAGATCCGACCCCGCCAGCAAATATGATTACCTTCATAAAGAAGTATTATACACGGTTTTAATAAATGTTCGAAATTCTTCTTTAAAACGATGTTCATCAAAACGCATGCCTTGTGATCGACATAGTGCGCTATCAAACGTCATTGTCCGCTCTTTTTCAATAGCAGCAAGAAGTGATGAAACAGTTTGTTTATCAAACAATATCCCTGTTTTACCGTCTATTACAATTTCAGACATTCCACTTGCCTTATATGCAATCACTGGTTTGCCGCAGCTTTGCGCTTCAGCCGCAACTATTCCAAAATCCTCGTCGCCTGCAAATACAAACGCACGACAATGTTGGTAAAACTCGAGAAGCTCGCTATCAGAGGCTGTTGATCCGGCAAATGTAATGTTCCCTTTTGCTCGTTTAATGAGGTTATTTTTTTCACTGCCAGTCCCCACAACAACGAGAGGATATCCATTTTTGTTAAACGAATCGATAACAATATCGGGCCTTTTATAGGGAACAAGACGCGATACATACAAATAATAATCATTTCGTGATTTAAGGGAAGGTACAAAAATATCTGTTTGGACAGGCGGATATATGACTGCATCAACAGATCGTTTGTAATATTGCTTTATTCGTTTTGCAACACGTGCAGAAATTGCAATCATATAATCAGGTCGGGTTGATGCGACAAGATCCCATTTCCGAAGCATTGGAGCAAAAAGTTTTAAAAAAAATGAAGAAATACCTGCTTTATTTGAATAGAAGTTAAAACCACTCCATAAATATCTCGTGGGTGTCAGGCAATAACAGATGTGTTTTGTTTTTGGTTTTGTAATGATTGATTTCGCCTCCGCACTGGTAACCGTTATCACAAGATCAAAATCATCAAAATCAATAGATTCAAACGCAAATGGAGTAAGCCAGGGAAAAAGTTCATGATTGGTTTTAGCAAGTGGTATCAAATTTATCCAGGTTGGCTTGACTTGAAAAACTTTTGCCCATGAAGCTCTTTTGGAGTCATACACAGCTGTATACAGAGGCGCATCAGGAAATAGTTCGTGAAGACTAAGAAGCACCCGTTCCGCTCCACCAATTTTATTTATCCGATCATACACAAGTGCTACGTTCATGCTGTTGAAGCAAGGAGAGGAAACGAATCTATTTTCTTTTCTACTTTCTTGAGTCGAGTTTCATGATTTGTCGTCACAGTGTCAAAATACTTAATCGTCATATTGAGAGTTTTCTGCATTTCATTAAGCTTTTTGTGAATAGGTTTTAGGTTTTCTTCAAACTTTTTATCTAAATCATTTTTTGTGGCAAATACAGAGGATAATTTTTTGATATCGTCATTCGTTATCATACACAGTAACTCTACTATGTGAAAAAATGTGTGTCAAGATGACAAAGCATATTCATATATTGCAAGTGTTTGCGCGGCCATTTTTTTCCATGAATATCGTTTTAGTACGTTTATATCCGGGATTTCCCTTTTATTCGACACGCTACATAATATAGATACAAGAGAATCTACGGACTTCGGATCAAAGTATGTTGCGGAATTTCCTAATATCTCATGAAATATTGGAATATCGGAACAAATAACAGGACATCCGAGAGACAAAGCCTCAAGCGCTGGCAGTCCAAATCCTTCAGAAAGCGACGGAAAGACAAGACAGTGTGCATTCGTATACGCATGAATAAGTAGTTCGTCAGATATTAATCCTGTAAATTGTATTGCATCTTTAGATGATAAAGTTTCAACAAGTACGTGTAACCGTTTGTAAAACATGGTATCTGATCCAATTAATACTAGATGAAAATCCTTTCCCTGAGGGGTTTTTTTGAACGCATCAAATGCATGGATTAACACTTCGACATTTTTATGTGGATATGCGTTACCAACATACATAATATATGGCTGCAATATTTTAAATTTATTTTCATACTTGATACTTGATACTTGATACTTGATACTTTTATCTACCCCCTCATAGGTAACAGTTATTTTATTTTTTGGCATTCCAAGGCTATGTTGTAAATCATCACAAACTGTCTTTGATACGGCAATGATATGTTTTGTTTTTGCCAATCCAATCCGAAGAATCAGATAATATCCTATCCATTTGAGAAAATACAATATATATGGAAGAGTTGTAGCTTTTCCTGTTTGAAAGTGTAAAACAGTCAAATCGTGAATTGTGACAATACATGGAGTTTTCAAAAATAGAGGAACATTGAAATAGGGAATATGAACCAGATCAAGAAGTGCTTCGCTTAATAACTTTGGCATGACCAATTGCTCTTTCAACGTATGCCAATGGACATTTGCAAGACGTTTTTCCCATCGATTATTTGGAAGTTGGAATTGTTCAAAAGAATCTTTTGTAAGAAATACGATAAATGTGTTTGTTTGATCAATTATTGACACCTCGTCAATAAGATTTCGAATATATCGACCAACTCCAGTTTCTTTTATTAACCTTGCATCAATTCCTATCCTCATATGCCGAATAATTTTAATAATAATAATTGTAGATCAAACGTTCGATAAACAAGCCACGTAATGAACCATGGATATTTTTTTTCATAATGTTTTGTATAAAACAATTTATTATAGGTGATAAAAAATGTTTGAGTACGAGTTCTTCGCTCTCGATTACTATGAGACCGACCGCTTTGTTTTTTCTTATGTAAGACTATCACATTTGGATTAAACCATATCTGCCAGTCAGCCTTCTTAATTCTATACGCCCAATCAATATCTTCTCCATACATAAAATAATCTTCATCGAGCAGACCAATTGTTTCAACCACCTCCCTGCGAACGAGAAAAAATGCTCCGCTAATACAGTCAACTTCGTGCATTGTTGATAAATCTTTATAGAGCTGGTGATATCCGCTAAACAGTTGCACTTTAGGAAACAATTTTTCTAATTTTGCATAATACATACATGCGTTCCATGGTGTTGGAAGACCTCGATGACAGGCTGGATCCATGGTGCCATCCATAAGGAGAAGCTTACATGTGGCTGCACCTGCTTTGGGATGAGTGTCCATGAATTCAATCATGGACCTAATGGCATTCGGTTCTACTTCTGTATCAGAATTAAGAAGAAGAACATATCTTCCCTTTGCTTTTTTTATTCCCGGATTGTTGCCTGCTGCAAATCCGATATTTCCTTTGTTTTGAATACGTACTACATCCGGAAATTCTTTTTTCACCATCTCCAAAGTCCCATCAGTCGACTCGTTATCACAAACAATAATTTCTATGGTATAAGATCCTAGCTTTGATCGTTTGAGACTCTCAAGACAAAGTTTTGTTAGGTTAAGGGTATTGAAATTAAGAATAACGACGGATATGTCAATGCTATTCATACAACTTCCTTCCATGCTGCATCTTGCAACTGAGCTATTGTATCCCAATTGTATTGTTTTTCAATTATTTCCCGTGCATGCCTGGTCATCGAAGATACTTTTTCTGAACTCTTACATATAGTTTGAATAATCTTTACATATTCTTCTTTACTATATGCTTCGAACAAATCTTGTTCGGGCTTCATTGAAAGCCCCATTCTCCCTTCATGTGTTGTCATAACAACGAGTCCTGAAGCCATAGCCTCTAAGAGTTTGAACTTTGTACCTCCTCCGATTCCCATAGGAGCAAGAAGGATTGAATGTGTGTCATACACCGTTCTAATATCATTCACACGATCCATAACAGTTACTGAACTTCTGACAAGTGACCTGAGCCTATTTGGAAACTGCTTTCCAACGATAGTAAGCGTTGCTTTGGGAAATATTGCAATAATAGCAGGCCAGAGAGATTTAAGAAGTACTGTTACTGCTTCTGTATTGGGCATCCATGCAAAATCTCCGATAAACAAACATCGAAGATTATCTGCATTGATGGTCTTTTTGGAATATTTGTAGTATGAACAATCAACTCCATTGGGAACAACAGCAATAGATTTTTTGCAAACAGGTTCCATAACCCGTTTATCTTCATCTGATACTGCAATAACGGCACTCGCTTTTTTCCAAACAGTTTCTTCCCAAATACGAGTTTTTATAACATCAAAAAAAAGAAACGGCCGGAGAAATGATACAGGAAACTTCCGTACATATTGTTCATAAATTGAATATTCAATATTATGTTCCCCAACAACAAGTGGAATAGTAAGTTTTGGAAGTGATGGATAGACATAGAAAGGCTCGATGTGAATGAGATCGAAATTGTTAGTTGATAATTGATAATTGATAATTTGCTTCATCTCATTGTTGTTATATGTTGATAAAAGCCATGAGTAATTCCCTAATGCACCAAAAAGGTATCTAAGTTGAAGTGCTTTTCCGCGATACACAGTTTCTACATGAGAAAGAAAAGACAATTCTTTTATATATTCTTTTTCTTTATCGCTGCGAATAAATGAAAGGAGTGTGATGGAATGTTTTTTGGAAAGGCGTTTCAGCAAATTATATATCCGGATTTGTCCTCCGGAATGCAAGGGATATGGAAAGACTGCGCTGATGAATAAAATGTTCATTGTTTTTTCGTTAAATCAATAATCGCGTATTTGTCATTACGAACAAGCACAGTATAGATTTTTGCTAAGTCTTTGGTTTCGAGATCTGCATCTGTCGGAGATACTGTAACATAATGTGTTGCACCCATCTTGATCTTTTTATCAATATCAAATCCTAATGGCCATCCCTGACGACCTGTTTGATATAAAAATGTCGTATCTCCGTTATATGGAGCAATTACTTTTGCATCTTTCGGTAGCAGTTTGTTTGCCATTTGTCCCGCTTCAACAATTTCTGGACGATTAATCCAATAAAAAGTCCTAATTGTGTACCAAGAAAACATACACATAAATATAATGCTCACAATACTTGTTGCATAAAGCGCTATTCTATTTCCTTTTTGAGTGAATACCCATCCAATACCGGCTCCAACAATCGCCGTTATTGTTGGAAGAATCACTATTTGATAATAATCATGCTGGACATTGCCGGCTGCTAAAATAATCATGTACGCAAGAGATCCAACAATAAACCAAAAAAGTATTCCTTTATGTTCTTTTTTAATAGGGGCAACAAGTCCAAATCCCAATAGAATCATTCCCCAATATCCTAATATAAGTTTTGCGACCCTTTCTGCAAACAACCAGTTAAACCATGCACCTTTAAAACGGATATTATTTGCATTGAATAACCATGCGTATACAGCAATTCCTTCCGGATACTTCAAAATCCATTGTCTCCATAAGAGAAACGGAACAATTGCAATTGCTGCATAAAGAAGTAAAGTTCCAAACTTTTTTTTATCAGAAAGTACTAAACCGATTATTGGCAAAAGTAGAAAGCCTGCAACAGGTTTGATGAGTATCGCGAGCGATGCCATCAGTGCTCCCAACACAATGTATATCCATTTTCTTTTCATTACAGTCATTCCAATATCCATACACAACAAACTACCAACTGCCCACATAACTGCGTGGGGATCTGGCAAAATTGTTCTTCCGTAGAACATACTATATGGAAGAATTGCATACACAAAGGAAGTTGCAATTCCAGCTATTGTTCCAACTCTTCGAAGAATTAATATTCCTAGCGCAAGTCCTGTTAGCGTTGATGCAATGATAGTAAGAATTCGCAAAATTACTTCAATTGAAATTATAGGAAGTGCATTCCCAATATAAGCTCCTATAACTTGATACAAAGGAAATTCAACCATTCGATACCCTTGCGGATTATCAAACCCTGATTGAATATTGGATAAATCATCATATCGTGGATGTAATGGGTCAATACCAAATTGCATGTAATTTCTTGCAACAGCTGCAGTATCGGACTGTCGCCAGCTATGCCAATCAGCAACAGGCGCTGTTATTTTGTACAAGCGAAGAGCGATGCTCACTATCGCAATAAAGAAAAAAAACATACCTGTGATATATTTCCTACTCATATAATTATTTTTCAACAGGTGTATCAATTTTTACACCGCGCTTTAATACTAAGTTGTCAAAAATGAATATTTCTCTATCTCCTGTTTGAACTTGCATCGAATATCCTTCTTCAATAGAAGAGACCGGAGTTATTGAATAAGGATTTTGTCTATAAATATGCCACAAAGCATCGGTCATTCCGGTTGGAAATATCCATGCACGACCATACCGAATGGGAATGTCAACGATAAAGAATTGTTTTATAGAAGTTGCTGGAAATGCCTCTTTTTTAATAATACGAAGCGTTTGCTCAACGACGCTGCTTGCTTTTATCCAATCGTTCCCCACCCGCTGGGTATCAATAATATTTACATACAATAATCCCGCAGTCAGAACAATGACAATGCACTTACCTATCATCGGAAGAATTTTCCATAAACGATCGACAAGCAAAACGAGCCCGATCATAAAAAATATTGAAGGTATATACAGATATCGTTCAGCCATGCCTCCAAGCGGTGCATACGCAGCCATGGTTACCAGATAACAAATAAACCATACGATATGCTTTTTTCCGATCGTATATTTCTTTTCAATGTATCGATATAAAAAGAAGAATATTCCACTTAATATAATCCCAGCTGTTGTCATTTGAAATATGTACGGTCGGACAGACACTCGAAGAGCATTCCATTTCTCAACCATCCCAGGACCTGCAAAAATAGCTATCGTGTATCCCGATATATTACCTATGATATTGACAATAAATGTTGATAGTTTATATCCATAATCACCACTTGATGCAAGCGCTCCTGCATAGTTTCTCAAAAGCCAATAGAGTGGAATAAATAGAAGATACACAACGCTCAATTTCTTATTTTTTGCATATACTAAAGAAAGAAAGAAAAGAACAAGTGGAGCTATCACCATCCCGTCGTAAGACAACATTGAAAGTACAATGAGTACATAGGATAACGGCTGACCGAGAGTAACAACTGAAGCAAGGAGAAAAAAACCGGACAACATACTACTTTGTCCGGATATCCAGTAAATATTCTCATGGTGAACTGATAAAGATGCAAACAATAACGCTCCAATCCAAGCTATTGGTTTTCGAACGGAAATCTGATGAAATACAATATACATAAACCATGTGGTTCCAAGCAATAACGCTATCGACATAAGATGATATGCAAAAGGTTTAAGCCAAAATACGGAAAATAAAACAAAATACCATAACTTTGGTATCGGACGATAGAAAAATCCCTGTGAGTTGGAAAAAAATGTTCCAATGTCTGAAAAGCTACTTTGCGCAGCCCATTTAAGCCAAGTAAAATCATCACCTAAAAAGTATACTGAATATACTTTTCCCCAGATTAATGCTATTGCTAAGAAAAGATAGATAATATAGGCCCATTTATGGGTAAGTAATTTCCAAAGATAATGAGCATAATGAAGTGTAAATGGTCTTTTGGAAACAAGCATAGCTAAAACAAATCCTTGCAAAATCCAGAGGGTATATGCCACTTTTGATGCTTCAAATACATCAATTAATATGGCGTTTACCATAAGACCTACCATACCGGCATACACACCTATGACAAACGACCGTTCAAGTGTTGAAAGCGTTCCAACACGCTTGACAAATATAAGAAAAGAAGCAGCAAATATTCCAAGGAAAGCGATGGCACCAATAATACCGGTTTCTCCAAGCATACGATGATAATCCCCATCAGCTGCAACAGAGAGCGAAGAATATCCACTTCCAAGAAGAATATTCCGCTTAAAAGCCTCAATAGCTCTCGGCCATTGCCCCTGAAACCTTGTGGTAATAGAGATATCATAGACAAGAGCTTTTTGAATGAGAAAGCTACCAGAAATTGTTGCAATCTCTCCGGATGCACCGGAAACATTTCTTGCTTGATACAGAGAGACTGTTTTAATTTGATCAGTACTTACTGATCCGAGATTTATGTACTCACTCCCTATTGGTAAATTCTCTGTTGCCGGTGACTGACTTTGTGCAAGCGTTGCTTGTGTTCCATCTAATGAATCCAGAGTTCCGATTGGACGACCGGTAGATAAATCAATCACAACATCGCTTGTCCGAAACGTCTTATAAAATCGTTCGGATGCGCCGCTTACAAAACTCATTGCCACAAAACTCGCAATAATCATAGGAATTATCCAAATCTTTTTATGTTGCCACCAGAGCATGACAGACATAACAATAAGGTACACTCCAAATGAAATACGCGATGAAGTAAAAAGAAGCATAACCAGTCCCAAAAAAGTTAATATCAAAAATACGATTTTCTGCCAGTATTTCTTAAATGCAATAATCATACTCCCCATAATGGGAATGGTAAGAACAAGGTATGCTGCTAAATCATAATGTCCGCCAAATGTTGATGGAAATCTAGCTGTTGAAGGAAGCCTAAGAGGCACTCCTTTTGCAAACTCTTCATTCATGGTTAAAAACGCTGGGAATCCTAAAAATTTCTGTCCAAATCCGTACAAAATAACAAGGATAAAAGAACCTGCAAGGGTATACAAAATCGGAAGTAATGCTGGTTTTTTCCGAAACGCTTCAAACGCCAGAAAACACACAATCATATATTCAATACGTCTGACGAAATGAAGAATTCCTAAATGTGGGAATAAACTCGTCAAATGGGGAAATATAAAAAGAAGCGCATTTGCAAGAGATATCGCGCCAATAATCCAATATATAATAATGGGGATAATGAGAGGTGATTTAGATATTCGTTTCTCGCGAATAAAAATGACCCCAAGAATGAGAGCAGATACTGCAATCAAAAAGTCTTCTAGCCTGATATATACCCACGTTCGAATGATATTAATAAGAGGCAATTTTGGATACAAGGGAATAAACGCCAAAAGAAATAGCGTCAATATATATAAAATATTTTCATTACACCAATTTAAGAGCTTCTGCATAAGTTGTTTTGAGATATGTATTTCCTGTAATAGTACCTGCAATAGTTAACAAAATGGCTTTTAGGCGTAATAATGTTTTTAGCAATATTGTCGCTCGTTTAGAATTATGCTTGTTATACACATACAGAAGCCCTTTATATATATTTAGTACTGGTCCTGTTCGCCTATTTACTGAGCTTCCGCCTCCAAGGTGAATAATCGGACTTCCTGCATAGAAATATGTTCCATACCCTTTTTTCTTTGCCCGCATGAGTAAATCAATTTCTTCCATATACATAAAAATCTTTTCGTCAAAAAGTAAATCATCCATGAAAAGCTTCTTTGCTGCCATGATACATGCTCCTGATACCCAATCAACGCGCTTCGTGATTTTAGGCGATGAGCGGGTAAGTCCAATGACATCACCTTTAAGAAATAGCGCTGCAAACACAACAGGCAAGCTGAAAAATGGTCCGCACGATGTCTGAGGAGTCCTATCCATATTCAATAGCTTTGGTCCGACAAACGATCGTGGATGTTTTTTTGTAAATTCATACAATTTTCTAATTGCATGATTTGGAATTAAGGTATCAGAATTAAGAAGCAATATATAATCACCTTTAGCTTTTCGTATTCCCTGATTATTTGCCCTGCCAAAACCAACATTGTCACTATTTTTTATTGTTATTACTTTTGGATATTTTTTCGCTAGCATCTCCCGTGTCCCATCAGTCGAAACATTATCAACAACAATGATCTCTGTTTCCATTTGTTGACCTTGCATGCTTTTATATAGAGATGCTAAACAATCATCCAATAGCTTTTTTGTATTAAAACTCACAATAACAACAGAAAGATCCATATGAATAGGTATTACTGAAATAAACGGGCAAATTTTAAGGTATAAGTGAGATTTTTAGATCGGTTTTTAATAAACTGTGCTGGAACGCCACCAACAACTGCGTATGGCTCCACGTCCTTAGTTACCACGGCTCCTGACGCAATAACTGCTCCTTTTCCAATGGTAACTCCTGGAAGGATCGTAACGCGTGACCCAATAACGACATAATCTTCAATAACAACTGGAGCACCAATTTCTTTAAAATCAGGAGAGTCAATATCATGCTCCATCGTATATATGCGCACTTCTCCGGCAATCGAAACGTTGTTTCCAATTCGTAATGGTCTTGTTATAGGACTAATGAATTCCCTGCTATAGGACAATAGAGTCTTCTTCTTCCCTTTCCAATCACGAACATACCTTCCGTCTAAAAACGCATCATTGCCGATAATCGTATTATGTCCAATCTCAATTCCCGACGGCTGATTAAACTCAGCTCGCCAGTGAATAGAAGTATCTTTTCCAATATGCATCCGAAATAGGTATCTATATAAAAATAATCGTATGGTATGACTCGGGATATACCCTGTTAATGTTGCTAAATACACCCAAAAATCAATAAGTAGTCTCATAGCAACGTTCCTTTCCCAACGCGTTCAAGAAGATCAAGTGTTTCTTTCGCTGCTTTATCCCATGAGAACTTCGAAACTTGGTCAAGTCCTTTTTTAACACGGATTCTTCCTTGTATCAAATTTCTTTGCCTAACTGCTGTTAATAACCCGCTTGCAATGCTTTCAACATTTTTTGGATCAACATATACACCCGCTTTCCCAGCTATTTCAGGTAGACTCGAGCTATTGCTGACCACTACTGGACAGCCTTGAGCCATAGCCTCAAGAACCGGAAGCCCAAACCCCTCATAGAGGCTGGGAAGCGCAAAACACAAGGCGTTTTTGTAAAGAGTCGGTAAATCGCTATCAGGCACAAAATCCAAGAATTTTACTTGTTTTTCCACTCCGTATCGTTTTGGAGCATGGAGTATTTCATTGTACAACCACCCTTTTTTACCAACAATCACAAGATCAATTACGCCAAATTTTTGCTTATTCTTTTTCAAAAACAGTGCAAATGCTTCAATCAAGCGCTCGTAATTTTTTCGTGGCTGAATGGTGCCTACTGAGAGGATATAGTGCTTTGCAATTGCGTATTTTTTATCAACTTGCTGCATATGCTGTTTCGTCAAATTGAGCGTTACTAATCCCGGGTAGGTCACAACGACCCGCCTTGGACTTACTTGATATGCCTTAATTATAGCATTTCTACTAAATTCGCTTATTGTAAATATGAGTTTTGCATGACTAGCTGCATATCTTGTCCAGTGAACTAGCTGGTGAAGATCTTTTGCTTTAAATAGCTCTGGATAGCTTAAATAAGAACAATCCATGATTGACATTACCCTAGAAGCACTCACAAAACGTGGTATGTAATGCGTTGGCGAAAATACCACGTCAGCTTTTGGTTTATCTCGGATCAAAGCGAAAGGAAATCCAATAAAGGTCCATAATTTTTTGGGTTTCACAATGTGGTATGTCCACCACGATGTTTCTCTTGGCATGTCAGATCGTGGAGCTTGGGGAAGATAGACTCGAAAGAAAATGTGGGAGTAAAATAGATCTTCTTTTCGAATAGCGTACATCCGAGTTAATATTTCATACGCATACCGACCGATGCCTACTCGATGTTCAACATTTGCCTCATACCCGTCAATTGAAATTATCATAGATTTATTAATTATACCCAGGATACACAACTAAAAGTTTGCGCTCTTGCACATGTAATAATTCAATAACATCCTTTTTCGTTGCTTCTGAGTCACATAATATAAGAGCATTCTCCTTGATAGCGTGTTTTAACCGTTGTTTCTGGGTTCGGATAATCACTTCTGGAAAACTTTCCGGAAAACGAAGAAAACTCACATCGTGGATCGTTGTCATTCCCACAACTCCGCCAAGCGGTGGTTGAGTCCAGTCACTTGACCAAAAAACATCTAAGGGGCCAGTAAACCAGGTAATTGGCACAATATGAAGTACATTCCATAAGAAAGTCAAAAGAGTTGGAGGAATTGGAATAATGACAGATCGGGTCTGGGGAGCGTGCTTTTGAACGAGACTAACAAATCGAGAAAGGGCCTTTTTTTGCCGTAGGGTTCCACCAAAAAGAACGTACTCATGCTCTGGAGCCAGGCGGGTCATGCTTAATACCATCTCTTTGACATACCGCCCAACACCAGATCCTTCAT
>Ga0208375_1002349_pt1 | contig 18043 bp, 19 predicted proteins | sample RifOxyD1_FD_184038 | JGI IMG/M metagenome (GOLD analysis project Ga0208375, IMG submission 184038) | Soil microbial communities from Rifle, Colorado - Rifle Oxygen_injection D1 (SPAdes) | ecosystem: Environmental > Terrestrial > Deep subsurface > Rock core/Sediment | place: Rifle, Colorado... | reverse complement strand
CAAGGTCTTGGCTTTCTTTATGTTCAAGTCAAAACTCCAGAAGGAAAATTAGATTTGATAAATGTGCATTTTGAAAATACTGATTTAGGTTCGGAACAACATTTGAAAGAGACTCTAAAATGGTGTAAAAATAAGAAGATACAACCGATAATTGCCGGAGATTTTAATATGATTAAGACAGAAATTTTAGTTAAACATGCCTTAAAAGATTATGAAATATCTTATTTGTTTAAGCCATACAAATCATTCATGCCAACAGAGTTTTCATATAATAAAGAACCAGTAACATTAGATTATATTTTAATTCCAAAAAAGTTCAAATTTAATAAATTACAATGTATAACAAATAAAGTTTCTGACCATAATCCACTTATCGTTGAAGTAAGCCCTCGCGGCAATTGAGCGACTTGGAGCGAAGCGACTGAAAGATTTGCGGGAATTTACAAAGAGCTTTTATTAAGGGAATTTTTGTTGTAAACTTATGCAAAATCTAAAAATCAATGAAACCATTAAAAACAAAATTTATTCATTTAGAGGAAAGCAAGTAATGATTGATAAGGATTTGGCTGAATTATATGGTGTTCCTACAATGGTTTTTAATCAAGCAGTAAAAAGGAATATTGAAAGGTTTCCTCAAGAGTTTATGTTCCAATTAACTACTAACGAAGCACAAATCTTGATATCACAATTTGTGATTTCAAGTTGGGGAGGAAATAGAAAATTACCATATGCATTCACAGAACAAGGAGTTGCAATGCTTTCAGCAGTTCTAAGAAGCGAAACTGCAGTTGAAGTAAGCATAAAAATTATGAATACCTTTGTAGAAATGAGAAAGTTCCTAATAAAGAATGCAGAAGTTTTTATGAGATTAGACAAAGTTGAGAATAAACTTTTAACTTATGATAAAAACTTTGAACAAATCTTCAATGCTTTAGAAGATAAAACTCTACCAACCAAAGGAATATTCTTTGAAGGACAAGTGTTCGATGCATACAAGTTTGTTTCTGAATTAATCAAAAGTGCAAAAGAATCAATAATTCTCATAGATAATTATGTTGATGAAACTGTATTAACTTTGTTTGAGAAAAGAAATGAAAATGTTAAAGTTGTTATTTATTCGGAATTAACAAAGCAAATAGAGTTGGATTTGAAGAAATTTAATTCGCAGTATGAAAGAATTGAAATTAAACAATTCAATAAATCTCATGACAGGTTCTTAATAATTGATAATCAAGTTTATCATTTCGGGGCATCATTAAAAGATTTAGGAAAGAAATGGTTTGCATTCTCAAAGTTTGACAAGGAAGCAGTCAAAGTTTTAGAGAAACTATCGTAAGCCTGGCTGGCGACTGAAGCCTTTGGAGCGAAGCGACTGATTTATAAATAATCAATTTTCTTAAAAATAATATGAGAGTCTGGCCAATCACATATACAAAATCAGATAGATTAGAAGTAACATTAACAAAGAATGATTTAGAGAGTTCTAGGTTTCAATTTCCAGAGGGGAATGTATTAGACTGGGGATGTTCACAGGGGTACACAACCAATGAAATAAGAAGGATGTTTGGAAGAAGGACAATAGGAATTGACATAGATGAAGGGATGATAAAATATGCAAGAAAATATAATCAAAAAGAGGGGATTGAATTTCATTGCATGGATGGGTGTGACCTAAGAACAGAATTGCCAGGGCCGTATGCGGCGATATTCGCGATGAATAATTTGGTAATGGGGTTGAGTAGGCAAATAACCAAAGCACAATTCAATGACATATTTGAAGATTTAAGAGAATGTTTGGTGCCAGAAGGATATTTAGTGTTAACAGCAGGAACAAGTTTATGGGTGTATGAAAATCAAAAAAGAAGATTCGTTTATTCGACATCAAGAGACAGGCCAGAGTTAAATAGAATTCATGATCCGATTGATGGAATGGTTACAAATAGTTAAGAAAAGCTTTAGCAAAACAAAAGTTTTATTTTTTTTGAAGTTATTATTTTGCCACGAAGCGATTAAAAATATTAAGATTTTTGTAATCTTTTGAGAATTTCAAGAGTTTTTAAAACATATTTGTCTTGAATATAAAAAATTAATTCTGGGGTTGCTGTCAATAATTCATTGATAATAATATTATTAATTGCTAACTCTTGTGTAATAATTGCAAGAATACCCTTTTCTTGAGAAGCTTTTTGATTAAAAAGAATACTCAGTTCGGTTAGTTCTTCTATTTTAGTATTTAGTTTGTACTCTTCGAGAATTTTGTTAAAAAGATTCTTATATTTTTTATCAATAAAAACTTTGATAGAGTTTGAGCCCAAAACAATTTTAAGAGTATCACCTTGGTCATAATTAGTATTTGAGACTATATTCTGTAAAAATTTCAAAAGTTGTTTATCTTTTTCAAAATCAAAAACTAGAATATTATCCTTTAATTGAATTTTAGTATCCCTAAAGAAGATAGGGTTTATTTCTGGACGATCATTGAAGTTAAATCTTCTAAGCATAGCAATCATAGCTTCAATTTGATTTTGCTTGCCAATTCCTTTTTTTATTAAATATCTGGCCAATGATCTTCGATTAATTAATTTCTTTGAATAGCACATTTCAATTTCAGGATTCTTGGATAAAAATAGTCTAAAGTCTTGTTCTAATTGGGTCATTTTCTAATAAATAATGCCTATTCTTATTTAAATGTTTTTATTTGGACACAGATTATAAATATGCCTTTTTTGAAAAAAATAGTATGAAAACCAAAATTGAAATACCCAGAACATGGGGAGGTTATATGCTTCCTCAGTTTGTAGAACTAAGAGAACTAAGCAAAAGAGATAGAGAAGATTATATCCCGGATTTTATAAAAGTAGCAAGGTCGGGATTTGGTTCTGAAATGGATGCATTAGACATATTGAATCATACACTAACACCTGATTTCTTAGTTGGGGCAATTTTTGTTTATTCAGATTCAGTAGAACTAGAAGGTAAATTAGTAGGATTTGGTTCTTTCAATCTTTTTGAAGTTGAAGACCATAGAATATTATATCGAAATGGAAATGTTGTGCATTCAAAACTTCAAAAAAAAGGTATTGGAACTGCAATTCAAAAATATGCCATCCAAGAATTCAAACCAACACATATTTGTTCCAGAACGCAAAATCCGAATATTTATGCAACAATGAAAAAAGATTGCCGAGAATTATTTCCTAATGAAGAAAGAACATTAGATCCAGATATTGTTAAAATTGTAGCAGTACTTGAAGAAAAGTTAAACATTAAAGTAAACAGAGAAACTTTTATTGCCCGAGGATTATATGGTCATTCATTATATGGAATTAATCCAAGACATAATGAATATAGTGATCTTTTTGATAAACTAAATCTTTCTCAGGAACAAGGAGATGCAATATTGCTGGTTGGGAGAATATGATTTGTGAAATTTATGGCAAAGGAAGTTGTTCAGTTGCTTTAGTAGCATGTATTCATGGAGATGAGCAAATTTGGATTAATGTTATAGAAAAAATTAAACTGGAAGTGCCAAAAGAAATTACTTTAGTAGTGATTATTGCAAATGAAAAAGCTAAAACAGAGAATACTAGATTTATTCAAAGTGATTTGAATAGAGTTTTCCCAGGAGCACTAAATGGAGATTATGAATCGCAATTAGCATTTATTTTGAAAAACATACTACAAACATTTGATTATGTAATAGACTTGCATAGTACAGAAGCAATCACAGAGATGTTTGCAATTTTTACAAAGAATGAAGCTTTTAGATTATTAGATTTTATTCCATTGAAAAATATTGTAGCAATACCGAAAATCTTAGCCAAAGGGAAGTCGTTGATTGATAATGTTTCTTGCGGAGTTTCTATTGAAGTTAATGACAATGAAGATATTGATCAGTTAAAACAAATGTTGAATGAGACATTGAATAATATTGTCAAACAAATTCAAACAGAGATAAATAAAGATTATTATCATGTTTTTGATAATTGTAAAGAAGATATTGCCTTTGAAAATTTTGTGGAGTATAAAAAAGAGTTTATACCAATATTATATGGAGCAAAATCTTACAAAGACATAACTTGTTTAAAAGCTAAAAAATGCGCAAAAGAAGAATTAGTTGCACTTTTGAAATAAAATTATAATAAGCGCATCATAGAAACTCTAAGTTCCTTAGCGCGAACGAACATTTCCTCGGATTCATTATATGTTAATTTAATCTCACGAGTGAGCTTGCCGTTCAATAAAACTATGTCTTTGAATTCGTCCATTAACAAATAATTGTAAAAGGAGTTAATAAAGGCATGTATTTTGGTTTATGGATACGTAGCCGCACCGGCGACTGAGGTGTTTAATAATTTTAATCTAAAAGTAATTTTTCCATTTCTTTATTAAATTCTTTAGCCCTTTGTAATGAAGTTTTAGCTTTAGAATGCTTTTCAATTTCTTTTGTTTGATATTGAATTAAATTTCTCTTTCCTCTTTCATAATCTAAAGATTCAACTAAGGAATCAGCTCTGTTTCCAGCTAAATTCAAAGCTTCTTCTTTAGCAGATTCATACTCTTCAAGCAAACTTTCTTTTAATTTACCCCTAACAAAAACAATTACTGAATCAGAAGTAACCTTATGAACAATCTTATCTCCAACCTTATAATTTAATTTTAACAACACTGCATTTGCATAATAAAACATTGAATAATATGAACATACAATAACCCACAAATCAGAAATACTATTTTGATAAGTCTCTTCAGCTACACGCAAACTTTCTTTTCCATTGCTAACAAATATGCTAATAATTTTTTTATCTATGATAGACTTTTTTAATAGACCATCATTTAAATAAGACTTAACATTTGTTTCTGCTTCCTTTATCCGATTTTTATCTAACATTTTTCAACAACCGATAATATTCTTCTATTCCAATTAAAATAATATTATTCTTTAATATTTCACTGATCACAGTAAATTCTTTGCTTTTTGCCATTGCAATGAACTCTTCATAGTTTATTTGGGTTAAATGAATTTTATCTGGCAAAAGAGATATAACAGATTTTATTTCTTTTTGATCGCCACCAATGGACAATAAATCTATATCAGAATGCTTATTATTAGTTCCTTTTGAATAAGAGCCGAATAAAAGTATGATAAAAGGAAATTTCAGTTCTGATAATCTATTATGAATAATTTGAAAATCTTTATTATTTAGTAGATCTTTTTTTCTTTGAAATTCTGCTGTAAATAGGGATTCATTAAAACTATCATCGAGTTCACAAATATTTGAATTTCCAGTCTTGGTAATTTTAATTAATTTTTCCTTCTCTAACAATAATACATTCTCATATGCAGTCCTATAATTTATTTTTAGGGATTCAGATATTTTTTTTATAGTGAATCTATTTTCCCTGTTATTCAATAGGAATTTTAGGATTTTTATCTTTACCATTCTATTACATTTTGTAATAATACTATTACTTTAAGTAATATATAAACATTTCTATTAATTAAGTCTAATGGAGATTAATAAAGTTTTTCGATAAAAAGTCGAAAGATTTTCACCACGGCGACTGAACCGTCAACTTTACTAAAGTTGGAGCAAAGGTAACTACGTAAGCCCGGCTGGCGACTGAAGCCTTGGGAGCGAGAGCGACTGAAATATTTGCGGAAATTTCTAATAAATCTTTATTAAATATAAATTTAGATAATAAATTGCAAGAGGTTTATTTCTTAATTAACAAATAGGACTATTTTAACCTATTCAGTTAATAGTAAAACTTATAAACTTGGAGGGTAAATATGGAACAACTAGAAGAGCTAGAAGAAACTTTCGTTGAAGAATATCAATCAGCTTTAATGTTATTTGAACTGAAAAAGTATAAATCCGCGACAATATTGATTTCAAAAGCATTGTTTGCACTCGTAGATTATGTAATATTCAAAAGGTATCAGAAACTAGCGAATAATCATAATGAAAGGTTTAGATTCCTGAAACAAAAAGACACTGAAATATATGAAATAGTGGATAGTGTTTGGGGGAGATATACAGACACTTACTCGAAGCCTGCAATGGAAGAGTCAATAATATTATTAAAAAATGGAATCAAGGAGATAATAAATAAAGATGGAATATTTAGTGAAAGAATTAAAGAAATTGTTAATGGATAATGTTGTAGACATAATCATATTTGGTTCAGTAGCAAAAGGGAAATTAAATAATAATGATATTGATATTGCTGTATTAGAAAAAGGGGTAAATAAGAAAGAATTCAGGGAGAGGCTGGATAAATTAAAACTTAAGAATGTTGATGTGCAGTTTTTGAGCATCGAAGATTATAATAAGTTCATTTGGGTTACTTTAATTAGAGAAGGATTTTCTATAAAACAAAATAAGTATCTTGCGGAAATTTATAGGATTAAACCAATGGTGTTATATAAGTATTCTCTGAAAACCTTGACAAACTCAAAAAAAGTTATGTTTGAAAGGGCAATAAAAAATTTCAAAGGAATTGAAAAATTGTCAAATAGTGTTGTTCTAGTGCCAATAAAATTAACCAGTGACTTCAATGAGTTTCTAAAGATTTGGAATATTGATTTTGATGCAAAAGAATATGGGTTAATGCCGTTAGTGAGAAAGGAAAGTTAGCCACACCGGCGACTGAGGTGCTTGGAGCGAGAGCGACAATAATATTATAAATTAAGGAAATTTAATTATATAGATGAAAATAGAAACAAAAAGGTTGGTTTTAAGAGAATATTGCGAAGAAGATGCTGAGGCTATTATTAAAGGAATTAATCATTTGAATATTTCAAAATGGTTGTTAATGGTATCTTATCCATATACAATTAAAGATGCTAAAGGGTGGATTAATATTAATCTTAAAGAACAGAAAAAGAAACAAAGAGAAAGTTTTGAGTTTTTGATAACATTAAAAGATAATAAAAAAGTCATCGGTGGAATTGGGATTAATGTCAAGAGAAATGAAGTTGCAGATATTGGCTATTGGCTTGCTGAAGAATATTGGAGACGAGGAATAGTATATGAAGCTTGTAATGAAATAATTAATTTTGGGTTTGAAAAACTTAAACTTAGAAAAATTGTGATTCCAATATTTGCAGGGAATATTGCGTCAAATGGTTTGGCTAAAAAATTAGGGGCTAAACTTGAAGGGACATTCAGAAAACAGTGCATTGCTAAGGCAACTGGTGAAATGCATGATGAAAATGTTTATGGGTTGTTGAAAGAGGAATGGAAAAAATAATAGTTAAGTTAAGATTTTTAAAAAATGAAACTCGTACTTGTAAGGCATGGAGAAAGTGAACATAATATTAAAGAGATTATGCAAGGGCATATTCCAAGCGAACTTACAAAAAATGGAATAACACAAGCAAAAAAGGCAAGAGATTTTTTGAAGAATGAAAAAATAGATGTAATTATTTCAAGTGATTTACAAAGAGCCAAACAAACTGCAGAAATATTAAATGAAGCTCATAAACTAAATATTATTTATACCAAAATATTAAGAGAAAGAACTTTTGGGGTGTTCGAAGGCAAAACAAAACATGTACTTTTGAAAGCTGTAAAAGATAGTGGGTTGAAGTATCATGAATTTACACCTGAAGGAGGAGAATCATGCCTAGAAATTAGAGAAAGAATGATAAACTTCTTAGATGAATTGTTGAGGGATTATTATGAGAAGACTGTTTTGCTTGTAACACATGGAGGAAATATTATTGAGTTTTTAGTTTATTTAATAAAATTCTCAAGAAAAGATTATCCTAAGTATATTCCTGATAATTGTGATATTACAATATTAAATGTTGAAAAGGATAAAAAAGCAGAATTAATTTTATTGAATAATAAGGATTTTAATAGCTTCAAGATGGAAATGAAAACAAAAATAGCAGAAGAATTTGCAAAAAATAAATTTATAAAATTGGATGTGTTAGAGAGGAGATTCAATTATTTACATTCAAAATGTATGATAAAAGCACTTGAAGAATTAGGGGTTAAAAATAAAAATATTCTTGCATTAGCATGGGTGCATGATATAGGAAAAATTGAAGATGAAAAAGAGCATGCAAAAAAAGGATTAAAACTTTTAAAAGGATATTTTAATTTAGATGAAGAAGAGATAGATTGTGTATTAAATCATGGATCTTCTGCGCAACCTAAAACTGAAATTGGAAGGATGTTTAGGTATGCAGATGGATTGTCTATGTTCTATCCAGAAATGAAAGAATTATTTGTTGAATCTGGTGAAGAAGAACAATTAAGAAAAATGTTTGAGAAATATAAAAAAGCATATGCAGATAATAAAAGAGTTATAGAAATTTTGGAGAAATTATACATTAGTTAGCCGCACCGGCGACTGAGGTGTTGGGAGCGAGAGCGACTGAATTATAAATAGTTAATTTTTTTTAAAAAAATAAAGAAGATTAAATTAAAAAAAAATATTAGATCTTTATGAGGATGGAATTTTTATAATCAAAAGATGATTATTTCTCTCCTATATAATAATAGTAATCAAAGATACCTTCTTGGGTTTCCAATTCAGTTTTACCACTTTTTATTTCTTTAAAATACTCATTAAATTCATGATAAATATGCCTATCTATCACTATAAATTTTCCATTTTGGTTGAGAGCGTTTCTTATTTTTTCTAGGATCTCTTTCATTTTTTCATCTTTAAAATAATCTAATGACATTGTTTCATAGATTAGATCAAATTTTCCATTAATCTTTTCTTTGGTTAAATCTGCAATTTGAAATTTTACATTCTTTAAGATTTTTTTATTTTTTGCGATTTTTAATTCTTTTTCAGAAATGTCTAACATAGAAATATTTTTATAACCATCCTTTGCAATTCCTTCTGTTACTAAGCCAGTTCCTGCGCCTAAATCTAAAATTGTCGCGTCTTTTTTAATCTCTAAATCATTAATAAAACCTAAAAGAATTTTAATCATTAATTTATTTTGAGGGACATAAGATTCGTAATTCTTAGCTATTTCATTATAATAATTCTTATGGTCATTTGAAGTTGCTTCAAGTGGAAAGAAATAATTTTCAAAATACCTCCTATACCAAAAAGCTTCATCATTAACTAATATTTTTATAAAAATTACTTTTTTATCTAACTTTACTTTTATCCATGAAGGTCTTTTTTTAGAATTTTGATCATAATCAATATTATGCAAGTCAATAACTTTTATTGATTCATATACTTTATCTAATTTTATGGATTTATTAGTCATATTAATAATAATAATAATAATCATTTTTATTATAAAGCTTGCTTATTGAAAATTAAATCTTGCTTAGCTTTATTAAATTTAATGACTAACTCTAAATTTTAGTATGAAATAACAATAATTCCTTTTTTGCTGTTATATATATGTTTTCTCTTGAAATTAAAGGTTATTAAATACTTAGGGGATTTAAAAATCAAGTTCACAAAAGATTTTTAAAAAATGAAACTCGTACTTGTAAGGCATGGAGAAAGTGAACATAATATTAAAGAGATTATGCAAGGGCATCCTGGAATACTATCCCTCAATTAAAAATAAAGAATTGTGAAGATTATAAAGAAATAGGAAAGAAAATAGATCAAATCTTATCTTTGAATAAAAAAGAATATACTCAACTCTCTAATAAATGTGTACAAGTCGCACAAAAAACAATTCAAAGGAATAATTCTACCTGCAAAAATATTCTCAAGAAGATACTTCAGTTTTAGGTGCTTCTTGTTTAGTTTCTGCATATTGCAAAAGATGCGTGCAATCATTCACTAGAAAAAAAACAGCTTTCCCATTTTCAATAATGAAAGAAGAAAGGGAAGCATTATCTAAATTTAAATATGCCATTTCTCTCATATGCAATCCTTGAATTCTTAACATTAAAAAACGCAAAAAAATTCCATGCCCAACAACTAATACATTATCAGAAGAGTGATTTTTCTGTAATAAATCTAAAAATTTTCCTGCACGTTTTTCAACATCAAAGTAATTTTCTCCTTCTAAAGGCCTAAATTTATGTTCTTTTAATCCAGATTCTATTAGTGCTTGAGTATATTCCTGCTTTGTAGAGTAAATTCCTCTACTAATTTCATTAATATTTTTTGTATAAGTAACAGAAATCATCCCGATAGAAGGTAAAATTTCTTGGAGAGTTTCTTTTGCACGTTTTAACTCACTACAATAAATATGGGTTATATTTTGATTTTTTAAGGTCAACCCTAATCTTCTTGCTTGTTCTTTCCCTGTAGAAGTTAATCCTTCATCATGGCCTCTAGAAGAATTAAATTCCTTATCTTTTTGACCATGACGAACAAGGAGAAGTTTCATTTTATATATTATGTAAATAGAACTATTTAATATTATCTTAATTATTGTAATTTCAGTTAGTTTATAACATTTTATATTAAAACTTTTTACTAAAAAGGTATAATTTGAGTTTCTAAATTTTGAACAAAAGTCGCCTTCGGCTAAACACCTCAGTCGCCGCGAGGGTTGAGTAGGCGTCTGTGGGCTATTTTGTGAATAAATATTGAATAGAATAGGGTTTGAGTCTGTCTTTGAATTTATTTATTTGGTTTAAGCTTATTTTTTTGATTTCAATTTCTATACCTAAAAGTCCAGCATATTCTTTTTGATAAAGAATTTTGTAATCCTTTAAAATATTTTGATTAAAATTTTCCTTTTTGAATTGCATGAATATTGAAGGTTTAAAATTAAGAGATTTATAAAAACTGATCGAATTCTCTTGTGCACCAACTTTGATTTTTTTGTTATGAATTTCTTTTTCAAATGCTTTTACTAATTTAGAACCATAACCTTTTTTTCTAAACCTTTGGTCTATTGCAATCTCGCTGATAAGGATATAATCATCTCTTGGATATCCTTGAATTACACCAATTAGTTTATCATCAAGATATAATCCTTTGAAATACTGAGGAAATTCTTTTAATTTTTCTTTGAGAAATTCTTCAGTTCTTACTAAATGAAGATTATTTTGAAGGAATTTGTAGATTTTTGGATAGTCTTTTAATTTAAGGGATTTGATTGGCATAATCTTAAAAGGTAATTTCTGCTTAAATGGGTTTCTGAAAAAAGTTATTTTTGAATACAATTCCTGATACGCAGATATTAGCTTTCATATTCTACTAAGATAGGTAATATTTCATTTAAATCTTTTATTGTATAGTTTGCTTTACAATCCTCTGGTTCTTTGTCCCTGGCAATTAAAATTGTTGTAATACCTAATTTCTGTGCGGGTTCTAAATCAACAGAAAATTTATCGCCGATCATTATAACCTCTTTTGGGGAAAGATTAAGTTTATTTAACATCATAAGGAATATTTGTTCATTAGGTTTTTTAATTCCAGCATCACAGGAAAGTATTATTGAATCAAATTTATCATTTATTCCTAGAAATTCTAAAATTTTGTAAGTGGAAGGAGTTGCATTTGATAATAATGATAATTTTATTTTTTTCTGTTTGAGTTTATTTAATATTTCAATCGTATCAGGGTAGAGTTTACTTTGGAGTTTGTCCTTGTCCCAGATTTGTTGTAATTGATTTAATAGTTTTTCATCAGGAGTTATTCCAAGGGATTTAAGGAACAAAGTGAAGAATTCTTCTTCGGTTAAATTATTACAATACCAATTATTAGCCATAAAATCTTTTAAAACTGACTTTTCTTTTAAACCAAGGAGATTACAAACTTCTTGTCTAGTATCAATAGTCTCTTCTCTATATGCTAATGTATGCCATAAATCAAAGATTATTGCTTTTTTCATTTTATTCCAATGGATAATTATCTTTAATTTATTTATAAATTTTAACTAATTCTTATCTAATATCAGAATATGTTTTACCAGATTTAATCGCTGACTCAACTAAAGGAATTAATTTTTCTTCAGCTGAATTTTCTAGTATCAATTAAGAAGAATCAATTAGAAAATAATTTAAATGAAGTAATCTCTAAAAAAATATGAAAATTCTAATACATTCAGCTTGGGGGATACAACCAGATTTTGTAGGTGGTACAGAACGATTTATTTTAGATCTTGCTAAAGGATTTCAAAAAAAGGGGGCTGAAGTTTTTATTGTTTGTTCAAATCTTCAAGAAGAAATTGAAATTGAAGGTGTAAGAGTTATTGGTATAATCCCTAAAAAATATAAGAGGTTAATCATTAAATATGGCTATGCTAATGAAAAATTTTTTAAGCAAGAAATAATCTGTGAACCTTTTTCTATAGATTCAATAAAAAGGTTCTCACAATATGTTTCACAGCAATTAGAATCCTTTGATGTAGATGTAGTTATATTAAACTCTTTTCTATATTCAGCATTTTTGAATAATAGCTTACCTTTGAATAAAATGATTGTTATAAACCATGAATCTCCAAAAGAATTATTAAATTATTGGGGGAATAATGCTTTTGAAATATTAGTAAAAACAATTAAATTGAAATCTTCTACATTAAGAAAAATCAAAATTTTAGCCGTGCCCAGTAAATATTATGCCAGATTATTTTCTAGAACCTTTAACCTTCAAGTAATCCCTATCCCATTAGGCATTAATACTGAAAAATTTTCAAAATATACTTTAGATAAGAAATTAAGAACAAAATATTGCTCAAAATATGAAACTTTAATTTTATTACCTGCGAGATTTGATATTAAACAAAAGGGTCATGATATCGCATTAAGAGCGTTATCAGTTGTTAAAAAAAAGAATTATAGATTTAAAGTGATTTTCACTGGATATGACCAAGAAGCCTATAGTCAAAATAAAAAAATCTTAGATAAACTTCTAAAGAAATATGATTTGAAAAATGAAGTTATATTAACTAAATTTAAGAATATTTTAGAGGCCTTTTCTATTTGTGATTTTGTAATCTCACCAGAAAGATTTGCTTCTTATGGGATTGCAATTTCGGAATCCTTAGCATTAGGCATACCAACAATAGTTTCTCCAATTCCATCTTATAAAGAAATCACGGAGGGTTATAAGCATGCATATGTAACTAAAAAGAATTCTTCTGAATATTTAGAAAAAGAAATAATTAGTTTAATGGAAAATAAATTTAAAAATAACCCTATTGAAGGAAAAAGATTTAGAGAAAATAATGATTTTCAAAAATGTGTTGACATCTATTATTTGAAATGTAAATCCTTACATTTAAAAGGTATAATTTTTGATATGGATGGAGTTATTGTTAATTCTGAATATCATTGGGAACATGCTGAAGGCCAATATTTAAAATCTTTAATTCCATCCTGGAATAAGTATAAACAAACTAAAATAATTGGTTTTGGCCAAAAAGATTTGTATAATTATTTAAATTTAATTTATAATTTGCAGGTTCCTAGGAAAGATTTTTTTAATGAATATAATTCTATGGCCAAAGAGATTTATTTGAAAAAAGTAGTTTTATCTCCTTACTTCAAGAAATTAATCAATAAAGCAAAGACATCAAAAATAATATTAGGATTAGCTTCCTCATCATCAAGATTATGGATAAATATGGTGCTTTCCAGATTTAAATTAGGAGACTTTAATTATTCAATTAGTGCTGAAGAAATAAATGGAGCCTCTAAACCTTCTCCAGAGATTTATTTGAACACTTTAAAAAAACTTAATCTGAATCAGAATTCTTGTATAGTAATTGAAGATTCAAAAAATGGAGTAATTTCAGCTAAAAATGCGGGGTTATATTGTATTGGTTATAGAAATGGTTATAATGATTCCCAGGATTTTAGTTCTGCAGATATTATAATACAGGATTTTAGTGAATTATTAGAAGGGAAATTAAAAATATTTGTTGAATAGAGTGGTTATCTGACCTAGGTTATTTTCAATCAAATTAAATCTAACCAACAATGAATCTTTGATTGACATTAAATCTTCTATGTCTCCATCGTTATTTTTTATACGCCAATCAATTATCAGAGCTAATCTTATATTAACTAAACGTAAAAATGGGATTAACACTTTTTTTTCTTCTGAAATTAAATTATTTTGTTTTAAGTATCCTTTTAGGAATGATTCTATACCATTCCAATCGATTCCAACTGATTTGGTGATAAAGAGGTGAGAAATTGTTGCTGCTACATCCCAAACAAAATAATCTACATGAGTATCATCAAAATCTAGGATTGAAATCAATTTATTATTATCCACTATAATATTTTCTCTAATAATATCACTATGAATAACACTTTGTCTTAATGATTTTAAATCAAACTTATTTAATTCACGTAGGATTTTATCTTTTTTTTCTAATAAATCTTTTTCAATTACTTCGAAATTGTTTATTCCATTAAAAGAATCAGCCAAATTTCTATTAAATAAATTAGGATTATAAGATAATAATACCTTCTGCATTAATCCAATTTTATTTCCAATATCTTCACATAATCCCAGATCTAAACGCGCCCAAGGAGGATGTGTGCCTTCAACAAATTCAAATAAAACGGCATAATGATTAGCCTGTTGACTAATGGGTTCATTTTTCATGGTATAAAAAATCCTAGGAGTAGAAACTTTATTGGTTAAAAGATACTCAATTAATTTAATTTCATTTTGAATTTGATTTATTTTTTTCTTTTTATAAACTCTAAGAACATATTTTTGATTCATTCTTATAATTAAGTAATTATGATTTTCTATACCTAATTCAATCTTTTCAATTTTAGAGTTACTAAGATTATAATCCTTTTCAAGGAATTTTTGTAAGAGCTTATTATCAATTGTATCAGTCATACTTTCATAATAAAGAGGTTATTTTAATATTTATCTATTAGTCTTAAGCAGTTTATTCTTTATTGCTTTAGTTCTTTCGATTACACCAGGATATTGAAAGGTCGGAATTTTTACAAGTTCATCATTGCTAATAAGACCTTTAACATACAAATCAAAAATACCATATTGATTAATGCAATCCTTGCAGGGTCTTAAACGAGATTTGGGGTTATATTGCTTTTGTTCTGAAAGATGCTCTCTAGCTCTATCTTCTAAATTAAATACAGAACCAATTAAAGGCAATTCTCCACTACAAGTGCAGGTGTTTATTTGACCATAATTATTTGTGCCTAATACAAAAAATGGAACATAACAATCTTGTTCTCTTTGATTAGATTCCATTAATTCAATTACTTTTTCTAAATATACCCTTGAGGGTAATATTTCTTGATACTGATCATAGTTATCAAGAATGGTTTTTAATGTTCCTAATTGTTCCAGAATAGCTCCAAGTGTTTCTTTTGGTTTGCCCCTGACAGGACGTGGGAAAATAATAGTATTACCCTTATTTAAATAACTTAAAAACTCTCCCAAACCACCAATATTTGTTCTTGTGATTACACAATTGATTTCTAAGCCCAAATTTCTTTCTTGTATATAGCAAATATTCCTTAATACTCTTTGATGTAATTTTGGACTATCCGTCCGAGTTCGATTTCTTTCAAAATTATGATGATCCAAAGAAATTTGAAAATAAACATTTTCTAATTCAGCAATCAAATCTATATCCCTCTCTGTAAATAATGTTCCATTAGTCAATAACTGGACTGCAAGGTAATCAGAATGAATTCGTCTTAAAAAATCTATTAAATGGTGATTTAAGAATATTTCACCACCAGATAATTTTAGAACTGTAACGTCAAAAACCTCTCGTGTTCTTCTAGCAACTTCTAAGCCTAAGTCAAATAAATCATCAATATTTGGATTTTCTGGAATTTGATCTTTTAATCCTAATTGAGCAACTTTTGTTTTCCAAGATTCTGGCAAAACTAATCTTCCATCTTTAATCTGAAATTTATATTCCGAAGGACAAAACCCTTCACAATATTGGCATTTTAAATTACAAAATTCTTCAAAAAGGACCAAATCATTTATTACAAAAGGTATCTTTTCCATTGTTAAACCCGGATTATTATTTTTTTATTGATTAAGGATTGTAAATTTTTATTGAAATTATTCTTTTGATTAAATCCAGAATAGAGTTGATCTAAAGTAGAGGGGGATTTAATTAATTTTAATAGCTCTTGTTCATTATTGTTTAATAACTGTACTAGGATTTCCTTTTTTTCATTAACTACGTAAGCTTTGTTTATGTAAATTGCAACATTTGGAGATAAAAATAATCGTGGTTCCTGTTTATGGATTTGTTTTACTTGTTTAGAGATTAGAAGTTCCTTATTCTTTAAAGAGCTTTTATAAATTTTTAATAAGTTTTTAGCAATTATTTGAAGATTATATTTTTTATCAATTACTTTTAAAGATTTCTTAGATTTAATTTTATGGTTAGGATCATTTAATGCAATTTTGATTTGTTTGTATACATTATCCAAAGTGGGTTCAGCAATATAAATCAAAGGAAGATTTTTTGATAGCCCATTTAAGTTACCATATCTAAATGCAATTACAGGAGTCTCACAAGCAATAGATTCAAGTGTTGATTGAGAGAAAGTTTCAGGTAATTTAGATAAAACCAAACTTAGATCAGATAAAGAATAAAAAGCTTTTAAGTCGTTAGTCTTAACCCAATGTGTATTAATAATAATTTTTGATTTTCCTTTTATACCACCTGGGACTAAAATCAATGGAGCCTTAAATTCTTTTAATAATAATTTGGATAATGGTACTAAAAATTCTTCTCCTTTCCCTGCAGAAGACCTCTGTGGAAAAAAGATTACTGGATAGGATTGAGCAATCTTTTTTGCAAGTGATGGGCTTAGTAATTTTAAAGCTTTTATTTTTTCTAAATTATAAAAAATATCTTTATTTATTCCTCTTGGGATTACACTAATCTTATTTCTCAGGTCTGACCACCAAGCAATACTTTTTAGGACATTTGCTGCAAATGATGATGGAGCAATTATCTGTGACCAATTATTTCCCAAAGCTTTATCTAAATGGCTTCCAGCATCAGAAGTAGCATATATCACATCATGCAAATGATAAATTATTTTACAATTCAATCCAGTTAATAATGGAGTAGTAAAAGAACAATTGTGTATGTTTAGGATATCAGTCTTTGAAGCTTCATCTAATATATCTCTAATGATTGAATAATCATTAAGCTTTTTGAATTTAATCCCTCCCAAGTAAAATTCTTTTTCTTTATGGGTAATAGACCTACTAAGTATAGTTACTTCTTCAACTTCGGGCATTTTTTTAAATTCCTTTGCCAGATTAATTATTGTTCTTGCCTTACCGCCATACTGATTAGGGAATATTTCTGGTTCGTCATCTAAAAAACTAATTTTCATTTTGAACCTCATATATTCTTTGATGGAATTCACCTTTAAGTTTTAATCCTTGAGAAATGCCTTCTTGTGTAATTGCTCTACATCTATCCTGAAATAAAGCCAACATCTGGATATTATTAATGTCATCAAATTGTGAACGATAAATTATTGCTAGATTGGCCATAATTTCTAAATTATTTCTAACAGGGATATATTTAGGTTTTATTTTTTTATTTTCTGAAATCTTTTTTATCCTACCTTGAAATGCGATTTTATTACTAGCATAAGGATATTCTTCATAAACAATAAACTTTTTTTCAGGATGAGATTTTTCAATTAAAGATATTGCTTCGTAAACGACTATATGATCTATATGCTCTTGTACTCCTCCTGGATAAAGGATAATGTCATAATTTTCTATTAATTTACTAAATTTTTTACTCAATTCATAGATTAATTTTTGATCTATTTTATTTAATGCAGAAAAAGGAGAATCGTGATTTCTTTTTGTAGCTTGTTTGAGTTTGAAAGAAATGAAATTAATCTCTAAATAATCACAAAATGTTTTCGCTTCATATAAACGTAAATTTTCATACTTCTGTTCAGAAATATTAATGTTCTTCCAGGGGAAACTATTTAATTTACCTTTAGAGAAAATATTTAACAAAGTAATTTTATTTCCGCTTTTAAGAGACTTTATTAAATACCCTGTACATGAAAGTGCACAATCATCTAAATGTGGTTCGATTATCAAGACTTTCTTTCTTGAATTCTTTTTTATAATTTCT
>Ga0208375_1002348_pt1 | contig 18055 bp, 16 predicted proteins | sample RifOxyD1_FD_184038 | JGI IMG/M metagenome (GOLD analysis project Ga0208375, IMG submission 184038) | Soil microbial communities from Rifle, Colorado - Rifle Oxygen_injection D1 (SPAdes) | ecosystem: Environmental > Terrestrial > Deep subsurface > Rock core/Sediment | place: Rifle, Colorado... | reverse complement strand
CCCGCCCCCATAAACACTTGTCCCGATTGACCGTTAACTGTCACGATTTGTCCGTCTTTTAAAAGTTTCGTAGCCTCTTTTGTTCCTACAACACAGGGGATACCAAGTTCTCTACTGACAATTGCTGCATGCGAAGTTTGCCCGCCTTCATCAGTGATAATAGCGGCTGACTTTTTCATTGCCGGTACATAATCAGGTGAAGTCATGGGAGCTACCAATACATCCCCCTTTTTAATTTTATCGATCTCTTTGGGAGACTTGAGTATCCTGACAGTTCCCGTCCCAATACCCGGAGATGCTGCCGCCCCGGTGAGGATCGGTGCTTCGGCAAATTTAACATTGCTGTTTTTCTCGGTTTTTTCTGATTTGGCCGTTTGAGCAATTGTAGTAACCGGACGTGTCTGAACTATAAATAGCTTGTCTTTTTCAAGAGCCCATTCCATATCTTGAGGAAAATAATAATGTTTTTGGATTTTATCTGCGTATTTTGCCAGGGCAATTATCTGCTTATCGTTGATTTTCTGCCTATCTCTAAGCTTTTTAGGTACTTCAAATTCTTTTGTCTTGCCATTAATTCTTGAAAGACGGATTGACTGGTCGGAAATTTCTTTGGAAAGTATTGCAAAAGTACCTTTTTGAACAACATAAGTGTCGGGTACCACAGACCCCTGAACAATCATCTCTCCAAGACCCCAAACAGATTCGATGATAATCCTATCCTTGTCATTTGTTACCGGATCAATTGAAAACATAACTCCGGAGACGTCACTTTGAACCATTTTTTGAACAACCACAGCAATTTTTACTTTTTCGTGAACAATTTTATTCATCACACGATAGTAAATCGACCGGGCAGTAAAAAGAGAAGCCCAACACTCACGCAGTTTATTAATTACATTAGCCTCTCCTTTAATATCCAGGAAAGTAACCTGCTGTCCGGCAAAACTTGTACCGGGCATATCCTCTGCGGTAGCCGACGATCTGACGGCCACCAGACTGTTCTTCATAAAACCTGATAATTTTTTGTAAGACGAAATTGTTTTTTGGGAAACGTCAGCGGGAACTTTGGAAGTCAAAATCATCCGCTGTATTCTTTTTGAAGCCTCTTCCAGTTGGGCCGGATCATTTACATCCAAACTCCCTAATATGTCATAAATTTTATGAATCAGATCGTTTTCCTGTAGAAATAAATCGTAGGCCTCAACGGTGACAACGAATCCGGGGGGAACGGGAAAACCTGCGTGGTAAATTTCAGCTAAATTGGCACCTTTTCCGCCAACCAACTCAGTATCTCCCTTATCCAAATCTTTGAAGTCAGCAACAATAGGCAGTTTGGGCATACTATATTACATAGTAAAAGATATCTGGACAAAGGTAAAGAGGACTCTTTAATGAACAGGCTGGGAAAGTTCACCCTTCAACTTTAATATCCAGGGTTCAGGACCCGGATCCACACCGTCAAGCATTGAAAGGTAAAATGCAAGCCACGCGCAGTAGTGAGGCAGTTCCAACGACTGTGTCAATTTGGTCTTACCCCTTAATGTGTATGTATGGAAAGAAAGTCCTTGCTCCGCAAGAACCTTTTTGGTAACTGCGTAACGCAAAGTCACTCTTTGATTATTAAAATTGCTTTCCATGAATAGATAGCGGTTATTTTTAACGAGTTCCGGCATTTGTGTCGCTTCAATAAGAACATGGTTAACTTCGGGAAAATCATAAAATTGTGTGTAATTTCTGGAGATCTCACACATGGCATTTCTGCCTGCGTTAAGTGCTCCTATAAATGGTCTTCCCCCAAAAAGAACAGGTAAACCGCCGTGCAACCACTTACCCATTTCGGCTGCATCCCAAGAATCCCGGATGTCAGATAATTCTTTCAGAGACGCCAGGAGTACCTCTTCGGAAATAGATAGGATACCAGCCTTATTAAGTGCACCCAAAAGTCCCCCAAGAGAAACTCCCAGTCCTGTTTTAGGAAAATTAGGCGGATTAGAAGCTCCTGGGGATATAATCACTCCATGAATTTCACCTGAAGTTACCATTTCACCGATTTTTCCACCGGTAGCAATTCCCAGGATATTTGCTCCCAACTTTTTAGCAATTTCGATACCCGACAGAGTTTCTTCGGTATTGCCTGAATATGAATTGGCGATAACTAAGGTTTCCGTGTCTACCCATGCGGGGAGACCGTAATCATTGTGTACAGCAAAAGGAATTTTAAGATCTTCCTCGAAAAGCCCCTGGATTAATTTTGCTGCGTTGCTGCTGCCACCCATTCCGGTAACCACTACTTTTTTGCAGGGTATTTGGGGAATATTTGCTGATTGTGCCTGTGTCCAAGTGGTTTTGATCTGTTCAGGGAAAAGAGTGAGAGCTTCCATTACTCCCATAGAATCAAGTTGCCTGAAATTCTCTATATTTGATAAGTCCATATTTATGAACGGATAATTGCCAAGACTTCGTCGCGTTTAACCTCCATCAACTCTTTAGATTTAGCCTCAAGTGTCAAACGAAGCAAAGACTCGGTATTACTTGGCCTTACGCAAAATCTGTAGTCACTATACTCAATAGCCACACCGTCAAGACGTGATACCTCCGCATCTTTATATTTCTCTGCAATTTCATTCATTTTTCCTTCCTTATCCGTAACATCGCTATTTATTTCTCCCGAAATGAAGTATTTACCCAAAACCGGAGCAACTACATCGGAAAGTTTTGAACCTGTTTCACTAAGGTACTCCAATACCTGCATAGGAGGAATCATTCCGCAGTCGGAGTGCCAATAATCACGGTAGTATGTATGACCGCTTGATTCCGCACCAAAAAGCGCATTTTGGTCTCTCAATATTTCTTTAATATAAGAATGTCCGACTCGGCTTAATACCGGAGTTCCGCCGTTTTCATTTATAGCGTCCAGAAGCGCCCAAGTATACCTGGGGTCATATACAATCTTTTCACCAGGACTCTTGGCAAGCATTTGCTTGATAAGAACGGTATTAAGAAAATACGGTTCAACAAACAACCCTCCATCTGCACAGAAAAATACCCTGTCGGAATCGGCGTCCCATGTAATACCCAAGTCCGCTCCACTCGTTTTAACCAGTTCCGCAAATTCAATTCTATTTTCGGGAATAAACGGATCAGGTCTCCCTTTGGGGAAATTTCCATCGGGTTCAAAATTAAGTTTAATTATTTCTATGGGAAGTTTTCCGGCTTCAACAATTCTTTCAAAAATTTTACCCCCCAATCCGAAATTGGGATTTAGTACAACTTTCATAGGTTTGATTTTGGCAACGTCAATCCAACTGAGAATATGTTTACAGTAATCATCCCAGATATCCATTTTTCTGACCGCCCCGATTTTATCTGAGCTTAATTTCTCCCCGGAGATAACAAAGTCACGAACCTGGGTAATTCCATGTTCGTAAGTAATTGGAGCCGGGCCTTTTTCAACCATCTTTAGTCCATGCCACTCAGGGGGATTGTGGGAAGCTGTCGACTGGAGTCCCCCCTCAAACTTATAATTTCCTACACCAAAATAAAGCATGTCTGTCGACATTAAACCGACATCAACAACATTTATCCCTGCATCTGTAAGCCCCTTGATTACCGCATTTTTGATGGCTTCAGAATGTAAGCGCACATCCATGCCGATCATAACTTCTCCGAGGGGTTTGGTAAACTTAGAAAAACCCTGGCCGATTCGATAAGCAATGTCCTCGTTAATGGAATCCGGATAAATTCCTCTTATGTCGTAGGCTTTAAATATTGTCTCGTCAACTTTCATTTAATGTTTTCATTCTAAATGTTTAAGTAGGACCAGGTCAAGTTCGGAAATCAGATCCGCCTTGGAAGTTTTAACATCGATATCAATAGCACTTAGTACGCTTATTAATTTTTGGAGACTTGGTGTGTCAAACTTGGAAGCTTGAGACTTCAATTTGTTAATTTTCCAAAAGGGAAACCCTGTACCCGTGGCATCAACTTTTACCCAGTATAGATCTCTAATATGTTTTGAGATTAAGCTAAAAACAAATTCCACAGGTTGTCTTTCCAGAATTTTATGTAAAGACCTTACAGAGTATTCTCCTTTTCCGGGTACTAAGTTATCTAAAAAATTCCAAAGAAGAACGGGAAGCTTGTATTCTTCCACCTTTGTGCCTTTGGGGAAACTTTTAAGCGTAGCGGCATTCAGCGGGCCTTCGTTATAAATTATCAAATTACCCGAAAGATCCACTTCTTTTTTGCTTAACCAAAGATACTCTTTTTTAGAAAGTTTTTTGACGTCTTTTAGAATAAAAAATCTTTCGTTTCCAAAAAGTGAGCTAGCGGATAGAATTTCCTCAAAACTTTGTGAAGATTCGTCAATATAATTTACCTCCCAGGATCTTTCTTTCGCAACATCAATAAATTTTCTTAATCTGGTATATGATTTTTGGGTATCATCTCCGTGCAAAATTATTACCTTCATAATTAGCTATATATTACTGTTTTCCAGATATCTCGCAATCAGTCCTTCGAGTTTATCCCTAAAGCTCCCTTTTCTTTTTCTGGTATGGGGAACCAAAGCGCCCGAGAAATTTTTAGGAATATGGCTAATTTCATGGAGTAGCACTTTGTCTTGATCGTGAAGCGGCAGCTTATCAAAATATTTAGAAATCACCTCGATTATATATGCAGGCCCAATACCAAGAGTGTTTTGCCATAGTTTGGGAAGTCCCCAAGTTCTGGCGTAGGCTCTGGCTTTTGATCCCGTGGATCTGTAAAAAAATAAACGACCAACCATCAGATGATCCAGCTGAAGTTCTTTAATAAGTTTCAAAGCCCTTCTTTGAATATCGGGGGCTTTTTCATACTCGAATTTTGAAAACTTTTGTGCCTTTTTGGACTTGCCCATCAGTCTTCAATCCTATCACAAAATTACTTTTGCAACACGCCGCTCTCAAAAAATTAAACCTTAAATACTTCGACTCCTTCTTTAACTTCTTTTTGAGTCTTAAGACCTATCACGTCCCCTTTTGTCGCGGTTTCCTTTTTATCGTGTTCGACTTGGATCGAATCAACCGACTGCTCAAATAAATCTTCACCGTCTTTCGTAAATTTCACCCTATCTCCGACGGAAAGTGTACCGTCAAGTTCAACAATGGCAACGCCGATCTTGTCGTAATAATGAGTTATGCGACCTACCTTAAACAACTTCATTCACCCCCTTTCCTTCACCAATTTTAAATGCATGGGTTAGGGCAATAGCCAACGCATCGGCAGCATTATCAAAATGAGTTTTTTTGTTTTTTTCACTTGTTACGCGATCACCTAAAATTTTTCTGATAGATGCCTGAACCTCTTTCTTGTTGGCACGACCGTTTCCTGTAATCATTTTCTTAATAGTTCCCGGTGCATATTCCTCAACTTTAATTTTTGTTTTACATGCCGCAAGAAGCATCACTCCCTGAGCCTGGCCGACTGCAATAACGGTCTTGGCATTATTAGAAAAGAAGATTTTTTCAAATACAAAAACGTCGGGCTTGTGTTTTTCAATCAGATTCTTAATTTCCTCAAATATAAAATCCAGGCGTTTTTCTTTAAGAAGTGCTTTATCGGTTTCAATGAGTCCCCATTCGACAACTTCGTTTCCTTTCCCGTTTAGTCTTACGAGGCCGAATCCTGTTGTGGCGGTGCCTGGGTCAATTCCCAATATTAACATTCTTTAACATTATAACAGTGTTTGTTAAAAAAGAACGGGCAGGACATATCACTCGAAAACAAAAAATTGAGTGACAGTATCCTGCCCGAAAAAAAGAATTGAGTGAAAGCACCCTCCTTGAAAGCAAAACTTCAAGTAGGCACAAACACCCAATTTGGAGGGCCCTTTGGCCTCCAAGTGCCCTGGTGAGGAGTCGAACCCCAAACCTGATTGGTTTACACCAATCGCTCTTCCACTTGAGCTTCCAGGGACAAAATTAAAGTGCTATATAGGGGATGAAGGATTCGAACCTTCGAGCTCTCTGCTATTAAATGCCAGAGCGTTCTTCCACTGAACTAATCCCCAATTAAATGCCTATTAAAGGCATGGTATTGTCAGAATGGATAACACTCCGCGGAATATTATCCATCTTAAATACAACCAGTGCGCGGCTGTATTCCCAATGACTGCCCTTCAGTCCGAACGGATTGAAGGAACGAACCGTTACGTACTCTATTTGTTCGTAAAAGCGATTATATCCAAAACATGTACACTGTCAAGAAGAAACGTATGCTTCTGCCCGATTCGACAGTTCTTTTTAAGTACTAATATACGGAGATCACGCGGGCGCTTTTCAAATTACCATCTTCGATTTCCAGAGCCAAAACCTCAATTCTTAAACTTTTAGGGTGTTCGGGGTGAAGCATTGAATAATATTCTGCTGTTTTAGTTATTTTTCTGATTTTTTCGGCTGTTACAGCCTCTTCAGGCCTTCCGAATTTTAGGCTCCAGCGTGCCTTAACTTCGATAAATATAAGACAGTCGCCTTTTGTCGCAATTATATCGATTTCTCCGAATCTGCTTCTGAAGTTTCTGTCAATTATTTTATAACCTTTTGAAGAAAGTAAGCGGGCGGCAAAATCTTCTGCCAGTTTACCGGCCTTACTTGTTGGTCTTTGTGCCACTCTTAATTCTACTACCGGCTTTCTTGAAGATCATCTCAATCTCGGTTGGGGCTTTTTCTCTTGTGTAATAAAGTTTCGATCTTTTGACACCTTCGGTACCTCTTTTAACGACAGTAATTCTGTCAATTGTCGGAAGGTTCACAGGGAAAATCCTTTCAATTCCTACTCCGGCTTCTCCAATTCTTCTGACCAGAAATGTCTTTCCCGGCTCTCTGCCTTTAATGCCAATGACCATACCCTCAAAGACCGCCTCGCGGTTTTTGTCTCCGTCTTTAATTCTTTGGACAACACGGACACGGTCTCCAACTCCGAATTCGGTTTCTTTTATAGAGATTTTTAATGCCATAGATCGATATTGTACTAGAAACGGGCTCTATCTTCAAGAAGACTCTGTTTCCAAAACGTCGCTGATTTTCTGGGCAAGATTTTCGTTCCAGTTTATTTTAAACGGCAGTTTAACTTTTCTTCCCCCGTCAAAAACCAAAAAGGCATCAAGGTTTCCCAGGTTTTCGGTTAAGAGAGTTTTAAGTCTTTGCAGGCAGTTGACGTCTGTTTCCCGGGGTACATTTATAAAAACCTCTTTGGGCTTATCCTCACCGAGGCCGCCGATTGTTTCAATTGCATCGACTATTATTCCCGGAGATTCGTCCCTGACATCCACCTTCCCTGTAACAATTAATGGCTTCCCTTCATTCCAAAAATCGCGCGTATCTTTAAAAACCTTCGGAAAAACCACAACTTCAATGGTTCCCGTACCGTCATCCAGTTTAACAAAGGCCATTTCGGCACCGGTTTTTTTGGTTGTAATAACTCTTACTGCAGAAACAACCGCCGCCACCTTAACTGTATTTATATGAGTTTCCGAAGATATGATCTCAAATATTTTATGAGTTGACTCAAATACCAAAGATCCAAGTACCTCACTTATCGGCTTCGCACTTAGTGAAAAACCCAAGAGTTGCCTCTCAAGAGATTCCAACTCTTCGTTGGGGAACTCTTCAATGTTTGCTATTGTTATTGTTGCAGCTGATTCGGTCTTTTTCAGTTCACTGCCCGCAAACAAACCTTGTTGATTATCGTCAGTTTTGGATCTACCCACTTTATCTCTAATCGAATCCATGGCAGAAAGAAGCGCTGCACGTCCTCCAAATTTGGACATTGCCCCAACTTTAATTAAGCTTTCTAAGACTTTCTTGTTAATTTTTCGGTTATCAACTCTTCCCAAAAAATCCGCAAAGGATTCGAATTTACCGTCCTTCCGGGATGAAAGAATAGAGGAGATTGCAGCGTTACCTACATTTTTAATAGCCGAAAACCCAAATCTGATAGATTTGCCGTCTCTGGAATCTTTGTCTTCAATAATCGTAAAGCCAATGTCTGATTCGTTAATATCCGGAGGCAGTACTTTAATCTTCATACGTCTACACTCGTTAATTGCGGCAGAGACCTTTTCTTTATCGTCAGATTCAGCGGTCAGAAGTGCTGCCATGTACTCAACTGAGTAATTGGCTTTCATATAAGCGGTCTGGTAGGCTACCATACCGTAGCTTGCAGCATGAGCTTTATTAAATCCGTACGACTGGAACGGTTCAAAAAGTTTCCAAAGATTTTCTGCAAAGTCTTCGGACTGACCGTTGGTGATAATTCCTTTAATAAACTTTTCTTTTTGGGCAGCCATCTCTTCCGGAATCTTTTTACCTACCGCTTTCCTGAATTTATCCGCCTCTTCCCAGGTATAGCCTGCCAAATCCAGAGCGCAGAAGAGGAGATCGTCCTGATATACGATAAGCCCGTAAGACATTCCCAAAAACTTTTCCATTCTGGGGTCAAGATATTTAACCAATTTGGTGTTATGTTTTCTCTTAATGTACTCAGGAATCTGGGAAATTGGTCCCGGGCGGTAAAGTGCGACCATAGCCATCAGATCTTCAATTCTGTTGGGTTTGAGTTCAACCAGATATTTAGTCATTCCTCCGCTAGCAAGCTGAAAAACACCCATCGTTTCTCCCCGTGCAAGCATTTCAAAAGTCTTTTTATCATCCAGTGGGATTTCATGAAGATTTATATCAACTCCCAGCTTATTTTTGACGATGTCAACCGCAGCTCCCAAGATTGATAAGTTTCTGATTCCAAGAATATCAAATTTTATAAGTCCCACTTCCTCACTGGCGTGCATTTCGTATTGTGTTATGACTTTTTCACCCGAAGGTTCACGTTGAACCGGCGAAAAGTCGGTTACCTTAGTCGGAGCAACAACCACTCCGGCTGCGTGTACAGAGACGTGCCTTGCACCGCCCTCGATATGCATTGCCAAGTCCAGCACTTTTTTAGTATCTGCGTCTGTGTCGTACAATGTGCGAAGCTCGGGTACTTCATTAAGAGCCCTTTCTATAGTAATCGGAAAGCCCTGTTTTGGAGGCGGAATTAATTTGGCAATTCTGTCACCTATCGAATACGGATAACCCAATACGCGGGAGACATCCCTAACTGCCCCACGGCTTAGCATTCTTCCAAATGTACAAATTTGAGCAACCTTTTCCTTTCCATACTTATCCGTAATGTAGCCGATAATGTCTCCGCGTCTGTCGTCAGCAACATCAAAATCAATATCGGGAGGCGACGGTCTGGAAGGATTTAAAAACCTTTCGAAGGGTAAATAATACTTAAGCGGATTCACTGTGGTAATACCCAAAACATAAGAAACAAGACTGCCTGCGGCCGAACCTCTGGTATTTGTAATAATTCCTTCCTCGTTAGCCCATTTGACCATATCCTTAACAATCAAAAAATATGGGGCATAACCTTTTTTGCAAATAATATCCAACTCATACTCCAATCTTTCTTTTGTTTCTTTTCCGTAGTCAGGCACTTTTTCGGTTAGAAGTTCACGGGATTGACGCATCAACTCATCATCCGCAGTTACTCCTTCAGGAAGACTGAATTTGGGAAAATACCATTTACCCAATGTAATTTCCAAATTACATTTATCAGCTATCTTAACTGTGTTTTCCAGAGCATCCGGAACATCCGGGAAAAGTTTTTCCATTTCTTCCGGACTTCTTACGTAAAAAGTGGGGGCATCTATATACCTCATTCTTTTCGTATCACCCATGGTTTTACCGGTTGAAATACAAACCAAGGCATCCTGGGCAATGGCATCTTCAGGCTTAATATAATGAGCATCGTTGGTTGCAATGAGTGGAATTCCCAAATCCCTACTAAGTTTAATTACTCCTTCATTCCATTTACTTTCATCATTCTTCATTTCAGTGAGATGGGTTTTTATCTCCTGATTAGTTGCTTTATCAATCCACTTTTCGAACTCGTGCCTTTGAATTTCCAAATAGTAGTCATCTTTAAATGTATCCATATACCAGGAGGCAACCTTCTTAGCGTCACCATAACTGCCGCCCAAAAGAGTCTGGCCGACCTCACCCATAGGACAAGCGCTTGTGCATATTATCCCCTTGGAGTATTTGGCCAATAGTTCCCGGTCCATTCTTGGACGATAATAATAGCCGTCCAGGTGGGCAATTGAGGAAATTTTCATCAGGTTCTGGTAACCCTCAAGATTTTTGGCCAAAAGTATAATGTGGTGATTTTTGACTTGTCCACGGGCCGGCCTATCTGTAAGTTTACCGGGTGTAATATACCCCTCCATGCCTATGATTGGCTTTACACCTTGCTTCAAGGCCTCCTTGTAAAACTCAACACTGCCATACATCACTCCATGGTCGGTGATTGCAACAGCGTCCATACTATTATCCTTGATATGGGTTATAAGCTTTGGAATTTTACTTAAACCATCAAGAAGTGAGTATTCCGTATGTACATGAAGATGTGCAAATTTTGACATTTATTATTAGACTACCACTTTATCCCTACCGCCCTCTTTTGCTCTATAAAGATTTACGTCCGCAGTATTAATTTTTTCGCGTAAATCGTCTCCCGAATTACAAATCGAAACACCAACACTTACAGTTTGCTCCAGATTAACTTCCTGTTTTTGCGAATTCGCCCTTATTCTGGTGCTTTTCACTGCCCGTCTTATATCTTCTGCACGGTTTTTTGCCGTAACCGGATCATCCACGCCATCAAGTAAAATTAGAAATTCCTCGCCTCCGATTCGGATAACTGAATCACTAATTCTGGTGTTTATCAGGAAGGCTTCAGAAACGGATTTCAATACATCGTCTCCGGCCGAATGCCCATAAGAATCATTTACTTGTTTAAAATGATCAAGATCACAGGAAATTACTGCGATAGGTCTGGGGTCTTTTTGATTTTCTCTTTCGGTTATAACCTTATCCACGTATCTTCTGTTAAAAAGTCCGGTAAGTTGGTCTCTAAGGTTTTCTTCCTGCAACTCCCCTCTTTTTTCTAATGAATCAAGTACTGCCAGGGTGATGGGGCTTTCACTATTACTTAAAAACTCTTTACCGCCGGGCAAGCCTGCAATCTCTTCATTGGCAATTTTAGCTGCAGAAATCGCCGTATTCAGGTCAACTTTGTTTACTTCGACAGATGTATTTTCACTCATTTAGTTTGTTCATTAGCTTTTCGCGAATCAGATTCGAGTTTCCCTTTCCTGCAAGTTTTTTCTGAACCATGCCCATCAAAAAGCCAACGACCTCGCCTTTGCCGCTTCTATAATCTTTTACTGCTTTTTCCTGCTCAGTAATAACTTCTGTAACGGCCAAATCCGTTTCTTCGGCTCCTGCATATTCAACTTTGGTCAATTCAACTATTTTTCTGATTAAACCGGCGGCTTCCGGAAAATTTTGATCCAGTTTTTTATTTATCATCAGATCTGCAATTAATTTGGCAGAGAGCGAAAACTCACTTCCAAGAGAAACCGCTTTCTCAAAATAGTCGGTCCTTTGGGGGTCTGAAACCAATATATCTACATAATCTTTTGGCAAAGTGTAGGTTTCAATCAGTCTTAATCTTTTATCTTTTGGCAATTCCGGAAGAGAATTCCTTAATTTTTCCACCTCTTCATCCGTAAATCTCAAAGGAGGCAAATCCGGCTCCGGAAAATATCTGTAATCTTTTGCTTCTTCTTTGCTTCTTTGCAAATATGTGGTCTCTTTTACTTCGTCATATCCTCTTGTTTCTAAACCGATTTTTCCGTCATTATTCAGAATTTCTTCCTGCCTTTTAATTTCTGCGTTCATGGCTTTTTCCAGGAATTTAAATGAATTTATATTTTTAAGTTCCACTTTGAAGTTTGGAAGTTCTTTCGTCTTTTCATACTCCTGAGAACTTGCCAGTGAGATATTTGCTTCAAGTCTCATTGACCCTTTTTCCATATCGGCATTACTGATACCCAAATACCTGGCAACGGTTTGTACTTCTTTTAAGAATTTAACTACTTCGGCGGTCTCATGAAAATCCGGCTCGGTAACCATCTCCATCAAAGGAACCGAACTCCTGTTGAAATCGATCAATGTTGATTTTTCTCCGGCAATTGTTTCGTGAACAAGTTTCGCCGTATCCTCCTCCAGGTGAATTCTCCTAATTCTTTTGTCTTCAAAAGTTCCTCCTACACAAATAGGTAAATCGTACTGCGATATCTGATAGCTTTTCGGCAAATCGGGGTAAAAATAATGCTTTCTGTCGAATTTACTAAACCTGTTTATTTCAGACCCGAAAGCCAATCCGAATTTGATGGTATCCTTGATGGCTTCACTGTTTGCAAAAGGAAGCGCACCCGGAAGCCCCAAACAAACCGGACATACTTGCGTGTTTGGCTTTTTTCCGAAATGATCGGAGGGGCAACCGCAAAACATCTTACTTTTTGTAGAAAGCTCTATGTGTACTTCAAGACCGATTATCGGAATATATTTATTCATATTACATTTATATTTATCCTGCTAAAAATCTATTTCCAAACTTTTTTGATATTGCATATACAAAGAAAACCATAGCAGCCAGCATAAAAAGCAAAAATCTGATTCCAAACACTTCAACTATCGAGCCGGAAAATATTACCGGCAATACCGACGTTGCAGTTACCAAAAATGAGAAATTTCCAAAAACTCTTCCACGTAAGTTCTCGGGTGTTGACTCCTGTAAAAATGTTTGTGAAGGCACCAGTATTCCCACAAAACTAAATCCTATCGAAGCAATCAGTAAGGATGATATCAAGACTCTAAGTGTATAGACAAAAAGAGGAGCGACAAATGCCAAAAGCAAAACTGAAATTCCTATTATCAAAAGAGACGCATCTATCAGTGTCTTTTTTCTTACATCTTTCTTTAAGATTTTCGGTAAAGTCAATGCACCAATAATTGCACCGATACCCGCAGGAACCAATATATAAACACTTGCCGCATTTAAGGGGATTGCCAATATATTTTTTGCCATTACCGGAAATTGAACAATACATATCTGAACGGCCATCTGGAAAACCAGAAGCAAAAGTACCGGCGTTAAAACTTTTCTTTCGCTTTTTATAAAATTATAACCTTCAAAGATATGCCTGAAAAAATCAAAGACTCCTTCCTCAAATTTTTTAGAAATGGCTTCCTTGGGCTTAAACTTGGGCAAAAATAAAGTGCTCAAAAAAGCAATAAAGAGAAAGCCTGAACATAGAAATAGAGTATCTCTGAAACCAAATAAAGTATTCAAAAGTCCTGCCAATGCAAACCCTAAAACCAAAGAGCTTTGTTGTGTGATGAAGAATAGACTATTACCGTGGACAAGCTGTTTCTTGTCCAAAACCGACGGCAAAGTGGCCGTCTCTGAAGGCAGGTAAAACTGATTTAAAAATGAGTAGATAAAAACAACTTCATAAAGAAGAAATATGCTAGATCGGAATGCCATAGCGTAAAGAAAGATTGTCAAAGATTGCAATAAGTTTGTGACTATTAATATTTTTTTCCTATCAACAAGGTCGATAATTCCTGATGCAAAAGGACCTATCAAGATTGCCGGGAGTGCATATGCTACCCATAAAAATGCTGTTGAAATTGCAGATCCCGTAACTTCAAAAAGTCTTATCAAAAGAACAAAATTCATCATGTTAATGGTTAATTGCGAAAATATTTGAGATACCCAGATGTAAACGAAGTTCTTATTTTTTAGTACAGACTTATATTCCATTAACATATTAAAGTTTGGGTAAACCGGGTTTGTAATTTGTCTCGTCCTCATAAAGTTTTCCCAGCCCAAATAAAACAGGTTCCGAGAACCTGGGGCCCAAAAGCTGGAACCCTAAAGGAAGCTTATTCTTATTAAAACCCGATGGCATGGCCAAACCGGGAATACCTGCTAAGTTCGCGGGAGCCGTAAAAATATCGGCCAGGTACATTTTGAGAGGGTCCTCGGCTTTTTCTCCGATTTTGAAGGCAGGGGTCGGTGAAACCGGAGCTAATATGGCATCAACCCCGTTAAAGGCCTTTTCAAAATCTTCAATTAATCTTGATCTGACTTTTTGAGCTTTAAGATAATAAGCGTCATAGTATCCGGCGGATAAAACATATGTCCCAAGCATTATTCTTCTCTTTGCTTCAGCCCCAAAAGACACTCTTGGGTTTCCGTATCTAATTCCGTCATACCTGCCCAAGTTTGAGGAAACTTCAGCCGGCTGAACTATGTAATAAACCGAGATCGCGTATTTCGTGTGGGGAAGACTAATTTGCACCAGTTCTATTCCTGTTTTTTCAAAGACTTTCGAAACCTCCATTACTTTATCGGCAATTTCACTGTCTACTCCCTCCACAAAATATTCCTTGGGAATCCCAATTTTCATTCTGCTTTTGGGTTTAAATAATTCCGTGTTTTTAACGGTACTGTCGAAACCATCCTCGCCCCTGGTAACATTAAAAATTGTTTCAACTTCATTGACGCTTTTACCAAAGCTTCCCATAGAATCAAGTGAAGAAGCCATTGCTATTACTCCGTATCTGGGAACTGCGCCATATGTTGGTTTTAATCCTACAATGCCACAGAAATTTGCAGGTTGCCTGATTGAACCTCCGGTATCGGTACCTGTTGCAACCAAAGAAAGGCCTGCGGCAACCGAAGCAGCCGAACCGCTGCTGGAGCCTCCGGGAACCATATCTTTGTCCCAGGGGTTTATTGCAGGGCCAAAATCAGAGTTTTCACCGCTTGCCCCGTGTGCCCAGGCATCACAGTTAGTTTTTCCCAAAACCACTGCACCTGCTTTTTCCATTCTTTCAACAACTGTCGCAGAGTATGGAGGAATATATGACTCAAGAACCTTTGATCCTGCAGTTGTTCTTATTCCTTTCGTTAAAAATAAATCTTTATGTCCGACCGTCACCCCGAGTAGTGGAAATTTTTCGATGAGGTTTTCTTCCCCGCTTTTAACTAATTGATCTACTTCTTTTGCTTTTTTGTAAGCTGCCTCATCACAAACCGTTATGTATGCATTTAGATCTTTATTTTTCTCAATTCTTTCCAAATACGTATCGACCAGTTCTACTGAAGAAAAATCTTTCTCTAATATTCCTTTCTGTGTTTCTTTGATTGTAAGTGGAGTGTTTGTCATTTGTCTGTTCTTTCGGTCAAAACCGCACCCACTTTGAAATAACCGTTATGAATTTTGTCGCTTCCGGAAATGGCTTCTTCCGGAGATAACGAACTGCCCAGGTTATCCGGGCGGGACACATTCTCAAGACCCGTTGTCTGACTTGTCGGTTCTACTCCTTCCGTATCTACTTCTGAAAGTTCTCCGAAGTAATTAATTACGTTTGAAAGTTGGGGCGTAAATTTGTCAATTTCCTGATCCGAAATATTTAGTTTTGCCAGTTTGGCAACATGTAAAACATCTTCTTTATTTAGCTTTACCATATTCTCAGTAATAATATCGCCAATTAAACTTTTTAACAAGAAGTTAAGCCATGGATTTTAAGGCCTTAATACGTTCGGATATCGGCGGGTGCGTATTAAAAAGATCCGCAAACCAGCCGACGCTTCCCTGGTTTTTGTCCTTGAAGGGGTTACTCACAAAAAGGTGTGCGGTTGCTTTATTGGCAACTTCCAGTGCTTCTTTATCGGAAGAGATTTTTATTAATGCGGATACCAGACCGCTGGGTTGCCTTGTTATTTCAATAGCACCGGCATCGGCACCATACTCCCTTCTTCTGCTTATAGCCAACTGTATGAGTTGTCCGATAATAGGTGAAAGTATTGCAAACACAATTCCGACTACCAAAAAAATTGAGGATGTACTACTCCTATTGTCATCGTCGCTTTTACCGCCGAACCAGGAAGCCCTCATAAGCCAGTCACCGAGAAGTGCTATTAACCCAACCATTACCGAGACAACAGACATAAGCCTTGTGTCATAATTTTTAATATGACTTATCTCATGTGCAATTACCCCCTCAAGTTCCGTTCTGTCCAGTTTTTCTAAAAGCCCTGTTGTAGCACATATAACAGCATGTTTAGGGTCGCGGCCGGTTGCGAATGCATTTGGGGCAGAGTCCGGAATTACATAAAGTTTGGGAACCGGAACCCCTGCGCCTATTGAAATGTTTTGGGCCACTGTATAAAAAACAAAATCATTATTTCTATTAGCGGGCCTTGCTCCTGAAATTCCCAGGACAATCTTGTCCGAATAGTAATACCCGAAAAAACTGGAAATTCCCGAAACAAATAAGGCAATTCCCACAATACCCAAATTCCCCGGGATATATCCTGAATAAATACCCAGGGCTCTGACCAAAACATAAGTCGCCAGTGCAACAAAGACAGCAAAAAAAGTTACTATAAAGAAACTTTTAATCTTGTTGGCTCGTTGCACCTCGTAAATATTTTTCATATACAGAATATAAAACACCTAACGGGCTAAGTGTTTCTGAATTTTTGTAACTATAATGATTACAGATTTATCTTGGGTGTTTTAGCTTCTGCCTCAGTTACTTTGAGTTTATCTCCTTCTTCACTGGTTTCTAAACCTTTAAGTTTTTCGAATCTGAAAATACCTGCGACAACACTGCTCGGAAATGTAACCAGCTTAACATTATAGTCAGCCGTCAAATCGATCAAAAGACGCCTTGCATACATGATTTTGTCAGATGTATCTCTAAGCTCATCCATAAGGCTTTTGACCAATTCGTTTGCTTTTATTTCCGGATTGCTTTCAACAATTACCTGAATTTTAGGCAAAACATCCGAAAGCATTTTCCCTGCATCCGCCATTTTATTAACATCCCCTGAACTGACTGCTGAGGAAATTTGCTTACGCGCGCTAGTTAACTCATCAAAAATTCCTTTTTCGTGTTTTAGATAACCTTTCGCTGAAGCTTCAAGGTTAGGAATCAGCTCAGACTGTCTTTTTAACTGATTGCCTATTTCTTGGATAGAAGCTCCTACTCTTGTTTTTGTGCTTACAAAAAAGTTGTAAATCGAAATTACCCAAAATATAAGTATTACTAAAATTGCAAAAAGTACGTAAATCATAAATATCACCACCTCTCTTTTAATAACTTTTCAAACTCTTCTAATGTTCTGGAATTTATTATATCACCTGCCTCGGCCCAACCCCTTCTGGCCACAGAAACTCCAAATGTCATATTGTTCATTCCGTCACAACTGTGGGCGTCGGTTCCGAAAGTCATTTTCACACCAAGTTTCACAGCTTCACGGACAAGGCTATCGGGCAGATCAAGCCTCATTGGATCACAATTTATTTCAATCCATTTATTATTTTTTAGACAATAATCAAATATTTCCGGCCAATTAAGTTCGACTCCTTCCCTCTCGTTTATTTTTCTGGCTGTTGGATGAGCAAATATTAGTGCTTTAGGGTGGCTAAGTGCTGAAATAACCCGCTTAGTCATGGAATTTCTGTCCAAATCAAAATTTGAGTGGATTGAAACTAGTGCAAAATCAATTAGGTCCAAGGCTTTCACAGGAATAGCCAGTTTTCCATCCGAAAGTATATCAATTTCAAGGCTATTGAACACTTTTTTTACGCTATTTGAACCATTTTGAATTAATGAGTAATTAATTTTATCAATCTTTTCACGCTTCCTAGTGAGTATTTCCACGGTCTTTTTGTCACTGTGCCCGCTCACGCTTGGATTATGTTCAGTGAAAGCTAAATATTCATAACCAAGTTCCCCGCCTTTCTTAATAATTTCTTCCATTGAGTTTTCACCCAAGTCGTGGGAGGTTTCAATATCAAAATTTGAATGAATTTGAAGATCTGCCTTTATGTCAGATAGTTTTATTAGCTTAGGAAGTTTACCTCCCGCTGAAGCCTCTATTTCCCCGGTATCTTCTCTCAACTCGGGTTCAATATATTTAAGTCCGAGTTGTTTATAAAAACTTTCTTCATCTTCAAAATGAAGCATTTTACCGGTTTTGGATTTAATACCATACTCCGAAAGCGAAAGTCCTTTTTTTAACGCATATTCCCGGAGTGCAATAT
>Ga0208375_1002343_pt1 | contig 18081 bp, 16 predicted proteins | sample RifOxyD1_FD_184038 | JGI IMG/M metagenome (GOLD analysis project Ga0208375, IMG submission 184038) | Soil microbial communities from Rifle, Colorado - Rifle Oxygen_injection D1 (SPAdes) | ecosystem: Environmental > Terrestrial > Deep subsurface > Rock core/Sediment | place: Rifle, Colorado... | reverse complement strand
GGGCGGTTTTCTTTTTGCCTGAATTTTGCTAAAATCTATTACCTGAAAGCTGTTTACCTACGTCGGACATGGGGGAAAGCCGAGTAGGGTCAGACCCTACTTTTGTTTCCCGAGGTTCAACCTCGGGAAGGTTTATTTTTATGGTGATGGTCGTAGAGAACCTTGCATTTTGTAGTCGCTGGGTGTATTAAGATAGCAGAAAGTGAATGCCACGGTGGCAGAAAGGATGATTGCCAATGTCCATTTGTACGAGTTTTGGAAATATGCTCCCTGGGACTAGGTTTACCTGGGGAGGGGAGGTCTACCGCGCACTCGTCCCAATGTCGGATTTAAGGGGGGCATTGGTGCTAGTCAATGCCTTTCGGCAGAAGGACTGGGCTCCGGTCGTCATCCCAGCCGGCGCCATTGTCTATGTCACTCCGGAAGATTTGGCCGAGTCTGTTTCTCGACCAGATACGGAACGTCAAATCGGCACGAGCTAGACATTGAACTTTGGAAGGAGGTGATTAAGTTGGCCAAAATGAAGAAGAAAGAGCTCCAAGTTTTCTTTGCCGTGACCATGACCTCGATTTATCGGGTGGTGGCTCATGGCAAGACTAAGTACCAACCCTATCCTTATGCCAAAAAAATCGGCTTGAGGGGAGAAAGTCAGTTACCATTGGGGACGGTGATCGACGACGGGATGATGATCGCGGTGGCTAAACATCTGCAATCGTATATCCCGGAGGGTCACAGTATGGTGTCTTGCCAGACGTCGTATGTACGTAATCTGGCCGACGTCAACACGATGTGGTGGAAGACCGGCACTTCCCCGATCGTCGCCCTTTTCCTGAAGAAAAGGGAGGCCCTCGACTGTTTTGAGCAGACTGATCTGGTTCCTTGTGACCCACGCTGGCTGGATCAGACGAAGGCCGTCATCGCCGCTATCGGGGATGATCATCCGACCTTCACAGTCTGCCGTTTCCCTGGTCTTGGTCTCCCTGTCGCCATCTAATACCGCCCTGCGGAGCAACAGATACGTTGTCTTCGCGAGGCGGTCTAGCCCGGTAGTGAGTTTTACTCTGCTGCCGGGTTTGTTGTTTGTGTTTATTTTAAAGACTTGATCCCTAGATAAAATTTGCAAAAACCCATCTCTTTTGTTAGACTAGCCACCGTATGTCAACTGATATTAAAGATCAAAAACAAGAGTCCAAAGAGTCACTAGTCAAGGAAATGTTCCGGGCTGGTGTTCATTATGGTTATTCCCGCAAGGGCCGACATCCTTCGGTGAAGAGTTTTATTTTTGGTTATAAAAACCGCGGGGCGATTATTGATATTGAAAAGACCGTTGACGAACTCGACAAGGTTCTGGATTTTGTTCGGGGTTTGGCTCGTGATCGCAAACAAATTTTGTTCGTCGGTACCAAACCAGAAGCTCGTGAGACGGTGGAAAAGATCGCCAAGCAAATCGACATGCCTTTCGTTAACTTGCGTTGGATCGGTGGCTCCCTGACCAACTTCAAAGAAATTCGCAAGCGAATCGCCAAACTGGCTGACTGGAAGGACAAAGGCGAGAAGGGTGAATTGGCTGTTTATACTAAAAAAGAGCGCTTGTTAATCTCTCGTGAAGTCGAGGATTTGGAAAGACTGTTTGGCGGTATCACCAATATGCCAAAGACTCCGGCGGCGATGTTTGTGATTGATCCAAAGAAAGAGCAAATTGCTGTCGATGAAGCTCGGGTGATGAAAGTGCCAGTGATTGCTTTGTCTAATTCTGACTGTAATATCAATGGTCTGGCCTACCCGCTGGTGGCCAACGACGCTTCCGGTACCAGTATCAACTTTTTCTTGCAACAAATCGCTCTGGCCTACAAAGAAGGTTTGCTCGCCTCTGTCGCTCCGGTCGTTGCCCCGGCCACAACTCCTTCCGCTCAATAACCGATTGCCCGATCGGTGCCGTGGGTGGTATAATACTATGGTCTTAAAAATTAATAGACAGCTTTAGACTTTTTATGATTACAACCGAACAAATCAAGGAATTACGAGAACGAACTGGCATCTCTATCGCTCAATGCAAGACGGCCCTCGAAGAGGCTAGTGGTGACATGACCAAAGCCATGGAGGCTTTAAAGGCCAAGGGCGCCGCGATTGCTGACAAAAAATCCAGCCGTGATATCAAGGCTGGGACGATGGGATCCTATGTTCACAGTACTGGCGCCATCGCCACTATTGTGGAAGTTAATTCCGAGACTGATTTCGTTGCCAAGAATCAAGAGTTTAAGGATTTAGCCAATGATCTAGCTATGCATATTGCGGCTTGTTCACCGGCTGATGTCGAGGAGTTGTTAGCTCAGGATTATGTTAAAGATCCGAGTCAAACGATCGATACCCTCGTCAAAAGTTTTATTCAAAAATTTGGGGAAAGGATTATCATCTCTCGTTTCGCCCGCTTGGACGCTTCTGATCCACGCTAGTTTTTTCGGGTCGATGATGTCTAAAACTTATGTTTAATATCATCTTAATCTGGATTTCGGCTATTAGTTTTATCGTCCTGTTTGTCGCTCTGTCTCTTCGGGTGGTGGCTTTGCGTAGCGGTAAAGAATTTGAAGTCGCTGGTTCGAATTTTTATCGTTCGACTCAGTTATTTTTTGATCATTTGGCTTTCAACCTAGTCCAATCGGTTCGGGTTCTTATTGGTCGGGCACTCTATAGTTTGATTTCTTGGTCACAAATTGCCTTAGGTTGGCTTCGCCATCATGTTGTGCGAGTAGAAAGAAAAGTTAACAAAGTCGTGGATGTGGTCAATGGCAAAGGGGAAGTCTGCAACGCCGGAGCCGTGTCGCTGTTTTTGAAGGAGATAGATATCCGGAAGTAAATCGCTCGGCCTGTTAAATTTCAAAGCACAGAAACCCCTCCAGCGGGGGATTTCTTCCGTTACGCGTGGCCATTTTGCCATTGTTCTCCACTGCGTTTCGAACACTAACGCCGATGGCAAAAACCGGCTGGCCACCGCTTCACGAGGCTTTTAAATTCGACAGGCCTCGCTCCGGCTCAGGATAAGGTATAAAATTTTGCTAAATTTTATACTATTTTTCTTGCTTGGTTTTTGGATAAAAAAATGTTATAAAACAAGAAGGTTTTTGATAGTTAGCCAGCATAGCCACGACGACGATTTGAAAAATCGTGTCGGGATCCCGACCGAAGCGTCGGGGCTCAGTTGATAAATAAATAGCCAGCATAGCTCAGTTGGTAGAGCAATCGCTTTGTAAGCGAAAGGTCGGGGGTTCGAATCCTCTTGCTGGCTCAAATTTCTGCGTAAATCAGCGTTTTATCCGCGACAATCTGCGTCCCGTAGACTTTGACAGCCCCTTTCTTTTTGGCTAATATAGAGTCCAGTGAGGGTCGACTGTATATTAGCAACTTGTTTGTCATTACCATGTCTGAAATGCAAATGGACCAGAATTTTCTGGAATACGTAGTCAAGGCTTTGGTTGACAACCCGCAGGACGTTAAAGTCGATCGCAAGGTCGACGAGATGGGTGTTTTAATCTCCCTCGATGTCAATCCTGCCGATATGGGTAAAATTATTGGTCGCCAGGGCAATACTGCCAAGGCTATCCGTACCTTGCTCCGTGTTGTGGGCATGAAGAATAATGCTCGGGTTAATCTCAAGATTAACGAACCAGAGGGCAGTTTGCGACAACCTTCGTCGTCAAACAGCGCTTCCGCTTCCGTTGATCAAGCGATGGCCGATTTGAAGTTCTAAATTTAAGTTTAGGGAAAGACCGCGCAGGCCGGCCACGAGTTCATCGAATGGTTGTCAGCGCGGTTTTTCTGTGTTAGAATTTAAAACAAACAGATGATCACTTTTCATATCATTACTTTGTTTCCGGAAGCGGTTCAGCCTTATCTCGAGGCTTCGATTATTGGCCGAGCGCAAAAGGAGAAAAAAATCGCGGTTAAATACTATAACCCGCGCGATTTTACCTCTAATAAATTCCGCAGTGTCGATGGTCGGCCCTATGGTGGTGGACCGGGGATGATTATTGCGGTGGAGCCGATTTTGAGCACCATCAAAAAGATTAAACTTAAAAAGGGCGGCAAAGCTAAGACGATCATTTTTAGCCCGGGCGGGAAGCAATTTGATAATAAAATAGCTAAAAGTTACAGTCAGAAATATACTGATCTGATTTTGATTTGTGGTCGTTATGAAGGGATTGATTCGCGAGTGAAGAAAATTTTAAAAGCCGAAGAGTGGTCCATCGGCCCCTTTGTTCTATCGGGCGGGGAAGTGCCAGCGATGGTGGTGGTGGACGCGATGGCTCGCCAGATTCCGGGTGTGCTCGGCAACGACGCTTCACCGGAAGAAAATCGGGTCTCCAGCCATGAGATGTATACTCGACCAGCCATATATATTGTTCCTGCTGGCCTGCCTGCGCAGGCAGGTAAAAGATACAAAGTGCCAAAGGTGTTGCAAAATGGGCATCATGCGGAGATAGAGAAGTGGAGGCAGATGCGGATAAAACGCAGATAAACGCAGACCGACGCGGAACGGACGCATAAAATTACAACACAAACTTTTTAAAAGAAAGGTTGAACCTTTCCCTGTATCGATGACTGCTCCGCTATGCGGGTTGCCCGGCAGTGAATTTTGGCCTCGGGCCAAGCCCGCGCCTATAGCGCAAGGCCAAAATCTACTTCCGGGTTGACATTACAGCTCGACTAATATATATTGCAAAAGCAACAGCAAGATTGAGTTCCGGCAGATTATCTTGCACTACTTCCATCCCACGTATCTAAACCTTCGAGTAAAGGCTCGAGGGATTTGATTTTTGTGTTTTATATTAAAAGGGGCTTTTAATAGGGGAAATATTAATGCAACAAAAAACTTTTGCGCGCTATAAAAAGCCGCTGGCTGAGCTACCGGATCTGGTCCAAGTCCAAACGGATTCCTACCGTTGGCTGGTCAAAGAAGGGCTCAAAGAATTATTCAACGAATTCTCACCGATTCGTGATTATTCAGATAAAAAGTTTCAATTGGAATTCACCAGCTTCCAGCTCGACGAGCCGAAGTTTGATGAGATTTATGTCAAAGACAACAAGCTGACTTACGACGCCCCTTTGCGGGTGCGGGTCAAGCTAACCAACAAGACGCTCAATGTGGACAAGGAGCAAGAAATTTTCTTGGCCGACTTTCCTCTTATGACGTCTCACGGTACTTTTATTATCAATGGTATCGAGCGCGTGGTCGTCCCACAGTTAGCTCGATCTTTTGGTGTTTTCTTTACGGCCGAAGAATTGCGTGGACGCAAGTTTTTTGGTGCCAAGATTATGCCGGCTCGGGGGGCTTGGGTAGAACTCTCGACTGAAATCGACAATGTTATCTATGTGCGTATCGATCGCAAACGTAAATTTCCTGTCACGGCTCTGTTACGCGTTTTTGCTAACATCGCCACTGGTAAAAATCTCACTGATGAAGAAATCTTGGCCCTCTTTGCTAAAAAAGGTATGGATACCAGCTTTATCGAAAAATCTCTGGCCAAGGATCACGCTAAAACCACTGATGACGCTTACCTCGAAATCTACAAGCGTCTACGCGACAGCGATCTGGCCACTGTGGCCAATGCCAAAGAATATCTCAACACTTTATTTAGTCGGGAGAAGTATGATCTGTCGGTGGTGGGTCGTTTTCGTTTCAATCAGCGTTTTGATTTGCCGGTCAATGAGACTGAAAAAGAAAAACGCACCGTCTCTTTTGATGATTTGATTTTAATCATTAACAACATCATTGTTCTCAATACCACCAAGAATGCCAAGGAAGACGATATCGACCACTTGGGTTTTCGTCGGGTTCGTTGTGTTGGCGAAATGCTCCAATCCAAACTCAAAGTCGGTATGACCCAGATGAAGCGCAATATTCAGGATCGGATGTCAACCATCGACGTGGCGACCTTGTTGCCGATTCAAATCATCAGCCCCCGCCCCCTCCAAGCCCGGTTGAAAGAATTTTTCACTACTAACCAGTTGTCACAGTTTATGAGTCAGGAAAATGTGCTCGGCGAAATCGAGCATCTTCGCACTCTCTCGGCTCTCGGTCCGGGTGGCCTGACTCGGGAGCGGGCTGGCCTCGAAGTCCGCGATGTTCACTCCTCTCACTATGGTCGCGTTTGTCCGATCCACACTCCAGAAGGTCCAAATATTGGTTTGATTCTCCACTTGGCTTCCTACGCTCGGGTCAACGAATTTGGCGTCATCGAAGCTCCTTATCGTCGCGTCGCCAAGGGTCGGATTACTGATGAACTGATCTATCTCAATGCTCTCGAAGAAGAAAATTATGTTATTGCTCACGCCGGTATTGATTATGATGACCAGGGCCACATTGCTGATGACTATGTTGAAGTTCGCCGTAATACTCAGCCAGGTTTAGCTCACAAAAATGAAGTTCAGCTTATCGATGTGGCGGCCAACGAAGCTTTTTCGATTGCTACTTCAATGATTCCTTTTCTCGAACACGATGATGCTAACCGGGCTCTGATGGGTTCGAACATGCAGAAACAGGCCGTGCCTTGTGTTTTGCCAGAAGTGCCATTGGTGTCGACTGGCATGGAACATCAAGCCGCTGCTAATTCTGGCCGGCTGATTTTGGCTCGTACGGCCGGTACCATTTCTTATGTTGATGGTCACAAAGTTAGAATTAAAAAAGAAGATGGCAAAGAGGATGTTTATGAATTTTCAACTTTCAAGATGAGCAACGACTACACCTGTTTTCATCAGCGTCCGGTGGTCTCACTCGGTCAGAAAGTTAAAAAAGGTGATCTGCTCGCGGATGCTTCTTCGACGGTTGATGGCCAAGTGGCTCTCGGTCAAAACGCTCTGGTGGCTTTCATGCCTTGGGGCGGGGCCAACTACGAAGACGCGATTATTTTGTCCGAACGCTTAGTCAAAAACAGCAAATTCACTAGCATCTATATTGAAGAATTTGAAGTCAACGTTCGTGATACTAAACTCGGACCGGAAATTACTACTCATGACATTCCTAATGTCGGTGAATCCAAACTCCGCAACCTCGATGAAGACGGCATTATTCGCATCGGGGCGGAAGTCGAACCAAATGATATTTTGGTCGGTAAGATTACTCCAAAGGGTGAGACCGAGCTGACTCCCGAAGAGCGTTTGCTCCGCTCCATCTTTGGTGAAAAAGCACGTGATGTTAAAGATTCCTCTTTGCGGGTGCCTCACGGTAAAAAGGGTCGCGTCATCGGCGTCAAAGTTTTCTCCCGTGAACACGGTGACAAATTAGAATCCGGTATTTTGAAGCGTGTTCATGTTCAAGTCGCTCAACTTCGTAACGTTTCAGTCGGTGACAAATTGGCTGGTCGTCACGGTAACAAGGGTGTTATTTCTCGTGTTTTACCAGAAGAAGATATGCCGTACATGGCCGACGGGACGCCAGTCGATGTGATTTTGACTCCGCTGGGCGTGCCTTCTCGTATGAACCTCGGTCAGATTTTCGAAATGCACCTCGGTTTGGCGGCGCATACTCTGGGTTATCAGGCCATCACCCCAAACTTTATTGGCGTCTCGGATAAGGAAATTAAAGCCGAGCTGAAAAAAGCTGGTTTCAATGAAAATGGCAAGGTCCAACTTTTTGATGGTCATACGGGCGAGACTTTCTCCGGCGACATCGCTATCGGTTATATGTATATCCTGAAACTGGCTCACATGGTGGAAGACAAGATTCACATGCGTTCGATCGGACCATACTCGCTCATCACCCAGCAGCCACTCGGTGGTCGTAGCCAGGGTGGCGGTCAGCGTTTTGGAGAAATGGAAGTCTGGGCCCTCGAAGGTTATGGGGCGGCCTACTCCCTGCGCGAAATGCTCACTATTAAATCGGACGATATCGTCGGTCGTTCGCAAGCTTTCGATTCGATCGTCAAAGGCGAGCCGATCAAAGCGCCAAATCTTCCGGCCTCTTTTTCCGTGGCTTTAAACGAGCTTCGCGGATTGGGTTTGGATGTCGAACTTAAAAATATCTAACGCTATAACGACTTATGGAAACTAAAAACAATAAAACTTTCTACACCGATCCAAAGAACGATAGCGCCACTGATTTCAACGCTGTCACTTTACGCCTTGCTTCGCCGGAGAGAATCATCAGCTGGTCTTATGGTGAAGTCACCAAGCCAGAAACCATCAACTATCGCAGTGGTCGCAGCGAACGTGGTGGTCTCTTTGATGAACGCATTTTTGGACCAGAAAAAGATTATGAATGTTACTGTGGTAAATATAAGCGTATTCGTTACAAAGACGTCATTTGTGAAAAATGTGGCGTCGAAGTTACTCGCTCGATTGTCCGTCGTGACCGCATGGGTCATATCGAATTGGCTAGCCCAGTCGCTCATATCTGGTTCTTGCGCAATATCCCTTCACGAATGAGCTTGTTGCTCGATTTGCCAATGGGTGAGCTCGAACGAGTCATCTACTTTGCCGGCTATATCATCACCAAAGTTAATGACGAAGAGAAAGCGAAAGTCCTCCGCGATCTCGATGGTGAGTACAAATCAAAATACAAGTCTTTGTCCGATGAGGAAAGCCGTGAGAAACTAAAAAATTCTCTAATGGAAGCCAAGCGCCAGATTGAAAGTTTACGCGAATGGCAGGTGCTCGATGAGGTGACTTATCATCGTCTATCGATGAAATACGGCACGGTCTTTGAAGCTAGTATTGGCGCGGAAGCCGTCTATGATATTTTCCGTAATATTAATTTGGAAAAACTGTTAGCCGAAATTGCTAATCGTCTGGACAAAGCCGGCTCGCTAGATCGCGTCAAATTGCAGAAGCGTTTTAACTTGGTCAAATCCATGATGCGTTCGGCAGTTCGTCCCGAGTGGATGTTTTTGAAAGTGATTCCGGTTATTCCGCCAGCTATTCGCCCAATGGTAGCCCTTGATGGTGGTCGCCATGCCACTTCTGATGTCAACGATCTCTATCGTCGGATCATCAATCGTAACAACCGTCTCAAAAAATTGATCGAACTCAATGCCCCGGAAGTTATCCTGCGTAACGAAAAGCGTATTTTGCAAGAAGCCGTTGATGCTTTAATCGACAATTCGATCCGTCAGGGTGGAGCTGGTGAGGGAGCGATGAATCAATCCCAACGCCGTCCACTCAAATCGCTGGCTGATTCTCTACGTGGTAAACAAGGTCGTTTCCGTCAGAATCTGCTCGGTAAACGTGTTGATTATTCTGGTCGTTCCGTGATTGTGGTTGGTCCAGAACTTAAAATTAGCCAATGTGGTCTGCCAAAGCATATGGCTTTGGAACTTTTCCGACCGTTTGTGATTTCTAAAATTCTCGAACGCGAACTGGCTTTTAACATTCGCGGCGCCGGCCGACTGATCGATGAGGCTACGCCAGAAGTTTGGTCTATTCTCGAAGAGGTGATTGAAGGCAAGTATGTTTTTCTCAATCGGGCTCCATCGCTTCACCGTTTGAGCGTTCAGGCTTTTATGCCAGTCCTAATCGAAGGTAACGCTATCCAACTTCACCCGCTAGTTTGTGCCCCATTTAACGCCGACTTCGATGGTGATCAGATGGCGGTTCACGTGCCACTGTCTGATATGGCTCAGTGGGAAGCCAAGGAATTAATTGCTTCCAATAAAAACTTACTCAAGCCAGCCTCCGGCGATATCGTCGCCAACATGCGCATGGATATTGTGCTCGGGGCTTATTGGACGACCCAAATTGTATCCGGTGAGAAGGGTGAGGATAATTTTTTCTCTACTCCCAATGCCGCCATCATGGCTCACGACTTTGGTGAATTATCTTTGCGATCTAAAATTACCATTCTCGGTGGCAAGACTGAAAAATATGGTGAGCACACTGATAAACTTTTTGAGACTTCGGTTGGCCGCATCCTCTTTAATCGTAATTTGCCTAAAGATTTTCTCTTTGTTAATACCGAAATTACGGGTAAAGTCATTGGCCGATTGATTGAAGATTTGACCGCTCGCTATGGTCTGGCCAGTTTGCCAGATATTCTCGATAATATTAAAGCTTTTGGTTTCAAATATTCGACTATTTCCGGTATTACTTGGGGTATGGATGATGTGGTGGTGCCTCCAGGCAAAGAAGAGACGATTGCCGAGGCTAGAAAAGAAGTGGCTGATGTGGTTGAAAAATTCGAAGATGGTCTATTGTCCGAAAACGAACGTTATCGCATGACGATTGAAATTTGGAATCGGGCCAAGAGTAAGATTGAAAAAATGATTCCCGCCACTCTTGACCCCAAGGGGCCAGTGGCCGCGATGTTAAACTCTAACGCTCGTGGTTCGATCAGTCAGATTTCGCAGATGGCCGGTATGAAAGGGTTGATTATTAACACTGCCGGTATGTTGGTGGACTATCCGGTTATTCCTTCCTACAAAGAAGGTTTGTCACCGATCGAATACTTTATTACTACCCACGGTTCTCGTAAGACTCTGGCGGACACGGCGCTCAACACTGCCAAAGCTGGTTATTTGACTCGAAAATTAGTCGATGTGGCTCAGGACGTCACGATTAAAGAGGAAGATTGTGGTGATAAGGAGGGCAAGACGATCACTCTGGCTTCGGTTACTGGCTTCAATACTGGCATCGCTAACATCATCAAGGGCCGAATTATTCTCAAAGAGATTCAAGATGGTGAAGGTAAAGTAATGTTCAAGAAAGGCCATTTGTTAAGTTTGGCTGACGCCCGAGCCGTTGATGTCGCCGGTATTAGTTCGGTTAATATCCGCACCCCGTTGACTTGTAAAACTATCAAGGGTCTCTGTCAGAAATGTTACGGCCAAGATCTCGGTCGTGGCAATCTAGTGGCGGTGGGTGAACCAGTGGGTGTGGTCGCCGCTCAAGCCATTGGTGAACCTGGTACCCAGCTGACGATGCGCACCAAGCACACTGGTGGTATCGGTACTGGTGGTGTCGACATCGTTGGTGGTTTGCCTCGAGTCGAAGAAATCTTCGAACGTCGCCAACCAAAGAATCCCGCTCTAATCGCTGAAGTTGATGGTGAAATCTCAGAAATTGTTAATGATGGGAAGGAGTATCTCATTACGGTTTTGGTAGATGTCGCCAGTCGTAAAAAATCCAGCAAGTCCAGCAATGTTGAATACTCCGTCCCGCAGATGCGCACCCTCTTTATTAAAAAAGGTGACCGGGTGACCAAAGGACAAATTTTGACTGATGGGCCGGTAGAGTTGAGTTCATTACACAAGTTAGCTGGCCGGAGTGCCACCGAGGATTATGTGATGAAAGAAATTAACGCCATCTATGAATTGCAGGGAGTAAATATTGCTCGCAAACACGTGGAAGTTATCGTTCGTCAGATGTTCTCTCGCCGCAAGATCAAGGAAGCTGGTGGGACAAAATTCTCAGTCGGAGAAATCGTCGAAGAGATTGAATTGATGGAAGAAAATGTCTTGATGCGCGGGGCGGAAATGGAAGAAGCCACCGCTGAATCCGTCTTGCTCGGTATCTCTGATGTGGCCCTCTCGACCAGTAGTTTCTTGTCGGCGGTTTCCTTCCAGCACACTAACAAAGTTTTGGTGGAGACAGCTCTCCGTGGGGGTCTCGATCGTCTCCGAGGTTTGAAGGAAAATGTTATTATTGGCAGACTGATTCCCGCTGGTACTGGTTTAATGAAGCAAACTGATAAGGTGGAGAAAAAGACGGAGGATCTGAACGAAGAGTAGAAGTGCGATACGAATCTACGAATGCATGCGAATGATACGAATAGATACAAAATCAGAAGCAGTATTCGTAAAATTCGTAGCATTCGGGCATTTTATTCGTATCATTCGCATCGAGGTATACGCAGGTAATCACTGCGTCTAATAATAATGAGTTCCACTGTCGAACAAATTAAAGCCCGATTATCCATTGCGGATGTCATCGGGTCATATCTGAAGTTAGAAAAGGCTGGCGCTAATTGGCGCGCCCGTTGCCCTTTTCATAATGAGAAAACCCCCTCGTTTTTTGTTTCGCCCGGTCGGGAAAGCTATCATTGTTTCGGTTGCAACAAAGGGGGTGATATTTTTACCTTTGTTCAGGAGGTTGAGGGCGTGGATTTTCTCGGGGCGTTAAAGGTCTTAGCCGAACGAGCCGGGGTAGAAATCATTCATGATCATCGTGACGGTCCTCGGCCCAACGATCGTCTTTTTCTGTTAATGGAAGTCGCCACTAAATTTTATGAAGCGGAATTGACAAAAAATCAACCGGTGATTGATTACTTGGTCAACCGAAAAGTTGAGTCTGGGACAGTAAAAAATTTCCGTTTAGGTTTCGCTCCGGCTGGCTGGCGTTTTCTTCACGACCATTTGTTTAGCAAGGGTTTTACCGTCAGTGAAATGATTGAAGCGGGAATGGTTATCCGTTCCGAGCGGACGACTGGCGCCAAGGGAGAAGTCTTTTACGATCGTTTTCGCAGTCGAATTATGTTTCCATTGGCGGATTCAGCTGGACGGGTCGTGGGTTTTTCTGGTCGGATTTTTGGGGAGGTTGATGCCAGCACTGCCAAATATGTCAATTCTCCTCAGACCGCTTTGTTTGATAAGTCGCGACTACTTTTTGGCTATGACAAGGCAAAAGTGGAAATGCGACGTCGGGATTTTGCGATTCTCGTCGAGGGTCAAGTCGATTTGATTATGTCTCATCAAGCTGGTATGGCCAACACCGTGGCCGGTTCTGGCACCGCCCTGACAGTTGAACAGATTACTATGCTCGGGCGAATGACCAAAAATCTCATTATGGCTTACGATTATGATTTGGCCGGTTTAAAGGCTTCCCGTCGGGCGATCGAATTGATCCAAACAGCTGGCCTCAATGTTAAAATTGCTAAACTGCCGACGGGTCAAGATCCGGCCGATGTCATCAAAAATGATCCCCAGGTCTGGTTGTCCGCCATCAAAGAAGCTAAACATCATATTGATTTTTTGATTGATGCTTTGCAGGCTGAAGGTAAGATTGGTTTGGAGCTGTCTCGTTCGGTCAATGACATTGTTTTGCCAGCCATTAAAGCTTTGGGTAAAAAAATGGAGCAGGCTCATTTTGTGGCTAAATTGTCACTATTGCTGGGAATTGGTGAAGAGTCCATCTGGTCTGACTTATCTGCTTTAAAAATCGATGTTTCCGGTGGTCCAATTATCCAGCCGGCTAATTCTACTTTAGTCAAAAAAACCAGACAGAGTGTTATTTTAGATCGAATTTTCGGTTTAATTTTTTGGCTAGAGGAAACCAGTCAAAAGTCGCTTGAGCCAGCTAGTTTAGTTGAGAGACTGAAAGAAGCTCTAGGAGGCGACACGTATGAGATAGAGAGGCAGGCCCGAGAGGTTCAATCGGGTCAGTTGGCAATGGAAGCAGAGTTCTTTTTTCAAGGTTCGTCACGCCTGGTTGGAGATATTGATGATTTATTTAGTAATTTAATGGCCGATGATTTGAAAGAACAGCTTCGTGAGGCGATGTCAGCCTTGAAGCGGGCCGAGCTGTCCGGCGACCAGGCGGAGCTTGATAAATGGTTGAAAAGGTGCCAAGCTATAACCCGAGACTTAAATAATAAAAAAAGCGAATAATTTTATATATGATTAAAAAACCTGCCAAAAAAACAGTCAAAAAGGTTGTAAAAAAAGTCGTCAAAACCGCCAAAAAGAAGGTCTCCAAAACTTCGGTCAAAAAGGTGGTTAAAAGAACGACCAAAAAAGCTCCGGTTAAATCGGTCAAAAAGACAGCCAAAGTTGGAAAGAAAAAACTAACAAAATTTAATAAAAAAAGAGCGACTTTTGTGGCCAAAATTATTGGTCCCAAAAATAAAGCGGAACTAGAGGAGCGAGCCAAGGTGGTGATCGCCCGCGGTCGTCAGCGTGGATTTATTACCTACTCCGAATTGTTAAAAGAATTTCCGACGATCGAAAGTGATTTGATTTTTTTGGAAGAACTCTACGATCGTTTTGATGAAGCCGGTGTTGATGTCCTGGAAGAGGGGAGTTTGCTCGACGACATTGTTATTCCGGAAAAGATAAAATTGGGTCGAGGTGAATCTGGTTCTTCGCTCGATTCAGTCCAAATGTATCTCAAAGAAATTGGTCGCCATAAATTGGTTAATGCCTCGGAAGAAAAAGAATTGGCTCGTCGAATTTTGGCCGGTGATGAGGAGGCCCGTAAGGGTTTGGCTAATGCCAACCTGCGTTTAGTGGTCTCGATTGCTAAAAAATATGTCGGTCGGAGTTCCGAGCTAACCCTGCTCGATTTGATTCAGGAAGGGAATATTGGTTTGTTTAAAGCGGTGGAAAAATTCGACTGGCGTAAGGGTTACAAGTTTTCGACCTATGCCACTTGGTGGATTCGCCAGGCGGTCACTCGCGCTTTGGCTGATCAATCACGCACCATCCGTATTCCCGTTCACATGGTAGAAACAATTGCCAAGTATAAACAAGTTTATCGCCGTTTGTCTCAGGATCTCGGCCGTGATCCACTGCCCCAAGAAATCGCTATGGAAATGGGAGTAGACGTGGAAAAAGTTCATACCATCGAGAAAATTGATCAAAGCACAGCTAGTCTCGATAAGCCGACCGATGACGATGATGACAAATCGACCTTGGGCGAATTTATTGCTGATGATAAGATTGCTCCACCGGATCAGGAAGTATCGCGTCGAATTCTGCGGGATCAAATCGAGGAAATTTTGTCTGACTTGTCCCTGAAGGAAAGAAAGATTTTGGAAATGCGCCATGGTCTAATCGATGGCGTCATGCGGACTCTGGAGGAGGTCGGCAAAGAATTTGGCGTTACTCGTGAACGTATTCGTCAGATCGAAGCCAAAGCGCACGAAAAGATTCGTCAGCACGACAAGGCGAAGAGGTTGTTGGGGTACCAGTGATTTTAAGTAGTAAAAGTAATAAGTAGAAAGTAAAAACACAACCCCGACGGCCTGTGGCCGTCGGGGTTGTGTTTCGTGGATTTTGTGGTAGAAATATGGTTAGGTGATTTAACTATGTTAAGGGAGGAGAAGCTATGCAATGTGTCAACTGTCAAGCGCCCTTTGGCATCGGTGACTTCAGTAGCGACCCCCGTCGTGAAGAGTTAATCCTTTGCCCCAGGTGTGGGCGAGCTCATACCAATGCTGGTTTTCCAGTTTTTGGGCCGGGCGACGTCCACCTTTTTGCGGTCAAGGGAGTCAATCGTTGGAGTCACATGCCTGATTCTCGCTGGTCCTCAACGGAGGAGTGTGAGGAGGGGGTGTTCCAAACTTCCCCTTACTCCTCCTAAAGGTAAACAAATCCCCGTCGCGAAATTCGTTCGCGACGGGGATTTTACTTACTATCTTAATACTTACTATTCTCGTTACTGTTTTAACGCCGCCTCAATCATCGGCTTCAGCTGGTCATAGGGAACATAGCCTTGGAGGCTGGTGGTCTGACCCTTGGGATTAACAATAATCGGGTAGGGAGTGCCTTGGATGCCAAGCTTTTCGGCTTCGGCAACCGAAGCGGAAATTTTCTGGGCATACTTGCCACTATCGAGACAAGATTTGAAACCGGCACTATTGAGACCGATATTATTGGCGAATTGTGGCAAGAGGCTCAAATCCAATCCGTCATTGGAAGGAGTGTTGCTGTAGATTTGATCGACGTATTGCCAAAACTTATCATTACCGCCAATTTCAGCCGCACATTCAGTTGCTTCCGCTTCGATTCGAGCCTTTTTGTGCAGTCCATCGAGTGGCAGCTGACGATAGATAATAGCCAGTTTGTCCCCTCCGAATTCTTTATAGGCTTGTATTAAGACGAAATGAAAGAGCTTACAATATGGGCATTCGAGATCAGAGTAGACGATAATCTTTACTGGCGCTTTGAGGTTGCCGAGAATATGATCGCTCTGGTCAACGGGGCGGATACTGGCTGATCCCTTACTGCCTAGACCAATGTTTACTTGGTCAATCGGTTGAGCTGAGTTTTTGTTAGAAAACAAAAAACTAGAACCAATTAGAAGTAGGATAATGGCAATCGAGACCCCGCCGATAATCAAATTTTTATTGGAATCATTCATGGGTTTTTACTTACTATTAACTATTAATTTTTTCCATTATAAACTAAAAAATTGCTTCCAGGCAGGGGATCGGTGTGGTCTAATTTTAATTGGTGGTCGAAGCATTGTTGGCCGGTTTTTTCTCGGTCGAGGAAGAGGTTTGGATTTTATTGCCTACTTCATTCATTTTTTGAAAAAAGACTGGTAAGCGGATTTCTTGATCCTGGCTAGCTAGACCGGAAGGGTTGTCTTTAATTAAAATTAATTCTCCCGTTTTGGTAGCCGGATTTTTAAAATTTATCGTGACCGTAAAGGGAACAAAATCAGCCGTCATCCAGTCACCTTTGGCTTTGGCGGTACCGGTGGCGATCAGGTTGCCCTTATCGTCAACCAGCTTGACAGGAAAAGTTGCTTCAAAAAACCAGAAACCGCGAGCCTCGCCCGAAATAGTGACCGGGTTGGTCAACGGTCGAGAGAGATCAGGGCTGAGAATAACGGGATCGGTATTGAGAGCATTATTGTCAATAATTTCCACGTAGGTTTTTTCGTTGATACCTAGGCACTGGCGGGGATAGGATTCCATAATTGGCCGGCCGGCTTTTTCGCAGGTGATAAAATCGGTAATGATTGGTGGATTTTTTTTAAAAATATGAATTAGACCAGTACTGCCGTAGTAGGCGAGGATGGCAACTATGGTAACAAAAATTATTTTTTTAAGCATCCCGTTAGAGATAGGACGCGGACGATTGCCCGTTACCTATCTTAATTAATATAGCTGTTAAAAATGATTTGGTCATATTGATTTATTCTTTGTGGCGTCCGCTATCTCTAACGGGACTAGCTTATCTCTGATCCGTTAGGCACTTCTTTGTCTGGCGACAGTAAAACGGCTTCACCATTAGCTCCGTGAGCCGCTAAGACCATACCCTGGCTGTCCAGACCCATGAGAGAACGTGGTTCGAGATTAACGACGATAGCGATTTGTCGGCCGATAATATTTTCTGGTTCATAGGCTTTGCCAATGCCGGCGATGATCTGACGTTGCTCCTCGCCCGAACCCAAAGGAGTTTTAGGGTGTCCGAGTGACACTTTCAGTTTCAATAGTTTGTCAGAGCCCTCGACGCGACTGGCTTCGAGGATGGTGACAACTTTTAGTTCGGTTTGTTTGAATTGATCGTAAGAAAGCATGGTATTTAGTTTAAAATGCAAAATGCAAAGTTCAAAATTGCAACGCAAAAATAAAAATTAGAAAGTGAATTTTAAAAACTTTGAATTTAAAACTGCAACTTTGCAATTTGCACTTTGAGTTTTGAATTAAGGCGCCCTTCTCTCAAGACTACCACTTTTTCTCCCACGAGGGAAATTAGGGTCGAGGGCTCATTTTTGACCTTTCCTGACAAATAGAAATCTAACTTATCACCAAAATAGTCCTTAGCCTGCTTGATAGTTTGGGCCGCTGGTAAGCCCTCTGGATTGGCGCTGGGGGCCACCAGGGGGCCGGTGGAGGCGAGTAACCCTAGGAGTGGTCTAGAGGACGGTAGGCGAAAAGCCAGGGTTTTGGTGCCCCGGTGGAGGTATTTAAATTTAGGGTTCGGGCAAGGCAGGATGACACTAAGCGGTCCTGGCCAATTTTTATTTAAAAAATCTTTTTGGAATGGTGCCAAACTGATATCAAATTTTTTTAAATCAGCCAATTTGCTGATCAGAATAATGAAAGGCTTGTCGGGAGAACGTTGCCGGACTTTGTAAATTCTGGCGACCGTGTCGGGCTTTAAAGCCGAACCGACCAAGCCGTAAATAGTGTCGGTGGGCATAACCCCAATCCCGCCAGCTTTGAGGATTTTGGAAGCTTTTTTGTCGTCTTCTTGACTCATTCTCCTTAAACTAGCAAAAAAAGCCAATTTTTACTATAATTAAAGAGATTTCCCCGTAAATTTATGCCTAAAAAATCAAAACCAACCAAAATCGCTATTTTTGAAGATAAGCAAATCCGACGTTTGTGGGACGAGGATAGAGAACTTTGGTATTTTTCAGTAGTGG
>Ga0208375_1002340_pt1 | contig 18099 bp, 17 predicted proteins | sample RifOxyD1_FD_184038 | JGI IMG/M metagenome (GOLD analysis project Ga0208375, IMG submission 184038) | Soil microbial communities from Rifle, Colorado - Rifle Oxygen_injection D1 (SPAdes) | ecosystem: Environmental > Terrestrial > Deep subsurface > Rock core/Sediment | place: Rifle, Colorado... | reverse complement strand
TGGGATAAAACAACCCGCGGATTTGTCCCCATTCAAAAGTATTCTCCCAACATTGGATGTTGGGAGAAGGTCAGGTTGTCAAGAGAACAACTATTTGTTTGACAATTAACAATGAGCCGAGAGCGATCGTTGTTCCGATGACGGAATATTTCACCGTCTTTTTCCCTATTTCTATTTTTTCTTCATTTCCATAGGCTGTCAGAATAAGAATTGCGCCAATCATTGTGCTGATGATAGAAAGAAGGCCCAAAATTGAAAGAAGGAACCTCAACACGCCCGTTAGAATCTCTTGGAGCGTAGGGCCACTGATTCCTAGAGATTTTCCGCCAAGAATAGATGTAATTTCTTTCAGGAAAGAAGGAGCTGCAATGACAATCGCAAATCCGGCAATGGCATACGTGATTGTTTTCTTTGCCCTTTCCATCCGCTCTATATTTCCCATCGATAAAATATACATTATTCCCCCGATAATAATGAATATGAGCGCAACGAGGCCTGCAATTCCTCGCAAATAGTTCATTATCCCGATAAGCGCTTCTTCAAGCGATGCGTAGTCGGTCGGCGGCATCATTTGGATGAAAGAGTTCGCCGAGCATATTTTTGCGAAATAAAAAAAGCAAACAGCAAAAAATAAGTACGCAAATATTTTTTGTATATTTTTATTTTTCATTTTTATTTTATCCAAAAGTTATTTTATCTATTATACCACATTTCTGACCAAAAAAATCCCCCCTGCTCGAAAGCGGGGGTGTTTTTCGAGAATTCCTAATGTTCGACTTTAGGAAAGATTGGTTCTCCGGAATAAATACTCTCCTGCCAGCGAAAGAAGGATTGGAATCAGATTGAGAACTATCAGCCAATAGCCGATATCCTGGCTTGCGATAAGAAGACCGAAAGTCACCTGCGTGACATTGTATAGGAAAAAAATAAAAAGCCAAAAAAAGGAAGCCAGCGCCAGAATAAGATTTTTCTCATACAATCCGGACAGGACAAAAAGCCTTCGGTATGATTGGAAAACATACATCAGAATTGCGGCTTGAAGAAAGAACAGGGCCAAAAATATATTCACATCGCTGACTTTTCCGGCATTAAAATTCCAGTGGATAAGTTCAAACAATAATAATGAATAAACCGAAAAAACACGCGTGCTCCATCCCAAAATGTTCCGGAGGGAGAGAACGTCGTTATTTTGTGAGGGAAATGCGTAAATTGCAAACTTGTTCATGGCTTCATTATATCATAAAATACGATATTTTAATTTTTGGAAAAAAATAACCCCTCGAGCTTGTCCCCTTTCCAAAATATTGGGAAGGGAATGAGGGGTTGTGGGTCTGACGGGAGTTGAGCTCCCGTCAGAGTTATCAACATTGAATGCCAGCAGAAACTAGTCATAAACCGTGTTGTATTCCCTGAGAACAAGCCTTTTCAGCGCTCTGTCATATTCATAGACAGTCACTCCGCAATTCGCGGCTGATTGCCCGGGCGGCCACCGCAGGGCCTGTTCATAGACCCATCGCTCCAGCAAAAAACGAAAGCATCGCAGTGTTCCGCCATGGGTTACCACCAGAATTTTCTTCCCCGCCCTGTCACGGAAAAGCATATTGAGAAATTCATACACCCGGTGAACAACGTCTGCCAGGCTTTCTCCGCCAACAGGCCGGGAGAAAAATCCTCCGAAAGTTTCCCAGTAGTCATGCATCCAGGGGAATATTCTTTCCGCTTCTCCTACTGTCATGTCATAGGTGTATCCCGGATCTCTCTCGCGGATAAACATATTTTGCCGAACCTGGATCAGGCTTCTCTCATTTTCCGGATAAGCTTTCAAAACCAAATCCAAGGTTTGTATCGTCCGCAAGTAACCGGAATGATAAGCATAGTCAAAAACTCCAAATCTCTCCCGCAGAGCGTGACCCGTTTCCTCGGCTCTGGCTTTTCCTCCTCCGGTTATCGGAATCTCGTGGTCAGGAATCCCTTTGACGGTTTTTCTCGCCTCTTCGTCGGCAAAGTAGGTCATTCCCTGCTTCGCCAAATTTCTTGCAGATTCCGCATGCCGCACCAAAACTATCAAAGCTGGCCGATTCATAGTTGGCCTCCTTATTGCAATTTTTGAAAAAACTTGTAGCCCTGAAGTGTATCATCCAAAAAAGCGGCTGTCAAAAAAACAACCCGCCGAGCTTGTCCCCATTCCAAAGCATTCTCCCAACGTTGGATGTTGGTGAAATATAAAAGGCCCCTGCCGCCGAAGCGATCGAGGCCAACATATTTCTTGGCATGAGCTAGTAGTCGAGAATTTCCCAACCGGCGTAACACGGCAGGAAATTGAACTGCACGTGGCATTTCTTCCGGTCGTCCCAGAAAACCATAGCTTCGGGATATCCGGCTTTCGGATAGACGCCTTCCAAGGCGAGAACCCTGCCGTCAATTTTCACCTTTGTGCCGATGTTCAGTCTGCCATTGGCAAACTCTTCGGTGAACGGATGGGCGGCAAAGATGAATTCTTTTTCTCCTAAATTCACCAATGCCTGCCGGGCTTTTTCAGTTTGCCTCCGTGAGGGAAGCCAAAGAAAGCCGAGCCACCCCAATCCAGGAATTGGGTGTGCTTCTACGCTTAATAAGGGCACGGTATCCTCCTATTTTCTTTTTTTAAGAGGTTGAATCCCCCTTTTTATCTTCATCTGAAGATATCAGCAAATTATTCTGAAGTCAAGCCAATATAGCCAATTTCCCAATATCGGTTGTTTCGAAGTATTGAATTACTAAAGTGAATTCCTAAAGTTCGACTTTAGGAAAGGCAAAGCTCTACGAAAGATTAACCATATAGGTTTTGAGAAATTTTTCTATGGCATTCACGGTTTCTTCTTTCAGTTTTGGGTTGCTTTCCGCTACCCACTTGGCAAAGTTATAAAGCTCTTGAGAGTCAACTTTTATCCATTTTTTGTTCTTTCGCAAAAAATAAAAAAGAGCCGTCATGGCAATTCTTTTATTCCCATTTTCGAAAGGATGGTTTTTCACTAAAAGGTAAAAAAGGATCGCGCCTTTCCCAATGAGACCCTTATAGGCAACACGGCCAAGAAAACCCTGGAATGGAACGGCCAGGCAGCTTTCCAGCACGTTTGGAAAACGCGAATTGAAATCCGGGATTGGCTCGTCCCAGCCCATTGTTTCTTTGGCCAGCCGGTGAGCGACATATTCTATTTCAAGGATTGAAATTGTTTTTATTTTCATTCTTTTCCAAGCAATTTTAAGGTTTGGCCGTATTCTTCCACGGTTTTTTTCACGGCGCTGGTTATTGCTTCTTTTTTCGCGCTTGTCAGCGCAATGTCCAAGATTTCAGGAAGATATTGGCGATCAATGAAATAATTGCGCCCTTTTTTCTCGGCTTTGATCTTTCCGGCCTTGATCTTTTTGTAGACAGCGATCCTGCTGATGCCAAGAAGCTTCGCAAGTTCAGCTGTTGAAATAAATTCTTTCTTCATGTTTGCATTCTAGCCTATGTTAACCGACAAGTCAATGGTTAACAAAACAATCCCCCTGCTCGCAAGCGGGGGGACTATTTTTTGAGAATTCCGAAAGTTGAGCTTTCGGAAAGGTTTTTTTTCGTTTATTCGGATTCCGTTTCCATCTCTTTGGAGCATTTTTCACAAATGCCATGTGTAATTTCTCCATCGCCTTCGGCGCCTTCTTTGAAGCCCATATCCGCTTTGCACCACGAGCAAACTCTTTTGATCATTTTCTTTTTGGGCTTTTGCTCGGAATCAGAATCTGTCGGAGGCTTTGGCAAATCAAATTTTTCCATTTTTTTTGGTTATTATTCCTCGCTCTCCCCATCCCGCAATTCGCGGGATGGGAAAAGATTGGAAAATCTGGAGAATTCCTAAAGTTCGACTTTAGGAAAGGTTACTTTAGGAAAGGTTAAATTATCGAAAAAAGTTCCTTGGCGATGGTGTTTTTCCACGACCAGACATTTTTTTGGCGCACTTTTCCGTTTTTCCCCTTCGCGTTCTGCTTTTCCCTATTTTTGTAGGATAAAGTCAGATCATATTTCCCAACCGCCCATTTTTTGTATTTGAGGTTCAATTGAAGAATGGTATCATTGCCGCGCTTTCGCACCTTGAGAATAGGAATATTTTTGCCGTTCATCCTCACTTTCACCCATTTTTTCTTGAGAATATTGAGTCCCGGAACAACAATATTCACTTTTTTTCGGGCTGACCGGCTAGCATTATAGGCCAGTTCGGGCGTGTCGGTTGTGATTCCAATTTCTTCCTCAATGATATTTTTCTTCAAATTGCCTGAAAAATTGCTGTTTTTGTCCTTATCCGATGCTCCGCTATTATTTTCCTGCGTTGAGCCGCCGCCCATAAACAAATCCTCAATCTCTTTTTCTGTTTCTAGAATATCCGCGGCTGTATTTTTCGTGCAAGTGACCGGGCAAATGCTAATCTCATGGAGATTATTAAGCGTGTCCAGAAGATCTTTCATTTTTTCCAAATCAGCACTCGTAGCATCTGGGTCTTTGAGCAAATCGTCCGCTTCTTCCACAATTTCATCCAAGGTTCTTGAGTCGCCTTCGGGAACATACTTGCCAATATCGAACGCTTCAATATTGAATTTCATCGCCAGAAGCTGACCGCGCAACTTGTTTCGCATGGAAAGTTCATAATCCGCAAAAACCTTTTCGACATCTGCAATAGAAACAATTTGCTCATCTCCAAGCATAATTGGCGGAGTCAAAAGCACTTCGTATATTTCCGGATGCGTTTTCCAGTATCCAATCGTTCTTGTTTCGGCGTCGCGGCACATCGCGGCGGTGACGCTACTCGCGATTTCCTCGCTGTCAGTGAAACCTTCACCGAAAGGCAAATCGTTTTTGGTCTGTGAGCCGTCAAACACAAATTTGAAATTGCAGGTTTTTCCCTGCAGTTCGGACGGAAGATCCAGCGGAATGGTCAGTTTAAAAACCCAGTCTTCCGGATCGGAAAATTCGAAGAGGCCAACACTGAAATCTTTGAGTTTCCCTAGATATTCCGGATCGCCGCCATTGATATTCGCTTCAAGAATCAGCCAGTCGCAAAGTTCGCTCGAAAATCCGGCGCTCGAGACCATATATTTGAAAGGATTGCCGAAGTTTTTGAGGCTGATGGTTCTCTCGGCGGGCTCGCCTTCGCCGAGACAAGCTGGAAGAAAATCAGAAGGCGATTCCAGATTGAAATCCAGTGTCCCGACTTCAAAAAGATTCCCGATTGAGGTTTCCGTATCGGAAAAGGAGGCCGCTGTTCCTAAAACCGCCGAAAAACCGGCCCAATTCAAGGCAATAACCAAAATACAGGCCAAAATTTTCAGTTGTGGGGATTTCAAAACAGAAAAAATCCTGCTCTTTTTTTCAAGCTTTCGTTCGGTTTTGAGTATTCGGATGGGGATTTTTGTTTCTTCGCTTTGCATAATATATTTCAAATAATCTTTGTTTTTCTTGCGTATTTTTCCGGCTCTCTCCTCACGAATTCTTTCCTTTCCGGCTCAATTTCCACCGGATCGAATCTTTCCGACTCAAATTTCTTTTGCTTCGATTTCCTGATTTCATCCCTGATCTTTTTTATTTCGTCGAAAATGATTATCAGTGCCGGGAAAACTATCAGCGCCATAAAACCATAGGGAGTTTTTGCTGCCGCGATCGCATATCCGACATAAGGCACATCAAACAGCATTTTTCCGAGAATTTCCTGTTTCTTTATTTCGCGCTGGTCAGTTCCATTGTTCGCATCTCCCTTGGTGACAAAGGCAACTGCTCCATCTTTTTCTCTCATTTCAACAATCCGATGAGTGACAGTTTTTTTGCTCGACCCTTCTTGATTGAAGGTGACAATATCCCCAACTTTATATTCCACTCTGGGCTTCACCACAACCACCGCCCCCGTTTTGATTGTCGGCTCCATTGAACCGGACTGCACGATCATTACTTTATAGTTCCCGGGAATGGGGAAAGCCGAAGCAATCAGCAAAACGATGATAACTGCGATACAAATGAAAAATAAATAATAAAATATTTTGAGAATTTTCATTTTTCTAATATATCCCGAAATTTATTTTCCCGGACATCACCGCCGTCCAGGTTCCCGGTCCTTGATGGAACGACTCCTCGGTCAATGTCATTTGCAGATCATAGCTTCCCGCATCGAGCGTCAAACCGCCGCAGGTGAATCTTTCGATTTGTCCGTTCACTTTGTCAGCCGGAGAAAATTTGATGGTCGGATGCGCCGGATCGAGATAGGCCAAATAATCATTATTTATGCTATTGCATACTCCTCCGCCCGAAAACAAAACGTGGTAGCTATTGGCCGTCGCCACGGCCTTTGTGACATTCCCACTCGCGTTTGCCGTGATGAAATCCCAAACCAAATACCCATTGATGCAATGCGTATCTTTAAAGGCAAGATATCCTGCATCGTTGGTATTTGAATTCGTCGTATTGTCCCACCACCGGCCCTTGTATCCGATATATTCGTTGGCCGCATTGTTTCCATTGACCGAATCCTGGCAAGTCGGAATTCCGTCGAATTTGAGTTGGTAAGTTGCGTATGGCTTCAAGCCCGTGGCCGTGATTGTTCCGGATAATTTTCCGTTCGCCGGAGTGTTATAAGTAAAACTCACATTCGCTCCGCTATAATCATGAACATAGCCGTATTGGGGATCCGCGCCCAGATCGGCGAGATTGATTGTTTTTTGAACAGCAAGATCAGTGTCGTGATAATTCACTGATTGCATATCAAATAGAGTATTGTTTTGATTCCAACCTGTCATTTTATATGTGTTATGGATGGCAGCAGGAACGATCCAAACTTTTGCATAATTAATTTTGTAATTAGAGTCTCTCGAGTCTGGCAGATCAAGATTCAATTCTTTACTGCCCGATCCGTTGTAACTGCCACTTGAATCTATAGTAATGGTGGCAATTTCAGTTTTTATATTATAGGAAGGCGGTATGCCCTGCGGCCATGGATCCGGAGCATAAACTAATCTATAAGTGCCAGCCGGCATGTCAAATACTTTCAGGACCCAATCAAATGTCGGCCCCTCTTCGTCATAGGCCAGTTCTGCATATCTATCATCCTCGATAGCATTCCAACTGCCATCCTTATTTTCCAAAGTAACAACCGTCTTATCAAAATCAAATTCCGAAGCTTGAAACGTCATATCGGCTCCGAACGTGTCGCTTTGCACTTCGTCCCCCGTGCCTATCGGCAGTTCCCAGCCAATTCCGAAATAATAGGAAAGATCTTTGCTGATATGGCCGTCGGAATTCAAGCCATTGCAGACCGGAAGAGTCGCGCTTGAACAGCCAAAATTCGCATAGGCGGCGGAAAGGCCGTCCGCCAGATCCCATGTTTCTCCCAAAGCATCAATGGGACCCTTTGAAATAAGCGTCATTTCGCCATAATTTTGGATATTATCGCCTTCCCCAGGGTCACTTTTTCCCTGAAAACCGGCTGTTTGGCCCTGATCGAGCCACGCCCAGAAACCCATATTTTCCCGAAGTTCGCCGTCTCCCGAGGGGTTGCAGCCGCTTTCCACCGATGTTTCCGGCTCAACGCAGGAGTTGTCGCTGTCCACAATGTTGCCGATCACCAATCTTCCCCATCCATCGCTGTCAATCAGATGAAAACTGACCGAATCGCTTCCAAAATCGCCCGGCTTCACATTGTCGAAGAAGAAAAATTTGTGGGTCGGGCCGAGGTCAGTTTGGGTCCAGCTGGTGTCAACGCCGGAAACCGCCGGGCAGGGAAAACCGTTATAACTGCATTCGTTGTCAATCTCGAGATCAAAATTCCCGCTCGCGAAAGTTTGGCCGAGCAATTGATCTCCTTTCGCATAGAAAAAAATGGCAATGATAAGAAACAGGACGCTAACGACCATTTCTTTGCTGATGTGATTGTATATTTTTTGGAATATATTTTCTTTCATGCGTTCATTGCTAATCCCTCCGCCCCGCAAACCGCGAGGCGGAATCAATCAACAATCAAACAAGAAAAGTGCTAGTTCTCAACATAGGTGATGAGACCTGTCTCCCAAAGGAATTTGGGAACAATTCCGGGAAAACCAGACCAATTCATCCCACTACTCCAGTTTTCTTCTGGAACAAGCCATGCTTTTGCATTGGTCAAGCTGTGAGTATCAAAACTTCCATTAATGGTGATATTTCCACTAACGTCGGTTGTTCCAGTTCCGATTTGAGTATCAACATCGGTGCTTGAATTGTAGCCTACAGCCAATACATAGTTGTGGCTTGCGAGGGGCGCCTTTCCGGTAAAGGCGTATACAAATTCCGGTCCTTGAGTCTTGTACTTCAAAGTACCAAAGATGTCATCCTGAACTATATCCCAGTCAGGTTCGCCTATTCTCTTGTTCTCAAGAACAACAGATGCATAACCATCCGCGCCGGTTAACTGCTCGCCATTAATGGTCATATCAAAGGATAATGTATCTCCCTGATATTCGTTGCCTGCATTGTAAACAAAGTGATAGCTTTGCTTGACAAGCATGTGCCCACCAACCGGGATCATCCCGAGAGCAACGGGTGTGCCGCCTCCATAAACTTGGGTGAGGGTTTTCTTCTCATCCGGATTGAAAATTTCCTGCCACCAAATTTTGTCGTCAGCGTTTTTGTAAACTTCGACATACAAATCATATTCAATCTTGGATTGAACATCGTCTTTTCGTGTAGTGCCTTCAGCAACACATTCTGGCTCCGAAGAAGTTTTTCCTCCCAAAGAACTGCAATCATAATCTTGAACTCCACCGGTATTCTGAAAGTTGCTTAGGAGTTTTGATACATTAACTGGATTTTCACCGAAATTTTGGATGTTAAAATTGATATATCCGGTTTCACCTGGTTTCAGATCTGGAATATCATAATGATCTGTCCACGGATTGTCTCCATCAATCGCAATGTCGATTGTGCCAGCTGTGAATGTGTTTCCGGTGCTCTTTTCCACATCGCTGAATTGCGAGATTGTCGCGCCGACGACAATCGCGCCGACGGCGACAATGATCGAAAGACTCAATAATATTCTTTTTTTGTTCATTTTTTTGCTTGCCCCGTTAAATTCCGCGAAGCGGAGTATTTAACCGGGTTTTATACTTAATTAATTTATTATCTCTCCCTCACTATTCCCGCCCCTATTTGCAACTAATCTATTTTAGGCGCAAATTTCGGGCGGATTTTTTTCGCCAGCCGATAAAAATTATTTGGGAGAGTTTTTCGGCTGCCGTCGACCTTTGAGTTATATGAGTTTTTTATTTTCCAATTGAAAAAAGCCCACCGGCACAAACTAAAAACTTTTAGCTAACGCCGGTCGGCTTTTTGAAATCCACTTATTTTCCCGTAAAAAACAAGTGTTCACCCTTTGTTTCTTATTTATTATTTTATATTAAAAAAAAGCAAACAGAATAGCATCCTCCAATTGCTTTTTGTGTTTTTGTTTTTTGATTTTTTCTGACTAGTTCTATTTTACTCCTATTCTCGGCTTCTCGAAACCTTTCAGCAGTGGATAACTCAGCAGAATCTTCGATTTTGTGGCGTAATTAACCCCCGCCTAAAGATTGGAGAGCAACAAATCATTGGTAAAAGCGTCTTCAAGAACCGGCGTTTGGCGATAACTGGACGCTGCCCTCACCAGCGGATAGGCATAGCTGAAAGCTTCTTCCACCGCTACCTTGCCGTCTTTTTTGGGAGGATTCACGCTGGTTTTTTTGAGGGGGTTGGAACCGTCCGCCAGCCCGTCATACATCGCCCGTAAAACGAAATAGTGCGAGAAAAGCCCTTCGCTGTCGTGAATATTGCCGCTGTTGTCCGCTCCGCCGAGATAATAGGTGTAGGAACTTTCGTATCTCCCGCTGGAAAACGCCAGCACTCGGCCGATGCCGTCCGTTGTCGGGATTTCTTCCTCTTCCAGATCATCCATTTCTTCCGCGTTGCAGGTGTCAAAAGCGAAAAACATGCGTTTGGTGCGAGGATCCTTAAACCAATCCCTCAATGTGCCGTCCCAAATATAGGCGCTGTCATCATATCCGACCGTGTCGTAGTAGGTTTTGTAATCCGGATATGTCTCGTTAGTAACAGAATCGTAATACGGCACACCTATTTTCGCGTATTCATCCGCTAGATACTTTTCGTCATAAACTACAATACCACCATCAACGATTTCGTTGTCCCCTTCGTCAACACCATCATCTTCGCTTAATGCTCCGTGGCCGCTGAAGAAGAAAACCAGTTCGTCTTTGTCTGTCAGATTATTCATCACTTCGCTTACCGCTCCCTGAATATTCGTGAATGTGGCTTCGGAATCGCTGAAACGATGGACATTTTCCTTTGCGAAGCCGTATTTTTCAGTCAAAGTCTTTTCCATATTCACGCTGTCGCCGTCTTTGCAGTTGAATTTTATCTCGTCTGTGAGCGATTCAAAATCCCCGTTTTCGTCAGGAGCATAAGCGCTCAAATCGCTTTCCGGCACTTGCAGAACGCACAAATCCGGCAAAAGCGCGTCCGTGGTGGATGTGCTGACACCGGGATAATTGGCAAGGCCAACAACAACGGCATATTTTTTTCCGCCATCCGGAAGCGGCGCGCCCGGGTATCCGGTGACGCCTCCGGCCGTCGGGTCAACGGCTGGCGGAGCCGGTTTCACCGGTTTTGTGCCTTTGATGATCATTTGCTCGAGCGCATCGCCCCTTTCCCGATCGCTGTCGGAAATCCGCTTTTTTTCAAAATGCTTCACTTTTGACTTTTGCATCTTGAGCGGCCTCAAAAAATTCGGGCCGTTCCCATTGTCTTTTGCGATGGCGATTGTTGCTCCCAGAAGAAAAACAAACGCAAGCGCAACCATCGAGATTTTTTTCATGGTTTTCTTTTAATATTTACTCTTTTTATTATTATACTCTTTTTTCGCTTTTCTTTGAAATCCGAAAAGTGGATAACAAAACGGAATCCTCGATTTTGTGGCATAATCAGAAAATAACAGCCCCGACGTGACATCAGGGCTGTTTCTGCCAAATTTGCCAAGCTAAGTTTCGGGATTATTTACGGAGTTATTGTCGTGTCGGACGCCGCAGGAGTCGTGCCGCCGGGTATATTTGAATCATCGGGAACCACTGCTCCATCGGCCGGATCGGTGTTGATCGCCTCCGCCACCTCTTCGGTGAGCTGCTCTTCATCTGCTTCGTTTATCGGCGTCTGGTCGTATCCGGTGAGAAACTTCATCACCCACCCCAGAAGGCTGAAGCTGGTTTCATTGGCCGTGATGACTTCCTTGATCCTTTCCCTTTCCTGCATAAGCGTCGTGAGTTGGGTTTGAAGCGCGGTGACATCTCCTCCGGTGGCCTGAATTTGCGCCATCGTCCGGGTCAGCTTGCGGATTTGATTCCGGTTGTGGACCAGATTGCTCCGAAGCTGGCCGAGATTTTTGTAATCCGTCCCAAAGAGCAGAGTTTTGAGTTTTCCCCTCTTTTCCACCTGTTCAATTGCCTCGGTAGTCGGTTCCTGGACCTGCTCTTCCCCGGCCGCCACTTGCTCAACTTCCGTGCTGATTTCGGTGTTGCCGGCCGATTCCTCCTCGGTCGCCACCTGCTCCAGATTCCGGATCACGGCTTGCGTTTTTTCCTTGTGGATTTGTGCGTTGGTCCTGCCAACAGTTTTGTCGGCTTTTTCATAGCTTTTAATGGTAGCTTTGGTTTTGGCTTTCCCGGCTGATTGGGAAGATTTGTTCGACTTGCTTTTGCCGCTGTTGCCGCCGGAATTGTTGCTCTTCGACGCCGCAAGGGCGGAAAAGCCCAGCGCAAGGGCTATGACCAGGGCTGCTGCGGACAATAATTTTGCTCTTTGTTTCATTTTTTTGGCCCTGCTGATATTTCTTTTCAGCGAAGGCTTTTTAAAAATAATATTTATTTTTGAACCATAGTCTGTAAAGAAGCTCGAATATATTCATGATACACTATTTTTCAAATGATTTGAAGCCAAGATGTGGATAAGTGCCGTTTCTTGGTGATTTTGCCGCATAATCAAGGCTTTTCTTGCGCAAAAATGCTGGTTTTGTATAATACTTACAGCCAAAAAAATGGCAGCGGACAGCTTTTCCCGAGCCATATGCGGCGCGGAGCTCACAAAAAACCAGGCTGAAAACCGCGTCGAGCCGCTTGAGACGGGCAGGAGGATTTTTGCCATCAAAATAGAAAAATTCGGCAATGAGGAGGGATGCCATGAAAAGAAAAATGCTGATTGTTGCAGTTCTCTTCATCTTCGGGGTTCTCCCCGTCAAATCTTGGTCCAGTCCAAGCGAGGCGAAATTCAAAAACGATTCCCCGATTGCGGGTTGGATCATTGAATTTGGAGCGGATTATTTGGTCATTTTTTCTCCCGTCTCGCCCTTCATCATCGCTTTGGGGGGAATAGCCAATATTCGTTCTTACGAACTGCCTCTCTTGGCAGCCGTAGCGGGAAAAAAGGCGGTCGGCATCCGTACCGCCGTCGTCATCCTTCCGTCCGGTGAGAAAGAACGCCGGATCATGCAGATGCGGTTCCTTTCCAAGCTCAAATGAAAAAAATTTTTCACTTCCTACAACCAAAAGCCCGGAACCGCGCGTCCGGGCTCTTTTTTTGGCAAATAATCTGGCTGTGGATAAGTCCCTTTGAACAGAAAAGCGGATTTGTGGTATAATGTCATTGACTAAAAAGGTTTTGGCTCTTTTCTTTTGGGTTGCAGTCGACTTGTCAGATTCCGCCCGGGAATCCGACATGGATCCAAATCGCCAAAAAACCTCATGTCCGGGCCAGTCCTAAAAAAATAAAGACAAAAACCACATGAAAAATAATGTGAAAATGAATAGGGTTCTTGTTGGTGTCCTGATCGGCGTCGTTGTCACGGCTATCATTTTTTTGATGGTCATTTCCTCGCAGAAAGCGTCCGCCCCTTCTTTGCAGTTCCAATCAACAGGTGCGGCAAACCTGACAAAGGGAAATGGAGCCCCTTCCGGCGCGCACTACAACCTGAATATGATCGGCGTACCCAAAGACAAAACGGCCGATATGACGGGCAGCAGCGGCCACCGGATTTTCGTTCCCCTGACCGGATCCTGCCAAGTCAAACTCGCTGAAGGGACTTTTCAGGTTATGGACGCGAATTGCACCGACGGCACGGCGACTTTTCAGCTTCCCAATCCCGACCCGGCCAACAGCGGGACAACCACTTATTCTGTCTGGGCCAGGGCGCTCGGGAAACCCGGTGGCAGTTCTGAAACAACCACCTGCGCCACCGACCCAACCGATGGTCAGCTCTATTGCTCGGTCTATACGATGATCCAAATCCGCAGCAAGGGGCAAAGTTCATTCACTAATGTTTCCAAACAGCTGCTCTATATCTATGCTGATATTGACGCAGACGGAAACTTGGACAGAATGCCTCTTTTCGACAGCCGGCTCCAGGATTACTATTGGCAGTATGACAACAGCGGCCTCAAGAATCTGCAGCTACGCTTCTATCCCGTTTCCACAACGGTTGATTAGGAGATAAAATCATCTTATATAAAACCTAAAATCGGCGGCATGGCTTGTTTTTTCAGGTTGTGCCGCCAGGTTTTGGTTTTTCAAAAAAAATGGCCAAGAGTGTTTCCGTAAGCCAACTTATGACGAAAGAGGTTATTTCGGTCAGGCGCGAAACGCCTTTTCTTGAAGCCGTTGACTTGATGCTGAAAAACAATTTCAACGGTTTGCCGGTTGTCGCGAAGGACAACAAGCTGGTCGGAATGCTGAGCGAATATGACCTGACGCTCAAGGGTTCGTCCATTCATCTCCCGACTTTTCTCAAATTGCTGCAGAAATTTGATATATACAGCAAAGACAAAAAATTTCTCGAAACGGATGTCAAGAAAATTCTGGCGATGAAAGTCAAGGACGTGATGAATCCCTCTCCTTTTTCAATGAGTGAAAATTCCACCCTCACGCAAGCCGTCAAAATTTTTTCCGAATATGGCGACCTGAATCCGATTCCTATCGTAGACAAAAAAAAGCGCCTGGTCGGAATTTTGGCGCGTTACGATATCATCAAATTGTTCGGTTCTTCATCGGCCGTCCACAAGAATCAAAAAAACAAAAGGCTGATGGACAAAAATGTGAACAGATTCTTGTCTGATTTTGAGAAGAATTTTCTTTTTGTGAGCCGTTTTCGGGTCAGCCACTGGTTTTTGATAAGCGTCATTTTCATCCTCATCGGTTTTGCGATTGCTTTTCTTTTGATTATAAAAATAAACCTTACCTGAAAGCTATCATCAGCGCTGCTCGGCCCGGACAATGAGGCGCTTCCAGGTCGTTCCGCCCGGCCAGCAGGTCATGAGAGTGAGCGTATATTTTCCGGGAGTGTCGTCCATATACTGGGCTTCCGAGGGAGCGGCCGTTTTCTTTTCCGTCACTGTGTAGCGGTATTTTTTGGTTTGGTAGAAGATGAAGATCTCGTCCCCTGTTTCGAGTTTCGAAAGGAGATAGAACACGGCGTTGTAGCGGTTGGCTTCGAGAAAGTCCTGGCCGGAGTGGGCAAAAATGAAGATATTTCCTTCTTCGCCCGGATATTTTGTCCCCAGAGCCTGCGCCACGCCCTGGGTGAGCGCCCGCTGATAGGCAGCCGGATTTTGGGGGTCAACGTTGGGAATCACTTTGGCGTTGGCTTCGATTTTCGGAATAACGATGCCGAAATTCTCGTCCACCGGCTTCAGGATCTGGAATTCGGAGGGGCCGGAGGCGGATACCATGGATTCGCTTTTCCCGACGACTTTCACGTTTTTATGTTTCGCAAAAAGATAAGCCAGCTCCGCCCGGAGAACGGGATAGAATATGGATAGAAGAACAATCACGGAAATCGCAATGAGCGCGATTCCCGTGATCATGAAGCTGTCGGGCCTGCCCCGCACCGTCTCGCGTCGGGGCTTAGGCTGCTGGGGAAGTTGGTCCGGCTGGATTTTTCGGCGGTCCCGGGAGGCCGGCTTTTTTCTTTCTGATGAAGGCATAGTAGATTATCGCCAGTATAACAAGGGCAATGATAGCGGATAAGGCTTTGTTTTTTTGGACAAAACTTTGCGGCTCTTCAGAGGCTGTTTCTTCGCCAAGGACCTGGCCTTCCTCGCCCGAAGGCGCGGCCTCGGCCTCTTCACCGCCCGGAGTTTCCTCGCCGGCGACTGCGCCTCCGGCTGTGGCGCCGCCAGTCGCGGCTCCGGCAGTTGCTCCGCCGGCCGGAATGGCTCCGCCGCCGGGCGCGGTGATGGTTGTTGTTCCTCCGCCGGTTGTCCGGACGACTGTCCGTTCGTCAGCCGCGACGCCGGATCCGTTTCCGAGGGCGTCAAAGGCCCGCATGGCGTAGTAGTAGTCCTTTGTGCAGTCCGGCTTGGTGTCGGTATAGTCCACCGGCTGGTTCGAACCAACATTGATGCTGGTGACCAAAGTGCTCGCGTCGGCGGTGTATCTTCTCTCGGTCGAGCGGTATATCTCCACCCGCACCGTCTTGCCGCCGTCGTCGGCGGTTGTGACCTTGAGGTTCAGTTCGCATTCGGAAACTTTAGCGCGATTGTAGTTTCTGGGAGTCCCCGGCCCGCCAAGGATAACTTCGACTGATGCGTCGGGCGTGGTGACGGTTTCTGACCCGTTTGTCGCCACAATATGGAAATCGTATATTCCTGCTCCGGCAATGACACCCGAGTTCACATTGCAGTTTCCGGATGTTCCACCTCCGGCTAGGTTCACGGTCTGGAATTCGGCGCCGTCAACAAAGCATTTTACCGTAATCGGGCTCGAGTTGATGTCCATCGCCACAAACCCGAGATTGAAATCGGTCGTCTGGTAGGGGGATTTGGGCGTCATCATTTGGGCCGCGAGAGTCGTCGCGGCTTGCGAAGCCTCTGCTCCAAAGATGAGAGAAGCGGCCGCGAGCCCGGCAACCAAAAGTTTTGTCATGTTGCTCATATCGTTGTTTTCGTCCGGATTATTTCCGTTTTTCTTTCTTTTTCCCGTCCAGAGAAGGCCTGCCCCGCCCAAAAGAAAGAGAATGGCCACCGCAATCCGCCAGGGGCTAAACCCGGTCGCCGGAAGAACGACAATTTTCCGGGATTTATGTTCGGTGTCCGTGTCGGTTTCGATTCTCACCGAGGCGCCTTCAACTATTCCGGGGCGCACCACCGCCACTTCCGTGCCGACAAATGGTCCACTGTTGAATTGTGGAGCGACATTTTTACCTTCACCCAATACGTGATCGCCCTTGAGCGATTTTCCTTCCGTCCAGGCGAGGTCCGGATAGCTTCCCGATTCCTGATCGGAGCTGATATCCGCGGTGTAAGAAAGAGTTACGGTTTCACCGGCTTTCATATTTCCAAGATCCCATATGCCCGGAGAAGCATAGGCGTGAGCCAGGACAATGCCGGTATGACCTGCTTCGGTCGAAGAAGCGGACTCGCTTCCGGGCCTGTAGGTGAAGCCGTCGGGCGGCAGGTCGGTCACTTCAACGCCGTTCACGTCGTTTTCGAGGGCGGTGACGGTGAGCGTGTAGACCACGTCCGATCCCGGCGCCTGGTCAACCGGAAATTTGTTGTTCGATTTTTGGATTTCAAGTACGGGTGGAGTGAAATGGTTTCCAATGAAGCAGGCAATATTTTCACCGGGATAAACGGAGAAGTCATAGCTGTTATCATTGTCAATTTGAGAAGGAGGATTCTGAATCGGACTGGCAGGCAGTAAAAGATCGCTGCGTTCTTCCCTGTCAAAGTTGCAGTATATGTTCGTCTGTTCCCAGCCGGACTGGATAGTTTCGGATAATGTATGGTCCCCGGCGGTCAGGTTATTGAAGACAACCTGGCCGTTTGCATCAGTTGTTTGCGGAGAAGTTTGTCCGGAAATTGGATTGAGGCTGATGCTCCAGCCGGAAAGAACTTCTTCTCCTCCGTCATAAGTGCCGTAACTTTCCACGTCATTGAATTTGGTGACGGTGACGTTTGCACGCTTGGTGTTTGTGAAGGTGCAAACTAAACCATCGCCGGGAGCCACAATTTTATCTGATCCGTTTGTATATGATATTGCCTGCCCGCCATTGATAACGCAATCAGCAGAAGTCAAATCCCATCCCGCAGTCGCTCCTTCTGAAATATTGTATGTGCCCGATGATATCGGTGTGACAGCCGTGGATCCATTCCCCGCGACAGTTGTGATGCTTGGAGTTGATGGCGTAGGTCCAGCAACATCAAAATTGAATGTCGCATCTCCACCAGCGGTGTTTTTGATTATCTGCAAAGTTGAAACAGTGAATGGCTCGCACAAGCTGCTGGCACCTTCGTAATTGTCGTCGCCAACGTAATATGCTTGAAATGAGTATGAACCAGCTGCCAGCGGGCCTTCACTATCTGAAGGATGGGCAATACCTGGATCGTTGCCGTCAAGAGCCACTGTCCCGGCAGCGAAATCCCCTTCTCCGCTGCATTCTCCGTTGGGGAAGAAATAAAATTCCACATTTCCGCTCGGAGCAAAACCACTGACGCCTCCGGCTACGGTTGCCCGATCATGCACGGTCAGAGTTGAGGCTTCTGTCGCAATCACGCTTTCATCGCTGTTGTGGAGTTCTGTGACAATTTCAGGGATCGCCTTGTTCACGCTGAAAGGCTCGCAAGATCCTTCCGAAGAATTGTAATTGCTGTCTCCGCTGTAGTCGGCAATAAAAGAATAGGAGCCGGCTGCCAAAGCGCTCGTAACACTGGATTCATTTCCAACGGCCACTGTTTCGCTTGAAGAAGCACCTGTGCAATCACCATTAGTGAAAAAGTGATAGGTCACATTTCCGGTAATAGTTACGCTGCCGACTTGGGGAGCAACTGTCGCTTTGTCATGAACAACAGTTCCCAGTGGTATAGAGGTATTTGTGATGTCGGTTTCTGTTGAGTCATGGACTTGGGTGGTTATGTTCGTATCCGCCTTATCGACGGTAAAAGGTTCACAATCGCTGTTGTCGCCCAGATAGTTATCATCTCCGGCCACACTGGCTTTGTAGGAATAGCTGCCGGCCAGAAGAGCCGAACTGTCGGCCG
>Ga0208375_1002339_pt1 | contig 18107 bp, 16 predicted proteins | sample RifOxyD1_FD_184038 | JGI IMG/M metagenome (GOLD analysis project Ga0208375, IMG submission 184038) | Soil microbial communities from Rifle, Colorado - Rifle Oxygen_injection D1 (SPAdes) | ecosystem: Environmental > Terrestrial > Deep subsurface > Rock core/Sediment | place: Rifle, Colorado... | reverse complement strand
TTCATCGCGACCATGCGCTGGCCGACCGCCAGGTGGACCCGCCCCGCGTTCCAGCGATCGCCGACCGCGACGCCGGCGGCGAGAGCTCGCCGATGACCGCGCTCGACGAGCAGTTCGTCGCGATCGCCGAAGCGAACCCGGGCCTACGCGTGCGCGTGGGCAATCCCGACGAGCTGCGCAGCAACAAGCTCGACCGCACCCTGGACGCGATGAAGCACCGGGTGCATGAGCCCGAGCCCGGCGTCGCCGAATCGCCCACCGGCGCGGTCATCACCGCGCTCAACGAGGAAGCCGTGGTCTGCGCCGCACTCGGCAACAAGGGCGGGCTGAACCTGGTGGTCACCTACGAGGCGTTCGCACCGAAGATGCTGGGCGCCGTGCGCCAGGAGCTGATCTTCGCCCGCCATCAGGCGCAGGCGGGACGTCCGCCCGGCTGGCTGGGCGTGCCCCTGGTGCTGACCTCCCACACCTGGGAGAACGCGAAGAACGAGCAGTCGCATCAGGATCCGACCATGGCCGAGGCGCTGCTGGGCGAAATGGCCGACATTTCGCGCGTGGTGTTTCCCCCGGACGCCAATGGCGCCGCCGCGGCCCTCGCCCACGCCTACGCGCAACGCGGCACGGTCACCACCCTGGTCGTCCCCAAGCGCCCGGTGCCGCATGAGCTGACGCCACAGCAGGCCGAGGCGCTGGCCGTGACCGGCGCAACCTGCCTGGCCGGCGATCCGGCGACGGCGGCGATCCTGCTGGTGGCCACCGGCGCGTACCAGCTGCAGGAAGTGCGTCGCGCGCAGGCGCGCCTGGCCGAACGCGGGGTGTCGGCCGCGATCGTCTATCTCGGCGAGCCCGGCCGGTTCCGCGCGCCGCGCGATCCGGAGGAGGCGCGGTACGTGCACTCCGACAGCGCGGTCCAGGCGCTGTTCCCGGTGGGCCGACCGCGCGTATTCGTCACCCACACCCGCCCCGAACCCTTCCTCGGCGCCCTGCGCCGGCTCGACACCGGCCCGGCCACCACCGCGGCGCTGGGCTTCGTCAACCGCGGCGGCACGCTGGACGTGCCCGGCCTGCTGTTCGCCAACCGCAGCACCTGGGCGCACGTGGTCGACGCGGCCGCGGGCGTCCTCGGCGAGTCCCGTGGCAGCCTGTTGTCCGAAGCGGAGCTGGCGGCAGTGGATGGTCGCGGCGATCCGGCCACCGTCCTGCGCCCGGAAACGGGACAGGCATCGTGAGCCGGCCGGCCAGGACCGCGCGCTGATGGCGGGCACGGTGCGGCGCGGAGGGCAGATCGCCTGGGCCGGACTGAAGCTCGGGGTCGCCGTGCTGCGCCTGCGCCGGCGCGCACCCGAACGACTGCCCGCGTACATCAGCACGACCTTGGTGGAACTGGGAACCACCTTCGTCAAGCTGGGCCAGGGCTTGAGCCTGCGCTGGGACCTGCTGCCGGCGCCTTATCGCGAGGCGTTGTCACGCTTGCACAGCGACGTGCCGGCGTTTCCGGCGGACGAGGCGAGACGCATGGTTGAACAGGCGTTCGGCGCGCCGGTGGACGCGCTCTTCGCAAGCTTCGATGACAAGCCGTTGGCCGCGGCGTCGGTGGCCCAGATCCATCCGGCGCGCATGCAGGATGGTCGCGATGTGGTCGTCAAGATCACCCGCCCCGGGATCCATGCCCAGGTGCAGGCCGACCTGCGGCTCCTGCGGCGCACAATGCGCGTGGCCCAGTGGATCTGGCCGCCCCTCAAGCGACACCGCCCGCTCGAACTCGTAGACGAACTAGGCGCATTCCTGCGCGACGAGATCGACATGCGTCACGAGGCGCAGAACATGCGGCGCATGGCCAAGGTGCTTGATGCGCTGCCCGGCATCACCCAGCCGCACGTCGTCGAGCCGTACGCCACCCGCGACGTGCTGGTCCAGGATCGAAGCCACGGCACCCGTCTGGAGGCCGCCTACGGGACAGCGGCCGCTCCCGAGCTGGCACGGGCGTTGCTCGATGCCTACGTGCATCAGCTCTTCGGCGCCGGCGTATTCCATGCAGATCCGCATCCTGGAAACCTGTTCTTCTTCGACGACGGTCGCCTGTGCCTGCATGACTTCGGCTCGATCGGCGTGCTCGACCCGGCATCCCGCCTCGCGCTTGGCGGCATGGTCGAGGCCATCGCGGCCGACGACGCCGAGGGCGTGCTGGATGCGGCAATCGCCTTGGGTTTCTTCCCGCCACAGGTCGAGCGACGCTCACATGTGCGAGAGATCCACCTGATCCTGGCCGAGATGGCCAGCCGCCCGCTGGCGGAATGGTCCATTGCCGAGGCGATCTGGCGCGTGGCACGCATTGGGCAGGGCGCTGGCTTCCGGCTACCCGCCCACCTGTTGGCCCTGATCCGCACGTTGTTCTTGGTCGAGAACACGCTGCGGGCACTGGATCCGGACATGGACCTGCTGGGCACGCTGTCGGCGCAGGCAGCCGACGTCATGGCGATCGTCGACGCCAGCCGACCCGCGCGCCGTCCGCTGGCGATGCGGCTGGCACGCACCGCCCGCCAGCTGCCGCAGATCGCCACCGACCTGTTGCGGCAGGCACAGCTGAGTGACGGACGACCCGCGTTCTCGGTGCACCACCACGGCCTGGCTCCCACGCACGAGGCGCTTGCGCGCACCGGCAACCGGCTGGCGCTGGCCCTGGTGACCTTGGGCCTGTACGTGAGCGGCTCCCTGCTCGCCCTGCACAGCACCGGTCCGCTGCTGGCCGGACATCTGCCATGGCTGTCCGTCATCGCGTTCGCCGGCGCAGCGCTCCTGTCGCTGCGGCTCGTCGTTGCCATAGGGCGATCAGGCCACCTGTAAGCGCAACAACGCCACTGATGTCCGGAGGAACCGCCATGAAACGTCGCCTTGTCCTGTCCCTCGTCGGCATGCTGTCCCTGGCCGTCGGCAGCGCGTCCGCCACCGAGGCGCCCATGGCGGGTCCAGTCCAGCATATCGATGGATACACGCTGTATTTCGGCATGGTGCCCAGCGCGATTGCTGCGCCCTCGATCGGAACCCACAGCCCCGGTCCGCGCGACGCGCACGGATTGCCGCGCGGGGACTATGCGCGCGAACATCACCTGCTGGTCGTCGTCGAGCGCATGCGCGACGGGGTGCGTCCGACAAACGTGCAGGTCGTGGCGACCGTGCCGATCGCCGGGCAGACGATAAGTCGCACGCTCGGGGCGATGTCGATCAACGGCTCGATGAGCCACGGCGCCGTGTTCGTACTCGCGGGCCCGGGGCGCTACGTCTTCACCACCACCGTGCGCGTGCCTGGCGAGCCCGAACTGATCGTCGCCCGCTTCTCCTATACGCTGGCGCACAATCCATGACCACGCTGCCAGGCTTTGCCGACCCGGCACATCCCGGTCTTCCCGAACGCCTGCATGTGGAGTCTCTCGGCCGGGGGTCGCTACGGGTGACGTTCCTGCCGGGCCTGGGTGGCACCACGCGCTACTGGACCTCGACGCCGGTGGCACCGGCGTTCCGGCATGCGCAGACCGAACTGGTCGATCTCTACGGGTTCGGGCACTCGCCCCGGCCCTGGTGCCGCTACACGGTCGAGCGGCACGTCGACGCGCTCGCACGCACCCTCCAGGCCGGCCCGCCGCGGGTCCTCGTCGGCCATTCGCTCGGCGCGGCGCTGGCGCTCGCCTTGGCCGCGCGCCACCCCGACCGGGTCCAGGCGCTGTGCTTGTTCAGCCTGCCCGACTACGGCTCGCGCGCTGGCGCGATCGAATGGTTCGCCAGTCAGCGCGGTGGCTGGGTCTACACGAACATGCTGGCGACCGCGCTCGCGTGCCTGGTCACTCGCCGCGTGGCGGGCCGTTGGCTGTCTTACCTGGTGCGCAACGTTCCGGCCGAAGTCGCGCGCGACCTGGTGCTGCACAACATGGCCTCGTCCACCACGTCACTGTGGGAGGTGCTCTACCAGCACGACGTGCGGGGCGACGCGGCCGCTCTGCCACCGGACCTGCCGGTGACGTGTGTGCACGGCCTGCGTGATGCGACGGCACCGCCTGCGCGCGTGACCGAGCTGGCGGCGCGTTTCCCGCGCTGGCGCCATGTGACGCTGGATGCCGACCATCATCCGTGGCTGCGCGATCCGGGCGCCTGCCATGGGGTAATCGACGCCCTCTGCGAAGCGGTGCGGCCGGAAGCCGTCCGCGCCGAGGCGATCGCGTGATGGCCGGACGCGAACCCGTCGGCATCGCGAGCGCGCGGCCGGGGTTGGCGGCGAGCGCAGCGGTCGCGCTCGCCTACGGCGTGGTGCTGCCGGTCCTGCCCACGGTGGTGGCTTCGTCGCCTTCGCCGGCGCGCGCGATCGCCGAGTTGATGGCGGTCTACAGCGCCGCCATGGTGGTGACGGCACCGATCTGGGTACGGGTCTGTCGACAACTCCCGGCACACCTGCTCGTGCGCTTCAGCCTGCTCGGCCAGGCCGCGGCGATGATCATGCTCCTCTGGTCTTCGGAAACGACGGTGCTGCTGTTGGCGCGCGGCCTGCAGGGCATCTTCGCAGGCGCCGCACTCCCGGCCCTGCAGACCGCCGCTTCGCGCGCCGCTGGCAGCGAGGGCGACCGCTCGCAGCGCCTGTCGGACCTGACCCGCGCCGCGCTGGTCGGCAGTTTGTTCGGCCCGGGCGTGGGCGGCGTTGTAGCGGCTGACGACAGCCTGGTCGGCCCGGTCCTGGTCGGCGCCGCCGTGCTCGTGCTGGCAGCCGCGGCGCAGCGGCCGGCGACCGGGTCAGCCACCATCGTCGTGGCCGGTCCGGGTTCGCCCACGCGCCATCGCGACGTCGTCGTGCTGCTTCTGCTGGCCGCACTGGCGGCTGCGGCAATGAGTGTCTATGAAGTGGGACTTGCGACGCAGGGGGGCGCGGATGGTCTGTCGGCGCGCGAACTCGGCTTCATGTTCACCGGCTGCGGCGTGGTGATGCTGCTCGCCCAGTCGCTCGTGTTCCGTCCGCGTCACGACCCGTTGCGCGCATTCAACTGGGTGGCGCCCTCGTTTGTCGCCACCGCTGCCGGCCTCGCATTGCTCGCCTGGCTCGGCGGCAGGTGGCCGGGTGCGCTCGGCCTGGTCCTCGTGGCGGCAGGTAGCGGCGTGCTGCAGCCGGCGCTCGTCTACTGGACCTCCCGAGCCGCGGGGGCCGCCGAGGCCACCAGCCTGGGGTGGCGCGCTTCGTTCACGGGTGCCGGCCAGGCGCTTGGCAGTCTTGCCGGCGGTTTCGCGTTCGCCGTCACCCTTGCCGGAAAGATTGTGCTGGCCACCCTCCTCTTGATCCTGCTTGCCGCGGCCATGCTCGCGCTTGCACGACGCCGCGCACCGGCCGGGCTTCCACTTTCCGTATCGACTCAGGAGCGATGACCATGTCCCAGACCACTCTTCCTGCTGCCGACCGCGCTGCGCCGCCCGGCAACGTCCCCCATGCCACGCCGCCGACGCGCCGTCCGGTCCCTGGCCAGGCGGCCGTCGCCACTGTCCTTGCACGCGCCGACGTGCTTGTCGACGGGCCGCGCCCCTGGGACATGCGCGTCCACGATCCCGGCGTGTTTCCCCGCCTGCTGCGGAACGGCTCGCTCGCGCTCGGCGAGGCCTACATGGATGGCGCCTGGGACTGCGAGGCGCTGGACCAGATGCTCACGCGCCTGCTGCGTGCGCGGCTGGATGAGGCCGTCATCGGCTGGGCCGACCGCTGGCACGCCCTGCGTGCGCGGCTGTTCAATCGCCAGCGCGGCCGGCGCGCCTTCGAGGTCGGCGAGCGCCATTACGACCTGGGCAACGATCTCTACCGCGCCATGCTCGGCGCGCGCCTGGTCTACAGCTGCGCGTACTGGAGCGAGGCGACCGAGCTCGACGCCGCACAGGTCGCCAAGCTCGACCTGATCGCGCGCAAGCTGCAGCTCGCGCCGGGCATGCGTGTGCTCGACATCGGCTGCGGCTGGGGCGAGGCCCTGCGCCACTTCGCCGAGCACTACGGCGTCAGCGGTGTGGGCCTGACCATCTCCAGGGAGCAGGCGGACTTCGCGCGCGAGCGTTGTGCCGGGTTTCCCGTCGAGATCCGCGTGCAGGACTACCACGATGTGGGAGGCGAGTTCGACCGAGTGTTTTCCGTCGGCATGTTCGAGCACGTGGGCGTACGCAACTACCGCGCCTACTTCGAAACCGTGCACCGCTGCCTGCGGCCGCATGGCCTCACGCTGCTGCACACGATCGGCACCAACCGGTCGACCGACCGCACCGACCCATGGATCGAGCGCTACATCTTTCCCAATTCGATGCTGCCCTCAGCGGCTCAGATAACGGCCGCGAGCGAGGGTCTGTTCGTGCACGAGGATTGGCACAACTTCGGTGCCGACTACGACCGGACGCTGGAGGCCTGGCGCCGCAACATCGAAGCTGCCTGGTCACGGTTGCCGGCCCGCTACGACGAACGTTTCCGCCGCATGTGGCGCTATTACCTGCACGCCAGCATGGCCGCGTTCCGCAGCCGCAACGCGCAACTCTGGCAGCTTGTCCTTTCCCGCGACGGCGTGCCAGGCGGCTACGTCGCGCCCCGCTGACAGGAGGTCACCATGTGCTTTTCCGCCACGGCCAGTTTCACCGCCAGCGTCGCACTCACCGGCATCGGCGTGCTTGCGCTGCGGGCCGCGCACACGCCCGGCGAACGCATGTTCGCCCTGATCCCGCTCCTGTTCGCTGCCCAGCAGGCGACGGAAGGCCTGGTATGGATGAGTTACCCGTGGGACGCACCCACCCTGCGCGCCTGGGCAACACAGGTCTATTCGGTCTTCTCCCACCTGGTCTGGCCCGTCTTCATCCCCTGGGCGGTGCGTGCACTGGAGCCTGTGCCGTGGCGGCGCCACGTGTTGGCGCTGCTTGGTGTCGCGGGCTTTCTGAGCGCCCTGTTCCTGCTCTTCGGCATGGTCGCCACGCCGATCGAGGTGGTCCCCACCGGAGGCCACCTCGCGTACCGATCGCCACACTTCTTCCTGCCGATATCGCTGACGCTGTACCTTGCCGCGACGACGGTCGGGCTGGGCATGTCGAGCCAGCCGGTGATCCGCTGGTTCGGCGTGCTGGCACTGGCATCGGCGGGGTTCACCTATCTGGTGTATGCGCGCTGGTTCATCTCGGTCTGGTGCTTCTATGCCGCCTTGCTCAGCGTCATGGTCTACATCGCGCTGGCGTCGCGCCGGACCGCGGCTCGCCACGCCGTCTGACCGGGCGTATGGACATGACCCGACGTGGTTGACCCTGGCCAATGACGGCCATGGCGTTCGGCCGATCTGTCCTGTGGATAACCCATGCTCATCGCTAGTGCGCCTTGAGCATCGCCGCAAATCCAGAGCCCCGAGTGCGCACCGACGTCGTCTGGCGCCCGGCAGAGCCTGGCCGATCAACAGACACCGGCTTTGCACGTCAAGCGGTGCTGGGCGTGCGCACGCTGATTCGGAGAGCGCGAAGTCGGTCCGCCGGTTAATCCATCTCACCGGTGATGCATCATTGAATCAGTGCGGCCTTGAGAAAAGATCCATGAAACAACACCACCATCAACACAATCATCAGGCGCATGGCGAGGGACCGCCGCATCCCACCAAGGGCGCCGATGGCGACGTCCATGCCGGGCACGATAAGCATGCCGGCCACAGTGTGGCGAGCTTCCGCGACAAGTTCTGGCTCACGCTGCTGCTGACCACCCCCACCGTGGTCTGGAGCGGGATGATCCAGCACTGGTTCGACTACACCGCACCACGGTTCCCGGGATCGGCCTTCATCCCGGCGGTGTTCGGCACGATCGTGTACTTCTACGGCGGCTGGCCGTTCCTCCGCGGCGGATACCACGAGCTGCGAAATCGCCTGCCGGGCATGATGACGCTGATCTCGCTGGCGATCACCGTTGCCTTCCTTTACAGCGCGCTGGTCACGCTCGGCGTTGTCGAGGGATTGGACCTGTGGTGGGAGCTGGCGACGCTGGTGGCCATCATGCTGCTTGGCCACTGGATCGAGATGCGTTCGATCAACCAGGCACAGGGCGCTCTCAAGGAGCTGGCGAAGCTGCTGCCGGACATGGCGGTGCGGTTGGATGAGTCCGGTACCACGAAGGAAGTCCCAGTCGCAGAGCTGACACGGGGTGACCTGCTGCTCATCAGACCTGGCGCGAGCATCCCCGCCGACGGCGTCGTGAAGGAAGGGACCAGCGCCGTCAACGAAGCGATGATCACCGGTGAGTCCAAGCCGATGGACAAGGCGGCGGGCGACCGCGTAATCGCCGGTACCGTCAACGGACAGGGCTCGCTGCGTGTCGAAGTGACAGGGACCGGCGACGAGACCGCGCTCGCGGGCATCATGCGGCTCGTCGAGCAGGCCCAAACGTCGCGCTCGCGAGCCCAGGCCCTGGCCGACCGGGCGGCGTTCTACCTCACGATCATCGCCATCGTCTCCGCCGCCGTCACCGCCATCGTCTGGCCACTCCTCGGTCGACCGTGGAGCTTTACGATCGAGCGCGTAGTGACCGTGCTCGTGATCGCCTGCCCCCATGCGCTGGGCCTGGCCATCCCGCTGGTGACCGCCATCTCGACCACGATTGGCGCTCGGAACGGTCTTCTCGTGCGCGATCGACGCGGCCTCGAAGAGGCCCGTCTGCTGAACACGGTCGTGTTCGACAAGACAGGCACGCTCACCCTTGGTTCGCACCGCGTCGTGAAGACCACCGCCGCCGAGGGATTCACCGACGACGAGGTGCTTCGCGTGGCTGCGTCCGTCCAGCGCGATGCCGAGCATCCTATCGCGCAGGCATTGATGACCAGCGCAAATGAACGTGGCATCGACGTTCCGATGTCGCAGGACTTCAAGTCCATGCCGGGGCGCGGCGTACGCGCAGTCGTCGAGGAGCGCTTGCTTCACGTTGGCGGGCCAGCGCTCCTGAGAATGCTCGCGGTTGAGCCGCCGGAGACGCTTCGCCGGGCCGCCGAATCAGCGGCAGCTGACGGGCAGTCTGCAACCTATCTGGTGGAAGGCGACCGGGTGCTCGCCGTGTTCGCGATCGCTGACGCCATCCGTCCCGAATCGTTCGATGCGGTCAAGCGTCTGCACGACAACGGACTGGAGGTTGTGCTGCTGACTGGTGATTCCACCGCAGTCGGCAATGCGGTCGGGAAGGAGCTCAATATCGACACCGTCTTCGCCGAGGTCCTGCCAGAGGACAAGGTGGCAAAGATCGAGGAACTGCAGGCCCAAGGGAAGCGCGTCGCGATGGTGGGCGACGGCGTCAATGACGCGCCGGCGCTGCTCACAGCCGACGTCGGCATCGCCATCGGCACAGGGACGGATGTCGCGGTCGAGGCTGGCGACGTCGTACTTGTGCGCAGCGACCCGCGCGACGTCCCTGCGATCATTGCATTGAGCAAGGCGACCTATCGCAAGATGATCCAGAACCTGTGGTGGGCCGCCGGGTACAACATCGTCGCCATCCCGCTCGCTGCCGGCGTTCTCGCTGCATGGGGGATCATGCTGCAACCCGCGCTTGGTGCAGTGCTCATGTCGCTGAGCACCATCGTGGTGGCGATCAATGCGCAGCTGTTGCGCCGGGCGGTACGGTCCCCATGAACATGAACTGGCGACACCTATGACCACGCGCCGGCTTCTGGCACTCAACGTTGGCTCGTCCACCCTCAAGGGCGCGTGCTATCTGTTGCACGCTGAGGGGCCAGGCGCGCAGCCACGCGTCGTGGAGCGCTCCCGGGCCGAGATTGCCGTCGGCGCGGATGCGCAAGAGCGACTTGCCACCCTGCTCGAAATATTGTCGATACCGGCGCCCGGCCCCGACGTGGTGGTCCACCGAATCGTACATGGCGGCGACCTACGCAACGCCAGCGAGCTCGACGAAGATGTACTTGCGAAACTGGATGCCTTGGTGCCATTCGCACCCTTGCACCAGCCGGTCGCCCTCGCGTTCGCGCGTGCCGCGCGCCTGCGTTGGCCGCAAGCCCGCCAGGGCGTGGCCTTCGACACGGACTTCCACGTGACACTCGCACCCTGGAGCCAGCGCCTGCCCATCCCCGAAGCATGGGATGCGCTGGGCGTCCGCCGCTACGGTTTCCACGGACTCGCCTTCGCCTCTGCACTGCGAGTCGTGGCCAGCCAGGACGCCGGAATCCTGCGGAGCCGCGCCGTCTTCGCGCATCTGGGGGGTGGTTGCAGCGTCTGCGCCGTCGAGGACGGTCGGAGCCGCGACACCACCATGGCGCTCACTCCGCTGGGGGGAATCCCGAGCCCTACCCGCTCCGGGGATCTCGATCCCGGTGCGTTGCTGTACCTGCTCAGGCACGAACGGCTGGACGCGCAAGCGATTGAGGACGGTTTGTCCCGCACTGCAGGTCTTGCCGGCATCGCCGGGCACGGCGATATGTGCGTGCTGCTTGCCGATCCGGGCCCGCAGGCCCAGCTTGCCGTGGACCTCTTCGCAGTCCGGATCGCGCAGTCCATCGCGGCCATGGCCACGGGAATCGGCGGACTCGACCATGTCGTCTTTTCCGGCGGCATCGGCCACCGCGCGCCGGGTCTGCGGGCGCGGATCATCGCGCGCTTGGGCTGGCTTGGCCTGGCGCTGGCACCTGACGACAACGATGCTGGGGCCACGCGGATCGATGCCGCGAGCGGGCCGGCCATCTGGAACGTCGCGATCGATGAGGAACGCGAGCTGGCCGAATCAGCATTGGCCTGGCTGTAGTCCACGGCATACCGCCAGGGCGGCCCCAGCCAGGATTACTCGCCGATCAGTGGCGTCGTGAGCACCGCTGCGAATCCACCACCTGGGGTGCGCATGTTCGTAGTCTGGCCCTGATAAAGCCGGGCCGCGAACAACAGCACACCCGCCTCGGACGCGAAGCAGCGCACATCCGCCTTGAGGGACTGGCCCCCATGCACGATCCGCATGCTCGGTGGCGCGAAGGCCTGTGCGATGTAGGTCGCCGACGCCATCGACTCCCACGTTCGCCGCGTGAGCTTGTCGCCCCGATAGCTGCCACGGCTGCCGAACCCTGCTGCAGGCTTGAAGAAGTAGCCGTTGCGTGCTGCCCACAGTGCATCCCGGTTTCGGGGGACGACTTCAACCGTTGTCGGGATCACCTCGGCCAGCAGGGCTGTCGAACCCGCATCGACCCCAAACCCGCCGAGCAAAGCCGCGTCTCCAAGCACCGCCAGGTTGCGCTTGTCGGCGAACAGCGCGTGCGCACGCGGATGCGGGGTGAGTGCGACGTCCCCTGCGAGATAAGCCTGACGAAGGTCCGCATGCGAAGCTTCCTCAAGCGCGAAATCGGTCAACCGGTTGTAGACCATGTCGATCGGGCCGTCGGCATCTGCAAGCCCCTCCGGGCCGAACCTCAGATCCTCGGGCGCGCGTATCACGCAGTCCACGCCGTGCTCCCGGAATGCGTCCGCGTACAGCTCGAACTCGGGGTAGAGGAACTGCTCCCGCGGGGCGCTGTCCACGATGGCCACACGGGACGGCGCGCGGCCCGACTGCTGCCGGGCATCGTCAAGCCAGGCGGCTACAGCCGCGCTATGGGCCTCCGTCGCCGTGGTCCAGGTGGTCCACGCAGCCGGCGCGCAAGATCTCACGGCATCGAGCAGCACGGCATTGAGGAGCAGCCCGCCTGGATTGGTGTTGACCTCGATCAACCGCGGGCCGTCGACGGTCAGGTGAAAGTCCAGCCCCAGGACGCCACCCGCCGAACCCGGGTAATGGGTTGCGATGTCGGGGGCCCATTGCAGGACGCGCTCGCGGTATCGTGGATTCTCTGCAACTTCGAAGAGCGCCGCCGCGACTCGCCCCATGGCGTCCAACGCCGCACGGTCGACGAACAGGGCGTACCGAGAGAACAGATGTGCGTGAACGGCCGGGTCAGACATGGACTCCGAGAAGGCGGCCCGGATCGACTCGTGCAGCCGCAAGACGTCGACTACTTCGCATGCACACCGCTGGTTGAGCGAGGCACCCACTGAAGTGGCACAGTTGATATTGCAGCCTGACTGGCCAGCCATTCTTGGGGCTCCCTAGGTTTACGCCTCGACGCAGCCTGGTTGCTGCGCTGCTGCATCGATCCCGCCCAGCAGTCATGTTATCTGCTCTCAGGACAAGCGCCGCTTCTCGAAGAAGACAGAGGTAGGGCGTGATGCCCCAACTGAACATCCGCTCGGGTTGGCAATCCAGCCCGCCCACCCTCGATAACGGCCCCTTATCGCGGGTACCGGTCGAAATCGCGGGCATCGCACGTGCTGCTCTGGCATGTCGGCGCCCTGCCCGCTGGTCAGCCCTTGGCGGCCAGGGCCGCCTCCACATCCTTGAGCACCTGCTTCTTTTGGCGCACGGTGAGGTCCTTCCACTGGAGCAGGAGCCGGGCCAGCAACTCGTCGTCCGTAAGCAGATACGCCGCAGGCACGCCCAAGGCCTCGGCCAGTCGCTGGAGCGTCTCGCCCCGGGGCTCGTGCTTGCCATGCTCGTACTGGTTGATGCGGGGAGAGGCCACGGACGGCTCCATGCCGGCAAGCAACCCCAGATCGCGTTGCGACAGGCCCGCCCGCTGCCGGGCCTCGGCCAGCCGCCGCGCAAAAACCGAAGGTGGTGCTGCCTGTTTCGCCACTGTGCCCCCCATGGGCGACAGATTGGCGAAGTTTTCGCGGCTTGCATACTAAGTTATTCTTAGTGCCCCCTCAACCTACAGGCCCATTTGATGCGCGCGTCCACTCCGCGCTCCCTTGAAGAACTGGGCCCTGTCGCCAGCCTGCAGCTGTGGGCCCTGCTGGCGGCCCAGACCGAACGCATCCCGGTGGCGCCTTCCGTGGACCTGACGATCGCGCTGCTGGATGATCTAGGTCGCCTCGGGATCATTGGAGCTCCGGAAGGCCTGCGGAGATGGACGGTTGCGTCCGACACCCGCACCACCCCGATTGAAGGCTTTCAGTGGCGACTGATGTGGGATGTGTACGAGCCCTCGCGACTGGGAGAAGCCCTGGAGGACTACTTTGCGGAGGTAGCCTTACAGCCGCTAACGGGTGGTGCGGTCATACGGCTGTGGCAAAACCTAGGTCGAGCAGAGGCCGAGCGGTTTCTGGCATCGCAATTGATTCGACACCGCTTTCCTGGGGAGTGGGCCCTGGATGTCGGGCGCGCGTTCTCTTGTGTTCAAGGATTGAGCATTGGTCAGTGGCGCTATTGCGGATGGGCGTCAGTGAGGCACGGGGCTTCCTTGGCGCTGCAGTGGCAGCGAACCGACGAACTCATCCGGCGGGCAATCGCTGAGGAACTGGTCAAGCGCGCACGCGGTGTCAGCAAAGGCGGGTGGACCAACTGCTCCTTTGTACCCCGAGAACCCAGGCCGGATACCGCACTGTCCCGCGGCTTTGCCTATGGCATTAGCGGATTGCAAGACTCGTTTTGGTCTGTTCCCACACTGGAGGAGTCGCTGCTGAGAGAGCGCCCAAGCATAAGTTGAGGTCAGAGCGATCGCAGCACACCGCACTGCAAATTCGGGCTAAGCACCTCACGAACTCCCAGGAGGAGGTCAATGCACTGATGCAGTCGCCAACAACGCCTCTTGTTGCTCGAAAATCATGCAGTTCGTCGCAACAATTGATTGGTCGACGTCTTTGTCTTGCAACTTATCCCCTACCTGCAGATTGGGAAGCAGGTTTATCAGAATGGAATTCAATAACGTCGTAAAGCCCTGCATGGTCATTCCCTGACCCTCAGGCAGTCCGTTATCCAAGCGGGCTTGAACGATGCGTTCATAGATCATCTGTGCGTCGGAGGACAATCGGTAGCCCGCCTCCCAAGGCAAAGGCGCGAAGTGCGCCGTGAACGACGGGCCGCCGGCGGGGTAATGCAGGTGCAGGTCGTAACAATCCACCGCAGCCTTAAAGTCCGTGATGCCGGTAAGCGGCTGAAACGCGTACGTGTCAGCCATGAAGCGGCCGACAATCTGCCTCTTACCTTCGGAGATGAAGGTAGTAACTATTGTATCGAGCTCAGGCTGACCCACGAGGATCCAAACGCACTTTATACGATATGTGCGCCATAACTCGTTGTGAACCCCAATCAGCAGCTTGAAGAGGGCATCGTCTAGCAACTGCGCCTCGTCAAGGAAAATAACGACCTTCTTCTTCTCGGAACGCGCTCCCACCTCGACCAAACGACCCACAAACAATTTCCGCCTGTCATCAGGGCTGCGCTTCGTAGTTGGACGCCCCATTGAACTAAGCAAATCTCCCCAGAAGGCCCCTTCGGAGATACCGGCCTTGTGAAAAAGAACTTCCGCCGAAACCACGCCAACGGAGTTCCCGAGCCACTATCGGTAATTCGATGCGAAATAATCTACCGCCCAGCTCTTTCCTATCCGTTGCAACCCAGGTACGAGGGCGCCGACTACGTTTGAATTAATCCAGCCGACGACCACGTTGATGAAATTCTCCAACGCATTGGTTGGCATGACATAAGTATCGAGCTCCACCGGATGCATAACAAGCCCTCCGCGCTACTTGATCTTGATCCAATTCTTCTCTGGTACTCGCGCCTTAGCATCTAGTTCTCGGTTGAGCTTCTGAGGCTCCCCGATCCTTCCAGCTTTGACGAGTTGGTTCGTAGCTGACTTGCGATCTTCTGCCTCACGCTGCTGAATCTCTTTAAACGTCTGAAGCATGTCGCTTCCAGGCTTGGCGACAAGCTTCCCTGTTCTTCTGGCGCGACGCACGATCTGTCGTTGCTCGAGAGTGTGGGGAGTCAAATGCCATGGCGGTCCTGCCTTTAGAATTCCTAGCGGGAACTCTTTCCCGCCTCTCCTCAGGTAGGCACGTACCAGTCGGATGTCTCCGTCCACATCGACAACGAGACGCACCTTCTTGCCTATCGAATCGGTCACCTTTCGCAGCACGTCATTTGTGTAACGAGCACCCCATAGCTCAACGTACGGCGCGCGGTGCGAGCTTCCGCCACCTCTAATTGTCTTAATCAACTCAACTCGAAGCAATCTTCGTGCCAACTCCTCCGGGTTAGCGACGCGTCTTAACGGTGAAGCCGCGTGGTCGTCCCACATCCGAATATACTCGTTGGGACTGCGGTTCACTAAACTCTCGTGCGGATCGGAATTGTAGTTTGCGAGCATCACGTCGATGATTTGCTCAAGCTCTTCGATGGTCACCGCGTGCTCGCTGGCGGCTTTCAAAGCGCGCTTTCTTTCTTCTGCTGGAGCTTTAGGATCGAAGCCTATCGGAAGTCGTCGAAATCCATGCGTCTCGAGTGTTTGATTCAATCGCTCTACGAATGGGCGCGCAATTGGAAATCGCACGCGGCCATAATTTACGGTAGCGCCGATCGCCGTGGTCAGTCCGCCCATCGTGAAATTCGCAGTATTGGCTTTAGCTCCGTCTAAGCAGACGAGATCTATGAGTCGACCTCTAGCTTGAGGGGCAACGCCCGATGGAAAGCCTGCGCCGTCTTTGTACCTGAGATGCGGCAGCGTTAGAGCCTTTGGCTCCCACGGAACGAGTGCATGAGCGAAAGAACGCATTACAGAGATCGCCGGGTAGTTGGTACTTCCCAGTCGATACGAATAACCCAGAATCGCTCGACTTGCTCGATCGACAGCTATCAGGAGCCACAGTCGCATGGGTGTCGTGTAAATCCATTCTCCCCGCAGGCCGGGAGTCTTAATGACAAAATAGAAATCCCCATTGTGACCGTCATGCTCTATCTCCTCGAATGGGCGCAACTGCTGCGCACCCGATGGCTGCCCCGTGAGCGGCTGCTCCAGGGCGGCTTCGCCCTCAGCGCTAGCTTCGATTGCGCATTGCTCCTGTCGCATTCGCTCGATAAACCGAACTAGAGCGCGGGCACCTTGGTCTTCAGTATTGAAGGGATACTGATTCGGGGCGCGGAACTTCGCGCACTTCTTGAGAAATTCGACACGGATTGCCTTGGCAAGAACAGATGAAGATCTCCCTGCCGCTTTACGAACATGTTTTTCGACGTAGCCGTACAATTCCTCGTGCTCCGCCAACAGATGCATAAAGGCCCCTGCAAAGCCCCTTCGCTGTCCTGCGAACTTGGGGTTAACGGGTGCCGTGCGCTTGTAAGCGGAGATCGTCAATCCGGGAATGAGCGCAAAAAAGCCGTACATCACGCCGCTTGGTCGTGTCGCCAAGCATCGATTTAGCATCCTGTAGACTTGACTCTTACTGTAGCCATAGTCCCTCTTGATAGTCGCGAAGGAGGCGCCGTTCAAGTACGCTGTCAGGCTATTCTTTCTTCTATGATACTCTCTGACGGAATCTTCAGGTACGTCCGAATCACGAGGCCGATCCCAGTTGCTCGTGTCCCGCAACTCGGGTGCGAGGGCCAGTCGCTCCGCTATGCTCATGGGAGACGCAGCACCGTAGTAGACGCTAACGGGTGTTCATATAGATCGGCTTTCACCAGCCCACGGTGGATGAGACGAGCTAGTTCCGTGTTGACGTATCCCTCAAATCGAGACGCAAACAATCTGGTCAACTCCGACCAACTAGCCGTCCGAACCTTTTTCAGGTGAGCCACCACAGCAACTTCAATTTCCTCGTCCGAACTGTGCTCCATGGCGACGAAAGGTTGCAGCTGTTTTAGGTTCCGGACGTACGTGGCTCGACTTTGCAGATCGGCAGCCTGCCATACCTCGCATGTCAACTTGGATCCTTCGATCGACCGCTTCAGGAGGTCGGGGCTAAGAGCCTTATCGCGGGTCGACCTTATGTCGTACAACACGACACCGGCTTGCCGGCCTGATTGCCGCTTCAGCCAGAAGTCTAGAGCGCGCCGCTTGCCCTCTAGGGGTAGCAGATCGATGAAGATAGGAGGTCGCTCGCAGAACCAGGCAATATCGGGATCGAACTCGATCAACAGCCACGCGTCGTACTGGCTCGGGCCTATCAGGTGGACGTGACGATTGCTCTTGGCCGACCACGCCACGAAGACATTCGAGCGGCGGAACTCAGCGCCGCCGATCTTTCGCGGGTTAAACTGTGGACCAGCCTCGACCACCAGCGTGCCCTCGTTTAGACACGTAGAATGGGATACACAATTCTGTCCACTCCGTCAACTGCAAATCCGTACCCCCAGAATCCTAACTAGCTGTTTTTGTTCGCTTTCCATCGTACTGCGATTGTGAAAGCGGACACGGTCCTGCTCCTGGTTGTCCCATGCATCCACTCCTCGCCTCCGCTGGCCGCATCCTGCTGATCCTCGCACTGGTTCTCACCGGTCCGGGGCTTTCGGCGCGTGCGATGGCGGCGACCCATGGGCATGCCGGACACGCTGCAGTCGTTGCGCACGATGCGGCCGGGACCGTGCAGGATGCGGGCCCGAAGTCGGCATGCCGTGACATGGCGGCGCCTTCGGACACGGCGGCGAAGCCGACTACGTCCGATGCCCATGCCCATGCGGCAATGGCCGGCGACCATGACGGCCCGGTTGCAATGGACACCGCTCCGGCTGCAGGCGACTGCTGCGGTAGCGACATGGGCTGCGAGTGCGATTGCGCGCAGCTCTCGGCGCCCGCTGCAACAGCCAGGGCGGTCGTCGTCCCGGCTCGATACGGCGATGCGCCCGCCAGCTCGGCCAACACTTGGCGCATCGCCTCGCCCCGTGCCCGGTTGAACCGGCCACCCATCGCCTGACCTCCCGGCGACGCAGCACGCGCCCGGCGGCACGCCATTCGCCGCGGGCGATCCGTTTTCGCAGGCTTGAACCCATCGTCCTGGCGCGCAGCGCCCGGTGTGCGTTTCCGGCCCGCACCCGCATCGAGGTAACGCATGAAATCCCACTCCCCACATCCGCTCGACATCGGGCGACGCCGGTTCGTGACCGGCCTGGCCGCTGGTGGCGTTGCCACCGGGCTCGGCCTCTGGCGCGGTCCGGCCTGGGCTGCTGCCGGCCGGGCGGCAGGTGCCGTGCCCGTCCTGACCGGCACCGATTTCGACCTTTCAATCGGTACCTCGCCGGTCAATTTCACCGGCCGCACGCGCCCGGCAATGACGGTCAACGGCTC
>Ga0208375_1002337_pt1 | contig 18110 bp, 20 predicted proteins | sample RifOxyD1_FD_184038 | JGI IMG/M metagenome (GOLD analysis project Ga0208375, IMG submission 184038) | Soil microbial communities from Rifle, Colorado - Rifle Oxygen_injection D1 (SPAdes) | ecosystem: Environmental > Terrestrial > Deep subsurface > Rock core/Sediment | place: Rifle, Colorado... | reverse complement strand
TGATACAAAAACCGGAGAGGTTGTTTTAAAAACTTTTCAAGAATTGAATAAAAATGAAGGCAGAACGATTATATTAATTACCCACGAGCATGACGTTGCCGAATGCGCGGAAAGAATTATTCAAATAAAAGACGGTGGATTAGTAAGTGATTTAAGAAATTATAAAAGAAAAATTTTATAATAGATTATGAAAACTTTAGATATTTTAGAAGAAACATACACAGCGCTTTCAGCAAATAAAGTAAGATCGGGTTTGACTGTGCTTGGAATTGTAATAGGCATAAGTTCTGTGATTATTATGGTTTCTATAGGACAAGGAGCGCAAAATTCTATTCAATCAAGCATACAGTCTATCGGGTCAAATTTAATTATGATTATGCCGGGAGCGCAAAAAGGACCGGGATTTCAAGTTAGCTCTGGACGAGGATCGGCGCGCACATTAACTCAAGCAGACGCTGATGCTATTTCAAGTTCGGCGACTTTCGCAAAGGCCATAGCGCCAGAGATTTCCGGACGTTATCAGATAACAAGTAAAGGCAAAAATACAAATACGTCAGTTTTAGGAGTGACATCAGAGTATTTAAGCGTAAAAAATATAGAGGTAAACAGTGGCTCTTTTATAACCGACCAAAATTTACGAAGCCTTTCAAAAGTAGCGGTTTTAGGGCCGACAGCTAGAGACGACTTATTTGAAGAAGGAGTAGATGCCGTGGGGCAGACAATACGAATAAAAAATATTGAGTTTAAAATTATTGGAATCACAAATAAAAAAGGAGGAACTGGTTTTAGTAATCAAGATGATATGATTTTTATTCCACTAACGAGCGCACAAAAATTTTTAGCGGGCGATGCTTATTTAACGACAATAAATGCGCAGGCGAAAGATGAAAAATCAATGACGTCTTTGCAACAAGAGATTACAGAATTACTTTTAGAAAGGCATCATATTTCTGATCCGCAGCTGGCAGATTTTTCTGTTTTAAACCAAGAGGATATTGTGGCGGCGGCTTCAAGCGTAACAAGCACTTTCACTATGCTTTTGGCGGCAGTTGCCGGAATATCATTAGTGGTCGGCGGTATTGGCATTATGAATATGATGCTAACTACAGTAACGGAAAGAACAAGAGAAATAGGATTAAGAAAAGCTATAGGAGCAAAAAGAAGAGATATTAATATTCAGTTTTTAACTGAAGCGGTAGCGTTGACATTTATCGGAGGAGTGATTGGGGTAATTCTAGGTTGGTTGGTATCTTTTCTTGTAACTTATTTTGGAGTTATTCAGGCGCAAGTATCTTTATATTCAGTTATTATAGCTTTTAGCGTTTCAACAATAATTGGAGTGATTTTTGGTTATTATCCAGCAAGAAGAGCGGCTAGACTCAACCCAATTGAGGCTTTAAGGTATGAATAAAAAAGGTGCAAAAAAATTAAAATTAATGAATTATGAGTAGAAAAAAAATAGCGTTAGCTTTAGGAATAGTTGTGGTAGTTGGAGTCGGTTCTTTTTATGTCGGGATGAAATATGCGGGAAACAGTAGGTTTGCCGCATGCGTGGGAGGGCAGCAGTTTTCCGGAGCGATGGGAAATATTACCGGTCAAAGAGGGGGAAGAACAAGCGGTGGAGCGGGAGCGGGTTTTGTTTCTGGTAAAGTGATTTCTAAGGATGAAAAAACAATAACGGTTGAAGTTGCAGGTGGAGGATCAAAAATTGTTTTTATTAACGAAAGCACGCCAGTGATGGAAAGTACAACAGGGTCTTTAAAAGATGTTACAGTGGGGGAGCAGGTGATGATAAACGGAACGAGTAACCAAGATGGAAGCTTAAATGCGCAATCTGTGCAGATAAAATCAGAAATTTCTAACACGCAAGCTGGAAATTAAAACTGGTTTTAAAAAGTAAAAAAGAAGAGGTTTTTTTAAATACCTCTTTTTTTATTTTTGTCAACGTTGATTTTTTTAAAGATTTACGGCAGAATTAAGGTATTCTGTTTTTGGAGGTTGACTAATGAGTATAGTAAATGCTGTCCCGAAAGATCTTTTTTATGTGGAATTAGATCTTCTTAGTATACAGCCGGATCTTGAACGTTTAAATTCTCTTTTTGATGAAGCTACTAGTAGAACTGATTTGATAGAAGCTTCACTAAAAGAAGCCTCTAAGGAGGCAAAAAAATATCCAGAAGCGTTCAAACCGAGGAAGATTTAAACAATGCCCCAACATCCTAGTTTAGGAAGGAGGGGCTTTTATTTTATTAGATTTTCTAGAATAGAAATTAAGTTTTTTATCAGCCTGTTTTCTAAAATTGTTTCTTTTTTATCGCTTTTTTCTTCTTTAGAAACATTTTCTAAGTATCTTTTTATAATATTAAGAAAATTAAATTTATTTTCGTAAGATTTATCAATGGATCTTAAAAATATGTTTTTTTGTTTATCTTGATATTGCTTTAATAATTCTTCTTTTTCATTAGAAGAAAGGTATTCTTCAATAGCATCACTTAAGGAGAAAGAAGCTTGAAATTTTATATCCCTACGGAAGTAATCTAAAAGCGGCTGTATTTTTTCAGTCATTTTTTCGGTAATAACACCGGTTGTTTCAATGGTGTTAATAAAGCTTTCTAAGCCGGGGATGATTTCCTGCGGAAGCTTAAGTTTAACAAAAACATCATATTCTTGTTCGTCCGGACTTAAGATGGACTGATTTTCAATATTAGAAAGTGTTTTAAGATATTCTTCTTTGGCGGTATCAACTACATGTTCAATAAATTCCTCTTTTTGTCTTTCGTTCCCTAAAGAAGGTATTTGATTTACCTCAACTTCAACGGCTAAATTGTCTTTTTCTGTTTCGTTTTCTATTTTGTTTTTGTTCTCAAAATCTATTTTTATTAAATTATTTAAAAACTCGTGGTCTATTTTGCCTTTATTTTTGAAAATTTCTTTAAATAAAGCAGGGGAGGAAAATATTTTATAAACTATTAACTCGGCTTTTTTTTGCCTTTCGGTTTGTTCAGCTTTTTTTTGTTCTTCGTTTTCTTTTTTTCCTCTTTGTGTTCTTAATAGTTCTAGTTTTTTTATTCTGTCAGCGGCTGTTATTTCATTTACATTTTCTGAGAAATCTTCGGGAGTTTTGTTTTTTCCATTATTTTTAACATATTTCTCAATAATTCTTTCTCCGTCAGCAATACCTTCCTGGAGTTCACCAGCAAGATCTAAGAGATCCGAGGCCATATCTCCAAAATCAAGATCTAAGTCTTCTTTTTCTTTTTTTTGTTTTGGTTTTTCTTGTTTAGAGACGGGAAATTTTTCTGGCATATATTTAAAAAGTTTAGGTTTAAAAAGGCCTTTTTTAGAGTTTACTATTTCTTAAGTAGTTATACAAGACAAATTGAAATCAGTCTTTTAGGGAGATTATTTGGATTCCTTTTTCGTCTATTTCTTCCTGTGGCCAGAATTTGGTTAAGTCGCTTATTTTCCATTTTCCAACGTAGCCGATTTTCTTTTCTATTTCCCGACCAGTGTAGCTTTTTGTCGTCGGATTCCATTCTTTAAGAAGTAAAGTATCACTTTCGGAGATGGAAAAATCATTAAGGCGCAGTTCAAAAGTTTTCTTGCCGTTGATAATTTCCTGAAAATATTCCGGCCAAATTTTCTTTTCAATTTTCATGGGTTTTTATAGTGTTAAATAAGATTTAAAATCGCTTTTTTCTTTTCTTTCTTTTGTCGGAAATAAATCTGGAGGTAATTGATCAAGGAATTTATGAATTTTTTCATTTATTTCTTTTTTTATCTCTCCTAGTTTCCATTTTGGCTTATTGTTCTGTATTCTTTTTTTTGTAAGATGAGTTAAATATTTATTTATATCATGTATACTATTATCTTGTGGTAGATTAACAGTTATTTTATTTATACTAAAATCTGAAATTCTTATATCGTCTTTTTTTATTTTGTCTTCGAGAAAATTAAAAAGATTTCTAGCGTGAATAAGAAAAGATTCTAAAAGCGCATTATGACATGCATCACGTTTTGCAATTGGTGTGGAAATATAATCCGATATGGAAAAAGTTTCATTAAACATCCATATTTCATATAATAAAGAATCTAGCGCTGATTTTTCTTGTTCAATATTCATGGCTGGGGGACAGGGGTTCGAACCCCGATTAATGGCTTCAAAGGCCACTGTCCTACCATTAGACGATCCCCCAAAAGAGTAACTCCAGTTAATAAAATAATTTAACTGGTTGAAGTTATTTTGCCAAAAAATAGGCAAAAAAGCAATTTTAAAAGAAAAAAGGAAAGAGAGAATGGTAGGGGAAGACTGTGATTAATTGACGAGAGGGGAAATATTATGGTATAAAAATTGAAGAATTTTTATTATTTTAAAGAAGGTGAAGAAAGATGAAGTTTAAAGTGCTTAAAGTGCATTAACCATCATTCAGTAGGACCAGATCAAGTTTGTAAAGGAGTTAAAAAAATTTGTGTTGTTGAAGCTGGAAGCGCAGAGGAAGCAAGAAAAATGTTTGAAAGAGATGATTACTGTGTTTTTTCGGTAGAAGAGGTAAAAAAGATGGAAGAAAAAAAATAAACTGCCTTGTTATTTTTCTTCCTACTATTGTTAATTATATCCCTAAGAGTTTAATATCCCAGGGATTTTTATATTCTAACTAGGAAAACAGATTAGAAGAGGGAAGATAAGAGGTGGGGGTTTTGGATTCTGGCTGAATTTGTTTAAGGATAAGTTTTTTGTCGGGGGATGGAGATAAGGCGGCGGAAAGAAGCTTTATTCTTTTGCCAGCGGAGTTTATAGTATAAATTCCCGGGTTGGGATTTAAGGCAAGGATTTTTTGGTAAATAGTTTTAGAAAGAATGGGGTCGCCGGCAAGAGCTTTTTTAAGGAGAGATAATTCAATAAAACCGTCTTCGGTTTTTATTTTTTTTGTAAAAGTGGCGGCGGCGTGATTTTGGGGAAGGGGAGATATTTTTCCGGAAATAAAATCCGGCAAAAAGTTTACAAGCATTTCTCCGCCAAGAATAGCTAAAGCTTCTTCGGCTTTGGGATAGGATTTTTCTTTTATGGAAATTTTCTTTTTTAAAAAAACCGGGCCGTGATCCATTTTTTCATCTATTAGATAAAGAGAGACGCCGCTTTCTTCTTCGCCGCTTAAAATAGCCGATTGGATAGGAGAAGCGCCGCGATATTTTGGTAAAAGGGAAGGGTGGACGCCGATAATGCCTAAAGGAAAAAGTTTGAGGATTTCTTTCGGAATTATTTTTGAGTAGGCAGCAACGATGGCAAAATCAAAATTTTCGGAAATTTCCGACTGCCAATTTTTAATATCAAGTTTTTCCGGCTGATAAATTTTTATATTATTTTTTCCGGCTAAGATTTTAACCGGCGGGGGAGTGATAATTTGTTTACGGCCAAGAGGGCGGTCGGGACTGCAAACTATAAGATGCGGCTTAAAATCTGATTTAATAAGATTGTTTAAAATAATTTCCGCAAATTTAGGAGAGCCAAAAAAAATAAAGTTGTTACCAGTGTTGGAATTCATAGAAATTTTAAAATAAATTAAGCGGAAGGAGGAAGAGAAGAGGGGTCGGCATGGCGGATGTTTTTTGCTTTATCCGTAAATAAGACGCCATTTAAGTGGTCTATTTCGTGTTGGAAAATTCTGGCAAGAATGTTAGAAGCTTTTATTTTTATTTTTTTGCCGTTTTTATCAAAACCAGAGACGATGATTTTTTTACGCCTTTCAACTATGCCGGATGTTTCGGGTATACTTAAACATCCTTCTATATCTAATTTTTTCTCTTCGGAAGATTTTTCTATCTGTGGATTAAAAACGGCAAAAAATTTTGGAGCAGAATTGTTTTTTGTAAAAAGCTCGGCGATGAAAAAACTGGCGTTGATTCCGACTTGGTTGGCAGCTAAGCCGGCGCCATTATGATCTTTCATTAGTTTCCTCATATTTTTTAAGATAGCGGCTAGTTCTTTAGAAGAAAAATTGGAAAAAATAAAGGGGGCTGTTTTAGAGCGCAGAAATTTTTCGTCTTTTTTATTTTGGACAGTAATGATTTTCATTTGATTTTTATTCGTTTTTATTATATTATGAAAAAAGATTTTTTTCAATTTTTAATAAGGAAAAGGAAGGAGAAAGAATATGTCTTTTGAACTTACTCATTTTTTCCTTTGTCTTAGTTGTGAACACGAGGAGTATTTCACGGAAAAAATTTTTAACGAAAATCCCTCATGGAAGAAGTGTCCAGTATGCAAGGGGGAGAATACTAGAATTGGGCTAAGGAAAAAAAGCGGTAGAAAAAATGTAAGTATTAAAAATAAAATAGATGTCAAAAATGGTCCGTGGGCGGATTTGAAAACAAAATTTAGGAGAGACTAAAAAGAAGGGAGAAGAAAAAATGTTTCCGTTATCTTTATTGAAAAAGTGAGAAAATTAGCTTGCACTAGCAGGAGCTGAAATTTGTTTTTTAGCTCTTTTTTTTTGCAAGCTTGTTTTTTTCTTTTTTAACTTTTGAGCAGATTTTGATTTTTTAATTTGAGGAAGAAATTCGGCGATTTCTTTTTTCTTGAAAGCTTTTACCACCTCGGGCATATTTTTAAAGACAATTTTCATAAAATAACCACCTTTGTTTTCTATGGATTTTCTGTCACCGACATCTTTTGCGAGAGAGAGAAGTTTATATTCATCGCCGAATTTTGCCATTTTAATATAAAGGGATTTATGCTTTTCATCTTCCAGATACATTGCAATTTCAAGACCGGTGAGCTGAAATTTACGGTAAACGTGTGATTTTTTATTTCTATCTTTTATTTTGCTTAAATAATCGTTTTTAACAGCCGGTTCCATTTTTCTACAATAACAGAAAAAGAGAGAAGACAGAAGAGATAAAAAAGCGAAAGATATTCGCACTTTTAGGCTTGTTTGAAAATTTTATTTGGGATAAAATAAAATGGATGAAAGAAAACGCAAAAAAGATTTTTAAGATTGCTGGAGAGGCAATCGGGGTAGCAGTTTTATTGTTTATTGTTTTTTATTTGGGATTTAGCATAGGGGAAGCAAATCCGAAAACCATTTCAGTGGTGGGAGTGCCGGAAGCAGCGGAGCAAGGAAAATCAAAAGATATAAACTTTTCCACTTTTTGGGAAACTTGGGACTTAATAAAAGGGAAGCATTTAAAAGGAGGCGAAGTTGATAATCAAAAACTTTATAACGGAGCAATCAGCGGGTTGGTTAATTCTTTAGGGGACCCGTATTCTGTTTTTTTGCCGCCGGAGGATTCGCAAAAATTTAAAGAAGATGTGGACGGAAATTTTGGAGGCGTAGGTATGGAAATAGAGACAAAAGACGGGAAATTATTAGTGGTGGCTCCGCTAAAAGGCACACCGGCGGAAAGAGCGGGAGTGGAAGCGGGAGATTATATTTTAAAGATAAACGGAGAAGATGCCAGCGGATTAGACACCCAGACAGCGGTGAAAAAAATAAGAGGAGAAATAGGAACGAAAGTAACAATAAACTTTTTTAGAGATTCGTGGAAAGAGCCACGAGACGTTTCTATAACACGAGAAAATATACAAGTGCCGACTTTAGAGTCGGAGATGAAAGGCGACATAGCTTATATAAAGTTGATGAGCTTTAATGAAAATTCAATACCTCTTTTTTATGAGGCGATGGTAAAGTCGCTTTTTTCCGGAAGCAAGGGATTAGTGCTTGATTTAAGAAATAATCCGGGAGGATATTTGGAAGTGGCGACAAGATTAGCCGGGTGGTTTGTGGATAACGGAAAAGTGGTGGTTAGCGAGCAATTTAGAGATGGGAAGAAAACAGATTTCCCATCAACTGGAAATGCGGCTTTAAAGGATTTTCCAACTGTTATTTTAGTGAATAAGGGATCGGCTTCCGCTTCGGAAATTTTAGCCGGAGCGCTCCGAGATTTAAGAGGAATAAAGCTAGTCGGAGAAATGACTTTTGGAAAAGGGACGGTGCAACAGCTTGAATCTTTAAGCGACGGGTCAACACTAAAAATAACAGTAGCGAAGTGGGTTTTGCCAAGCGGAAAAACATTAGAGGGAAATGGATTAGTACCGGATGTAGATGTAAAAATAACGGAAGAGGACGCAAAAAATAAATACGACCGGCAGTTAGAAAAGGCGCTAGAGATTTTAAAGAAGGAAATGGAAAAACAGGGAAAGTAGGAAAATTGCCGGCGGTGTAGTAAAATAATTTGAAAAAATGAAAGTAATACTTTTGCAAGACGTAAAAAAAATAGGAAAGAGAATGGGAGTAAGGGAAGTTCCGGATGGATATGCGAGGAATTTTCTTTTTCCGAAAGGAATGGCTAAAGCGGCTACAAAAGAAGCAATTTTTAATTTAGAGAAAGAAAAAGGGAAGGAAGACCAGAGGAAAAACGAGGCGAAAGAGAAAGCAAAGGTTTTAGCGCAAAAAGCAAGTGAGATCACTCTTTTAATTAAAGCAAAGGCGGGAGAAAAAGGAGAACTTTTTGGGTCAATTGGAGAAAAGGAAATAATAAAGGAGTTGGAGAAAAAAGCGGGGATAAAAGCAAAGGAAGTGATTTTGGAACATCATATAAAAAATTTAGGGAAATATGAAATTGAGGTTGATTTTGGAGAAGGGGAAAAGGAGAAAATAAAAGTGGAAGTAGTAAAAGAATAACTCTAGCTAAAGCTAGAGTTATTCTTTTTTATTAAGTGTTAATTAAAAAGCGATGGAAAGTTTTAAATTACTTCCACAACAGTTTTTTTAATCTTTTTTCCCGTGAAACTCATTTTGGATCTTTGAAGAAATTTTATAACACCAATTTTTTTTGAGAAGAGAGTGTCGTCGTTTCCACGGCAGACGTTTTTTCCGGGAAGATATTTTGTTCCTCTCTGTCGGATGATAATTTCTCCAGGATTTACTTTTTCGCCTGATTGTTTTTTTACGCCTAATCTTTTTGATCTTGAGTCGCGGCCCAGCTTAGTAGAACCGCCTGCTTTTGTATGTGCCATAGGAAATAGAATACTTTATTTTTAGAAAAAATCAAGACTTGATTATAAATTTAAGATTGACCTGCGGGTATAATTTTAGTAAGCTATTTTTAGTATATTTTAAAAAAATAGCAATAAAAAAATCTTTAAGAAAGGGTGAGGAGATGTCCTTAAGGAAAAGCTTCAATTAAAAGGATTGCAAAAGAAGCCGAAGAAATAAAAAAAGAATTAGCGGAGATGAGAAATAACCCTATGGATTTTTAATTTTTTTCCCACGGCAGAGTTTTCTTACCCGGCAGGAAGAAGCTCTGCTGATTTTTTTTATATTGTTTTTATTTTAGAAGTGATATTATCTTTATTAATGAAAAAAATAATATTTACCATAAAGGAAAGAAAAAGAGAAATAGCTTTTTTTGTGCTGTTTTTTTTGATAGCTTCTTCAAGCTTCGCTTTGGGGTATTTATACGCGAGGGATTTTGAGGCGATTCCGATAATAATAGAAAAAGGATGCGAAAGTTAAATTAAAGATAACCGATTTTTTTAAGCCAAAAACTGTTTTCCCATTCCCAGAGTTTTTTTGCTCCGAGAAAAGCTTCAAAGTCTTCATAATGAGGAGAGGGAAGCTCTTTAAGTTCTACTACTCCTTGAGTGTCGTTCCAGACGTGTTTATCGGCGGGGCAAACGCCGTTATCAGGAAAGGGTCTTGATATTTTTTCTCGGCCGCCTTTTTTTCTTAAAAGCGCACCACAGTTTTGACAACGGCTTTCTTGGTCTATACGTAAAATCCATCTGACTTCAAGGTTTTGAAACTGGCTTTTCAAGGCGTCAAAATAAGCGGAAGTTTGCAGATTATAATCGCGGTAAATAGCTTTAGAAGTTTTAATATCTAAAACTCCAAAGCGGCCATTCATAGAGACAAGGGCGTCCACTGTGCCGGCATAACGGAAGTCGTAGTGGACTGTTCTTTTTTCTATAAGGTCCGGATAAGCTTCAATATTACTTCTTTCAAAAAAGCGGGAGAAGGCGTCAATGGCAGGTTTGATAACAAGAGGGGGAGTTGGATTTTCGCCTAGTAATATTTTTTCAACATACTCATGAACTAAAGTGCCTTCAGAGGCAGATTGTTCTTTTATTTTATTGCCGTTTGTAAAACCGACAGAGGAATAAAATTGATAAAGAGACGGTTTTGATTTTATATCAACTATTTTAGTGACACGAGGATACCAAGTGTCGTCAATAACGTAGCCGCAGGATTCTTTAAATTCATTTTCACTGTGGTAAAACATAGTAAGAGATATTTTACCATAAAATATCTTCAATAATTAATGGGGACGGGGAGGGGGTTGATTTTTTAAAAAGAAAAGTTATACTAAAAAAAGTTTGGGTGCAAGATAAAAGTTTCTTTTCCTCTTCCTCTGGCGCAAGGAAGAAAGAGAGGAAGGAAGGCCTCATTACCTCTTGGCCCATCTTTTGCAGACAAAGAGTAATGAGGTAAGCGCTCTCCCGGGGAGCTAACGCAACGGTGCGAAGGTTTAAGATCCGGGAGTTTTTTATGCTCCGTTTATTAATTTTTCAGTAAAGAGATTAATGTTGCCAGCGCCCATCATAATAATAACGTTTCCTTTTTTATTACCAGCATCTTTTAAGAGAGAGGGGAGAGAAGAAGGATTTTTTATATATTTTGCTTTTACAGCAAGCGCTAAATCTGAAGCGGAGCGTAATTGCTTCTCTTCTTTTTTTTCTTTTTCGCGGCCGGCAACTTTGTAGGTGTCTAAAATAAAAACATTGTCGGCATTTTTAAAAGCTTTAGTAAATTCAGAGAAGAGGGAAGTGAGACGGCCTTGATGGTGCGGCTGGAAGACGACAGATATTTTACCTTTCGGATAAATTTCGCGAGCCATTTCAAGAGTGGCTTTTATTTCTTCCGGATGATGGGCATAATCATCAATTACATCCGCTTCAAAAATTTTTCCTTTTAATTCAAAACGGCGCCAGCAACCAGAATATTTTTTAAATCCGGCTAGAATATCTTGTTCTTTTAAGCCAACCGCTTTTAAGAGAGTAAAAACGCCAGTGGCGTTAGAAAGATTGTGCCGCCCTTTTACTTGAAGAATTTTTTTTATTTTACGAGCGGCGGGGGAATTAAGAGAATACCAAAAAAGATTAAGCTCTTTTATAGAAACAAGTTTTTTTATTTCAAAGGATAAGCTTCTTAAGTTTTTATTGTCTTTATTTAAAACAAGAATGCCATCAGGAAGAATGTTATTAAAAAATTTAAGGAAAGTTTTTTTAATATCGGATAAATCTTTGTAGGTGTCCAAGTGTTCTTTATCAATATTAGTGATAAGAGTGGCAAAAGGAAAATAATTTAAAAAAGCGCGGCCGAATTCGTCGGCTTCTAAAATAAGCCATTCGCTTTTTCCTGGGCGAAAGTTTCCCGCGCCACTAGAAAATTCTTTAAGAAGAGTTCCGACAATAACGGTTGGATCTAGGTTGGCCTCAATAGCCGAAAGGGAAGCGAGAGCGGTGGATGAGCTTTTGCCGTGAGCGCCGGAAATGGAGATTGTTTTGTATTTTTTTGTCAGTTCGCCAATTATTTCCGGATAGCTTTTTATTGATATTTTGCGACAGATAGTTTCTTCATATTCCGGGTTTTCTTTAGGAATTGCCTGATTAAAAACGACAAGACTTGTTTTATTAGGAAGATTGTCTTTTTTGTGGCCTATTTTCACTTTTACGCCCATTTTAGCTAGTTTTTGAGTAATAGGCGATTCCGATACATCGGAGCCGCTAACAGCCCAATTTTGGGCTAAGAACCACTGAGCTAGAGCGCTCATACCAATACCGCCTATGCCGATAAAGTGGACGGAGGCATTTTTTATATTTTTCGGAAAAAGACTTGATTTTGGCATAAAGTAATAATAATCTAAAAATAGAAACTTTTAAAATAAATAAGGGGGAGGAGTGCTATATGATGCCTGTTTCTATTCTTAAAAGCTTACAAGAAACTGTTTTAATAAAAAAAATATTAGAAAAATATTCTGATGCGGAAGATTTAATTCTTACTCTTTTTTTTCTTAAGAGAGGGGAAGGGTCAAATCTTTTAAAGTGGCCGGCTAATCAGTCAATATCAGATGAAGTTGTTTTTTCAGTATTCTTTGGCTTAAGACTAAAAAAAATACAGGCAGTATTAAGCTATCTTAAAAAAATTACCGGAAGGGAAGTGAGAAAGAAAAAAGTAATAGAACTAACCCTTTTTATTTTTTTAAGGATAGCGAGAGAGGCAGAAAGAGAATTACTGAACTCATATAAATAAAGTCCTGCTTAAAAACGGGACTTTTTTACATTTTTTGTTTTTGTTTAATTTTATAAAAAGCCAGTGGGGGAGAATAAGATAATGTGTCGCACAAGGTAGATTTTGCGACTTGTTATTTAAATAAGAGTAGGGAAGAGGGCTTTTAAAAATAAGAACTTAAAATTATATAAATAGTTTTATTTAAAGAGATTTGTGAGGAAGTTAAAGATGATTAAAAAAAGGCTTCCTAAACTTTTTATAATAAGAAAAAGACCATCACTAAATGGTGAGATAACTTGGTTTTTAATTTGGTCAGCTAAAGTAAAAAAATCCATGTTAGTTTAAGGAAAGATAATCTAAAGGATTAACAGTAGCACCAAAAGGCATTGGGCCGCATACTTTACTTGGACCCATATAGAAAGTAGGAGAAAAATAAACGGAAAGGTGGAGATGGGGGCCGGTGGAATATCCAGTTGTTCCAGAATAACCAATAAGTTGTCCCCTGCTTATTTTCTGACCGGGGACTACAGATGTTCTACTAAGGTGGCCGTAAAGGGTGATAAAAGGGTTGCCGTTGTCTTTCACGACCACAAATCTTCCATAAGCCCCACGATAACAATAATTGTCTTGATTTCCAGTAGCAACTACTTCTCCGTTTGAAGTTGAAAATAGCGGTGTGCTTAAAGGAATCGCTAAATCAATTCCATTGTGAAATCCGCCAGCATATCCATATTTAGCAAATTTCGTGGCGCCATATTCTTGGCTTAATGTGTCATTTAAACTGTAATCTTTAAGAGGAAATTCGAGGACTCCTCTTTTTGTTGGAATAGAATTAGGATTAACACCTTCCCGTATCTTTTTTTCAATATCTTCTATTTCATTAGCAATACTTTCCTGGCGTTTTTTTAAGTCGGATAATTCATCGGCGTAGCTTTTTGACTGTTTTTTAGTAAGGTTTAAAAGATCTTTTCTTGCAGCTGTTTGATCTTCCACTAGAGATTTGCGATTTTTGAGGTTGCTATTTTGTAATCCCAAATCTTCTTTTTTAGTGGTGCTGTTTCTTATTTTAACATCTAATTCTTCATGCAAATTTTTAAGATTTTGCGATTCAAGAGTAAGTTTTTCGTTTAAATTAAGGAGGCTTTGAATATTATTCATACCGTCAGCTAAGTTTTTACTTTTTAAAAAGATAACAAGAGTATTTTCATTGTCCTGTATTTGCATTTCTTTTAGAACATCAGCTATAGATGAATTTTTATCAGCAATGCTTTTTTCCGTGTCTTGAATTTCATCTCCAAGAGATTCAAGTTCTAAAGAGAGTTTACTGATGGAAATTTCAGCGGAACGGATGCCAAGATTTAACTGTTTTATATTATTATTAAGTTGTTTTACCTCCCCTTCTAAAGAAGCGCTTTTCGTATTAGTGGTAGTTAAGTCTTTTTGGACCGATTTTATTTGATTATTAACTTCTTCTAGTTCTTTATTTTTCTTATCTATTTCGTCAGACAAGGAAGCATAAGAAATTACAAGAGGATTTAGAGTAGAAACTAAAAAAGCTAATAAAAATAAAAGAATTGTTTTTTTAAGCACGGATTTCATAAAATTCTTTTTTATTTACAGTTTTTCAATGGCTAGTTTTATTCTTTCTGCAGATTCTTTTAGACCAAGGACAAAGATAAGATCAAAAGGAGGCGGAGAGTTTTTTAGTCCAGAAAGAGCAACTCTTAAAGGCCAAAACACTTCTCCCCTACCAAACTCTTCTGCTTGCGCTGTTATTCTTTCGTTAAAGTTTTCCGGAAAAGATTTAATAATATTAAAGCTTTCTTTTAAGTTTTTTTTGATAGTTTCTTTAGAAGCTTCTTTCCAAATAAGCAGGCTTTGTTCATAATCCGGAAGTTTAAAAAAGAAATTTCCTAATTCTTTAATATCGGACAATATTCTGATTCTTTCTTTTTGAATAGAAATAATTTTTTTTACTTTTTCCGGTTCAATCAGCCAATCTTGAGGAATAAATTCTTTTATTTTTTTAAAAAGTTCTTCCTCTTCCATTTTTTTAATATATTGATAGTTGAGCCAGTCCAGTTTTTCCTGATTAAAAATAGCGCCAGATTTTTGAATTTTTTCTATGTCAAATTCATGGCAGATTTCTTCAAAGTTCATAATTTCCTTATCGTCCGCTGGATGCCAGCCTAAAAGAGCTAAAAAATTTACTAGGGCTTCCGGTAAGTATCCGGCTTCTTTGTAAGATAATAAAGAAGTTTCGGTATAACGTTTAGACATTTTACTTCTATCCGGAGAAAGAATTAAAGGAAGATGAGCAAAATGAGGAGATGGAAAACCTAAGGCTTCTTGAATAAGAATTTGTTTCGGAGTATTAGAAATATGGTCCTCTCCCCTAATGACGTGGGAGATTTTTAATGCAAAATCATCTACTACGTTAGCAAAATTATAAAGAGGAGTTTTAACATCTTTTGCAATTGCAAAATCACCAAAAAGAGCAGAGTCAAAAGAAATTTTTCCGCGGATTAAGTCTTTAAAAGAAACTTCTTTTTCGGCAACTTTAAGGCGAATAAGTTGGGGTTTTCTGCCGTCAGCATCTAAATCGCGGCATTTGCCGCTATATTTAGGAGAGATGCCTTGGCTTAAAAAAGACTGCCTTTCGGCTTCTAATTCTTCTTTGGTGCAGTAGCAAAAATAAGCTTTCTTTTCTTCAAGAAGCTTTTTAAGATATTTCTCATAAACATCAGTTCTTTCACTTTGCCTTGTAAATGGTTCTTCGGATTCTATACCAAGCCATTTTAGGCCGTTTAAAATTTCTTCTTCGTATTTTTTTTCCGACCGTTCAAGATCGGTATCTTCAATACGAATAATAAATTTACCTCCGTAACGGCGGGCAAAAATAAGATTAAAAAGAGCCGTTCTTGCTGTGCCAAGATGGAGAAAACCGGTAGGTGAAGGAGCAAGACGGACACGAACTTCTTCCTTTTCAGGCATAGTTTAAGTTTACCATAAAAAAGCTGTTTTGCTAGGTTTATTTAACTTTCACAAGAAACTCTTCGGTAATAGTTTACTTTTTTGGTTTTATTTGATAATTTTATAGGCAGAATAAAAACAACAAAAGGAGGTAAAAGAGATGTGGGCATTAGTAAAAAAAGATGAGGGTTTTAAAGTTGGAGAATTTATTATAGTAAAAGGAGAAAAATTCAGAATAAAATAGCAAGGTAAAATAAAAGCCCTGAGTAAATTAGGGCTTTAAATTTATCAATTATCCATAATAAGCAATCCGTCGCGAAATTCTATAAGTTCAGGAGAGTGAGGCAGTATTTTTCTTATAGAGTCGTTTAATTTAAACATAAAAGAAAAAGGAATAACCACTTGCATTTCTTGCTCTTCGCATCCGACTTGGGATGCTACCCACAATTCAGATTTAGTCGGAGCTAATAGAGCAGTTATTGAGGGACGTTCTTCTAGGGGTTTTTCAAGTTTTGCTCTAATAAACTCTAAAGAGTTCAACGGATGTATCCCGTTAAGAAAACCACTTAATTCATTTAATTCGCTAAAGAATCTTGAAATAGAGCAAGAAGAAAAGCTTTCTATTCCAAAACCTGTTATTGTTTCAAGGCTTTCAAAAAAATTTCTTAATGCATTAATGAGTGAGTGGCGGCTTGGGCAGAGAATTCTAAAGATGTTTTCATCTTTATCAATGCAAACTAATATTACATCCGGGTCAGTAAACTGGGGTGTAATATCTCCTTGAATATTACCAAAAAGCTCTCCTCCCCAAGAGAATATACCCCAACTTCCTTTCATTATTCCGTCCATTTCCGCTTCTATTTTATTTCTATGGAAAAATTCCATCCTTACCGGTTTTAATCCTTCTTTTTTTACAAGTTTTACAAGTTTACTATCTGTGCTTTTTACTAAATCAACAGGCCATTCTTTCACTTCATTTTTCCATTCTTCTATTTTTTCTGCCAGAAAAATATCTTTTTTATTTATTTCTATTATCTTTTCTTTCAGTTTTTTTACTTTACGCGAAAAAAAGAAAAAAATAAGAAAAAATATTAGAAGAAAAGAACAGAAAAGTGATAGCTTCATTGGAAACTCCATAGGGGAAGAACTTTCCTTTACAAAAAAACTCGAAAAAGAAATAATGCAACCAATTATGGGAAAGCTAGAGAAAAAGAACATATTAAGTTGTAAATCGTATTTCTTTCTGTTAAAAACGTTCCAAGCGAATACTGATAAATGCACATCTTTTTTAATGTTCATTTTCTTTCTCCCTGTTTCTTATTAAGTTTTAGTAATTCTGCCTTTAGAGTATATCTTCAGCTTTTAAATTTCAAGTTTTGTTTATGCGAGAGTTAAAAGTTTTTATTTAAGGGCTATTCGTAGAACTTCTCCGGCGAGCATTTCGGCGGAATTGGGAATGAAAAAGTTTTGAGATAATTCGGACATTTTTTGGTATTTTTCTTTGTTTTCTAAAATTTTCTTAAGCATGACTGTAAATACATTTGGCAAGAGGTTGCTTTCTTCCAGAACAAGCCCGGCGCCGAATGAAGAAAATTGATAAGCGTTAAATCTTTGATGATCGCCGGCAGATTCCGATAAGGGAATAAGAATAGCGGGCTTGCCGAAGGAAGCTATCTCAAAAACAGAACCGGCGCCGGCACGAGAGACGACAATGTCTGCCGCCGCTAAAGCTTCTTTTAAGTCTTTTTTAAAATAAGAAACGATTTGATATCCTTTTTTTATTTCTTCATTAAGATGTTCGGCAATAAATTTTAACTCCCCTTTTGCCTGACTGTAGTTTAATTCTCCGGTTTGATGAAGAACCTGATATTTTTTTAAAATTTCCGGAGAATTTTGGATAATAAAATCATTTATCCTTTCCGAACCTTGGGAGCCGCCTAAAACTAAAATAAGGGGCTTTTTAGGATTAAAACCCCAGTATCTTTTAGCAAATTCTTTTTCATCACGGTTTTCAAGGAGATCGCTTCTTACAGGATTACCAGTAAGAGCGGATTTTTTACCAAAAAAATCTAAAGTGCTTTTGAAAGAAACGCCAACAGCTTTAGCAAAAAAAGCGGAAAGGCGGTTTGTTAATCCTGGGACAGCGTCAGATTCGTGAATAATAATCGGAATGCGATAAAAAGCAGCGGCTAGAACAACCGAAAAAGAACCAGGACCGCCTTTAGAAAAAATAACATCCGGCATAAAGAAAAAAACTTTTACAAGAGCTTCTAGCAAGCCAAAAATAAATTTAAATGGCTCAAGAAAATTAGCTAAGGAAAAATAGCGGCGGATTTTACTACCAGTTATTTTTTTAACTGACAAACCGTATCCTTCTAAAATCGGCTGGTAATTTTTTGCCGAGCCAAGAAATTCCATTTCTAATTCCAGATTGTTTTTTCTGGCTATTTCTTTTATTTTTTCAGCAACAGCAATTATAGGATAGATGTGTCCCCCACTGCCACCGCCGGTAAAAATAATTCTTATTTTTTTCATTTATTATTTATTATAATATAATTGGATAATTTTTAGCATTACCAGCTAAGAGATATTTTTTGATATATTCATCATAACACCAGCCATAGAAAGAAGAATTGCCATAGCAGTGCCGCCATAGCTTACAAAAGGAAGGGAGGCGCCGGTTAAAGGCAGAAGTCCGGAAATAGAACCGATATGCAAAAAAGCTTGGATGCCGATAATAGAGGCAAACCCAATAATTACAAGTTTTGAAAATTCGTCATTGCATTTTTTTGCCAGCATAAAGGAGCGTAAAACAAATAAATAAAAAATAAAAATAAGAGCGCAGGA
>Ga0208375_1002330_pt1 | contig 18184 bp, 34 predicted proteins | sample RifOxyD1_FD_184038 | JGI IMG/M metagenome (GOLD analysis project Ga0208375, IMG submission 184038) | Soil microbial communities from Rifle, Colorado - Rifle Oxygen_injection D1 (SPAdes) | ecosystem: Environmental > Terrestrial > Deep subsurface > Rock core/Sediment | place: Rifle, Colorado... | reverse complement strand
GTCTCCGTTGCAAATGCTTCGATACAAGAAAACTAAATCTTTAGGATTGATAGACAATCCTGTTTCCTCTTTTAATTCTCTGGAAGCAGCTTCCTTTTCTTTTTCTCCTTCATCTACTTTACCACCTGGAAATCCAAAACGAGAGTGGTCATATTTTCGACTAGTTCCAAGAATCTTCATGGTCTCTGGGTGTATAATTAAGGTACATACTGCAATCGGGAGTGTCATAAATTCTCTTTGTGATTTTATGGTAAACGAATATAGGCGTCCCAGGGATCAAAAGCTGGTTCGCCATTTTTTGTTTGAAGGATAACTTTTTTCTCTTCCAAAAGTTCAAGCACAGCAAGATAAATTGTAGTTGTTGGAACTATGTCTCTAATGTCCTCATTTCGGATGGAGTCTTCATCCATCGCCCCACATAAAATAATGCTATCCGTTGGGCCATTATCTTGCAGATACGCTTTAATAGTGTTTTTGCGGTGTTCTATAACAGGCCTCATTACCTCTTCGGAGTACATACATCTCTTTTCTTAAATGTCATCCGGGTTATAATTCTCAACACGGATCTTTAATTTCTACCATTTTACGAGACACTTAAAATTTCCTTGGTAAGGGTTTAAACCTAAACGAAGGAAATAGTAGAATTCTCAGACTACAAAAACCATAATACCATAAAAATAACTACAATTGAAGAAATGAAAAGACGAGTAGGCCATAGCAGTCTAACCCATGCTATTAGCGTAATCCATTCAGATGTACGATGATTTTGAGGGATATTAGGCATCATCCAGGCAAGGATAGGAAAACATCCTATATAGCTCAACAAAAATATTGCAAAGTATTGACTGAGTTGCATTAAAGTCTGCCAATCAATACTTTATTTTGACCTTGCATCTTTAGGGTATAAGACATAGTGTCAAAACCCAGTCTTTGAGCATACCTAGTTAGAAACAAAAACCAGTCACTGCCGCCATAACTATCAACAGTTGTGGTAGGTATAACGCAACAAGGCACTATGACAAAAGGCACTCCCCTGTCATGAGCAGATTTTATAATGACATCGGTAGCGGCGTCCGGGTGCATACCAACGATTAGAGAATAATCGTCTTTGATGGTCTCATCAAAGAGTTTCCACTTTATGGAGACATTACGAGGAATGTTCCTACGTTTCTTCCCATCATAAGAAGTGACTGTATACCCTTTAATGGATAAAGCTTTATTCAATAAACCAGACCCACCTGCTACGTCCGCAATGGTAGGATATTTACCCGATGGGAAATGGCGTACTATCAATGTTGCCATCTCATCAAACCTTTTTGAGTCTCCCATTGCTATTATCCATATATCGTGATACTTTAGATACGGTCTCTGTCACACTCTGTCCATTAAGGTTCCAGGTCCGATTTGAATATTCTGTAACGGGACTTTCTGGTCTTGCCCAAATGACCTGTAGATCCATATCATCCGTGTGAAGATCTAACCCACCGGATTCTTTTACAAACCCAGCTATTACATAATCCTGTTTTCTGACAAGGACATCTCCTGTCTTTTTGTCTTTAGAGTCGATAATTGTCAGTGTATTCATAGTATTCATAAGTCATCTCATAATTGAATGGATTGAAGTCACGCTAACTCTTTAAGTTCTTGTTCTGTGTGAGAAACTGTCTACATAAGTTAAACGAAGAAGCATATGTAAAAGTTACACGACATCTTCTCTTATTATAATAGCTTTATCCCCTATTATAATAGCACCTTCTTTAAGGAATTCATTTATTTCGAACGGCCATTCCGCAATGTAAGACTTAGTCACATAAGATGGAATATATTTTACATCAGATAGATCTTGAAATTGACCCCTAGATATGTATAAAGACACAGGCATCTTGTATACCCGTGTCCATCTATTTACAATGGATTGAATCATTTCTAGGGTTAGATAGGATCTGTATGTATCTATAGACACTATCTTTATATCTCTGGATTTAAGATAATGATCAAGCGTAGAAGGGTAATTTTCCCATAACAGATCAAGCTTGTTCATCTGGGGGTGTGAGTCCTATTTTCTCTTCCGTGGTTAATAGGTCCCAATATCTTCTTAAACTATTACGCAGAGAAGAATCATTAAAACCTTTATGCTTCTCAGGGTCTTTTGCCGCTGAGTCTTTTAAACGTTGAATGTATTCTTTCGTTTGTTCATAATATATCTTAAAGAAAATTGGACCTTCCCATTTGTGTCGGGTATGTCGGTATTCTGCTTCTAATTGTTCTTTAGATGCATCCTCTTCGAGACGTTCATATTCATCATCAGAGATTATTTTATTACCGCTCTCGTCTTTCAACGAGAAGTCATACGTTCGCTGCACATCTAAGTCATCAGATTTACGGAACAGTCTAGAAACAATAACATAAAAGTCTTCACCTTCCCAACCATATTTCTCTTCATCAAAGTCCATACACCCTATTTCTAGAAGAGGCCATTGGCCAGGATCTGAGAAATCATAAAACTTGATTTCATAGGGACATGCCCAGTAACACCCGTCTACGGCCAAGATAGTACCGTCTGAATTAGGGATTACTTTGGCCCAACAGAACCCAACTCCAAAATGAGCTTCTGCGGGTAAATGGTCTCGCAAAACATTTTCTTCGAGGTCAATACATGTATACCCTTGGTAATTTTGACCACAAAATAAGTATCTCTTTCCATTCTTGTGCGTAAACCATCTTGACCAGAAAGAACTGTAATTCCTTTTGATGGTCTGCATCAGAACCCATTCATCTCCAATTTTATTGTAAAGTTTTGCTTTGGTGCAGGACCATGTATTAGGTCCTGTAGAGTGAGATGTGAGAATGAGTTTAAAATCCCCGTCTGGAGATAATATTTCTTTTGGATCACCTTTTATATTTTCATCTTGCCATAAGTCCCTGTCGCTCATAAAATGCCTTCCTTTGTTGTTCCTGAATTTTACATCTTCGTAAGATAGTTCTCCAAGATGGATTATCTTTAAATATTGTACTTATTTGCTCAAATCTATTATTCTCAACACGACCAGACCATCTTTTATGTTTATTACCATTGTATTTATGATAGTAAGGCCATGACAATTTGCCATATGCTATTACTTTGTTGGTGGCTGTATCTGTCACTCTAATTTTCTGAAGTCCATAGTCCGGATTGTAGACTTCTTGGAAATAATCTTTATGAAGGGTCTGAAGAGCCTCTTCTAAAGAGTCTGTTTTATCTACATCAGGTGGCCAGGATCTGTAGCAACATAAACAAACATAACCGTTAAAGTAATGTCTTTCTATTTTGTATCTCTTCATAAGACCTTCTGACGTAACTGCTTCAGAGCCTCCTCAGCCTTTTCCAGATTATCCTTTGCAATGATAAATCCGGCTTCTGTTACTTTGGAAGGATCTTTTATCCATTGCTGTTCAGATCTCTGAAAAATTGACGTAAGGGTCTTGACTCTGTTGGACGCACTATTAATTTCAGACTCTAACTCTTGTTTCTTTCTCCATTCCTCTTGAAGTCTTTTTTCTTCCGACACTCTGACTTCATTCAATTCGATATAATTGTCAGTCCATAGATAGCTAAGTGGGAACGTTTCGTAGTGAGTATCATACCCACAGCAGCCTCGGCTGCAAGCCCTTTCTTCCCAAGAAACCTCTACCATCTCTTTCTCTAGATCAAAGGATATGTTTTCCGTACCATACCCTAAGACACGGGCGACTGACTCTGCTTCTTTATGTATCTTTTGGTATAGAGTCAGGGTCTCGATTACTTCTTCTCTGTTCATTTTTTCTCTCCATTTGATGTTTGCCGTGTAATTCGGCATATGTTTTGAAAAACTCGTCTAACTGACAAGACACTATTTCTTTGATTTGTATATTTTGATAAGGTCGTCTCTCCGAATTTGATTCTGACAATCTCTCGTACATAGCTCTCAAATTGTCCATCAAAGATCTAGAACAGTAATGTCTTTCATAGTTGGGTCAAGATGCTCATAACTGAGCTCATAAACCGTATCATCTAACTTCCATCCCCACTCACATACAGGACATTTTTCCTGTGTTTTTGGGTATCCACAGGTACATACGTCACATATAACGGTAACAGATAGCGAATCCCCACACTTGGGGCATGGGTCTCCATTTTTTGTATTTAGATACCAACAATCAGACCAGCCACAAAACATACAAGTAGCGGATATCATTTCTTCCTCTTTAAAGCCTCTCGAATTTCGTCAGTATGAACATCTTCTTCCATTAGCATAGAAAGACGGGCCATATGACTACCTAAAATACGGTCGGCTGTTTTAGCTGCTTCTGTTCCTACATTTCTGACTATTTCTTCTTTAAACTCTTCTAGATCTTTTGCATCTAAAAGTTCTTTTAACCTTGAATCGTTTGAGGTAAGTACGGTTTGAGCTAAAACATGAGCTGTTCTGTGGAAAGACCTATGAACAGTATCCTGGATAATTTTCTTAGTCTCTGCCTCGATCCCTTCTCTGGTAGGGGTATACCACCTTTGATTCATCTCTGTATGGATTCTAGAATTGATATGCTTTTGGAGGTCTGACTTGCCTGTTGCAACAATCTCTTCAGATGATCGGCTCATATTTTTAATAGCCGATTCTTTTTCAGCTTCTCTTGCTTGATGAATATCGTCTCTAAACCCTCGAGTCTCTAGAGCCGCATCTTTTTGAATAGCTTGAGTTAAAAGTGTTAAGAGAGTATTTTGGAATGTTTTATCTTTGAGGAGCTCCTGCTTGAGTCCCTCTGCTGCAAGAGCTTGGATTGCTTCTGGATTTAATTCAATGATAGCCACAAAACCTCCATAAGTTGACAGAGTACTATTATATCAACGATACCTTCTACGGTAGAAATAAGAAGGTTCTATGGAGGTTTTGCATTTAAAATTTACGTATGGGGTGACATGACTTCTTTCTAAAATAGGTATTAGTATTAATACTAAGATAGAGTAGCAAAAATTAAAGTTGAACCTCTATTCTTCTATTTCTATGCCTAAAGATATAGGACATTGCTTACAATGCAATATGCCTAGTACATCTCCATGTTCCTCAAAAGCTATTTCCCAATATCTACCATCTAACTCCACAATTTTCTGTGTGGTAGACGGAAATGAAAAGGGGTATATGCCTTCCTCTTTAAGAACCTTATCTACCCAAATAAGCCCACAGTTTTTACAGGTCCTCATGTATCTTTCCTTTCAACAGGAAGAAGATCTCCAGCTTTTTCCTCAGACAGTAGTTTGTAATATTTCATGTTTGTGATGAATTGAGCAAACAATTTGTCTGACTCTTGATTAGTCTCAAACAGTTTTTTATCCTTCATGCGTTTGATTAGAGAAAGGATTTCTTGTCTAGTCAAAGGCCTGTCTGCATGCGATTGCGCTGCACGAAGGTTCGACCATATGATAGATGGAATAGTTTTATCAGATTTAAATGGGGTAGGCCCCAGAAACCAATAAGTTTTCATTTCTGTTCCTTTAGATTTTTACTATCTATATGACAGAAATTCTACCCGCTTATATAGTTTCTTAAATCTATTCTAGGCTTATTCAGAAACATGCTTGATGTTATCCGGATACCAACGTTGAAGGGTGTTTAAGAAATGATACCCTAATTGGTCAGCTGGTCTACAGGTAGCTACAAAACCATCTTTTACTAGAGTATCAGCTTCTTTTTCTAAGTCTTCTAGAGTAAAGACCTTGTCCGTTACCGAACACCATAGAGAATAATTGATGCCACGTTTAAACGGGTTGTCCCCTGCCACCTTATAGGTAGGCTTCGATTGGACTTCCACTTTTTCAATAGGCTTAGAAACAGTCTTCGCGTCTACAGGTTTATAATATCCCTCATACCTCTTCTCCAAAACATTAAAGAAGTGGTATGCCAACCAATCTGGAGTCCTTTTACTTTCTATGACCCCCTGTTCAAGTAGCTTTGCTGCTACTTCATCAACAGTTTTGCGACTCCAGGATCCCAAACCCTCTAAGGCTATCCAGATGGCAAAATTGATACCATGAGAGTAAGGGTTACTCTCTACAAAGTGATAAACTGTGTTATCGTTTTTACGCTCGACAACAGCAGCATTAACGGTTATAGAAGTAACTATAACCTCTCCCGGCATAGACGGGTGTTCTTCAGCTCGGTCTATGGCTCCATAAGCCCTGGCTGTTTCAATAAAGCCCCAGCACACACTGTCAGCCGGTCTTCGGGTAGCAATCGCCCCCTCTTGTATCAATTTTTCTACTGCATGGTAGAGGTCGTTAAAGTCAAAATATACATTTGACTTTAACACCTCGAAAACAGGGTACCCACCCCCCCATTGCTTATACGGGTTAATATCAGATACGAACTTATATCGAATCCGAGGAGTAGAGGCAACGCGGCCTCCACTATCGGATTCGGTGTTAGTGGAGGCCGCGACTTCAGAGATCGAGTGTCTCTCCAAAGAGTATGCTACGAATTTACCCGCTACTTCCTCGGGGATCTGATTCGTAGTGATTTTGCCTTGATCTGTGAGTCTTCCTACGATCAAGGTTATCTCTCTAATTGTTACTGGCTTATCTATTGCTTTTAGTGTCTCAAATAGCTGCCAGTACACGTCTCCTTTACCAAATGGGTTATCCCCTTCAACTTGATAGGAAGGACCGGTAGACAATGTTCGTGTCTCCCCCTCTTCCGGCAAGACAATGTCCGTACCCTTCGATATAGAGAGGTACTCTTCAAGTAAGGCATGAAGAGACTTGATTCTGTAGTGGATAGTCTCTTTACGCTTTCCTATGATACGGCTGATGTCTGCTGGCCTGTACCCCATCAATCTCAAAATGAATGTAGGCAAAAATCCAGGCTTACGATCCGCAATGAATCGAATGACATCGGATTCCATAACATCCGCAGGGATGGAAAAGTCGATGTTTGAATCTACACTTAAACGGTCCAGGTCGATAGTGCCTCTGCTATCTTCTTCATCTGTAGAGGTAGCAGTAGAAACTGCTCCGATGCTTGGGTTACGGTTATCTTTGTTATAACCGTTAACTAAACAGTTTCTTAGTGTAGTTCCAAGATACGCTCGGAACTGTCTGGCGTTCATGAGTCCTTCGTCTACTTTTTCCTTAACACGGACGAAGAACTCACTAGACATGCAGTGCATGAACAAATCTTGCACTCTGTCATCGATGTCTGCTTCAGGCACATTAAGCTTCCGATAGCCACCCCTTATGTATGACTCGAATGGAAGTAAATCTGCAATATTTAGAGGAACTATTTCTGAGAATGCCATCGTTTCTCCTCCTTTTTGTTTTAGCTTACAGGATCACAAATGAAGATGCAATCCAATAACCTTGAGCTCGGTTATTTTTTGCCGTAAATTTTACTCTATTCCCAAGTTCTGGGAGCAGAGAGCTTTTAGACAAAATAACCGAATCTATAATCACTTTATAGCTATTCACGCCTGATTCCAGGCGGAAAAATATGCCATTTTGGTCATTTCCTACCTTAACAATCTCTCCACTCAGCTCTATTGGATGAGTGTATGGAGGGGCAGCATTCATACAGGTATCTCCGTGTTTTCAGATAAATTCATATTTTGGGGTGCCGCATAACAGTAGGAGCAGTTATGCGGGCAAATCATTATCTTTTGATTTGCGGGTTCAATAGACATTGAACAATTACACCCATTTTCCTTAGGATGCTGTAAATCGTATTTATCTATTCCATAAATACGGTTTACCCTGTATGCATCAACACATGTTGCCTGTCCAATGTTTGCAGAAATATCTGAGAATACCTTATCGTCCCAACACCCAAGTAAAGACATGCCCCGATCAGCCAGTATTCCAGCCATGTTTTTGATTACAATGATACGCTCTTCCATTGAGCGTGTTTCTGGAGTCAGAGTAGCCGAATGTAAAAAGCTAAAATAGCATTCTGTAATCCCTAAGTCCGTCATAACATTCGCAATGTGTTCGAAGTCTTTCCAATCCTGAGGAATTGGCGAGTATCTCCATTGCATTTTCTGTGCCCCATAAATGGACACCATTTCTCGAAAGCTATCTAATTGTACATCCAGCTCCGGAACACCCAACTCTGTAGTCCGGTCACCACAAATGGTCATGTTAAAAAATTGACGATATTTGCCGTCAATTTCTTCTCGTCGAGAGTTCTTTACAAACCTACGATAGTCCTTCGACCACCATATCAGAGAATGAACATCCTCTGGCTTCATGCTCCAAGCAGCTGGAAGTCCTGATTTGGGATGTGGTGCCTCAATCCATCCTCGGTCTACCCACTCATAAAACTTCTTCATCCAAAAACGCGGTATATCCGTGTTCCTAGATAAAGTAATAGGGAATCCCCATTCTAATGGGCGCAACAAGTCCATGAATAACCACCTTAAAAATTTTGTGCTTTATATAATAACGGATATGGAGGGTAAATACTTAGAGAAATTATTAATAGCGGTTTAGATCTAATTTTGACATAGCGTCAGATATGATATCTTCATGGTCAAAACCCACCTTAATGGATTTAGTAAGAATACCGCTCACAGGCACCCAGGAGGTCCATTTAGCGTCGTCATCTCCAGCAGCCTTTCGAGCCATATCTGGAGCAATCTCACATCCATATGCTACGCTAACAACATGGCTTCGTGGGTCTCTACCTTTCTTCCCGTATACACCTACCAAAAACATAGCTCCGACGGTAGATGTGAGACCCGTTTCTTCTTTCAATTCGCGATAAGCCGCGTCACACGGATCTTCGTCGTAATCAACGAAACCCCCAGGCAAACACACATAACCTTCTGTGTGAGAATAAGGGAGATTTTTTCGTCCAATTACAAGGACATGCCACCCTCTTTGAACAGGGGCATGTCCTCTATTATCACTTTCCAGCTCCCATCCATCCCAATTTTCAAGATCGTTTTCTGAAATATACGTGAAAACAACGATATCAACTGCGAGAGAAGATTTTTTACGGTCCTTGATTTGCTCTACTGTAGGCATATGTCCTCAGATAATATGATTGAGTTTGGAAAAGTCGATGTAAGGATTCTTCGGAAAATTGGTGCCCAGAAATAGTTTGTAAGGAACAATCTCATAAGCCTTAGTTTCAGCTTCAATAGCTTCTGAAGTTTCCTCAATCGAGATGGCCCTATGCCATAGAATTGAAAAATCGGTAATGTCAATCATTTCACGGCTGTTCAACGGATCGATTCTGGGTTCGAACGTGGTAACAGGAAGATTATTGATCATTTTACTATCGATCATATTCTTCCAATCTGCACACGAATTAGTCTTAAAGATCTTCGACTTTGCAGAACGAAAACCCCGAGCGACATTATAAGACCGTGATCCGTAAACGCGCATAAGTTCCGTGTCCAGGCAATACGAGTATATGCAATCCTTGAGACAGCCCATCACATAAGCCCGAGCAGAAAAATAAACGTGAAGATAACGACCATCCATGGAGGCATTACGGCGGTGGTTATAGCCATTCGGGATCATTATAAGAACCTTTCACTTGAGTTTGTAGTTATCCCGACCCTCCAACGAGACTAACACTGAATTCTTCAACAGAAATCTCAGAATTTTTTGGAATTTTTGGTCCACCTTCATTAACATGAAAAGTAGCTCTTCCTACTATTTTAGACCCAATCAAAACTCTAATCAGCCACTTGCCAGGATCAGATGAAGGGAAATGGTCCTTAACTATTACTCTGTAACTAGATACTCTACCGACCGGACTTTGTGATCTATAGTAAAGTCCCCCAGACCCTGGTCGATGTACCTCAAATATAAAATTGGAATCAAAATCTAAGTCATCAGGTAAAGTAGGGAATAAAACTATGACCGCAAAATCTTCTTCTGTAGGAGAAACTTGTATTTCTTCTCCCTTTGGCCCAGGAGTAACAGCAATACTTCCTAACCTATCTAAAGTTCCATCAGTAGATGAGAATCTAATATCTGCTTGACCAATCGCCTCTGCAAGCCATTCAGCAGATAGATCCAAAACAAATGTAGTGCTATATATAACTTGGTTATCTTGAAGGAGGAGTGCTGTCCAAGTCCCTCTTTTAGAGGGGACTTTCATTACAGGTATTGTACCTGATTTTTCTTTCGTTTTGATACCGTAAATTTCGCGGGATTCTGGATGACTTAATATGACCATATACTCATGATCATATTTGTTGATGATATCAAAACTAATCCCTTCGGCAGTAGGGACCGTATTAATATTTAAACATTCATGTCTCTCTGGTTTTATTGGGGTCACAACTCTTGAATCCTTCTCTGGAAATTGTTTAAGTGTGGGAGTTGGAATAGGAACATCAAGAACTATAACCTCTGTATCTTTAGGTCTAGTAATCCTACCTACGTCTAATTTTATAGGACTTCTCTGTCCCCATTTTGGCATGACATTCCTCTATAAATGGTATGTTCTTTTACAGCTAGATAGAACTATAAGATGTACAAAAATGTTGAATTAGAGATGTAATAGCTACTTTTTGAATGTCTGGACAAGAACCCCACACAGGACACCATTGATGACAAGGGTGTCCTACACGTCCATAATCAGGTGCGAAAAAAGAAGCAATCTTGACTATTACTCGAGCAACATCTTCTACCGTGCTGACTTCAGATATTTGAACTCGAAAGGTATCAAGATTGAATTTCCTACCAACACCTTTCTGAACACCGTCTACTTCTTTTATAGCTATTACTTCAACTCCTTGAAGGTCTTGTTGGTATTCTTCGACCATATTCAGAAGAGTGTCTCGAATGCCAAATTGATTAATAGACTTCTGGACCTCAAACTCTTCTGGTAAGTCCATGTTTTGAGACCTACCAGCTAAAAGTCTATCTATTTCTTTGGGTAATTCTTGATGCCAAAATGTAGGTCCGGATAATCCTTGTAATAACATGTCTTTATCCTTCTATGGAGGTGAGGTTACTGTCGGTTAAAGCGTATCTACCGTATCCATAAAATTTAGTGAAACTTTCAAGACGTTTTTCTATGTTTTGTTTTAGTCGTGTTTTCTCTAAATTGTTGTTTCTAGAATCAACAACCTGAATATATTCAAACATGTCCCTCATTAATTGAAGCATCTCCGAATCTGTCATAACTTCTCTCCTATGGAAATTCTGTCTTGTTTAGAACACAAAGTACACAAATAGTCACTTACATACGAAGACCAGGTTGCCCCACATCGCCTACACTCATTTACCAGTAAGTTCTTCTCGTCATAATCATTTTCAAACAATAAAGCCATCCTTCGATTAACAGGATTTCGACATGCTGTACACATATCATGTCCATCATCCTCAAAAATGACTTTACAATTTGTACACTCAGAGAACTCTACACGTATCTTATTAGGATACGGAGTCCAGGACTTACACTCATGTTCAGTAACATTGTTTTGAAGTATAGTCCCACACCTGGCACATTCTTCTAAAACAAATCCAGGCTTCGTTCGTATGTGATAGTAGTTATGACACTTACCACAATACCCTTCTTTTACGTCATTTGGGTTCCAAGATATATATTTACATACGCCACAGAGGATAGCTTGGCCATCCTCAATGACAGTCATCCAATCGTTGTAAGGTTTCCAAAGAGGCATTTTTATACTCTTAGTGCCCTGATTTTGTCCGCACTATCCAAAGGTATTCCCAACAACTCACACAATTCTCTGTCATTGTTCACAACAATGACACCCCATGCAGGGAAAACATTTCTCAAGAAATTCTGGTGGTGAATACGTTTAAAATCTCCGACCAAGAAGCTAGGTACTACTACTTGATAGCCCATTGCAACGGCTCTAAATGCCAGAGACGCTATGACTATATGAGTTACAAACCCGCCTATGACTAAACATACTTGAAGCGGGTGAAGCCCCTCATGTAAAGCTTCCAGCTGGTCTTTCAAGTCAGTCTCAAAGAAAGAGTCGAAAGTAGTCTTGACTATCTCAAAATCCACATAAGGAGCTATTTCTCCTATTACTTCTGCTTCAAAACTCCCTTCGTTGGCATGTTGACCATAAACGGCCAGCTCTTTCATTTGGAGTGGGTCCTTCCAATTATGACAGTCTATAGTCGCTAATTGTTGAATACCATTTGAATTGAATATTTGAGCCCAAACCCCAAGAGAATCCCCCATCAATTCTAGATTGCGTTCACCAATATGAAGTGCCGGATACCCGTCGGCTTCTCTCATCTTATGTTTTTCATGTTCAGGGATCTCACTTTTCTTACACGCAAAGGCTTTGGTAGCGTCTGCCCAGACCACTATAGTAGTTTGAGGAGAAACAGAGCCTCCCATTGAAGGGATAGTGAGTGGTGGAAAATAAGCAGCATTTGGCGTAGGCATTTTATATCTCCTGTTCTAACAGTTCTAAAATAAAGTCTTGAAAAGAATACATTCTTACATATGCGCAGTCAGATAACACTTCTCGTTCCACGGGTTTTGTCAATTCATACCTAAAACCCGTTTTTATTTGAGCAACTTTATCCTTATAAGGACATTTTACAGTAGACACTTCCCATTCATCTTCTAATTCTATTTCAAATACGGATATCTTTGATTTATGTTCTGAACCTTTAAATTCATCCAAATACTGAAAAATATCTTCTTTAGTTCTCCAAACGTACTGTCCGTCAACAGTACGTCCTCCAAATACATGGAGAAAAAAGAATGCCCTAATACATAAGCTTTCTCCATGTGTTACGCTTTCTTTTCAAGGACACCGAAGTTCTCAGGTACGTTTAAATTCTGCAAGACCTCAATAAAGGCAGTTAGTTGGTCTTGACTTGTGAAATATGACGTCGCAATTTTAGCATCTCGTATGCAGGTTAGGTCTACAGCTTTGATTTTCTTACCTTGTACTGTGGTAGGTAATGTTCCTGCTTTTATACAAAGGTCTCCCAACCCTACTACAAAGTAAAAATTCTTTGGTCCCCATCCTTTTTTGTCAATTTCTAAATTGACACTGTCTCTATTGGCTTGATTCATGAATGTCCTCAATCTTCCCATAATTCAAAATAAGTAACTTTTTTGCGACTGACTTTCCTTAAGATAGGATTAAAGTTGATAGTGCAATATAGACCCTTATGTATAAAGCTGGCAGATACTGATGTGGATTCATCCCAACCTTCTTTTATTTCTATTTCCAATACGTCATAATTACTTGGGTAATCATGTTTTATCAAAAAATCAAGGTAATTGAAAACTTCCTTTTCTGTTTTCCAAACCAATCTTCCAGATGGAAGTGTTCCTAAATTCTCATACCCCGGAGTAAAAATAGTATAAGCCTTCATAATATTACAAATTACAATACGTAAAGTCCACTATTCCGATTAGTTCAATCATCTGAGTCTTCATATAGATGGCCCACACCCAGAACATTGTCCATGTACTATGTTTGTACCGTCACAATAGGTACATATCCCAAAAATCACCTATCTATCAAAACAAGTTGCACCTAAGTCTACTAAAATTTCTTCCATCTCTGAGTTAGTACCTTCTTCTCGTAACCTTTGTGCGTACTCATCGAGACTACCTTGCTCACGTTTTGCAACCGCAATCATTGTAGGTATGAGGTTTTCTATGTTCCGAAGATCAACGGATACTCCATCCGTTTGTAAAGACATGGTCTCCCAACATGCTTTAGCGTCTCGATCCGATCCACATAAAGCGGTATAAATAGTAACATGTTCTTTGATAGCCGTTAGTTCTTGTCTCCAAGCTATATTATGAACATTATAATTGTTATGGTAATCTCTAGATCTAGAAACAGAAGTGTAAGATGTACCCGGTAAATCTTCATGAGGAGGAGCATCGCCTACCCATAGAATAATCAATTTCTCCTTTGTCCCAACAGCAGATGGTACATGATAGGTCTTAATGTAATGAAGGACAAACTCTACACATTCAGGATGGTCTCCACCGCTTGTGGCATGATTTTGAGATAGCCACCTTTCTATTTCTGAGCTATTACTGGTGAATTTAAGATTAGGAAGTGGTGAAGTTAAAGGAAGTAACCCATTATAAATGTAGGATGGATTCGTAGAATCTTGTATCATTTTGGGACCATCACAATAATCCCCGTAAGCCAGAAAACCTACTACAGAGTCAGTATTTTCTCCGAGGATATTGGCAGCGATGACACCCACATGATTAATTACAGAAGCAATCCAATCCGCCATTGATCCTGTAGTATCAAATACGAATAAAAAACGTGTTTTCATTGGAGATCCTTTCAAACTAAGTAAATGTTACTATGTCAAAGAGTAATAACAATAGGGATGGTATAATCGTGGTGATTTTAATAATTCGAGATCTAAAATTTTTTCGACATTCTGTCCATGTACTCTTCTAAAGTTTCCCAAGAGGGGGTATTAAACGGACCTGGTATCTGACCGTCTGGACCCTGACTATAGAATACGGACATATCATCGTCTAAATCTACTATCCTAGTATTTCTATAAGTCTGAATAACTGTGTCTAAAGACTCTAAATCAGCATCCGCTGGAGTTTGTTGTTTAGATTTTTGATTATGTGACCCCTGTATTACTCCGACAATCTTTGGGTCTTGATTTTCATCCATTAGATACCTTCTTAATTATTTTAGCATTGACTAGAAGATTATGTACTCCATCCCCTCCTGGCTTAGAGGTTACGTCCGTTTCCCATGTGCCAGGTAACTCTATTTCATAAACAGCGGCTTTAAATGGAAGGTCTTGATCGTTTATAAAGTTTTGAGCATCGTCTATAGTTTTACATACCCAACCACCTGGATAATCTTCTTCCGGACGTTTCCCTAATTTATAAACGGCAGTTCCAGAGGCCAAAGTTTCATCATAACCATGTTCATTGCCTATCGTATAAGCTGTCATTACTTCTCCCACATTAATTGGATTTTGGTTAGCTTTCTCGGTACTCTTGGTTTCTTTGGTTTGGGTTTAATAGCATTGTAGTCCAAATACAAGTATTTCTCGGTACTGTAAAACATACGAGAATCTATTTTTACTTTTGACCAATCCACATCTACTTCCATAATATACATGTCAGGTTTATGGAAACATTTGGATATAGACAGCATGTGTTGTTCCGCTACTTCATAAGAGTCCCACACATAATAACCTACTGTGGTTTTTTGTTTAGGTACGGCTATTATATAACCCTTAGCCATTATAAGGCCTCCAAAAGCAATTCTAACCTGGATGTATACTCACAATCATATATCTTGACAATATCTAAATCCTTAAGGGTACAATGATACCTTAGCATTTTAACTGTATCTGTTTTCCAATTTAGAGAAACTACACAAACCCTATACAAATGCCTTATCGTAAAAGGAATACTGTCAAATTTCTGGAAAGTGTCAGACTCTTTACGGAATATAAAAGACCCTTCCGGAACAACAATGTCTTCTATACTAAAGACTACCCCTCTTACATCTAAAATGACATACCCATAATTAGTTTTAGAATAGGGTCTTGCTTTATTATTTTCCCACAACAAGGTCAAACGGTTCATGTTTGACCATCAAACATCATTTCAAAATAAGTTATTTGTCTAGTCACCAATCTTATTATGGGACACGGACAATAAACGACCAAAGAATCTGAGACATGCTTTACATAGTCACTTTCAAATCCTCTTTCCGGAAGCATTATTTCGCATATTTTATAATCTGTTATTCCTTGATCATGAAGGGCCTTATCTACGTCGTAGGTCGTTTTCCATATTAAAGTGCCTAGGCCTACAAATTGATAGTGCATTCTTTCATGTAAATATGTATAAGCTTTATGAGAAGAAAGACTTACTTTAAAGAGTGGAGAGAAATTCTTATGTAGTTCAAAACTTCCATAAGGATCTGGTCCTCTAAGTAAAGACATGTCTTGGTCACTTAACTTGATGACGTATATTTCTACTGCATAGGGTGTATCCTGACGATTCCATTCTTGTAAAGCTTTCTCAAAAGTTAACCATATAGGAGACCCTTTGTATGCTGTAAAATTGCTAAGGTTGTGTACCAGACTAAGACTGAAAGCATACATTCTTCTGTCTCCTAATCTTCACATATTAATTCTATTCTAGAATAGGGACCAATTCTCTTGCCATCTTTAGAAAACTCACCAACTATCCGTGTAGTTAAGTAATCTTCAAAAAGGTAATATTTTCCCTTATAAAAATAAGTGCCTTCATCTAAAGATTTATCTAAGGCTATTTCATAAATATACCAAGTGACCCCAGATGAACGTATTATATCAAGACATCTTTCCAGATGTTGATATGCATCTTCCTTAGACATGAAAACTAAAGACCCTTTATATTTCATAACAGAGTCTAGTTTTTCATTAGTAAAACCATATACTACATGCATAAAATGTCACAAAACAAAGAACTCATGTGCCCATTGAAATTGAAACCCACAACGTTCTGCAAACGTTTTGTCGGTAGCCATATCTCCTACCATGATACATTCAGATGGGTTTAGTTTATATTTTTCGATAAACACAACTCCCATGCCAGGCATAGGCTTACGCCAGTATGACGTAGGTACTCCAGCTTTATCTGGAGCATAAAGACAGTCTATATCTAATCCAAGTTGTCTAACGGTTTCATCAATACATTCTTGTACATCTTCTTCAGAGACATATCTTTCTTTATCGTCTTGATGACAAGAAATACCACTCTGATTAGTTGCCCCTAAAAGGATATATTCACCTTCATATTTTCTGAGAATATTTTTCCTGTTAGGGAGTATCTGTACATCTGCTCGTTTTTTAGGGTATATATCACCACTCTTAGTTGTCCTTAAAGTCCCGTCTAGGTCTAAGATGATAGCTTTATTGACATACTCTGATCCAAAGCTTGTTTTTATATCAATTTTTTCTATACTTAAAAAACCTTCTTCTAGAGTAGGTTCCTCGTGTCTTTTCCAGTACCCGAATTGGGCTATTGGAGGAAACATATTTGGATCGCTAGAATACTTCTTGTATTGATGAGCATGGAGAAGTTTTCCGTAACGTAAGACCTGACGTCGTGCAGCAAATAATTGAGCTTGCTCCCTCGTAGTCTGTAACCATTTCACATGCACAGACAACCCTAGCTCTCGAGCTACCCCGATGACAATAGCCCTAGACGCCTTGTCAGCGTAGGTATTATCGAGCACGAAGTTGTGTACACCTTCTTTATATTTCTGCCGGAGGATTTGGTATAGCTTAGCGTCTGGTGTAGATAATTTGCCGCCTATGAGGTCTCTATTCAGTCGATGATAACCTTGCTTAACATAGGTATCGACTAAAGTAGTTTTGCCTCCTCCTGGAGGGCCTATCACTAAAATAATTTCTGACATGTCAATCCTCAGTCAATAACTCAAGTCTATTTATAGGTTTTGTAACTTTGATATAATTCAAATAACTAGGAGGTGGAAGACTGTCCAAGTCTCCTTTATCAAGATAAACTTTGAAAGCTGTCGCAAAATCATCATCCCAATATGTATAAAGCAAACCTGTTAACCAAGCCCAAGAATGACCACTATGTCCACGGGCTATTACATCATGATCTTTTTCTGCAGTCTTACCATAGAGTTTAAAAGCTTGTGCTGGGTTGGTCTTGCGTTCTTCACAATACCATTCAATACGGTCAGCAAAGTCAATTGCCAAGCTTTTCATATGTCCAGGAGACCCAAAGTCTTGGCTTATAACAACTTGCTCCCACTCTAACGATTTTTCTGGTTTTATTCTCAAAGTGTCCTCCAATAAAATATTACTCAGAAGAACCGCTTTTTACTGAAGGAGTGTAGTATGGAAAGTTATTCAAAAAGATGAGGAGTATTTTGTGGGTAGAGTAAACTTGAGGCTTTTGAAACTATTTCCTTTAATGATTATCACACCCTTGACCCCATCCTCGGGGCAAATGATGAATTACTGCCTCTGCTAGAATCGAAGCACAGCTTTTGATACGAAGAATGCCGTCTACACCCTTAGGCTTTACTGAATCTTGTATGTCAAATAATTCTTTTGCTCTGACGTGAGAATCTGTAGAGTACAGATAGTCTACCTCTCCTTTTGTCAACATCTTGTAGGTCGTGACCCAATCATTGGTATAAGCACCATGAGAAACAAAAGCACTTACAGTCTTAGCCC
>Ga0208375_1002324_pt1 | contig 18228 bp, 20 predicted proteins | sample RifOxyD1_FD_184038 | JGI IMG/M metagenome (GOLD analysis project Ga0208375, IMG submission 184038) | Soil microbial communities from Rifle, Colorado - Rifle Oxygen_injection D1 (SPAdes) | ecosystem: Environmental > Terrestrial > Deep subsurface > Rock core/Sediment | place: Rifle, Colorado... | reverse complement strand
ATAGTTAAGTGTATAAAAATGTTGTTAAGAGATTATACTATGATGATATTTTTTGCTAATTTGCTAGGATTATTTGGGAGTTAAATTGTAGAAGAATATTATTTTATTTAGCTAATCCTACCATATCTTTTCCTAGTTTAAACATCAATATAGTGAAGCTTAATTTGTTTATAAGATTTAGATTTAAAGATATTTTGAAGAGTGAAACTTTTTTTAAAAGTTTCTCCATTAAAGCCGAGCCCGTGTGGTGGCGAGGCATATATAGAATATTTATTTTATTTATTTCTATAAATTATTAAACATAATAATTATATATTGTTTGGCTTAAAATCTTCCTATAGAAGATTTTAAAAAACCGCTTTTCTACAATTGTCTATGGTAAATACAAATAAACAATCTAATCAGGGCAATCAATATAATTCAGACAATCAAAACAATCAAAGTAAGAATGGGATTGATATAGCTGGGTTGCCAATTTTAAATGTAGGCATGGTTGGGCATATTGATCATGGCAAGACAACTTTACTTCATGCTCTTACTGGCAAATTTACAGACACACATTCTGAAGAATTAAAAAGAGGGATTACAATTAAATTAGGTTATGCAGATATAATTTTAAGGAAAAATAAAAATAAAAATAATTTTAGTGTTGATGAAGGAGAACCTTATAGATATATAACTTTTATTGATGTGCCTGGACATGAAATGCTTATGGCAACAATGCTTTCTGGCGCTGCGATTATTGATGTTGCAATTTTAGTTATTGCAGCAAATGAAGGAATTAAACCTCAAACAAGAGAACATCTTGTTGCGCTTCAGGCAAAAAAAGTTAATAAAGTAATAATTGTCCAGAATAAAATCGATCTTGTTTCTAAAGAAAAAGCAATTGAAAATTATCATAAAATAAAAAATTTTGTAAAAGGAACAATTGCTGAAAATTCTTTAATTATTCCAATTTCTGCGCAACAAAAAATTAATATTGATTTAATTTATAATGCTCTTGGCAAAGTTGAAATTCCTGAAAGAGATATTAAATCAAATCCCCTATTTATTATTGCAAGAAGTTTTGATATTAACAGGCCAGGAACACCAGTTTCAAAATTACATGGAGGAGTTATTGGAGGAGTATTAAAAAAAGGAGTTTTAAAAATTGGCGATGAAATTGAAGTAAAACCCGGATTAATGGTAATTGAAAAAAATCAGAGAGTTTATGAGCAAGTTAAAACAAAAATTGTTTCTTTGTATCGAGGAGAGTATTCTTTGAAACAAGCGACTCCTGGTGGAAGTCTTGCAATTGAAACTGAGTTAGATATGGCAATTACAAAAGCAGATAATTTATCTGGCAGAGTTGCAGGATTAGTTGGACATATTCCTGAAGTCAGCAATAAATTTAAACTTAAAATAAATTTATTTAATAAAGTTCTTGGAAGTGATGATGATATTAAAGTTGATGAATTAAAAGTAAGTGAAAAATTAATGCTTAGTGTTAATACTTCAATCAGCGTTGGCAGGATTCTTAGAATTCATAAAGATGAAATTGATTTTGAGCTTAATGTGCCAGTTATATGTTTTAAAGGAGATAATGTGGGTGTTGCAAGAAATATTGGCGGACATTGGAGATTAATAGGATTTGGAGAGATTGTTTGATTAGTATATAAATCTTTAAAAATAGTTAGATTACTTGATTGTTTGATTAAAATGAAAGATAATAAAATATCTAATGACCTTCTTGGAGTATTAATAGGAGCTTGTATTGGATTGTCTAGTGGTCTTTGGCTACTTAATCCTGTAGTTAATGAAGCTAAAATATTTCAAAGAGAACAAAACAAACCTACTGTAATGAGGATTTATAAAACTGGATTGGACAGTATTCTAGTTGAAGATATTAGTGATGGAAAATATATTCCTATTAATTCTTATTTAGATAAAATACCAAATGAATCAGATAAATTAATAGAAGAGGGTGAGATAAAAAAAGCTGTTGAATGGTATGATTAATTGTTGATTATTATTCTTTTCTTTAAAGTTTAATAGTTTTAGACCTAAAAATTCTTCAGTGCAGAAGAATTTTTAAAGCGCAATTTACTTGAATTATTACAGGAGGAAACATGGATAGAAAATTTGCAATTGCTGTTTTATTAATACTAATACTTGGTAGTGCTTTAATCTATATGGTTTTAATAAAGCCAAAAGTCCAGGGTTATGTTGTTAATAAACAGATACAAGCGCAGGGAATTGTAGTGCAGGCAATTATGAACCAAGTTAATTCTCAAGGATATGTTCAGTTATTTGATGGAAATAATAGCATTATCTTGGTTAAATATACACCGCCTGCCGGTCAATCGCCAGTTGCTTGAGATTAATATTTGAGACAATAATTAAGTAAAATAATATTTAGGATTATAAGATGAAAAAAGAGGTGTTTATAGTTTTTGGTCTAATTTTCTTAGTGTCAGCTGGAGTTTTTGCTGAAACTATTTCTGATGGAACTCTTTCTCAGGATGTTGAGAATTATGTCAAGGGATTTATTGATCAAGGAGGAATTAATGAATCTCAAGTTCAATCAGTTACAAAAGTTGATAAAAATGCGCTTCCAAATGATATAAATATTAAAAAAATAGAAGATAATAAGGTTGGAATTTATAAGGTAGATTATAATAAAGAGGGTGAACAGAAAAAAGTTTATGTTATCACTTATTCTACTGATGAATTTGCTAAGAAAGAAACAACTAAAAATATTCAGTATTTGAATTTTGGAAAAGTTCAGGGAGCATCATCAATTTATCTTGATACTTCAGCAGGAGTTGAATCAGGAGCAGAAATTGGTTATGTAATGATGAGGTCAGGAAGTATTACTGGAATTTCTACAAGTGTTTATATTTCAAATGGAAATGGAAATTTAAGAGTTAAAGTTTATAAAAATGGCAAAAATACTGGATTTGAAAATTTAATATCTTCACAAGATAGTAAAAAAGTTGATTATGATTTGCAATCAGAGGATGTTTTATCTTACAAACCAGGAGACATTATATCTGTTTATGTTGAGCAAGCTGGAGAAATCAATTGGAGCAGAATGAATACTATGATTGAGACAACAAGTTAAAATGAAAGACAATAAACTAAAAGACAATTTTCAGGAAGATTCTGATAAAAAAAATCATAAAAGAATTTTTATAGTTGTAACTTTGTCGCTTCTGGTTATTTTAATTTTTGTTTTAGTTATTAGTTTTAGCGATAAAATTATTGGAGGCAAAGCGATTTTATCTTTGGAAACAGATTATATTGCAAATGAGAGTTTGAAAGGAACTTTATCACTTTCATTAAAACAAGGAGAATTAATACCTGCAGATTCTATTGTTAAAATTAATATGGCAGGAGAGATTCACGAATATAAACTTTCAGAATTGGTTAATGATAAATCTGTTGAGGGAAATTTTTATGCTGAAGATAAATCTTTAACAGGAACAGGATTGGGTTATGGAACTGCTGGAACTGCAACAATTTATCCAAATATTGATTTTGTTATGCAAATAACTTCAAGTTCTAAAGATAAAAATAAAGATAGTGAATCTACATCAGGAACAGATGAAACATCGACGACAAATACAACTGAGTCTTCGACTACTCCAACTACTGAAACACCTTCAACAGAAACATCATCTGCTGGAATAACTTCATCTTCTTCAATTTCAACTTCTGAAAAAGATAAGAATGAAAAAAGCAATAAAAAAGATGAATCTTCAACTTCTTCTTCAACTGAAACTTCTTCTACAACTTCATCAGCTTCAACATCTGAATCATCTTCAACTGAGTCATCAGCTTCAACATCTGAATCATCTTCAACTGAATCCTCTTCTGAATCAACAACCCCTATTATTGGACAGGTAAGCGCTGAATTAGAAAGAGAAGTTTCTGCAAGTGTTTCAAAAAACTCTCCTTACACTTATACTCTAAGTGATGGTGAAACTGCGAAAATAACTTCTTCATCGCAAAAAGTAGATTTGAATATTGAGAATAATATCGCAACAATTACAACAGATTATTATGAAACAGGAGCTTCTGGATTTGGAAGTGAATATCTTGGTGATTCAACTTATAAATTAGATATTGATTTGTCTAAGTTAGATTTGACTGCGCGCGATGGCGATATGACTATTGATTTAGTTTATGGCGAGGTAATTATTACTTCTGTTTCAACTGCATTAAATGTTGTTGGAGATGAAACTAATGAAGATTTGAATGTTAGCGCGCAGAATATTACTGAAACAAATTTAACAGCTGTTAATGTGACTGCTAATTTAACTATTCAGAATTTAAGCCAGTATGCTTTGACAGAATCTGAATTATTTTTATTAAAAGCTAAAACTGGTTCAACTGATGTAAAAATAACTAAATCAGAAATTGTTAATGAAAGATTAATTATAAAATTTGAAATTGGTTCTTACTGGGCTGAAATGTCATATAATCCAGAGAGTTCTGATTTAGATGCAGAAATTGAATTTGATAGAATGAGATGGATAAAACATCTTGCGCAAACACTTGGCGAGAAAAATGATTTACCTGAAAAAGTAGATAAATACATTGGAAATTATAACATAACTGGTTAATTGTATTCGAATTTTGCATAATATTTATATACCGAATTGAGCTAATTCTTTTATAAAAAGAGAATGAAATTAAATAAACCTAATTTGATTATCAAAAAAACAATGGGCCACCGCACCATAAATGGTGCGGTTTGTGATAGACCCTTGTTTTTAGATTCCCAAAAAAATCTGCACAAACAAAGGCAACCACAACATAAATGTTGCGGATTTTTTTTAGGATTAGTAGTTGTTAGTGTAATGATATTAGTTGCGGGTGTATTAATTATAATTTTACAAAGCGCGTCTGCTTTTCAAGGAACTTCTGCAAGTTATACTATGGATTCAAAGCCAGATACATTTGCTCATACAAATGCTTCTTCAACAAGTTTTATTCAGAGATTTATTGGAGGTATTCAGGCAGTTTCTCAATATGTTAGTTCTCTTTTTACAGGAAGGTTTGGTATTTTAGATGTAGAAAAAAATCTTGCTATTAATATCACTTATCCGATTCATAATTCTAATATAATAAGAGGAAGTATTTCAGTTGCTGGAGAAGATGATAAAAATGTTATTGCCGATGCAATTAATTTAAGCGCCAAAGTTTATGAAAATGGCACAACTACTGGATTTTCATCTGCAACCTGTTATTTTTATGATAATTCTGCTCTTGTTGGAAGTTCTGCAACTAATTCTTCTGGTGATTGCATATTAAATTATACAAAAACCAGTTTAAGCGCTGGACAAAGAAGTCTTTATGTTAATTATAGTATTTCTACTTCAGATACAATGGTTATTAATGATTCACAGATTAATTTTTCAATTATTAGATATGTAACTCTGCTTTCAATGGAAAATACTAGAACTGGCAGTGTATATTATGATGGTGATAATGCAACTTTAAGCTTAACAATCAGTAAAATAAATGCTTCTGGAACTTTTGCTTATGATCCTCAAAATATAACTGCTAATGCAACAAATTCTGCTGAAACTATTTATGCAAATGGCAAGAAATATTATCCTGGTGGGAATATTTCAAGAAGCGCAACTGGGCAGTATTATACAAATATAACTGTTCTCTATAGTTTTGGAACTTTTTTAAGATGGGATGTTTGGTTAAGTGATGATAATTATGTTTCTTATATTGGAAGCGCAGTTCATGCAGATAAATCAATTTGCGCTGCTGATTTTGGAGACTGGGGTAATTGGAGCGCATGCGCTGGTGGAAGTAAAACACGAACAAGAACTGATTCAAGCGCATGCAGTGAAGTTGAAACATCTACAGAAGGTTGTGGAGGAGATGATGGAGGATGCTTCTTAGCTGGAACAAAAATCTTAATGAGCGATAAAACAGAAAAAAATATTGAAGATATAAAAATTAATGATTTAGTTTTAAGCTATGATACCTTATCTAAGAAAAATAAAGCATCAAAAGTTGTTCAAACTTTTGTGCATGATAGTGCAGGATATTTATTAATTAATGATGAACTTAAAGTTACTGCAAATCATCCTGTTTTTATTAATAATGTTTGGGAAGAAATTGGTTTGGCAAAAGTTGGTGATAAATTACAAAATAATGATAAAGAAAATGTTGAAATAAATTCAATTAAAGAGATTAATGAAAGTAATAAAGTTTATAATTTAGAAGTTGATGAAACTCATAATTATTACGCCCAAGAATTTTTAGTCCATAATAAAGGCGAGACTTGCACGCCTACTTGGACTGCATGGAGTGAATGGAGTGCGTGTTCAGGAAGCCCATTAACAAAAACAAGAACAAGAAATGATGGATGTGGAAATACTGAAACTGAAACCAGCACTACTGGTTGCGGAGTTGTTCCTGAAATATGCACTGGTGGAATTGACGAGGATGGTGATGGTTCTGTTGATTGCGCTGATTCTGATTGTACTGGAAATCCTGCTTGTGCTTGCACTCCGAATTGGCAGTGTTCTTGGACTGGATGTGAATTAGCTAATGATGGAAAATATTATTCAAATCCTTATGGATGCGTTGATTCAAGAAATTGTAACCTTGAAACAGGTAGGCCAGATAGGAGAATTTGCATATATGATGAAGATGAACAAGAATATACAACAGGAACTTGCCTTTCTGTTTTTGACTGCACTAGCTGGACTGAATGCAAAGCAGATTATGATTTAAATATGGTAATTCATGGAGAAGCAAGTCTTGGAGGACAGCAATCAAGATTATGCAAAGATCTTAGAGGATGTGAAAATCAAACTATTCAATGGCAAAATTGCAGTATGGCGCTTACTATTAAAGCAGAAAAAACAAGCTGGTGTTTTGAACCCTATGTTGAAATTTATGATATTGATACAAACAAATTAATAAGCAGAATTAAAGAATCAGTTATACAGCAATCTCCATCACAGAGGATTAAAACTTTGGATATTGGATTTATTGTTTCTAATTTTTCTGGATATTGTTCTTATTGCTATGATGGTGTTAAAAATTATGATGAATCAGATATTGATTGCGGTGGAAGCGGATGCACTAAGTGTGTTCTAAGAGGAAAATACTTTGACTGGCTGATTTATGTGAAGTGGTTCTTGTGGATATTAATTTTAATATTAATAATCTATCTTGTATATAAAAATAGAGAGAAGATTGCTGAACTTTTCAAGAGGGAATTTAATTCTTTGAGAAATAGGACATAATTGAGGGTTTTAAACATCAAGAATCTATGATTCACTACCTTTCCTTTTTTATCCTAACACTACCTTTTCCTTTAAGAATGGAGAAACTTTTTTCAAAAGTTTCACCCTTCAAAATTCTGCAAATGTAAATCCGACAAATCAACTAAGTTTCATTAAAATAGTGTAGAAACTAGGCAAAATAATGGCATAATTAGCAAAATAATCTATTTATCTTCAAATGTGTCAAAGATTTATAATAAGATATTTTAATTCAATAGCTTATAAACTGAAATTTAATCTTAATAAAAGAGTTAATTAAACGCCCACATAAGTCTGGCAGAGTATGATAAGTTAGCAGAATAAAAAATAAAATAAACGATAAAACATCTCCGAAAACCTTAAAAAGTTGGCAATTCTTGAGTATTTATGGAAATGATAAGTATACCTAGAACAGAATATGAGAGATTAAAAATGCAGGCAAATATAGATGTAGATTTATTAAAACAATTAGTTAGAAGTGTAAAAGATATAAAAGAAAATAGAGTTATAAGGGTAAAATAATCTTTAAACATCAAGAATCTATGATTCTTGTGGCCAAAAGAATCTTTAATGATTCTTTGGATCCAGAAAATATTGTATATATTTTCTTGGCTTAAAATCTTCTATAAGAAGATTTTAAATTTTTAGTTTGGATAATTGTTTTGTTTGATTAATTTTTCTATTTCTTCTCTAAAAAATTCTAATTGTGTTTATAGTTTTTTGTTGGTCTTTTTTTCCACTTATTGCAACCATATAAACTGCTTGCAAATCATCATAAATTAGATAATAAACTCTATAATTTTCAAATCTTGCTTCTCTGAACCATTTTGTTCCAAGAGGATTTCCATATTCCGGGTTATATATTAGTTTGTCTTCAATTTTATCAATTCTATCTTGAAATAATTTATCATACTTTGAAATTTCCTCTTGAAAAGCCAGAGAACGATAGACTTTATAATTTCCCATAAATAAAATAAGGAAATAGATATTAAAAATCTTCTTTTTTTTAAAAGAGAGAATGTTTTTGTTATTAAAGATAATTTCGGTTTTCACAACCTCAACTTTCCGCTTTGCCAGTCTCTTATGATTTGAATTGAAGTTCTTCCAGTATCTACTAAACCACCTTTTTTCAGGAATTTCTTTTTTATTCCTATTTGTTCTATTATGTCGTCTGGATTATCTGAATTTATTTTTATGCCATAGAGTTTTTCTATTTGAGTTTTATAGTCGAATAATTTTATTATTTGATGCACAACTAATTCAAGATATCTTATTTTATCTATATTTTTTGAACCGATTAGCGCAAGGCGTATTTCATCATTTTCTTTTAATGGAATTACTCCTGGACTATCGATTATCTGCAGGTTTTTGGTAAAATTTATCCATTGTTGTCCATGTGTTGTTCCAGCTGTTGAAGTTACTTTTGCTTTATGTTTTAATATTATAGAATTTATAACTGATGATTTGCCTGTGTTTGGATAACCTAAAACACCTATTCTGGATAATTTGTTTTTTGTCTGTGAAATTAAATATTCTCTTAATCTTTTTGTGCCTAATTTTTGAGTGTTAGAGATTACAAATGTTGGATATTGTTTTTGCAGTTTTTTTAATCTTTTTCTCAAATTATTTTCAGAAACTAAATCTGCTTTGTTTAAAACTAAAATTAATTGTTTACCTGAGTTTTTAACTGCACTTTCTATTTCTTCATTTCTTGATATTTCTGGCATGCGCGCATCTAAAATTTCCAAGACAATATTGCTATCATCTATAATATTTTGAATTACCTGCCAGTAGGGTTTCATATCTGTGCTTCCAATTACTTTAGGTCTGTTTGCTTTGAACTTTCGGTTTATCATAATATTAATTATAGATTTTAGATTATAAATGTGTTGATGAAATAAATGATAAAAATTAAACTAATTTTTCTGATAACTATTTTTGAATTTTTTGCTAATGCATCCATATAGTGAAAGACATAAGTTTTTTTATTACAATTATATATCTTTCCCTTGATGTCAGAAATTCTTACATTTCTGAGCATGTCAAAATCTTATGATTTTGAGCACTATCAGGAATTTACATTCCTGAAGCTATTAGAAACTAAAAGTTTCTAAAGTAGCAAAGACGCAACTGGTAAAAAATCAGAGTCATTTGCTATAGCAAATTTTTCATAGGAAAAATATTGTAATTTAACATTTAATTAATATTTTTTTGATATTTGATTAATTTAACTTACTAAATCTTCACAAAAACTATGTATAAATCTGGCAAGATATGACAAATTAGCAGAATAAAATAATTCTAAAAACTCAAATAAATGTTTATATAAGCCTAGCAAAGATGATAAGTTAGCAAAATAATTTATTTGGTTTTACACAAATCTTTAAATCTAATATTCTTTAAAAACTCTTTAGAAGAGTTTTTAAGCCACAAGAATCATAGATTCTTGATGTTTAGATTATCCTATGAAAGAATTAATTATTCGTGGCAGAAAAGCTGAACTTCCAATGTTTTTACCAGATGCAACAAAAGGATTTGTTAGAGGAGTTTCAAGCAAAGATTTGTCTGAATGTGGAATTAAAGGAGTTGTAGTTAATACTTATCATCTTTTATATAATGATTTAGTTAGGGAAATTGAAAATAAAAAGGGTATACATAATTATATGGAATTTAATGAAATTGTAATATCAGATTCTGGAGGATTTCAAGTGATGTCTTTGATTAGGAAAAATAATAAGTATGGCGAAATTAACGATGATGGCGCGGTTTTTATTATGGATGGGAAAAAAATTCATTTGACTCCTGAAAAATGCATTCAAATGCAGATTAAAATTGGAAGTGATATTGTAATGTGTTTAGATGATTGCACTGAACCTGATTTGTCTTATGCAGAGCAAGAAAAATCTGTTGAGAGAACAATTAGTTGGGCAAAGAGATGCAGGAAAGAATTTGATAGACTGACTAAAAATTTAAACGAAAATGAAAAACCACTTATATTTGGAATTATTCAAGGAGGAAATCATTTAGAGCTGAGAAAAAAATGCGCTGAAGAATTAATAAAACTTGATTTTGGAGGCTATGCTTTTGGCGGTTGGCCTGTTGAAAATGGAAAATTTTTACATGAGATTTTAAAATATACTTGTGAACTTATGCCTAATGATAAATTAAAATATGCTATGGGTGTTGGAAAACCTGAAGACATTGTTTATTGCGCAAGAATAGGGTATAACCTGTTTGATTGTGTTATACCGACGCGCGAAGCGCGTAACAATCGATTATATTCTTTTAAAAAAAGATTGTTTGAAATTAATTTATTTGGATTGAAAAAACTTGATGAAAAAGGAAATTTTTACAAATATGTGCGTGTTAGAAATTTAAAGTATAAAGACGATAAAAAACCAATATCAATGACTTGTGATTGTTATGCTTGTAAAAATTATTCAAAAGCACAAATTTATAATTTATTTAAGGAGAAAAATACTGAATCTATTAGGCTTGCAACAATTCATAATTTAAGATTTTATTCTATGTTGATGGAGAGGTTGCAGAAATAACTTTTATTGTGATTACGAAACATTTAAATATAACCCTTACTAGGGTTATAATAACCTAAATAGGGGTTATTTTATTAATTATGGGCTTAATACAATTTTTAAAATCAAATAAAAATACAAGAAAGATTTTTGGACAGCGTGAGCTAAAAATAATAGAAAAGCAATTACTTGGAATTAATTTAACTCAATCTGAAAAAAACAGATTGTCTAGAGATATTAGAAAAAAGTTTGAATTTATCAAAGACATTTCTAGATTTAATTATGATTTTGAATTGAAAAAAGGTAGCGAGATTAAAGAAAAAATTGAACGAGCAAAAAAGATTATATTAAATGATGAACTAAGAAATAGAATTAAAAGAATTTTATTATTTGGTTCTAGTGTAACTAATGAAAGAACTTTTAGATCTGATATTGATATTGCTGTTGAATTTAAACATGAGATTAGCTTAAAAGAAGCAACAGAATTTAGAATACGAGTTTTGGGAAATTTTGATGATAAGATGGATATACAAGTTTTTGAGTTTCTTCCTGAAAAAATTCAACATTCAATTTTAAAAACTCATAATGTATTATATAAAAATGGATGAAAATAAAATTGAAGAAAAAATGGATGATAAAATAAAAGAGATTGAAATATTTTTAGAAGAATTAGAGTCTAGTTTACCCTCTGATTTTGAAAATTATAAAAGTGATTATAAAATTAAAGCAATCTGTGAAAGATACTTTGAAAAGATTATTGAAGCAGTTGTTGATTTGGCATTTATTTTTATTAAAGAGAAAAAGTTCGGACTGCCTGAAGAAGATATACAGGCATTTGAAATTCTTGTTGAAAATGAAGTAATTTCTAAAACTTTGGCTTTAAAATTAAAAGATGCTAAGGGTATGAGAAATTTTATTGCTCACCAATATGGAAAAATAAATGATGAATTAGTTTTTCATGCAGTAACTGAAGAATTGATTCCTGATATTAAGGAGTTTATTTTAGCGATTAATAGCAAAACATAAATACTAATTATACATTAATTTATTAAAGATGGCGCAAAAAAGATTAAAAAAAGAAGAAGTTGATGAAGCAGAAAATGATGGTGAAGAATTTGATGATGAGAGTTTAGAAGAAGAAATTGCCGATGAAGATGGCGATGAAGAGGAAATAGAAGAAGCTGATGAAAAAGACAGGCTTAAGAATTTTGAGAGATTTATGTCTGAAGGAAGAATTGTTAAAATTATGCCTAATGCTTCTGAAGTTTTAAAGAGTGATGAGCCTGTTGAAAATCTTGAACATCTGAATGTTAACACTGGAAGAAAGGAAATAAATGAAAATGGAAATATTATACAATATGTTTCTCCTGTTTCTGAAGATGAAAATAAAAAATATTCTATAAATAATGAGGGAAGATTAAGGCAAAGAACAGAAGTTTCTAATTTTGATTTTGGCGCGCCTGAAATTACACGAGGAAGTGAGTTAGAAAGAGTAAGACCTGAAAAAACTTTTTTAGATAGGGAACTAGAATCTGGCGGATCTAATTTTAAGGGAGATTATGATTTGGAAAAAGAATACATGCCGGTTGATGATGATTCTTTCAAGCCTAAAAAAAGATTACCTTGGCAGAGATAATTATTTTATTTTGAAAATTAAGTTTTTATCTTTTGCTAATTTGTCATATTTTGCCAGATTTATGTGGGTGTTAATTTGATGCTTGATTAATTAATCGTTTCTGCTAATCCTGCCATATCTTTCCCTAGCTGATACATCAATTAAACTATGATTAAGTTTTCATATTAGGTATTATTTCACAACAAATAGTTTTAAATATCTGCTTACATATGTTAATTAAATAAATTAGAGGTTAAATAAAAGTTTGATAAACAATGGCAAATTATAGTAATATTTATTCGGGAGGAGGTTATAGTCTTGATGAAGATTCTGGAAATTTTAGCGGATATAGAGTTCCATCAGGAAAACTTGGCGCGCCTTTAAAACCAGATACTGCTGCGCAAATTGTTGAAGCTTCTGCTATGCTTAATCAAGGAATAAAACCAATTGAAGTAGGAGTTTTAGATCCTAATGTATTTGAACAAATACCTAAACAACATTTTAAAGAAATTAATAGATTAATGAAAATTACTGGCGCAACTGCATCATTACATGCCCCTCTTGTTGAAGCTTCTGGTTATGTTGAAAATAATTGGGATAAAGCTAATCAAATTATTGCAGAAAATAGATTAATAGAAGTAATTGATAAGGCGCATGAGTTAGATCCTGATGGGAATATTCCTGTAACAATTCATTCAACAAATATTCCTGGAGCAACTTTTGTTCGTGATAAAGACGGAGGTTATAAAGAAACACAGCTTTATGTTGTTGATCCTGAAACTGGGAAAATTGCTGGCGCATTGAAAGAAGAAGAAAGATATGATTTAGAAACTGGGGGAAAAAAAGTTTTTAAGCCAAAAGAAGAATTAAAAAGACTTAGTGAGCAAAATTGGCAACAAGAGCTTACAAATTTTTCATATAATGTTGAAAGAGGAGAAGATTTAGTGAATGCTGGTGAAAGAAGAGGTTTGTTTGAAAATCCTATGATAAAAGAATTGTATGAGAATTTTTCTACTGGAAAAATTACTAAAGAACAATATTTGAAAGAACATCCAGATGTTGTTAATGATTTTGGTCCTATTTTTGATCAGTTTAAACAATTAGATAGGAATAAAAATTTAGGAGAGAATTTTTTGCGAGGTGCTTATTTAGAGTTGCAGAAAATGTATGGAACTGCATACAGAAGTGCTGTTGATAAAGAAAATAAAGAAGATATTAAAGCACTTGATAATTTTTCTAAGGAAGTTCAGTCTAAATTGAATGATCTTAAAGATCCTGCAGTTTTAAGCGACGTAATTGAAAGTGGAGTTAAAGTTTTAAAACAAATTGAAACTCCTGTTCTTTTCAAACCAATTGAAGATTTTGCAAGGGATAAATCTACTGAGACTTTTTCAAATGTTGCGCTTCATGCATATAAAAAATATGGAAATAAATCTCCGATAATAAGTTTAGAGAATTTATATCCTGGAATGGCTTTTGCAAAACCAGAAGATTTTAAAAAATTAGTTGATGAGACAAAAAAGAAATTTATTAAAAAAGCTATTGAAAATGGTTTAAGCGAGAGTGAAGCTAAACGCGCTGCTGATACTACTATTGGTGTTACTTGGGATGTTGGGCATCTTAATATGATGCGAAAACAAGGATTTAAAGAAGAAGATTTAATTAAAGCAACAAAACTTTTAGCTAAAGATGTTAAGCATGTTCATGTTACAGATAATTTTGGTTATTCTGATTCTCATCTGCCAATTGGAATGGGAAATGTTCCAATTAAAAAAATTCTTGAAGAATTAGAAAAGGCAGGAGCTTTAGATGATGCAAGACTTATCAATGAAGCAGGAGGTTTTGTTCAGCATTTTAAAACATCACCTCATCCTTATGCTTTAGAAGCATTTGGCTCTCCTGTTTATTCAATGAAAATGGCGCCTTATTGGAATCAGGCATCTAATACAATGGGAAATTATTTTGCAGGATATGGAACAATGCTTCCAGATCAGCATTTTTCAATGTATGGAAGCGGGTTTTCAAGTCTGCCAACTGAACTTGGAGGGCAAGTTCAGCAAAAAAGTTCGAGGTTTGCTGGAACACCGAATGATTAAAAAGATTTAAAAAGATAAAAATAATGTATTATTATGACGCATTTTAATGTAATTATTGAAAAAGATGAAGATGGTTGGTATGTTTCTGAAGTAGTTGAATTGCCTGGATGCCATACTCAAGGAAAAACGATTAAACAACTATTGGAAAGAACAAAAGAAGCAATAGAAGTTTGTTTAGAATCTGATACAGAAGAAATCAATCCTATAAGATTTATTGGTATTCAAAAAGTTCAAGTGAAAAGACCTCAACTTACTTAGTTATCTAACAAATTGTTTAATAAAAAAATAAATAGGGGTTGAGGCTTTGGTTTGATTTTGCAAATATTTAAAAACAAAAGTTACCTGATTAAAGTAACAATAAAATAATCTTTTTAAAAAAAGATTAGACAAAATTTAATATTAAAGATGGTGAAGAAAAAAACAATTGGGAAGATTCAATTAGTATTAGGTATAGTTATTCTTATATTTGGTTTATTATTAATATTCTATTTAATTCCTAAAATAACTGGAGCATCTTTGTTTTCTACACTTTCTTCTATAAATATAGCTACACCAGAAAGTATGCCAGGGTATAACAATTTTTCAGACGAGGCAAAAGCTATTCTTAAATTTGAGTATTGGAATCTTTCTACAAATGTTTCAAACCTTTTTAATTATACTAAACTTTTTGCAATACTTTTATTTATTGTAACTATTATATCCTCTGTTATTTTAATCTTGGAGGGATTAGCAAACATTTCAAATACTTAAAATGGTGAAGAAAAAAAAGAAATTTAGAAGATTAAAAACAAGACATCCAATCTTGAAATCAACAACTGAAAGAGAAATTGCAATGGATTTTGCAGTAAAAGTTTATAAAAGATTTGATAAAATAATTAAAGCAATTATTTTATTTGGAAGCAGTGTAAAAAATAATTCTAATTCAACTTCTGATATTGATTTAATAGTTGTTATTGACGATGCTGCAATTCAGTGGGATGATGAACTTGTTGCATGGTATCGCGAAGAACTTGGAAAACTAATTGCTACAAATCCATATAATAAAGAAATTCATATTAATACTGTGAAGCTGACAACATGGTGGAGTGATTTAATGAAAGGTGATCCTGTGATTGTTAATGTTTTGAGATATGGAGAATCACTTATTGATGTTGGTGGATTTTTTGATCCAGTAAAAGCTCTTTTAATTAATGGAAGAATAAAATCAACTCCTGAAGCAATTTATGTTGCTTTAAATAGGGCGCCTGAACATTATAGAAGAAGCAAGTCAGCAGAATTAGGCGCAGTTGAGGGTTTATTTTGGGCAATGGTTGATTCCTCACAAGCAGCATTGATGTCTGTCGGTATTATGCCTCCTTCACCAGAACATATTGCTTTAATGCTGAAAGAGAATTTTGTTGATAGGAAAATGTTAAAAATAGATTATGTTGAATGGTTTAAAAATTTATATGTTATGCACAGAAAAATTGTCCATGGAGATATTACTGATATAAAAGGCGCTGAAATAGATATTTGGCAAGATAGAACTGAAAAGTTTATTGCAGTAATGACTCAACTTGTAAAACAATCAATTGATGTGGCTAAGTAGTTTATTCTCTAAACATATAGCTTCCTTTTTCTTTATAAACAACTTCTCCTCTAAATTGCTCTCCTCTTTCATATAATTGGGATTGATAAGCTTGATTTAAAACTGATGCGACTTCGTCTGCAGTTTGATGATTAGTTGCATCGGGGTAAGTTGCTTCCATTACATATTTTATTCCTGCATCTTTAGCTTCTTCTGCAATTTTAAGTAATTGAGAATCTCCGGTTAATGTACCTATATCTTCCATTAAAGAAAGTTCTAGTGCATTTGGTGTTTTAACAGATTCTCTAATATGGGGAAGTAATTCTTCTATACTTTGTTTTGATGCTTTACAATCAAAAAATGCATATGCTTTACCTGTTTTTTTTGCCATATTTTATATAGGCATAACTACTATTTAAACCTTTGTATATGTTACTACTCTATGATAACATTATTATTCTTTGAATTTGAATTTGATTTTAACATTATTTATTTTGCATTGTGTAAATTTAACAAACAACTTAAACTTACTATAACTATGTAGAAACTAGGTAAAACTATGGCAGGATTAGCAGAAGAAAAGTGTTAGCAATATTTTTAAAGAGCCTTTTATTAGTTAAAGTATGGATTTAGATAAGGTGATTAATGCAAGGTGCAGTGTAAGAAAGTTTAGCAGAAAAAAGCCGAATTATAGAGATATTATTGAAGCAGTTGATGCTGGAAGAAAAGCACCTCTTGCAGGAAATATTCCGTGCGTGAAATTTATTCTAATTGATGAACCAGAAATAATTGCAAAACTTGCTCAGGCAAGCCAACAGAAATTTGTTGCTGATGTTCATTATGTTGTTGCTGTTTGTTCAAATAAAGCAGATGTTATAAGAAGTTATTATGAAAGAGGAGAAATGTATACAAAACAACAGGCAGGCGCTGCAATTGAAAATTTTCTTTTAAAATTAACTGATTTAAAATTATCAACTTGTTGGATTGGCGCTTTTCTTGACGAGCATGTTAAAAAAATATTAAAAGTGCCTGCTAATGTAGATGTTGAAGCATTTTTTCCAATAGGTTATCCAGTGCTAAAAGAAAAGCAAAAAAGGAAGCCAGATTTAGATAGATGTTTATATTTTAATTCATATGGGGTTAATACAATGAAACCAAGAATTAGAGTTGAGACAGGGTAGTTTGTTTTTAGTTTTTTGTAAATATTGAAGGGATGCAAGAGGATGGTAAAAAATAATTTAAAAAAAGTATTTGAAAATAAACTTCATTTTGTAATTATTGTTGGAATTGTTTTTATGATTATTTTTGGGATATTGGGTGTTATTTATCATCAGAAAATTACTGGATTTTCATCTAAAATTTTTAATTTTCAAGGAATTAATTTTGATGGGCTTGCGCTTGCAAATGTTGAGAATGCTTTTTCTATTGATATAATTAATGTAACTTCAAGCACTGTAGCGTTGCGTTGGAATCCAGTCAGTGGTGTAGCAAGCTATAATATCTACATTACACCAGAGCCAGAAACACTTGGAAATTATCAATGGATGAAACTAATGGGAACAACTTCGTCAACAGAATTTGTAATTAGAGATGTTGCAGCTGCAGTTGACACGTTTATAAGAGTGGAAGCAGTTGATAATGTGAGTGGAACTGGAAACTTAGTTGCAACAGGAGATGCGTATGCGAGAACGATTGGAGGGCAAGCAGTAACACTTGATAATGCTTTAAGGCAAGTGCATATGTATGGGCCAAACATACTTCTTGTAGTGCTTGACAATAAAAAACCTTCTTATGATATTTATTCCGGGCTTTGGACAGGCAACACTGGTGAATCTTGGCAGGCTGAAACATGGAGTGTAAAACGAAAAAATGGCTCTAGCATAGCTGTAAATAATGTGTTTAGGCATTCTATTCCTACTGGACAATCAGAATTTGTGTTAGGGTTAGGTTTTGAGCCTCATTACTCCACTAACCACGATGAGCTAATGAATATTGACCATTATATTTATTTAAACTTGAGTGAAAATGTAGGCAATAAAGAGGTTCTAGAAGTAGCACACACAGGAGATATGAATACATCACTTAATTTTATTCTTCTTTTTAGTGATAAGTATCTGGTCACAACAACAATACAGTT
>Ga0208375_1002321_pt1 | contig 18236 bp, 26 predicted proteins | sample RifOxyD1_FD_184038 | JGI IMG/M metagenome (GOLD analysis project Ga0208375, IMG submission 184038) | Soil microbial communities from Rifle, Colorado - Rifle Oxygen_injection D1 (SPAdes) | ecosystem: Environmental > Terrestrial > Deep subsurface > Rock core/Sediment | place: Rifle, Colorado... | reverse complement strand
TTCATTATAGCAAACAGTAAGAATCTTGTCAACCCCGTTAGAGAAAAGCCGCCCCAAGGTGGCTGAAGCCACTCGCTTTGCGAGGGCGTTCTCTAACGGGGTCAACCCCGCACCTTTTGCGGCAATGATTGGGTGTTAATTATTAAAAAACTCCGACATATGTCGGAGTTTTTTATACCGCAAAATTAAATGTTGTTTTTATTTTAAATAATACTGCAAAGTATGAATCCAATCCTCGTCTTGCCCGCCTTCTTCCATTTTTTTATCCAACATCCATTGGAGATATCCCCTATCAGTTTTAACCACTTCCTCAATTTTTTTATCTTTATACTTTCCAAAATTAAACAGCTTAAATAACGTCGGTCGGCTGGAAATATCTATCATCTTTGCGATTGCCTCTTCTTCGGTTAATCCACCCTCCATCATTTTTGCCAATAATCTTTGGAAAAGCGCGTAGAGAACTTTCACATCTCCTTCCGCGTCATGCGCGTAAGCGCCTTCAACTTCTAATTCCAGATAGTAGCGCAAATAAGACAAATTATATTCCGGAATTTTGTTTTCCGGGTCCAATTCTCTCGCAACTCGGAAAGTGCAAATCCGACGAGGAACGGACATTCCTTCAGCTCCCAACATAGCGCAATCAAATTTCGCGTTATGCGCCACCAATATTCCATCAGCAAGCCGCGCTTCTAAGTCCTTTTTCATCGCGCTGTCTCTAAACGCTTCTTTATCTTCAAGCATTTTATTGGTGATATTAGTAATGCTCATTGCTTTAATGGATACAGGAATCGGCGACTTAAAATAACCGCTGTAAATTCCATCGGAAGTTTTGTAACACACCTGACACAAACGATCCTTCAAAATATCGTTTCCCGTTGTTTCGGTATCTAAAAAGATAAGTTTTTCCATACTTTTTATCATTTTTTTGATATTACTCTCCTTTCAAAGAGCGTTTCAAAACTAAAATTAGTATAACGAAAAAGGCGGAAAAATAAAAGAATGTTGCGCTCAAAACTCTCGTTCAAATATCTTTATTGATTTTTCCCAATTCTTCTAAAATTCTGACCATTGCGAATGTGTCCATTTTGCAATATTCAAGCATGTCTTTTTTAAGCTGATTCTTTTCTGCCAAAGAAAGATTGTTGCCAATTAATTTTAACCAACTGGACGCGGCGGTTCCGCCTTCTTGAATTGCCAATTTTTTATATGATAATTCCGGCGCCAGCACCGGCAAAACTTTTTTAATAGAGGTGCTTCCCTTAAAATCCTTGTGCACATAATGCTGTTTGGTAAAAATATCCATTAAATCGTATGTGCGGCTATTTATGGCTTCAATGAAATCCGCGACTTCCGAAACTCGTTCCGCTATCTGTTTATTTATTGCGCATTCAAATTTCTTGCTCCATACGATAACGTTTCCGACTTTGCCAATATGTTTTCGCAGGGATTCCGCAAATGATTTGCTTGGGTCGTTGGCTTTATCGTGTAAAAATTCAAAATGCTTTATTGCTCCGCAGAAAGAATCTTGAACATAAAGCGAGTATTGGAATGGCATTTGTTGATATGGAGAAAATCCGTCAAACATCGGAATGGCGGACGGAAATGTCTCGTAATCCACGAAATAAAGCGGGTAAATTAAATTTTCCAACTCCTCTCTTATCTTTCCTTTGTTTATTAAAATTCTATCCAAAACGTGCGAATCAATTTGATTCCGCTGGGCATCGGACAATTCCATATCTTCAGGAACTTGATGCATATGAAAATTGCCGATATCCACTAATTCCGCCAACTTTTTCTTACTAAGACCTATGCGAGAAATATCATGGACGCTATATTTTGGAACTTTTGGATTTGAATGATTAAAAGTAGCGCAATGATTGTACCTTCCTTTATATATACAACAACAAGATCCGGGCGGCTCGGTCTCGCTTGATAGATACTTCAAGGCCCGCTCCATTTCTAAAGCAACTTCTTCGCAAAGCTTATTAATTTCTTTCGTAACATCATCGTTTTTAAAAAGAGCGTTTATGTCCAAAGCGCCATACCGAACATACTCCGAATTAAGATGCGTCAAATTTATCTCGTCAATTTTCAATCCGCATTTGCGAAGCAAAGTAACCTGAAAAGCCAAATCATAATAATGCCGTTTTTTGTCGGCTTCGTTAGATGCTTTAATTTCATAAATATTATAGCCGTCCGTTTCTTTGTTGTATTTTAAAACGTCAACGGCGGCTAAAAAATTATCTTTTAAAAAAACTGGCTGAAAAATGACCGACTGACGCTTAGTGATGCATTCTTGCGTCAATTTTTGCGCCGCCTCATCACGGCCTTCAATCAGTACGCCATCGGGAAAAATCTGGCGCGCCACTAACTCAACTTCATTTCCTGTTTCAATAATATGTTTTTCAAAATCACTAAGCTCTGACTGAAAATAAATATCCGGCTTATGAATTTTATACCAAACATTTTTTGGACATTCCCGAAAAAGAATGTAGTCGGTCTTGGAGAGAATAACTGACATATTATGGCAATTATAACATGGCCGCGGCAGATTCCCCCGCCACGTAACCGGTTGTCCAACAGAGTTAGAGCGAGTAACCGCCGGAAGGACGGTCTATGTTGAGAATATCTCCGACGAGATAGAGATTGGAGAAAAACCGTGAACGCAGATTTAAGAAAATGTTGGATGTTTGATATTATTTTTAAATAAATTTCAAAATATCGCTAATTTTGTTAATCATTTTTGTTACTTTTGGACCTCTGGCCGGATGCTTTAGATACGTAGAACGCAAAAGCAATCCATCCACCCCAACTGATTTAGCTGATAAATAATCATAATGATAGCTATCGCCAACCATCAAAGCTCGCGATTTTGATAATTTGTATTTTTTGAGAAGAGTGGCTATTTTTCTCCCCTTAGCCCCTGGCGAACCATTAGTAGCGCAATATTCATCAAATATATCCAAAATTTTTAAATGTTTTAATTTCATGTGCAAAACAACATCTGCTATTTTCGGCGTATGCGGATGAGTTGATAGTAAAACCAACCTAATGTTTTGCCTTCGAAGTTTTTTCAAAGTTTTTAGCGCAGTGTTTGTTAAAACTAAATGCCTTAAATAATGACTACTTATCTTTTTATTCTTAGTATCACCATAAATCCAATAAGGCGGCTTAGACCGTTTGGTTGACTTTGGATACCAGATCGTCCCGTCACCATCAAAAAATATAATAGTTTTATTACCCTTTATGCTTGACATATTTGAACTTATATTATAGCCTATGGTTAGTAAAATTGACAACTTAAAAAAGGAGGCGCCATCGTGAAAAATAAGGTTTTAATTATTTTAAAACCGGATTGTCTAAAACGAGAATTAGAGAATGAATTTATTTCGTCGATTATAGCAACTGGGCTATTTATAGATTCAATGAAGACTATGAATCTTGATGATTACTTACTTAACATAGTTTATCAAGACGTCATTCAAGAATGTTTTTATGAAGACCTATCGATTTTTATGAAGTCTGGTCCGTGTGTAATACTTTTAATATCTGGCGTTGATGCGATAGCTATAATAAATAAATTGAAGCACGAATTGAGGGTAAAATATCGAGAATCTTGGATTGATTTGACCAATTACGATCTTAAGCTGTGGCAAACCGGCTGCCACCCGAATCAGAGAACTTTGAATATCAAACTAGTAGCTGCTAACCTAATCCATGTTTGTGATTCGGAAGAATTATCAATGCGATGCGCGAAACTGCTGTTTAACACTTAACAAATCCCGCCAAATTAAGAAGGTGGGATTTTATTTTCTAAAATTACTTTTTAAAGATTCAGAAACAATGCGAGCGTCTTTAAACATTTCGCGCCCGACCGCTCCCCAGCTCACATATTTGTCTATTTCATCAAAAGAAACGAATTTTCTTTCATATTGGCGCCCCGTAGCAGGATCTAACTGAATAGGACTAATTTTTTTAACGAAAGTGATGTAACGATACTGATAAAATAAATCGCCCTGATTTTTATTAGGATTATTTGGATAATTAACTTCCTGCACGCCCAACGGGATTAATTCATCAATTTCTACTTGCGCTTCTTCAATTAATTCTCTTTTTAACGTTTGCTCCGGCGTTTCACTTATTTCTGGTGTTCCACCCGGAATTTGCCAGCGTTTGTCTTTAATAACTAAAATATTTCCATCGGCATCTAAACAAATACCATAAACTTGTGAAGCTGGTTTGAACGAGTAAAGATCTGTGGTTGGTATCCACGTATAAGTAATTTCTTGTCCTCCCCAGTTAGATTTTTCAGATAATTTAGCCATATTATAAAGAAAATATAAACTTACTATTTCTTCTTTAGAAGAATAAATCTATAATTTTAAACCGTCAATTGTTTGAGCAATGCTCTCAGGCGTTCCTCTTATTTCGTAACAACTAACGCGGCGTGCTAATTTTTTAGCAAACTCTAATCGTTTTTTGGCGATAAAAAAAGTGTCCAAGGAATCCAATGGATAACTAAAAAGAGCGAAAAAGAAACTTTCTATACCGAAGGCCTTATAACTATAAATCGTTTCTTCCAGCCACGCATAAAATCGGCAATAGAAATTTTTTCATTCGCGCTTTGCCCCGCCGGATCATTGTAATACACAACGCCTTCTTTAATGCCGTTTATAACCGCGAGGTGGGGTATGGGGCTATTCGGGTCAAACTTATAATACACGGACGCGATAACCGGCCCGTTTTTTATAAACTTCTCAAATTCGGCAAAAGCCGCGTCCATATCTAAATTGGATAAATCGTGCGTACTGCCTTGGAGTCCATACGCGCGAGCAAGAGAAACAAGGCCTTGATGGCTCCATCCGGCGCCGTCAATAAACGCTCCCGCGGCGATACCCTCTTCAAGCAAGGTGTCCGCTGAAACGGCTCCCGGCTGATAAAAATTGATAATCATCGCCAAATCCGCTATTCCGCAACTAAGCTTCCGCCATTCCGGAGCGCTTATATCGCTAAATTGCGAATAAAAAGGGACATTTGGAACGTTGCCCTGTGTATCCTCTGGCATATCAACAAAAGCGCGCGCTACCAAAGCGGTAGGCGTAATCTCTGTAATATTGGCAGGTATGTTCAATGGCGCGTTATACAGGATTACCGAAGCGCCAATTAACATGCTTATAAGTAAGCTCAAATAAAATGTCATAAGGCATATTATACATCATTTAGGCAAAAAATGCAAGGGGGGTATCCGTACGATTAATTTTTCACAATTACCTTCATACCCACTTCTGCCCACGCGTAAAGTTTTTTCGCTTCCTCTGGCGTCAAATTTACACATCCATTAGAAGACGGTTTTCCAAAATTATTATGCCAATAAGTTCCGTGAATCACTGCCCCATCCGATGTAAAGTATAAATTCCACGGAACGCCTGGGAGGTCATAATATTTTTCCGTAACGCCGGGAATAGGTCCTTGCATATAACGGCTCGGTGTTTTTTTAAAGATAACAAAAGTGCCTTGCGGGGTGGGTGTAAATTCAAGGCCGGTAGAAATTTTCGCTTTCATAAATAATTCTTCTCCTTCGTACGCGTAAAGCATTTGTTCGGAACGGTCAACGATAATACGCTTACTGCTAACTTTTATGCCGCTGTTAAGGTCGCGATTGCCTTCATCCAACAACACCCGCACATAATCAGCGGCGACGTATAAATCCCCTTTCACGCGCTCCGGATAACGCAGCCATTCATCAAACACGATTTTGTACCATGTACGACCGTTTCGTTCCACTTCACCGCCGACTTTCAATACCGCGCCATTGCGAAGCTTAATCACGGCGGGATAATCCACGCCAGGACCAGAACGCGCGTTGAGACATTCTCCATCAAAAGAAAATTCGCAGCTACCGGTAACTTCAATGTATTCAAAAAGCGGTTTTCTGATAGGAATAATTTCTGCCTCTTTTTCAATATCGCTGGGTTTAATAACAAACGCTTCCTGTTCTTTTAAATAATTAGCTGGTGTTATGCGAACGATAACCAACTGCAACAATACTATCGCAAGAAAAAGAATCAGAATTGCTCCCACAAAAAAACTTATAATAAGCAGGGTTAGTTTGGATAATCTATGATGCATGTACTTATTATATAGAATTTATGGCGCGATTAACATCAGCCTCGAGAAATCGGAAGGTACGAAGTACCACGGCCGTAAGGCCGTGAATTTCTATTATTCTGATATATACACCAGGGTCAAATATTGCCTCGAAAAAGGCATTTTCATATTTTCTAAAAAGACATTGTCTTCTAAGTCAACGGTGGGAATGACTAACCAAAACGGCGGTGTAGGGATTTGGCTGGTATTGAATTGTAAAATATCTACAGGATTATTGGAATAATATCGTATTGCATTGGGATGTGGCCAATCAAAAATAAAAATCTTTTTACTATCGTTATTATCCTTTAAGAACTTGCCAATCAACATTTCGTCGTATGTGAAATTGGTAATAAAAAGTTTTGGCGACCAAAGAATTTCAATAATGGCGCTTGCTAAAGAAATTGTTAAAACTAAAATTAAAAGCCAGTTTCTTGTCTTGGGACTTTGTAAAAAAATTACTACGGCGAATAATAGCGCTAAAAATGGGTAAATGGGCGTAAAATATGTGAGTAGTTTTGTCCCCGCGAAAGCAAAAACGCAAAATAAAAATAGAGCGGAAATTATGGCCGCCAAAGGCGCGCGATATTCTTCCCGTAAGCCATTTTTTATTAAACTTGCTGATATAAAAATTGCGCAAAAAATTAATAAAGGCAGAAGCGGCTGAGCGTAAATCCACAAAACCCATAAAAAGTATGGCACAGTGATTCCGCTTCCTAAAATATTTTGAGTCGCTCGTTCCAAAATATGATATCCCAGGTAATTCTGCCAAAAATAGGAGCCGAATTTAATAGCTTCATGAATATGCCACGGCGCCGCTATTAAAACCGCGATCACAGCGCCTATCCATAAATATTTATTTTTCAGCCACTTCCATTGTCCGTAAATAGCCGACCAGATTATAAGAATCGGCAAAGCGAAAAGTCCGATAACGCTTTTAAACATAATACCCAATCCGACACACGGAAGAATGCCCAACAAAAATTTTGGATTTTTCCACCCTTTAATTAAAAAATATAAGGCCGCGATTATCGCGGCGGCAACCGGAACATCCATTCGGAAATTTCGAGCCGCCATCGTAAATGGCGGTATCAAAACCGTAATAATTCCTGAAACCAACGCGACTTTTTCATCTTTAATAAGTTCCAAAACAAGCAAATAAATCAAAACTGCCGTTATTAATCCAAATAAAGCTGACGGAAAACGCAGGGCAAATTCATTCAAACCGAAAATCTTGACGCTCGCAGCAGTAAGCCAAAACAAAAGCGGCGGCTTTTCAAACCAATTTTCGCCAAGATGCCGAAACGAAAGAAAATCTCCTGACTCAAAGCTGTTTTGAAGAACGCTCGCGTATGTCGCTTCGTCATAATCTTCAAGCGGCCGATGCCCCAGTCCGGTAAAGTTAAAAACCGCGGCAACTATGATGACTAATATTAAAAATAAAAGTTTTTTATTGCGAAAAATCAACACTTTTCAGTCTAACATATCTGCTTCGCATAAATTAAAAACCCGCTGATTAGGCGGGCTGTGCCCTTCCGTAGCTTTATGCGAAGGAGGGCTTGTTTTTTATTTTTTCCAGTTCTTTTTTTAATTCTTCGAAGTCGTGAAATACGCCGTCCGCAAACAAATACATAACATCCCACCTTTCAGGATTATCAAGTAAAATATAGCCCTTTTTCCCTTTTCCAATAACATATCCCAACTCTAAATGCCCAGATTTTCCCGCGGGCAAATACAGCACCGCAATGTCACACTCGTTCAAATGCTTCAGGTCAAACTGATAAACATGGTCTGCCGCCAAACCTTTTAGCGCTTCTTTGTAAGTGTGGCCTCGAGCTTTTTCGTAATCTCTCCACTTATCATCCGCTTCCGGACCAGCGGCATACCAGTCGTCAAATACTTCAAATCCAAGTTCCCTTATTCTGTTTGCTATCTTTGGCACTTCTGGATTTCTTAAAGAACCGATTAGATATATTTTCACGGCCATCTTACCCCCTTGAAAATCTGATCTAACACATTAGAAAATTAACAAAATCCCATTTTTGGGTCAAATACAAAAAATGACTAACTTTGAACATTATTAAATGCTTAGACTTTGCTTTTCCGAATCCGCCCACTGGCGGATTCGGAAAATTAGATCAGCTAATATTTAAATTCTCCCTATCAGGGAGAATTTAAAGCAATTAAGGTGACTTCGGCTCAATAAAAATTTGAATTCCTTTATCGTTTTCTATTTGGTGCATTTTGGCACAAACTTGGTAGACAATCTGTTGGGCTCGAGCACGAGAAATGCCGAATTTTTTTCCACATTCACCAAATGAGTGAGCTATATTATCTAATACACCGTAGCGATACATGAAGATTTCTCGATTTCGTTGACTATCATTAATTAGATTATCCACCTTGTAGTATAGCAAGCGCATATACTCTACTTCTGCAGAAATAAGACCAATGTTTTTAAGTTCCATGTTTTATTTTTTTTAATCTTGCCGACCTTTAATCACAGATTAAAAAAATAATCAATTGCGCAATAGACGACTAAATGTGGCGAATCCGCCAAGTTTTGTGGATAACTTTATCCAGTCTTACTAACCTAAATAGTAAATTGATCCCTCTTTTTCTCTAAGACTTAAGGCTTTGAACATATGCTCTAAATTCTTCCCCGAAGACGCCATTTAAAACATCCAACACTTTATAAAAAGTTTTCTGGCTTCAAATAGTTTGAATTTCATAATCTATTAGATAAGTTTTTATAAATTTTTCTATTGCTCGCACCGTTTCTTCTTTCAATTTTGGGTTTGATTCCGCTACCCATTTTGCAAAATTATATAATTCTTGGTTATCAACCCGCAGCCACTTCTTATTTCTGTGTAAAAAATAAAGCATAGCAGTTATTGCGATCCTTTTATTTCCGTTCTGAAAAGGATGGTTTTTAACCATAAGGTAAAAAAGGGCTGCTGATTTTTTAATAAGTCCTTTGTATAGCGTTTTGCCACCAAATGATTGAAATGGAGACATAAGACATCCTTCAAGGATGTTCGGACGACGTGTGCCAAAATCAGGAATTAGTTCATTCCAAGACATAGTCTCACGCGCCAAGCTGTACGCCACGTATTCCACTTCGACTATCGTTAAGGGTTTCATTCTTTGCCAAGCAGTTTTAATGTTTCGCCGTATTCTTTGATAGTCTTTTTAACGGCTTTTTCTATTTCTTGTTTTTCGTCTCCTCGCAGCACTGTGCCGAGCACTTCCGGCAAATCTTTTTTATTCACAGCAAAATTACGGCCAATTTTTTGGGCTTTTATAGCGCCGGATTTGATCTTTTTAAAAACAGCTATCCGACTTATATTCAATAGCCTCGCCACTTCGCTTGTGGAAAAAAAATCTTTATCCATATTATTGAATAATAGTCTCTGTTAACTGCCGTGTCAATGGTTAACATATGTTAACTAAAAGCACCTCTTTTCGCGACGCTAATCTCATATGGCTCCGCGCTGTGAACAATGTTATCCTTCGACTTTGCTCAGGATAAAATAATTGATGGTGAGTTTACCGAACCAGAACCATTTTTGAGAGACGAGATGAGTATATTTACCCCGTTAGAAATCGCGGACGCTTAAGTCTGCGTCCTATTTCTAACGGGGTTTACATCCCTGATTTGAGGCCACAGTAGGTTATTGTTGCTTTTTAGTTGTTTCTTTTTCAGATTCTAATACTTCAGAGTTTCGGATGAGAATGGTTCTGTTGGTGGTAGCGGTCAATCCTTTATTTGGGGCATTTTCAAAACCTAAATATATACAAATTACATTTCTCTTTCTAAGTTCTTGAATTGCTGGCTGTAAATCTGAGTCTGAACTTCCAATTATTGCTTGTTTTAATTTTCCATCGCAGGCTTTAGTTACCATATCAACTGCGATTTTCACATCAACGCCTTTCTCTTTAAAAGTTAAAACTTCTCTTCTGCCTCCCAAAATACCCTCTGTTATTTCCATGTGTCCACGAACTCTACCAGCGATTGTTACTGTGTAACCCTTTTTTTCTAGATAAGTTTTTAAAAATCTTCGTTCCTCAATTAGTTGTTTTGATTTTTCTTGCGTTTCAGGATGCATTTCTAGTTTTGCGAAATAAAATATAATCTGGTTTATATCTGTTCCTGCTAAAACTTTATTCAGTAAACCACTGAAGTCATACGTGTGCCAAATAGGATTGGGTTTGCCCACACTTTGAAAGACAAAACTAATTGATTTCCTGAAATTTTCGCCGTCTATAAAAACGCTATTTTGCATATAATTCCTAGTATATTAGATAATTAAGCAATTTAAAACCCCATCGGACCTTGCGGCTGGATGGGGCGTTTATGTATCTACTATAACAAGTATTATTGAGACTTGCAACGGGGGGTGTGGATAACAATCATTTCATCAGCATCAAAAATAATACCCCTGATTATTGGTTTAAGTTTATAATTGCTTTTGGTGCCGACGGTAATTCAGTAATATCATCACTTCCGCTAAAATGTCCTTTACCTTTTTCGATTGTTTCTAAATATCGCAAAATGGTTTGGCAACTAATACTATACCTAACAAAATATGTGTTTTTATTTGGCTCCGCACTGTAGAGGTTATTAGAACCGTAATACAGCAATCAAAAGAATATATTTATATACCCAATTTCAGCAAAAATTAAACTGGCAGTTCTTCCCGAAGAGAATTGATGTCGGTTTTCTCAGCCTTAAATTGCGGCTTTTCCGTTTTTGGTAAAGCACGATTTGCAGCTACAACCCGCAGCATCTCGGTTATATCTTTATTGACATTCTCAAAAGAAAGTTCTTTATCTTTTTGATGAAGCTCCTCTTTAATTAATAAAAGTTCGTGAGCGGCGGAACGAGAAATAAATTCAACATAGCTAAAATCTAAAACCACAATCCTACTATCAGATTTGATAATGGGGGCTTTTAGTAAGTCCACAACATCACGAGAGCCAACAATAGGAGCCAAGACCTTTGCTACCTCAATAACAGTTTTTGGCTCTTTTTTCATAGCATTTATAAGGGTTAACTTATACATAGTTATTATACCAGATTGGTATTCTACTCCAAGTAAGGAAAAATATCAATTGGGTGTTTTGGCTTTGGTATTTTGTAGGCTATGATTACTCCCTGCCAGTGAAAATTAGGCAAAGAAACTAATTTCTCTTTATCTTTAGAAACTACTAATGCCGATGAGCCAGAAATAATAGTGAATTCTCCGCCAAGAGCTTCGCAAACAACCCTTTTTGATGTTCTTACTCCATAGCCACGCTCTTTGTCTGGCTTGGTAGAATTTCCCTTCATAACTTCGGCAATTGCGTCTCCGTCCGATAAATTCAGATTCTTTTCTTGTTGATACGCAGCAGCTAAGCCCCTACCTCGGTCAACAATACAAATATCTAACCATTCTTTTTTAGGATAAAATTGTCCAAAAATAAAGCCTTGGTTTTCTTTGCTGTGCTCAAAAATATTGGTTATTAATTCACCGATTGGGTAGTAGATTGCATTGCTCACGCCTTCAATGCCAGAAACGTCTATGGCTTTATAAACCATAGTAGCAAATAAGCTCTCAAGACGTTCACGCCCTACTACCCCTTCTCTCGTTAAAACGCTTATGGGTATATAATTTTTATCCTTTTGAATTTTCTGATGGAACGAGGAAACAGATGTTATGCCTTTTGGAAAATTTATAACGTCCAAATATGATTTAATCTTGCTATCTTTGCTTATAACAAATTCGCTTTTTGTTGTGTTTAGATAAGAACAAAGTGGCAATATTAAAAGTGGGCAAGCAAAACTAAGCTGGTTTAGGTCAAAATTCAAATCTTCATTGGGCTTGGCATCTTTTAGGGTTTCGTATAAAGATTTCAGTTGACCAACCAACGAACTACTTTTTATTTGTGGCACTATAACATTCCGCATAGTAATAAACCCCTTTTAATAATCTATCAGGGTTTGCGTCCATTGGCTATTAAATTACCCCACTCCTCAAATCACTATTGTTTTGTAGCAAAAAACTCCCGTGTTGGGAGTTTTTTGCGGGAGTAGCAAGCGAGAGGAAAATCCTTTTTCGATAGATTGGGCAAAAAACCAAATAAAACTGTGGGGAAAACAGTCGTCGTCCAATAATCTTGGCCTATTTCTTGGGCCGTGCTCACAACATATTTTTTGCCCGAGTGCGCATTTCGCACTCGACTTACCAGCCCACCTTTATATCCTTTTTCTGTCATAAAATTACTTATTTGGTTTTTCGTTCCCCTTTTGGTATCGGAAAAATCTGAGCGGAATCGAGTTCTGCAGAAATGTTGTCCTGTGGAAAATCTTGTGCCGGAGTATGACATTCGCAGACCTGGCACTTGAATTCGTCAGACATCCTTTCGCGACCACATTGTGGACAATATTCTTTATTTTGTAATTCGTTTTCCATTTTGGATTACTCCTCAGGGTATAAATTATTTCATAACTTCTGATTTAAATTCCGCAATCGGTTTCATCGCTAAAAATCTATCTTTGCCTTGTAAATCCGGCCTAAAATTTGGATCTGTCATTAGCTCAAAGGTGCCTTTTGCACAAATCCATACCACAATTCTCGGCATAAAAGCAGAAAAGAGTTTAATAAAACTTTTTAAGTGTTTTTTGCTGTAAAAAATGATCACTTCTTCGTTCTGTTTAATACCTCGCTCCTTGAAAGCCGCCCACAAATTCCGAAAGTCAACTTTATGGCAAATAAGTCCTCTGATCTCGTTTGGAATTTTCTTACATTCCAAAATTACCGCGGCATACGGTTCCGTCCTATTGGGAGCCAAAACTTTTTCGTTTTCAACTGAGGCCATTGGAGTAAAATTAATTACTCTGCAAGGTTCGCCGTCAGTTAAGCCCCATTCACTATCTTTTCTTAATATAGTTTCCATATTTTATCAAACATCCAACCGCTTATGCCAAAAATTTATTTTGAATTCATTACTCATTGAATTGTAATGAGGTGTTTTACCAAGACCCTCGAAAACTGATCTCTATTTCATTAATATTTTTGTCATACCGATCTTTTATTACTTTAGATACTTCCGATAAAACATGGGTCTTTGCTGATATAGCATCTAGCGCAACAAAACAAGGTAAATCCATGTGTCTAAATTTAGCGGGTTGCCCACTAAACGAAGTAAAAACTAAAGTCGCCCCATACTTGCCGTCAGCGCATTTGTATCCAGTGATTGCTAATCTTACATCCATGCTCCTAGCTTAGGATCTGAACCTATCTGAGTCAAGTTTTAAGAGGGGTTTCGAGAGTCCTAAAACGCCGGCCTGGACGCAGGTGGGTCATTTTCACGAAGGCTACTTGCTCGGGCTGCGGAGTGACGTTGGAGCCGCTACTTCATGAAAGAATCCCTAGTAAACACCTTGTAGTCTTCCCTTGCTAAATCATAGGTACTTTCAAAATTTTCTTGAGAAAAGCCATACATAGCAGTTGTATAATTTATAGAAAATTTGCACGATTCATAATCTGCAAAATTTAAATCCCTATAAAGCACTTCATCTTTCCCGAGTATGCTTTTGCTTACAGGTTCAGGAAACGGGGTTTGCAAGCCATCACGATTACAAACAATAGATGTCGAAACTTTAGCCGGAAGGGTGCCAACATTTTTAAAAACTAAGTCGTACATGGATCCTGGGTGCGGGGTTATGTTGGTCATTACAACATACGGACGCATCCTTAAAGTAAAATCTTTGATTTCCAAATAATTACCCCAAAAGCTGAATCCTATTGATGAGGCAACGAGAAGCGCGGTACCTATCAGCGTATATATCTGAATCCCAAATTGTAGCTCGAAAGTTTTTGAATCTATATCAGCTTTCATCTGTTCTTCGTCCCGCCTATCGCCCAAAGTGTACGTAATAGAATTGCGATTAAGGGTTAGTTCCGCAAGTTCTTTTTTTAGTTTTTGAATTTCTTTTTTTAGCCTTAGAATATTCATGATTCTTCATATTATACCAGATTAAATAAAAAGGTTGGGCGGGTAGGGATTCCGCTTCGCTCACGACTTATTTAAAAATTGCTACTGCGACAGATACGATAAGAGCGGTGGTGGCAGTAATAATTGTTGCTACGGTAGTTTTCTTTTGAAAGCCGGTTACATGACGATTCATATCTAGCTGTAATCGACTGGAATGGTGAAGTCATAAATCACATTTTTCACAAGCAGAAACACCAGGACCGTCGCGACGGTCACTCGAAAGGACTTTCCATTCGTGATTACAATTATAAATTTTATCGCTAGACATAATTACTTTTCCAAACCGTTGCGCAATAAACAACTTCTGTAATTTTTGTCAAAATTAACACCATTAACAGCGCTACGATAACAATCTTTCCTTATTCTAGATGGACGATATTCATACCAATAAAAACCCGTCGCTATTACTAATAATACCGCGACCTTGAACCAATTATTAATTAGCCACGCATAAATTGATTTTTCTTCTGCCATGTTTGTATGTAGTCGGGTCGCTCTCACCAAAACTAACTGCTCCCCTCGCTGGACAAGTTCAGAACAGTAGATTGGAAGCAAATAATACAAGAGTTTGAATGGTTGAAGCTACCGATTGCCAACTCAGTAGCGATAGCTTAACCAGTTTATGGTTGATAGCAAACCTGACTCGTCATATTCCAGAGCAGGATCGGCAATAGAAAGGAGTTTGTTGCTTCGCTTGATGAGTATTTATCAATCGCTTTCGTGTATTTGTCCAAGCTGTCTTTGTGTGCTTCTGACACCGACTTTCCTTTAATCAAAGAAGTGCCAACTTGATTTGAACATTCAAGAACTGGGGCGGCCAATTCATCTTCAAGCGGTTTATTGAAAGAATCTTTATCTGATGGAAATATAAATGGTTGCACATAACCGATAAAGCCCTTTGCACCTTGTTGCATTATTTCTTTGCCCAATATCGCGCCCGCATCGCACGCTCTCACGAATATAGTTTTGTTTTTCAAAAGTTCAGTCCCATCTCCCGTAGAGAGGATAATTTCATTATCTTCACCAGCAACCGCCTTTTGATTCCCGTGCCCATTCAAAATAACCGTATCAATTGGTTGTTTTGCTAAATAGCTGTGCAGCTTTTTCTTTTTTGCCTTGCCCTTATCCAAATCTATAATCTTAACGCCGTTCTTCTTTGCCTCGTCAATGAAAAGACCTGCCCAATAGAACAGGTAGTGTGTCGGAGTATCATATCGTGGCCTAGTTAGCAGCAGGAGCATTTTGTAATTCTTGAGTAGGTAATTTACCGAGCGAACGCAAATACGCCATTTGCATCTCTATCATTTTCTTGCCGATGTCATCTTGCTTTCTGACCATTTCTATTAGCTCATCAATAGAAAAACTGCCCTTGTTTCCTACCGATAATTCAACATTCGGGGGAATGGTTTTTAACCTCGCTATTACGAGGTTTATTATGTCAGCAGAATCAGAGATAGTTTGAACTTCGTTTTTTTCTTCCATGATTATTTTTGCTTATCTTCAACAGGAATAAATCCCAACTCAACAAGTTTTTGTAAAATTACCTTGCCCAATTCTGAGTTTTCATTTATTTCCCTGTAGGCAACCTCCCAAGTTATAGGGCCTCGTTCAGGCAAATCTAAAACAACCTCGCGCCGAACACCGATAGGTAAATTGGCGTAAAATCTAAAAAAGGAGTCCCTGTGCATATGGGTTGATTATAACTTTATTCACAAAAACTTACTATAGCATGTGGATTACGCACGATGACTATGACAAAAAGTTGCAGGAACTCAAAGACAAGCAGTATCGGCTCAATGTTGAGTTAGACGAATATACGAAAGCCGATCACGAGTATCATGTCTATGTAAATACAGTGCTAAATCTCTCTCGCAAGATTGCCGACATTTTTGAAAGTTCTGAACCAATGGAAAAACGAGCCATACTCGGCTTCATACTTCAGAACCCGATGGTATCGGGCAAAAAGTTAGAGTTTACAATGCGAAAACCGTTCAATACGGTCCTCGAATTGGCTACTTGTCCTACTGGGCTCCGGAGATGCGGCTCTAACTTGATGATTATGAAGATTTATACTTTTAAATACTTTATTGGCCCTTCCCTTAACATAATAAGAAATCCTATCCAAAATATAAGCCAACCAATATATATTGACACCTGACTAAGAAAATCTGGTCTAACTATTAAGTTAATTACCCCGCCATGTACTAGCCTTATACTATCAAGGTTTATCAATACAACCCTACCAAGGTTATTTTGAAATGCTATTTGGGCACTCAAAACACAATTACTTATAATTTTTTCTAGGTCTTTTTGGTTGTTGGCTTCGTTTCTATTTAATAATAACCCTTTTGCAATAATAGTGTTCTGGGAATTTTTATCAATAATTGGTTTGATAAACTTTTCTCGACAAAACAATTCCCCTGGAACATCTACTTCGTCATCGCTGCTATAATCAATTTCTGTGTAGGAAAATCGTATATGGATATTATGTCCAATATAAGCGGTATGCCTAATAATATTGGGCTGAATATCTAAAAATGGGTAACGCGAAATTTGATCAATTTTGTACCCAAGATCTTCACTAGCTTTTATAGAGAGTTTGAATGGTTCAGAGATATCAAAATTTCTAGATATAGTGGTTATTGCCAAATTAAGGCTGCTGTTGCTCTCTTTAATCGTGATAGCATTAATATGCAAATAACCCGCCAATAGCGGTGGTAAAATGAATACCGTTATTGTCCAAATTATTCTTCTATGAATCTTATATTTCACAAAAAATTATTTTGGACTTTTAAAAAAGAAGCCAATAATTTTTTCACCGGTAGCAATAGCACCTAACGCAATAGCAACAATTTTCCATACAGATAAATCATTTGCCCAAACCCCAACCATAAATAGCGCTAAAATTGCTAAAGTTGAGTTAAAAAATAAAATATCCCAAGCATTTCTACCTTTGTGTAACCACAAGATCGCGGCTGAAAATAATATTAAAATTGCCAAAAATACATATGTGTGTACCATGTTACCGTAATTCTATCTCAAAGTTTTTAAAGAGTCCATAAGGTCCGCCCGCATGGTAAAATCGGTTCCGCGTCCTATCTGCAATCCAGATAGGACGCGGTTCGGGCGGTGTCCTATCTCTGTCCAAACACGCCTATTTCTTGCATGGTTTTTGGACGGAGATAGGTCACTCTCACCAAAACTAACTGCTCCCCGGGTAGGGATCGAACCTACGACCTTCTCGTTACACTTGTCTTAAAATTTCTTTTAAGGGTGGACTATATCATCTCCGATTTTATATCGGGGCGAGGCGCTTCGCCAAAGTCGCGTTGCGACTGGCTACTCCTAAAAAGGATAGTCTCTACACCTTTCCGCCATCTGGCGGACTTGGCTCGGTATTACCCTTTCGGGCTTCACCGAATTCACCTCGTTTTTCAACCTAAATTGCTTTAGGAAGCTGCGCTATTTCACAGCGAGCCGCTCTACCGCTGAGCTACCGGGGAATATGTTGTTTTAAAAATTCTCTGCCAGCACCGGACTTCAAAAATTTTTCTCGTTTACGCGCCGCTGCCCTGTCGGTTGTTAATTCCGAATACATGAGCTTAAATGGCCCTCGCGAACGCGTTGATGGCGTGCTGGTTTTCCCCCGATTATGCTCAACTATACGACGATTTAGATCGTTGGTCATTCCTGTATACTTTTTGCCATCTTTTATGCTTTCTATGACATAAACGTAATACACAAATTAAAGAATATCAGAAACGAGCCGCCTCGCCTACGGCGAGTAAATCTACCGCTTGAGCCCTGCCCGCCTATGGCGGGTACCGGGGAATATTAAATTACTAATTTAGATTATAGATTAATTATGTAATTTTTCAACCTATTGAAAAATTTTTGAAATTGCTATATTATGTTGTTTAGTATTTTTAGTTCTTTCAAAAAGCCCGCCTACTCCGCCGGCTGGCGGATACGGCGAGGCAAAGCCCGCCGTTGCTAAAGCTATAGCGCGGCAAAGGAGGTGGTCGGTGGCAAAGCCCAAGTATATTATT
>Ga0208375_1002320_pt1 | contig 18239 bp, 19 predicted proteins | sample RifOxyD1_FD_184038 | JGI IMG/M metagenome (GOLD analysis project Ga0208375, IMG submission 184038) | Soil microbial communities from Rifle, Colorado - Rifle Oxygen_injection D1 (SPAdes) | ecosystem: Environmental > Terrestrial > Deep subsurface > Rock core/Sediment | place: Rifle, Colorado... | reverse complement strand
TTTTAATTTTATGTTTTTAATGGCTAATTGCAAATATCTTGTTGTAGATGGTGGTTCAATTCAAGAAGAAAGTCTTGTTTTCAAAAAACCCTGTCTTCTTTTAAGAGAAAAAACAGAAAGACAAGAGGGACTTTCTACAGGTATAAACTTCTTGACAAAATTAAATCTGGATTATTCTAAAAAAATAATAAATATAATTGAAAAAGATAAATTAAAAATTAAACCCTTCAAAAACCCTTATGGAAATCCTGGTTTAACTAAAAAAATCGTAGATTTATTAAAATGAAAATATTGGATATTGGTTGTGGAAATTCGAAGTATTTAGCAAAAAATGCTAAAGAGATGGTAATTGGATTAGATTCATCAAAACTCCCGGGGGTGGATATTGTACAAAATTTAGAAAAAACCCCTTTGCCTTTTAAAAAGGATGAATTTGACATGATTATTGCCTCACATGTTTTAGAACACATAAGTAATTTTGTCCCGTTAATCAAAGAAATGTGGAGAATTACTAAGAACAAGGGTCTTATAAAAATAAAAACACCTTTTTATTCCTCTTGGGGCCAGTTTAATGACCCCACACATGTTAGATCATTTACTCCATTCACATTTGATTATTTTATAGGGAAAAATAATTATTCTCATGAAGTAAAAAAAGAAAATGAATTTAATTTTTCGATAAAGAAGTTAAGAATTCATTTTGGTGTGGGAAAATCTAAAAAATTTAATTGGCTTTTTGACCCAATTATTAATTTAAATAAAAAATTTTACTGCAGGTTTTTTGCTTGGATTTTTCCGGCTGCTGAAATAGAATATGAACTAATTGTTTTAAAATGAAAAAAATAAGCGTCTCTGAATTTAATAAATGGGAAGATCAAATAAAAAAAAGTGATTTGTTTTTAGATATTGGGTGTTGGAATGGGGGGAAAGTTCTTAATTTATCAAAAAGATGTCATGCTTTTGGGATAGACATAGATAAACAAAAACTTTCTTTGGCAAATCCACGAATTAAAAATAAATTAAGACATGCAGATGCTACGATAAAAATACCCTTTGATAAAAAATTTGATTGGATTTATCTGTCTGAGGTAATTGAACACGTTAAAAATGACGATGCACTTTTAAAAAATATTTCAAGCTCGTTAAAAATTGGTGGAAAGTTGATTCTAACCACTCCAAAATCGGTGGGATTTTTTCAAATATGGGATCCTGCATGGGTTCGATGGAAATTCAGAGGACCTGTACATCGACATTATACCCTCAATAAAATCCGAGATAAATTACTAAAGCACCATATAAATATCGAATTTTATGCGATTGGTGGTTCATTTCCCTGGGTTCTTTCTAGATGGGTTACTGTTTTTTTCAAGTACTTATTGAAATCAAAAAAACAATTTAATTGGGGAAAATTAGATGGATTTTGCAATATTAAGATTATTGCAAGGAGAACTAAATGAATAAACAAAAAATAAAGATATATTTGCAATATCCCTGGAAATTTGCAGATAGTTCCTATTATAAAAATCTGATCTATTTCCCTGCTAACAATATAAATTATATCAATGTAAAAAAAGAAAATTTTGAGTTGGCAAAATCTCGAACAAAATTTCTTTTATCCAAGAACCTAAAAACAGCTATAAGAAAACTTACTGGTTTTCTAGATCTCCCAATTATGAATGTCCATCTTACAAAATCCAAAGAGAAATATGATCTCATTCATTGTGCTCATTGTCTAAGTTCAAATGATTCTCCCTGGGTAATGGACCTAGAATCAACGTGGCAATTATGGGTTTCAGGAATGAACACTAAAACTGGAAAAGATAAAGTAAAAACCCTTCTTTTAAGTAAAAATTGCAAGAAAATTATGCCTTGGACAGAAGACACCAAAAATAAACTTTTACAAATCTTCCCAGATAAAAAAATAAAAAAGAAAATCGAGATTGTGTCTCATGCAATTAAAATCCCAAGGATACAAAAGATTAAACATTCTGGAATAAATCTATTTTTCACAGCCAGATATTTTTACGAGAAAGGGGGTCTTGAAACATTGGAGGTTTTTGATGTTCTCACAAAAAAATATCCGAATGTAAATGCTATTTTTATTTCAAATGTTCCCAAAGAAATCTTAGAAAAATATTCGAAAAATAAAAAAATACAATTCCGTCATCTTATTCCACAAAAAGAATTATTTGAAGAGATTTATCCAAAAACAGATATAATTGTTTATCCAGGCTATAGTGATTCCTATGGTTTTTTATTCATAGAAGCCCTTGCATATGGTCTACCAATTGTAACTGTAGATGGCTTTGCAAGAAAAGAACTTGTATTAAATGGAAAAACAGGTATTGTCTGTAAAAAACCAGAAATAATTTGGAAAAAGAATGGTTTAATCATAAAAAATAGGGAAAAGGTAATTCTTGATTTAATAAAAAATACTGAAAAGTTAATAAAAAACAATTCATTAAGGAAAAAGATGTCCTTAAATGCAAGAAAAACTGCAATAGAAAAATATTCAATAGAAAAAAGAAATAAACAACTTGAAAGAATTTATCAAGAAGCTATAAAATGAAAGAAAAAATATCTATAATCTCGACCGTCCGAAATGAAGAAAAAAACATAAAGAAATTTATAGATTCAATCATCAAACAAACAAAAAGGCCAGATGAGCTGATTATTGTAGATGACGGTTCTAGAGATAAGACATATGAGATACTTAATGAATATTCAAAAAAATATTCTTGGATTAAATCTTATCAATTAATTGGTGCAAATATAGCCAAGGGGAGAAATTTTGCAATAAATAAGAGTACTGGAGATATAATTTTTACAAGTGACTGCAGTACTGTTTTTGAGAAAGATTGGATTAGAAAAATAATTAATGGCTTTGATAAAAACACCGACGTTGTTTTTGGAACCTATTTTGTCATACCCAAAACCCTTGTTGAAAAATTCTTAGTTTCTAGGCTGCCAAACTGGAATAAGATTAATCCAAATAAATTTCTCCCTTCAAACAGGCATACGGCATTTAGAAGAATTGTCTGGAAAAAAGTGGGTGGTTTCCCAGAACATATCCGAAGAGCAGATGATAATTGGTTTCATGAAAAAGCACATTCTCTTGGTTTTAAATATGCATTCATAAAAGATGCAAAAGTAGAATGGCTTCTTGATAGAACACTCAAAACAACATTAAGACTTGCATTCTTAGATTCAAAAACAGAAGGTTTCACACTTATGTTTGCTAGAAGAAAAATTTATTGGACAGAATTGTTTCTATTAGCATTTGGAATTGCTTTAATCTTCTTGGGAATTTTTGTTAATATAAATATTTTGACATGGTTTGTTATTCTCGGCTTAGTCTTTTTGGTTTTATTTGGTGGTTTGAGAACATATCTTAAAACAAAAAGTATTAGTGCAGGGTTTATGGGATTATTATTAACCCCCCTCCTCTATTTTGCACATGTTTTCGGAGTGCTTGCTGGAATGATTCAACGAATTTATAGGAGAACAGAATAAAATGAAAAAAATTATCTTGGTTAACATAAGTGGATTTGGAGACCTATATTTAGCATTACCCACCTTAAAAAGAATAAAAAAAGATTTTCCTAAATCTAAACTAACTTTTGTTTGCACAAAGGGATTTGGGATTTTTGCTAACCCTTTTGTTGATGAAATTATTGAAATTGATTCTCCAAATTTTTTAAGACCTGTGGAAAAAAATAAAGATTCTCTCAAAAAAAATATAAATTTTTTAAAAAATGTTCTAAAATTAACCTTCAGAAAATTTGATTTAATGATTGAATTTAGAAGAGCAAAAAGAACAATAATCTTGGATAAGTTTATTCATGCAAAAAATAAAATAGATTTTGCACAAATTAAAAAGTGGGAAAAAGAAGAAAAATTACCTAAAATAAATGATATATATGTAAGGGATGAAGCGGCAAAAATATATTCTCTGGCTACTGGAAAAAAACAACGTTTTGATTTTTTAAATTTTAAAAAAAATCCTGAAAATTATATTGTTCTTTCACCTTTTTCTGCAATACACAATAAAGATATTTCAGTTGAAAAAATAAATGACATTTTAAAAAATATCTCTAAACCTGTTTATTTGGTTGGTATAAAAAGAGATTTACAAACCGCATCTAAGATTATAGAAAAAAAGAATGTCATTAACCTCATTGGAAAAACCGATCTTAAAAAATTAGAAGACTTGATACTTAATTCTAAAAAAACGATCTGCTGTGATAGTTTTGCATTACATATAGCTGCTATGAATCGTGTTCCAATAGAACTATATATAAATGATCGGGTTTTTTGTCCAAAAAGATATCAACCCAAATATAATGTTAGTATTAAAAAACTTTAAAAATAAAGAGAATATTTAAAAATAATAAGAATCATTTTATAAAATGAAACAATTATCAACCTTAAAAAAATATTATTATCTAGCATTAGAAGGCAAAAAATTTAGAGATAAATTTGCAATATTTTCTTATTTGTTTTTTAGACCAATAACATTCTTGTTTGGTAAAATTATTGGTAAAAATATTAAAACATTATTATTTGATGTAACTTTAAAAAATACTGATGGTATTTTCTTTTGTGGGGATAATATGTTTACTATTTGGTGCGGTAGTTCTTTTCATGAGCCAAAATTAAGAAAATACTTTGATTTAAAAGAGGGGGTTTTTATTGATGTTGGCGCCAATATCGGAAAATTTTCTGTTATTGTTGGTAAAAAACTGGGAGATAAGGGCAAGATTATTTCATTAGAACCGGAAATAAAAAATTTTAATATTTTAAAAAAGAATATACAATTAAATAAATTAAACAATATTTATTTAATAAATGCTGCAGCATTTTCACGAAATACTTCCTTAAATCTTTCCATAGACCCCGAAGGAACTGGTGGACATTCATTTTCTATTAAAAAAAGTAAAAGATATGAAAAAATAAAAGCAATTAAACTAGACTCTTTAATTTCAAAATACAATCTTAAAAAAATAGATTTAATTAAAATTGATGTTGAAGGAGCCGAAGCAGATGTTCTCGCGGGTGCTAATGAAATTTTAAAAAGATATCACCCAAAAATAATATTTGAAGCTTGGGATAAAAACCATTTAAATAAGGTTAAAGAAATTCTTAAAAAATTTAAATATAAGGTAAAAAAAATAGATAGTGAAGACTATTTTGCTGAATAATTATTTTTTCTTATTTATCAAATATAAACTTAAAAAATAAATCCCAATTGCCAAAATTATCATTAAACCAGACAGCCAAAATCCTGGATTAAAAATCCAATTAAATAAAAACAAAAATCCAAGCATAATTGATGAGGCTATTAGTGGTTTAATAATATCTTTTTTATCTATTGAAAGACCAAATTTCTTTTTAGAGAAAAGATTTAATACACCTAAATTTGAATATCTTGAAATTACTGTGGCAAAAGAAACAGCCACTAAAGTCCATTCGGGCCCATATTGAAGGGCAAATTTTATGAAGAAATAATTTAAGACGATATTAACAAATGTCATTCCTAATAAAAATAAGGCTGGAAATTTTACTTTTTCTTTTGAATTAAATAATGAAAAATAGGTTCCGAGAATTGCCCCTTCAAAAACTAAAAAAGAAAGTAAAATCCCGGAGAGTATTATTGCAAATTCAAATTCAAGAGGGACATACGTCATTCCATAAAGAACCTTTATGATTGAAATAATAACAAACATTAAACCGATTGATGCAGGAATTGCAAACATTGTAACATATTTAATTACTTTTTTGAATCCCCTTACTAATCTTTCCCCAGATATTCCAGTAAAAATGGGTAATAGAACCATACTAAAATTGAGAAATGCTGCAATCGGGATTACTATAGAAAGTATTGCATTAAAATAACCTATAAATTTGTCTTCTACAAATAAACCCAACATGAACGTATTTACATAAGAGTATATTGGAATTAATAAAGATAAAAGCATTGTCCACCCTAAAAAAATGGAAATTCTTCTTCGTTCTATTGGTGCAATTTTCCCAAAAAACAACTTTCTTTGTTTTATTAATAATATAGATAGGAAAAATAAGATGGAAATTGTGGTTGAAAGGATAAGCACCCAAAATACGGTCGATATATTAAGATATAATTTTATTAAAACTATAAATAAAAGAATCTTAGATATTTGAAAAATTATTTCAGAGGTTAAATTATACTTTAATTTTTTTAATGGGTAAAAAAATGTAGATAAAAACCCTTGAAAAGACAGTAAAAAAATGTATAACGAACCAAAATAAATTGGTAAAATCATTTCTGGTCTTTTGAAGATTGCGTTTGCTATAGTTGGCGCAAGCAAGAATAAAATCAAAGATGCTCCAAATGTTAGAAATAATTTAAGATTAAATAAAAATCTTACTCTTGATCTGGCTTCAATTTCTCCTTTTTTTCCTTTTGTGAGAGATTCTGAAAGATATCTAGATAGTGCAGAGTTTATCCCAAGATCTGTGAATGTTGCTATAGTTAATACAATCGATAAAACAAGGTTATACAAACCAAATAATTCTGGCATTAAAATTCTTGCAAGAAGAATTGTAAAAATTAAACCGCCAATCTTTGAGACAACCCCTGTTGTTGAACTATAGATTGAATTTTCTATAGTTTGCCTTGTGAGTGATTTATCTTTTTTATTTCTTAAGATTTTTAGCACGTTTTTTATTTTTCCAAACATAGTATATTAAAGAAAAAGCTCGTTTATATTTCTTATTATCTTTAGAGATCAAACCATATGTCCAATCAATTAACATATGAAATATCCAACCAAGAAAGATCCATAAAAAAATGGGTGAAACAAAAGATAATAAAAATAAAAGACATATAAATTCAATTGTATGAAAGATAAAAAGAAATTCTATCTTTTTTTGTCTTTTTTTTAAATTCTTGTTTAAATCAAATCTGAAATATTTATATGCTTTCCTTAAGTTAAATGACCTCTTTTTAAAAATGTAATATATATAGTGGTCTATGTCAAAACAAAAACATGCTAAAAAAAATAAAATTGCATAAAGAAAGTTTAAACCAAAAAAATAAAAAATGACTACTAAAATTAATCCCAGAATTATGTGAAATATTGGAAGCATTTTATTATCTACTTATTCCTTACTGATTATCTTTAAGATCTCACTGAATGCTGGTCTTGTGATTAAAACACCTACTGTAATTCCTAACAAGGTCGTAACTGCAAAACCCCTTAATAACCCTGCTCCTGCCCACCATAATGGCACTAAAGAGGCTATGACTGTTGCATATGCACCAAAAATAATTGTGAATGCCCTCTTTATTTTTTCCTTAAAACCCATGTCTTTTCTTCCGTGCTCTGCCTCATCTATCATAACAATTTGATCATTGACTCCCGTTCCGATTGCGGCAATTATACCTGCAATACTTGCTAAATCAAGATTCCATTTTATTAATGCGGCTATCCCTAATGTTAAAAGCACCTCTGAAATAATGGTTATTGTAACTGGTATGAATAAATTTATCTTTTTGTATCTTAAATAAATAATAAGACAAACCCCAATAAATGCTGCTAATCCTGCTATCAAGACATTCTCAAAAAATTGTTTTCCTAATGTTGGGGAAACAGTATCTAATTTCACAACTTCTAATTTAAATGGAAGACTTCCAGTAATTAAAATTGTCTGGAGTTTTTTCATATTCTCTGTTGCAGAAGAATATGCTTCTTGTCTATTTTTTCCAACTCCTGAACCGGAAATGCTAATACTTGTTGAGGCTTGCCCCTTAAGATCTGAAGAAATCATTAAACTATCTACTAGTTTATCATCAAGATATAAATCTAATGTTTCATTCAAATAGGTCTTTCCTTTTTCTCCTGTATTTTCAGCTAAAGATGATGTAAAATTTGCTTGTCTTTCTGCTGCAGCTTCAGATAATTTTATTTCAAAACTAAACCTGCATGCTGTTCCTTCTTGAACAGTACTGCATTGTTCTATTCTTGCACAACTTGCATCTGTTCTACAAACATATGTAATATCATTATGCCCCCCTACAAAAACTACATTCTGCCCTATTTTGGCTTCAAACTTACCTTGCTTTGATACTAATTCATCTAATTCTCTTGGTGTTGCCCCAGCCATTTCAATAACAATATATGTTACTCCAGACAGGTCTCTAGATTCTCTAACAACAACATCACTAATTCCGTAAGTGTTAAGTCTATAATTAATAACTGAAATAAGATTCTGCATTTCGTCTGATGAAAGTTCTTTTTCTGCTTTTAGAAGGGCTCTTGCTCCACCTTGTAACTCCAACCCCATTTTTAGATTACTTATTGGGATATTTGACACAACAATGCCCAAGTCCTCTCCTGTTAAAAATATAAATTCCCCTTTGTTGGTTTTAAGTTGTATCTTAACCTTTGGTTCTACTTTTTGTTTAATTTCATTAAAAGAATAATTTGATAAAGCGTATTCATCAATTTTTTCTATTATTAATCCCTCTTTTATTTCAGATAAAAGGGCATTTCCATAAACAGACACTATTGTATCATTTTCTACTGCCAAATCCAATGTAGATGAATTATAAGAAAAGATCCCTTCATTCGTAATTATTGTAAATTGCTTTTTTTCTATTTTAATTGAACTAATTGCCTGAATATAGTCGTCTGTTGAAATAATTTTTTGTGAATTTATTTCTAACAGAATATCTCCGTTATGGATTCCGGCTATGCTCGCTGGAGAATTAGAATAAACATCTTTTATTAATAGTCCTCCAGAAAGATAAGATATATTAAAAATTAAAATTATTGCTAATGCTAATGAAATAATCAATAACCATATTTTCCAATTTAATTTTTTCATCTTATTAATTTATTTTCTTTTTTTCACAATACCATTTAATCATTGAAGCATTTCCAAACCAGGTTGCTATCATATCAAAAAATATCCCTGCAGCCATAATAAAGAATATTTGTCTAAGGGTTTGTGCTTGACTTATAAAAAATCCTAATGTGACTGCACAAAGGGCAGTTAGGCTCATAATTACTCCAGTTTTAACAGAATGTTTAATTCTTGAATTTACTGTTCCTTCTCCTTGTCTTTTTAAAACTCTTGTTGTCAAAAGAATATCTGTATCAACAGAATAACCAATTAACATAAGCAATGCAGCAATACCTGCTGTACTTAACCTGAATCCAAACAAATTTGCAAAAACTAAAGCAAACAAGATATCTGCAAAAGCTGCATGAATTACGGCTAATGAAGGGATTGTTTTTCTAAAAATAAAAAAGACAACTATCGCCATAAATAAGAAAGCTAAACAAATCGCATAAATTAATTCTTTGTAAAAACTTTCGCTTAAGGATGATCCAGTTATTTCAATACTCGAATTATCATTATTTAAGCTGTATCCTAAAAATTCTTCTAGTATTGGCTTTACCTTTTCAACATCTTCTTTTGTTTCTAAAGAGATTGCTATCTGTTGTCGAGTATAAGTGTCTTCTAGAATCCGGGTATTAAAATCAGATAGTTTTCCATTTAAAAAACCTGTTAAATCTTCTGAAGAAATATTTTCTCCATAAACTGTAATGACTGTTCCTCCTGTTAATGAGGTGTCTTTAAACATAATGTCTCCGTTTACGTTATAAAAATAGGCCATATAAGCAAGAGCCAAAATAATTAGGATTATTTCTACTACAAGCAGTTTTTTGTAATTTCCATCATACCATTCTGAACTTAGGAATTTTGCCTTATGTCTTTGTTTTTCAGGCTCTTTGTTCTCACTATCTATCATTAAAATATCTATTAAAAATGCTTTAAATACCTTTTGCCCCCTCTATAAAACTCGTGTAAAAAGCCTTTTAAAGTACGTTTTTTTAGTAAAAGTAGGTTAAGAAATACCTTGCGTGCTAAAAAATGCAGGGTATTTTTGGCACACCGAAAATCCTTCAGATTTTCAAGTGCATCGATAGTATAATGGTTAGTACATCAGCCTTCCAAGCTGATTATCCGGGTTCGAATCCCGGTCGATGCATATCTAATTATTTTAAGATAGTCACTTCTAATGTTCCATCTCTTTTTCTCAATGAAGATTTTGTTACTTGACTTGAAAGTTTTGGAAAAGAGGTATAAAGATCATTTACTATTCTGTCCTTTAAACCAGATTTCTCTTTTAATCCCAATATTTCTTCAATTATTTTTTTATCTGCGCTTTCTCCTTTTTGTGGTTCAATTGTAAAATAATCTTTGTATGTTCTTTTATTTTTTTCTGATGGTGGGATTGAATTGATTTCTGATATTTGTTCGTATCTCTCTTCATCATTACTAATATATCCTACAGACCGATAACTAGAACTAATTGTAATTCCCCCACATAGTGTGAGTAAAAGGCCCCTTGCATAATTCTCATTGATTGGTCCCTCATTTTCTTTAGAATTTCCCTTTTTTTTTGTCCACATCATATCTTAAATAAAGAATTTTTATTTATAAACTTATCGTTTGTTGTTACTTGAAAGAAGTATCACGCCCGAGACAGGAATTGAACCTGCGACCCTTTTCAAGAAAATTGAACGCCCCCGATGGGATTTGAACCCACAATCTACAGCTTAGGAGGCTGTCGCGTTATCCAGATTGCGCTACAGGGGCATTTATCCAATTAAGATATTTATTTATGTGTTTATTATTTGATGGTTGAATTTCTTTAAACCACTTATTTGTTTGTATTGAACCTTTTAATAAAATTTGCTTTTTCCCCTGTTGAACCTTAAATCCTTGCTCTAATAATCTCTTAGTTATTTGCAGAAGCAAAATTGGCTCTTTCATACAAATCGAAACCACAGGATAAGGCCTTCCAACAGGTGTTTTATCAAAATAAAAAGATCCATCTGTATCAAAAATTCCCCTAATAACTAATTTTAATTTTTTCCAATCATCTGAAATTTTTTTTGGGATTTCTAAATCATGTTTTAACCCTATGGGGAAATTCATTTTTTTATTCAAAAAAAGAATCAATTCCTTACAACTAAAAACTATTTCCATTCCATTACAATTTTTTTTAAATTTGACTAAAACTTTTCTTTTAAATAAATGCTCAATTATTGGTTTAATTTTTTTTGTTAAATAATCTCTATCTAAGTCTGAATGACCGCTCAACCCTATAATCCAATATACTTGTTTTTTATTTTTTTCATATTCTAGTTTGCTTATCCAACCATCACCAAGTAATGCACCATAAAATTCTAAGAAATTTGGATGGTTTATATCTATTTTAAAATTATTGTGTTGATTGATACCCCTCTTTTTAGAACTTGATTTTCCACCGATAGATTGTCTTCTTTTTATTTCTTCTACCCCGTATTTTTGAATAATTATTTGATATGTCTTTTTACCACCTTTTATTTTTCCCCAATTATCTGGTTTTCGATCTAATATTTTTAATTGAAATTCAGGATAAATTAATCTATCTGGGATATAAGCTTCGTTGCAATAAATAAGATGATTCAAAGTTTTAAACTTGATATTTATTGCTGCAGATAATTCTTTTAATGTTTTCGAATTGGTTTTATTTTTAAGATAGTTTACTAATTTCTTTTTATCTTTGGGCGATAATAATATTCTCATAAAAAATTAAAGAAATAGAACTATTTAAATATGCTCTATCCAGACTGAGCTACTCGGGCTTATTTTAAATATTATTTATTTTTTTAAATAAATCTCAATAATATCTCCATCCATTAGTGTATGATCCATTCCAACTCTTTGTCCTTGGAATCTCGCACTTGGACCCCAAATTAATGCATGACTAAACTTTTTAATAAAATCTTTATGAATTTGTCTTGCAAATTCTTTTATTCTTGCACCATTTCTTAAAACAATGGGTCTTTCTGCTGCTAATTTTCCTGGTTCTTTGGTTTACCATTATTAGTTTTAATTTTTTGACCATCTCTCTTTTTAATCGATCAATATTAGTATGGTTTAAACAAGAAATCATAAACTCTGCTTTAGTTACCACAATATATTCTTCTTTATTCCCAATAATTAGTTTTGGTGTGGTAATATTTTTCATTTTCAAAATTTGATTTACCTTTTCTATTTCTTGATTTGATGTAACTAATTCGATTATTAGGTCTGCAGTTCTTGTTAAAGATAGAATCTCTGTATTTTCTCGCATATCTTCTTTTAATGAAGGCAATTCTACAATCTGAATCTTTGCCCCCCCAATATCTATTGTACCTATTTCGGGAATTGTTGTTGTGTATGGCCATTCACTAATTTTTGTTTTTGCATTAGATAAAATCGAAAGTAATGAAGATTTTCCCGAGTTTGTGAATCCGAGTAAAACAACTTGTGCATCTCCCGTTTTTTTAATAGAAAATTTAGATTTTCCGCCTTTCTTTTGCGATTTTTCTTTTTCTAATTCTTTTTTTAATTTAGAAATTTTACTCTTAATATCTGCACGAAGATTTTCTGCTCCTTTGTGGTCTGGTGCTACAGATAAGAGTTTTTCTAATGCGAAAATTTTATCTTCTTTTGCTTTGGCTTTTGCAACCTCTTCTAATGCTACAAAATATTCTGGGTGTGCATTTATTGGCATTTTCTATTGCAGAATAAAATATTCAGAATGTTTTAAAATTATGCTTTATTAAAAATATATCTTAATGTTTCGCGGGTTTATCCTTTTATCTCCAAAATAAACTTCCCAATGGTTATGAATTCCCCTGGATCTTCCACTTTGTCCAATTATCCCTATTGGTTGTCCTTTTTCTACAATTTCATTATTATTAACAAGCCATTTTCTTAAATGTGCATGAAAATCAGTAATTTTAGCATAGCCATTATATTTAATTGTTGGCGATGGAAATTCAATAATGCTTGTGATTTCTACACATCTACCGTAACCTCCTTTCCATCCAATTTTTGTAACCCCATCAAAACTTGCATAAAGGGTATCATTTCTTTTTCCTTCAGAAATTAAGGGAATTCTATCAATTCCTGTGTGATTTCTATAATATTTCTTAATGTCATATTCTTCATTTCCACCAGTATTATTTACATTCTTATTTATTTTTATTCTTCCATATCCTGCCGTGATTTTAATCTTTCCCTTCATAGATGGAACTGCAGCTTCTGTGAAATAGGCTTTTAAAGTATCTTCTTTTGTTTTGCAAGAAGGTAGTTTGTTTAATATTTTTTGTTGTAGCAATCTTATTTTTCTATCAATTTCTGATTGTTTCTCGATTAACTCATATAAACTTGGTGTTCTTTTTGAAATATTTTTTTTTGATTCTGCAATTGAGGGAGAAGCTAACGCTAATATTAAGAAACTTGTTAGTAATAATCCCTTGCCTTTCATCTTACCTTTTTAAATTATTCAGAGATATTTAAGTTTTTGGTTTTTAAAAAATCACGAAATCTTTAGATTTCGGGATACCGAAAACAGAAAATAGCGATTTTGAGATTGTGGATGAAGTTTTCTGTTTTCTAGTATAAGAAAAATGCGGAGGCCAGGATTCGAACCTGAGAAGGCACTAAGCCACTAGGTCCTAAGCCTAGCCCGTTAGACCGCTCCGGCACCTCCGCACGAATAAAAAACATAAAAGAATGTTATAAAGTTTTGGTTTAAGGATCAAAAGGAAAGATGTAAAGAAGAAAACCTTGGTTTTCTTTTTATGCGGAAACCAGGGTTCGAACCTGGGTAGGCACTAAGCCACATGGTTCTTAGCCATGCCCGTTTGACCGCTCCGGCATCTCCGCATAGATTTCTTAATAAAATAACAAGAAAATTGTTTTTAAATGTATTCGCTTTTTATCCGACTAAACGAATTAAAACACAGATCAAATCTTATTTATGAATTTTTAAGATTTTATTAATTTTTTAGAAATCAATTCGGTTTCATCATTTAGATCTCCCTTTCTTGCTTTTAAAATATCAAAAATAAAAATTATGAACATTGACGAGATGAGGGCTAACAAGAAGTTAAATATTCCAATTGGTGCGGTTTCAAATATTTTATTTAATGGGGAATAAATAATCGCGAATGTTGCTAGTATTGAAATTACAGCTGCATAAATTAGATATTTGTTAGTAAATGGAGAACGATTAAGGACTCTTTTTCTAAAGGATCTAAAATTGAATGCATTGGCTATTTCAAAAAAGATTAACGTTACCAGGGCTGTTGTTCTAGCTACAACAATCTCTTGTTTTAGAACATTTAGTGTAAAATAAAACACACCCAAGGTAATAAGGCCCATGATAGTTCCTGCAGCAATAATTAAATAAATTAATTTTTTATTTAAGATCGGAGATTTTTTTCTGGGTTTTGTTTCCATAACATCTTTAGAAGATGGATTAAAACCTAGAGTAATCGCAGGAAGGTTATCTGTAACGAGATTCATAAATAATATTTGTAATGCAAGTAAAGGTAATGGTAATCCTAATAAAATTCCAATAAAAATTATAAAAAGTTCAGCATAATTACAAGAAAGCTGATACGTAACAAATTTTTGTATATTATTAAAAATTGTTCGTCCTTCCTTTATTGCAGAAACAATTGTAACAAAATTATTATCTTTTAATGTTAAATCTGCTACTTCCCTTGTTACATCTGTTCCACCAATTCCCATAGCCACACCAATATGGGCTTCTTTCAATGCAGGGGCATCATTTACCCCATCACCCGTCATTGTCACCACATCTCCGTTTTCTTTTAATGCTCGAACTATTCTTAATTTATGTTCTGGTTTGACTCTCGCAAAAATAACCGTATTTCTTACAACCCTTACTAAATCCTTATCTGTGAAATTATCTAATTCTTCGCCCTCAATTATCTCTCCTTTATTAAGACCTATTTGTTTTGCAATGGCAATTGCGGTTTCTTTATTGTCTCCTGTAATCATTTTTACTTTTATTCCCGCAACATAACAAAGTTTTAATGCTTCTTTTATTTCTTCCCTTGGGGGATCTTCCATTCCAACTAATCCAATAAAAACAAGTTCCTCTTCAAAATGATCCATATTTATAGATTTAGTTTTTTTATAGGCGATGGCCAATGTCCTAAATGATTTAGAGGTTAATTCTTTGTTAATTTTCATAATATTCTTTCGATCCCTTTCAAGAAGAGTGAATATCCCATCATCTCTCTGAATAAATTTACAATGTTTTAATAAAATTTCTAAAGCTCCTTTTGAATAAATGTAATTTTCATTTTTTTCCCGATATAAAACAGACATTATTTTTCTTTCAGAGCTAAAGGGAATTTCTTCTTTTCTTATAAAATTTAAATCATCCCTGAATATTCCTGCTTTTGCAGATGCAATTAATAATGCAGCTTCAGTGGGGCTTCCTTTTATAAGGTATTCTCCATCTGTTTCTTTTCTTTCAATTTTAGAATCATTACATAAAACCCCTGCTTTTAAGAGAATTTTTAGAGAATTGTTTTTTTGAATATCTATTTTTTGTCCATTTGATAGAAAATCACCTGCACTTTCGTAACCTGCACCAGTTACTTCAAAAAGTTGATTGCCACATAATATTTTTTTTATTGTCATTTCACCCTTGGTTATTGTTCCAGTTTTATCAGAACATATGACTGTTGTTTCCCCTAATGTTTCAATAATTGACATCCTATTTACTATCGCATTTTTTTGAGACATATTATATGCTCCAGATGCAAGGGTTGAGATTAATACTACCGGGAACCCCTCTGGAAATGCCGAAACAGATAGTGCAATTACAACAATTAAAATTTCTATGATTATTTCTGGAGAAAGGGGAAGATTTCTTGTTAACATGACAATTCCAGTTAATATAGAAACAATAATTGCGATAGAAACCATATATTTAGTGATACTATTTACTTTTTTTTGTAATGGTAATTCTTTTTCAGCGGTTGAAATCATTCCAGCTATCTTTCCAAATTCTGTACTCATCCCAGTATGTAAAACCTTAACAATACATCTCCCATTAACAACAAGGGTTCCCATAAATATCTGGTTTTCTTTTTTATAATCCCCCTTACCCCTTAATTCAATTTTTTTAATTTCTTGAGACTCCCCCGTTAAAACTGCTTCATTAACTCTCAATTCTTTTGCTTCTAAAATAAGGCAATCTGCGGGAATTTTTTCCCCGGTTCTTAAAACAATTATGTCTCCTGGAACAATTTCTCTTGAAGGAATTTCAAGTTCCTTACCATCCCTAATAACTAAAGATATAGAAATAATCATTTTTTTTAACGCAGCTATAGCTTTTTCTGCCTTATATTCTTGAAAAAACCCAACAGTTACTACAAGGATGATGACTGCTAAAATGGTGTAAGCTGTAACAGACTTACCAACAAAAAAAGATATAAACATTGCCACAAATAACAAATAAACTACAAAATTATTTTTAATCTGTCTTAACAGAATTTTTAAAGGAGATATGTGTAAAATCTCTTTTAGTTCATTAAACCCATAATTATCTAATCTTTTTTTTGCCTCTTTTTCGGTTAAACCTTTTAAGTTTTCCATTATATATTTAATCATAAAGAATCTTATAAATATTAGCCCGCTCATTCGAAAGCTTTAAAAATCTCCTATTTGTTGTTAATTTAGACAGTCATAATAAACAGGTCACACCCGTTCCCATCTCGAACACGGAAGTTAAGCTGTTTATGTTATGGGCACACTGACTAATCGTCGGAAAACCTATAAGCTGTCACCTTTTATTTTTTATAATTCAATATCCTATTGAACAATTACATGAAAAGACAAGATAATCAGAATATTTCTAAAAAAATTGATGGACTATTTTCTGAAATTTCTAAGGACCAAAATCAGACAAAGATTAAAAAGGCGATACAAGAAATCATAGAAATTGCTAAAAGAAACAGTTTGCCATTGCGGGAAAGAAGAAAATTGTTTTGTAGAAAATGTCTCTCTTATTTTTTTATCGGTAAAAATTGTCAAATCAAAATAAATAAGAATATTAAGGCTGTTAAATGTTTAAATTGTGGAAATATTTCTAGATTTAAATTAAAGTAAAAAATAGATAAATTAGAACTTCTTAAATTTTGAAGTTGTTTCTATAAGGTCTACGTGTCCTAAGAAAATTGCCCTACAACAATATCTATCTAATCCAAGTTCATCCATAACTTTTTTTGGATCTTCTCCCTTCTCGACCCTATCTTTAAATTTTTTCCAAAGATGGGCAATTGGTTTTCCACATGAAAAACATCTTATTGGTATTATCATTTTGAGTATTATTTTCTTTTCTTTATTTATCTGTATGATTTTTGTCTAGCTGCTCTTGCTCTTGAATCGTTTGGTTTTCTCTGTTCTTTTCTCCTTGTATCTGCAATTAATAACATCCTATCATATTGAATATATTCTTTTTTGAGTTCTGCGCTTTTTGTTTCATTTATGAAACATCTTGCAATAGCCAATCTTGCAGCCTCAACTTGTCCTTCTTGTCCACCCCCTATAACTTTAACTTCAATATCATATTCTTTAGCCTTATTTCCAAGAATTTTTTCTGCTAAAATTGCTGGTTCTTGAAGAGATAACCTTTGAAATAATGGGAAAATTTCAATTGGTTTTGAATTTACAGTTATCTTTCCTGTTCCATTTTTTATTAGGGCCCTTGCTATTGCTGTTTTCCTTTTCCCTGTAATAATTGTCTTTTTTTCTATTTTCATTTTAATTTTTAAATGATTTACTTATTTCATCAAGAGTTACATAGTTCAATGGGAATTTTTGTTCTAATTTTACTGTTTCCTTTCCTTCAAATTCTTTTGGAATTCCAATATAACACATTATTCTTTTCAAAGCTTCTTGACCTGTTGTTTTTTTGAATCCAATCATCCCCCTTATTGATCTCTTGAACATTGGGATTACATCCCTACAAAAGATAGGTTTTCTTGGATTTCCTTTTCCAAGTCTTCTTTTTTGAGCATATTCTTCAATTATTAGCTTTGGTCTTCCAATAATAATTATTTTATCTGTATTTATTATTACAACATTGTTTCCTTTTAATGCTTTTTTTGCTGCAAATGCTCCAAGTCTCCCAAATGGAACAAAGCTTCCATCTATAATGATCTGTTCTTTCCTTATTTGTTTATTTTCTTTTTCCATTTTTTTATTTTTTAAATTATTAATTTAATATTTGATGGTTTTTCCTTTAATAGATCTTTTATCTTTACTAGTTTTGTTTTTCCTATTTTTTGCCTTGCATCTGCAGATATTTTAAAACAAGCTAA
>Ga0208375_1002319_pt1 | contig 18242 bp, 23 predicted proteins | sample RifOxyD1_FD_184038 | JGI IMG/M metagenome (GOLD analysis project Ga0208375, IMG submission 184038) | Soil microbial communities from Rifle, Colorado - Rifle Oxygen_injection D1 (SPAdes) | ecosystem: Environmental > Terrestrial > Deep subsurface > Rock core/Sediment | place: Rifle, Colorado... | reverse complement strand
AACCCGGCGAGGCTTCTTGGAGATTTCCAGGCTGTCAATCACCAGACCGTTCTTCTCGAAAATCTTCTTGAAGTACCGGAACATCTTGGGCTCGGTGAAGGTCTGGTAGTGGAAGGAGTCCACCGCCTCATCAAAGCGGGTCAAGCCAGCCCCAAGGACTTGACCGGTGATCTTCGCAAACAAAAACGGGTCTCTGAACATGGCTTGATCCTAGTGGTTGGAAGGGTTGGTTCCGGTGCCGATCTGGTGTGTGTGGCCTTGGGTGTTGCTGACCCCATCGCTAAGTTTCGACAGGGCGGAAGCGGCCAGGGTTTCCCCCTTGGCAGCAGCCAGCTCTTTGAAGCTCTGGTTGGGGGCCGGGTGCTCGTTGATCACGGTCAAGACCTGCCCCAGGGTGGTCCTGGCTTCTTGAGCAGCGGTGAGGGCATCTTCAGCCAGGGACTTGGCGTTTTCAGCGTCCTTTTTCTGGATCAGGCCGAACCTCATGGCGATCCCCGCAAAGAGGGTGACGATCAAAGAGGCGGCGGTGGCCCAGGCAACGGCGCTGTTGGCCCAGCCGGTCGCTTCTTCGGCGGTGATGGCCAAAGCCTGGGAGGGCAAGCAAGCGGCGAGCAGGACCAGGAGAGGGAAGAAGCACGTGCGGGATTTAACGGGCTTGGAGTTCATGTCGTTTCCTTTTGTTTGAATTGAACAGATTGTTGGGTGAGCTTTGCCTTCACGAGGTCCAGGTCTTCCTTTCGGCAGATCAGGCTTAAGCCCTCCTTGCTTCTTGTCAGGGTGTAGGGTAGCACAGCTCCCCCAAAAGCATTGAAGGACTGCAAACTTGTGAGGGTGGGGTTTTCCTGGAAGCTGTCAATCTCAAGGATCACCTGGTCATCGAAAACAGACCGGATCGCCTTGGCAACATAACTCGCCGCCTCTGGGGCAGCGGCTTGAAGGATCAGACCAATCAGGGGGATCATCTGCGGACTCCTTAAAAGGTTGGTGGTCAAGCGACCCAGGGGGCATAAACCATCCTCCCGGCCTTAGGCTCAAAGACGGCGGCCAGAAACTCCATGTTCTTTTTGGAGAACCTTGGGGAGGAAATGTGCACCCACTCCCGCCCCTCTCTATCCCGCTCCAGGATGCACTGGCCGACCGGCAGTCCTGAGCTTTTCACCCACCCCATCAGGTCGGGTAAGCTGCAATTGCTTGCAACAATGTCCGCAGCTTGGCCGAAAAGATGCTGGGAGGTTGCCTCCCCGCCAACCAGCTTGTTGAGCTCCGGGCACCGCAACCCAGAGGATACCGTGATCGGCCCTTTGGCCTCCCGGATTGGCTGCAAAACAAGGTTGCAGAGCCCCCAGAGATTCAACAAAACCTCCGGCTGCAGGGCGTATTTCCGGTTCACCTCAAGCAAATCCTTGTGTTTGGTGGCTATCAGCTCGGAGAAGCTGAAATTCGGACTGAGCTTGCCGTCATGAATCAGGTCCATCGTTCCTTTAAGGGTTGGGGTTGATTTTGGACAAAGACAAGACCGTCTGCCGGAAGAGGTGGTCCTTGACCTTCTGCTCCAGCGGGAGGTCCGCATAGGGCACCATGCAGGGGTGAAGCTTGGCCTCGGTGTCCTTGGTCGGCCCCCAAATCCATCCCTCCCCGATCTTCTGTTTCAGCCAAACCTCGTGGCCCTGCTCTGGGGTGAGGTCGAGCTTTTCCAAGTGAGCCTTGACCCCGTTCCTGGCGGAATCCTTCTGCCACTCTGGGGCGTTCTCCCAGGTGGGTTGGCTGTCATCCCCGAGGGCCTTGCAGTAGGCCCGATTGATCTCGTGGGCAACTCTGGCAATCTCTTCAATCTTCAGCATGGTTCCTTTTGGGTGGTTGGTTCACTTTGGTTGCTTTTTGAGGGACGATCTGGACGAGCTTCTCCAAAATCCGCACCTCGGTCGTCTGGATCGCCGCCATTAGACGCTCTGCACTGAGCACGGATTGCATGAACTCGGAGTGGTAATGGCTCTTGGTTGACTCCAACTGCTGTCCAAGGGCCTTGATGTGGGCATCCCGGCTGGACAAAGAGGCCTCATAGGCGGATCGGAGCTCGTTTGTGGACCGCTCTCCTCGCTCTAGGATGGCTTCCAAGGCCTTGGCTGTTTCCGCTCGATCTGCCGCTCGGTCTGAAGCGTGCTCCAGGTCCCGCCTGGCTGTGATTTCGGCGTGTTCAGCCGCCTGCCGCTCCAAGATTTCCCGGTGGTGGGCAAACACCCTCTCGTTGGTCTCCTGGATCGCAAGCTGGGACTTTTCGTAACGCACCGCCAACCACTTGAAGGCGACCGCCGCCATTCCAGCGGCAAGGCCATAGGGACCCAAGGATTCAAACAATTGGCTGATCTCCATGACCTATCTCTGAGAGTTGGCGGGGATGCTTCGACTGGCTTCAATCTCCATCTGCCTTTTGATGTTGTCGAACCTCTCGGGGCTGAACCGGAACAGCATTGCGTCCACCGGGATTTCAACCCTGGCTTCACTGTCCTGGATGAAAAAGCGGCCCCGACCATGCTCAATCAGACCGTCCGCCTTTACCCTGGGCAGCTTCGACCAAAACAAAGAGGAAGTTCTCTTGTACCAAACCGTATAAGACTTCGTGTTCATGGCAATACCTTGATGATGAAGATTGTTCCAAGATAGAGGGGCCGATTTTCCAAAGAGGAAACCCCGTTGTAGTTGCTCACGGCAAGGGAATGGCCGTGGCCGTGGTCAATGCTGTGACTGTGGTTTGCGGTTTCATTGGCAGTAGTCCCGTTTGGACTGTTTTGTTGGGTGATGAATCCCATTGAAAAGTAGTTCGCATCAGAGCCAGACCAATATCCAGACCGGACCTCATAGTTCGTGAGCCCAGGGCCATAGAACATGGCCCCAGTGTCCATTGAACCGCCAACTCCCTGAGCGGCATAGATGCTGTAAAGCTTGTTGTCGGTCCAAGAAAATCCGTGGGAATGGTTTGCAGATTGGCCCCCCGAATTGCCCCCCGAAAGGTTCGAGACTCCACCTGTGAGCCCGTGCCCGTGGGTTAAGAGGTTGGTTTGAGAGTTGAGACCTCCAACCCCACCGGCTCCGGTTGACCCCATCAAGAAACGAGAGTCCGTCAGGTTTGGCAGGTAGCGACCGGCGGCGTTCCAGATCGGGCTGCTGGCCAAGTTTGGGGCCGATCCATCACAAACTCTCCACTTAGGGTTGTTGGCCGCAAGGTAGGTATTGGCCCCGGCCACATCGTTGGACGCAAGCAGCGAGGCAGCAAAGCCTGCATTGGACCCGTCAGTGTAGTACCCAGGGTTCCAGGCCATGATGCTCCCCACCGGGATTTGTGCATCGGCGTACTGCTTGGTGGCCGCTTCCAGATTGTCCACCGGGTCCTGAGCCAGGGTCAGCTTTCCGTTGGGGATGGATAGGTTCTGGTTCCCGTCAATCCCCAGGGCCAAGGCTCCACCAGCCCAAAGCTCAAACCCACCGCCCCCAGAGTTTCCAAAAACCACCGACCCTGTTGAGGCCCCGATCAACTGGGGATTCCCACCGGCATCCACATAAATCTCGAAGGATCCCGAGTTTGCCCCCAAGAGGGTGATCTTGCGGGTTGCATCGTCATAGGTGAACCCGGCGTAGGTTTCGAAGCGGCTGGTGGTCGAGTTCCAAATCGCAATCCCTTTGAGAACCGGGGCATCTTGCCTTGTCGCCACCTTTTGGAGCCCTCCGACCTCCCCGATTTTGAAGGCATCATCGGTCTCATCGAAGATGAATTTGTACTTGGCCCAAGTTGGCCCCCGGTCAACCTCAACCCCAGCCTCGCCAGCCGTAACCCCGTTTCCAACCTCCCCGGAGTTCAAGGTGATCAGGTTGTCCACAGCCAAGACCTGCTGGGGTGTGATCTGGGTGGCGTTGCCCAAGAAGAGCAGGTCGCCCCTCAAGGTCAGGGTCCCAAGCTCGGCATCATCCCCCCGGCGAATCACCTCTTTGTCCAGGGTGGCCGCTTGACCCAGAAAAAGCCGCTGGTTGTGCTCCACCACCCCGGTCAAGCCGGTCATGTTCAAGCAGGTGATCGAATCGGATTCCAGCTTAAGGGCCGAAACCGAGGGGATCACCGAACCAGCGGCGGCGTTGACCACCTTGAGTCTCCCTTGGAGCTTGCCCCCAAAGGTGAGGGTGTAGAGGCTGGCCAAGTCCAGGGAGGCCCCAGGGGAAAAATCCAGTTCCAGGTCGCCGGGTATCACCAAGTTGCCAGTCAAGAGGTGGGTCCCCGGCATCACGGCCACCTTGCCACTCAAGGTAGGCAGGTCGGCAATCAGGTGGGTTGCTTCCAGGATGTTGACCTGGGCATGGGTTCCGATCCGGTATTGGTGTTTGACCGGAACCATCTCCCTTTGGGTAGCGGCCACCGACTCCGCTACCAGAACCATCCTGGCATCAGCCTCAATCATCCGGTCAAAGTCGCCCTTGTTGATCGACTCCAAGGCGGTGGGCTGCAATATCTCCACCGAGAGGGTGTAGGTGAGGTACTCCCCCTGGAACCATTGCATTTCCCGAGAGTGGCAAAGGGCGAAGAGGTTCCCGGCCTCATCGTAAAGGCCGATCACATTCGCCACGGTATTGAGGTTGTACTGGTCCCAGCGTTTTTTGAGCCTTATGTTGAGCCGGTTGGGAACCGTTACATCCCGCAAGACCGAGAAGAGGGTCCCCACGAAGGGCAGGCCAGTCGCCGGGTCCACAATGGGGTTGGTGATTTGGGTCAGAGCCGGGTTGGGAACCTTGATCCCGTTGACATACCCTGGGATGTCCGGGAAGGTCCCGTCCGGGTTCCTGGGCAGGTAGAAATCCAGCGAGGCATCGTAGGCCAGCTTGAAGGTGGCAGGCTTCGGCCAGGGGACGGTTTGTCCCAGCAGAAACTCCTGCTCGATCTGGTATCCCAGGTCGGTTACGACCACTACGCCGGATTCAAGGTTGGTGTTCATCTTACCACTGGGTAGGGACAAAGGTTGTTTTGTTGGTCACCTGGGCAATCCCGTTGGTGAAAGTTTTTAAGCGGGTGGTCGTCCCATGCGCCAGGGCGACATAGGCGGAGATGTGCAGCGGGATCACCTTGTTTGAGAAGTACTGGCGAACGAAGGCGGAGATGTTGGCCGTGTTAACCCCCTGGGCTTCCAGCTTGGCGGTGTCGATGATCAGGTTACCGATGGAGACCAGAACGAAGTCTCCCAAGCTGTTTGGGGTGCCCATTTCGAGGGCCTCTTCCTCGGTGTAAAAGGCGGTCCCGTAGGCCGTGTCTTTTTTGTGGTAGAGCTGGGCATAGGTGACGGTGTTGACAGTCCATCCAAGCCTTGAAAGGCCAACCGCAAAAGCGTCCACGCTGTTTTTGACGAAACGGAGTTCATTGGCCATCCAGAGGAAGACCCGCCGATCCGAATCCAAAACCACGATCTGGTCAAAGAGCTCTCCCCACTTCTGCTTGGAGAGGTGGGCCAAATCCTCCTGAGAAGCGGTCCAAAAGCTCCTGAGCTTCTCCATCCGGTCAATCAAGGGCAGGAGATAAAACTCGGTTGTTTCCTCAACCGCTTGGGCCAGCTCAATCTCCCGGTCCGTCCGGTTGGGGCGCAGGGTGAGCCGCTCAGAAAGCGGGTAGCTCAACATGGGGAGGATCTGGTCTTGGTTCATGCCAGAGCCGTGAGGTTGTAGGTTACGGTTCCAAGGGCGATCACCTCATTGAGCAGGGCAGGGGTGATCTGGCCGGAGACGGCGGCGGTAAACCAGGGGCGCTCAATCCGGTTGGTCAGGTGGGGGAGCTGGTCGGTGAAGACCCCCAGGCTCTTGATCAGTTCATCCAGCTCAGCTTGGATCAAAGAAACCCTCCGATACCGGCTCTCTTCCCCGTAGTACTGGGCCAGGGCTGCCCCGATTGTGGCCTTGGCCGCTTCGATGTGGATGTTTTTGTCCACCTTCCCGGTCAGGGTCAGGTTGAAGTTGACCACCACCGGGGCCATCCAGACGAACTTGACATTGACCGGGTTCTTTTGAGCCACCAGGTAGGGGAGGATCAGGCTCTGGGCATTGGCCTGGTTCCCTGGCCAAAGGGCGGAGACAAAAATGTTGTTGATGTTGTCAATGGAGGGGATGCCGGTCATGGCCTCATGTTCGGCCTGCCCCCAAACCCTGGCCCAAACTACGGAAGGGAAGTACTTCAAGACCGTAAAGCGGTAGTCATCCCCCCAGCCCATCGCCCCCTTGGAAAGCTCATGGAATGGCAGGGCCTTGAGCATCTGCTCAGGGGTCTCTTGGTCGGCCCCGGCCTGGATCACTGCGTCCACCTGCACCAGCACCTCGCTGGCCTGGGCCACATTGTACTCTTCCAGCCCGGCCCCGACCAACAGGCTTCCAGCCTTGCCCAGGGTCTTGTAAAGGGTGATCTCGATGGCTTGTCCGGCCAGGGGGGCCTTGCCCAAAACATCGTTGCCAAACCGGACAGAAAGGTTGCCGGTCAGGGTGTAGAACGGGATGAAGGTCTGGCTGGTTTCATCAATGACCAGGAGGTTTGCCCCCTTGGTCCAGAGGGTCCCCGCTACCTTGACCTCAAACAGGGCCACCGAAGAGTCCCCGATCAGAACCTCTTGGAGAGGCCCACCGGCTGAGCTGTAGGAAAGCGAGGACTTTTCGAGCTGGTGGGCTTCCACCAGGACAAAAGCCTGGGGGGCCAGGGCCACCACCGGAGCTTGGATCAGGTAGATAGCCCCGGTTTCGGACAAGAACGGCTGTTCAAACGGGTAGGAGATCGAGGCCCCGCCCTGTTCGGCCTTGTTGGTGATCTTCAGTCTCACCTTGCAGGGGGAAGGCGGGGTCGGCACATAGGCCGCATCCTGGACCTTGGCCAGAATCGAGGTGTCATTGAGGGCTGTGGCCCCGAAGAACTCCTGAAACAGCCGATTGGCTTTCCTGAAAAAGGCATCCAAGTAGAACTCCAGGTGCGCCCCGTGGGCATCGGCGATGTAGTCCTCTTCGTGGCCTACCCAAGAGGCTTTGGCAGCCAAAAGCTGCTTGAACTTCTCTCTGATCTCGCCAGGGGCGGGGATGTTCAGGTAATCCACGGTTAAACCTTGATCTGGGTTACGATGGCTGCATCCAGCCCGGTCACAAAAAAGAACAGGTCATAGTGCGAGCTTTCCGGTGAGGGCTCGCAAACAATCCCCTTGATCTCCACCTGGGGCAGGTCCTGGCTGATCTTGGCTAGGTTGGCCATTTTGATGGCCACCGCCATGTCCGCACTAACCGGATCATGGACAAACTGGTTGTTGGGGTGCCCCCATCCGGGTTTCCCTGGGATGGAACCCTCTGGGGTGGAGGTCCAAAATTCCACCTCATGGGCAACGCCAGAGTCCCCAAAGTGGACCTTGGTCCCTGCTCCGGTTGGGGCAAACCCGTAGTCGTATCTGGTCTTTTTGTCGCTCATCGCCCGACCTTTTTTGGTGAGCCTAACATGGCAAGTTCAGATTCCAAAGTGAGGGTGGTTGATGAAGTGGCCCCGGTTGTCCAGACAGTTTCTCCTGGTTTCTGGGACAGAACCGGGTTTAGTGGCCTAGCTCTGAATTGGGTTTTGTCCAAAGCGAGCCTCCGGTCTGGCCCGTGGTAACCCCCTCCGATCAACACAGGAAAGCTGGCAAGGAAAAAGGCTTGTTGTAATGTACGCTTTCAGGTACACTTTGGAAAAAAATCCAGGAGCGCCTATGACCGCCATTTCCCTCACCGAAGCCCGCAAGAACCTGTTTAAGCTCGTAGATCAAGTGGCGTTAAGCCATGAGCCCGCACTGCTGACCGGGAAACGGACCAATGCCGTTTTGGTCTCAGAAGAGGACTGGCGGTCAATCCAAGAGACCCTGCACCTCTCCATGATCCCCGGCATGGTCCAAAGCATCCAAGAGGGGATGAAGACCCCGGTTGAAGACTGTTCCACGGAGCTGGACTGGTGACTTGGAGGCTGGTTTATACCAAACAGGCCCAGAAGGATGCTAAAAAACTGGCTCACTCCGGCCTCCGGCCCAAAGTTGAGGCGCTGTTGGCGGTCCTAGCCCAAAACCCCCTGCAACCCCAGCCACCCTTCGAGCGCTTGGTTGGGGATTTGAGCGGGGCCTACTCCCGCAGAATCAACATCCAGCACCGGTTGGTGTACCAAGTCCTGGAAGCGGAGGGCGTAGTCAAGGTTCTGCGGATGTGGAGCCACTATGAATAGACAGCCCTTTTCCTCCACGGGAAAATTGATGGAAGCCATTGCCCAAGGATAGGTAGTCTTTGAACGGCCCCCATCTCTTACCCCTGCGCTTTACAAAATCAACACCGTAAGGCGTTGAAGATCAGAAAGGCTGACCCAGACGGCTCGGTGCTTCGTACCGACCTTGGAAACAGCCAACTGTCCCAAAAAACTTGACGGTTGACGGAGGTTTTTTAACAAATTATAATTTGTTATAACTTCATTGGAGGAACCATGCAAATTGATGTAACCATCCGCACCATCGGGAATTCCAAAGGGATCATCCTCCCGAAGCAATACCTGGAAGAGTTTGGCTTTGGTGAGAAGGCGATCTTAGAGATGGACCCAGAGGCCAAGACCTTTACCCTCCGTCCCCCGAGCTTCCCCCGCAAGGGCTGGGCAGAGGCCTTGGAAGCCTTTCCGCCAGAGGAATTGACTACCGAAGAGCGGGATTGGCTGGAATTTGAAGACGAGGGGCTATGAAGCAGTTTGAAATCTGGTTGGTCTCTCTGGACCCCACCGTGGGTTCAGAAATGGCCAAAACCCGTCCAGCCATGATCCTTTCCCCTGATGAAATGAACGACCACCTGCAAACCCTGTTGGTCGCCCCCATCACCCACAGCCTCAAGCCCTGGCCATTCCGAATCCCCACTTTATTGAACGAAGAGAAAGGCCAACTTTGCCCCGACCAACTGCGTTCGGTTTCAAAAAAGCGACTGGTCAAAATGCTAAGCGCCGACCCTTCGGTGGGAGTAGAGGCCCTAAAAGTTCTGCGGGAGATGTTCACCTGAGCCAGCTTTGCTTTGCTGATCGGAGGGGGCTGATGGTGAAAGGCCTTGCCTAGTGTCTCCTGTCATGCTACAGATAACACATGATCAAGTCCTTCAAAAACAAGCTGGCCCAAGAGGTATTTGACAACGGCGACTTGGCAAGAGGGATGGACTCCCGCTTGGCCTCAAAGGCTCATTTTTGGCTTGATGCCTTGGCTGCGGTCTCGCACCCGGACCAACTTCCGAGACTGCCGGGGGCCGTGGTAAGCCAGCTTGAGGAAGGTCTTTGGGAGATCAACCGCCCTGAAGGCTGGAGAATCGTCTTTCGTTGGTCCAATGGGGCCGAAGAAGTCTCGCTAGAACGCCTAATATAGAGGCCGTATGCTGGTTCCCAAAAACCGAAAACCAACCCTCCCCGGCGAGTTCCTGCGGGAGATCATTGAGGCGAACCGGCTCACTCAAGGCCAAGCGGCTCAAAGGCTGCAAGTCTCCCGCTCCTTTCTCAACGCCATCCTGCAAGGGGCATCTCATGTAACCCCCCAAATGGCGCTGCGCTTGGCCAAGTTCACGGGACTAGATGAAAGCTTCTGGCTTAACGCCCAACAAGCCGTGTCCCTCTGGGAAGCCAAGAAAACGCTTGGCAAAAAGTTGGAAGAGATCACGCCCCTTGCCACGGCGGTCTAAGTCCTCACAATAGCCCCTCTCCCACCCCCCTCAAACTGCTGTCGGAAAAGTTTCCTGGCACCCGGTCAAGAAGCGAGGGCTCCCGCTCCTTGTAGGTCGTTACCTTCTCCCTGGTGTGGTTGTTGAACTCCTTGTAGGTCTCTCTCCCGGAACCACCGGCCTTGTCGGCTACTTGTCTGGCCGTGACTGGGGAGGGGAGGACCTGAGGGGCTACCGCCACCTTAGGGGGAGAACCTTGTGGGGGCGTTTCAGGGGTCGAGAACCAGCCAGAGAGGAGGCCCCCTGCCTTGGTTTTCTCAGCAACCCCAGACGGGGGATTGTCCTTCTCGGAGTCGAACCAGCCGCCAATCAAGCGCCCGATCCCTTCACCTAGCTTGTCCAGGCCTAAAAACTCAGTTGCAGCCTCGCCTCCGTAGTAGCCCAAGGCTCCACCGATCAGCCCACCCAAGGCGGTGCCAACCACCGGGACAATGGAGCCAAGGGCGGCCCCGGTGGCCGCCCCACCAGCGGCACCGGCCAGACCACCGGCCCCCTTGGCCAGGGTTCCTCCCATTGCCTCGCCCTTTTGCTCCCCAGAAGCCCCTTGTGCGGCCAAAGTTTGGTACTGGTCATAGGCTTCCATCCCCAGCATCCCGGCACTCAAGACAGCCCCAACCAGCCCGGCCCCCTTGGCGCTCTTTAAGAACCCGCCCGCCTTTGCTGCCCCAGCTCCAACCTTCTCAACCCCGATCCCCAAACCGGCCTTGATCTTCCCCAGTCGGCCTTGGGGTTTGACCCCGGCTCCGAGAATCCCCTTGGTTCCTGACCGGCCCTTTTCCCCGGTCCCACCACCGAGTGAATCAAACAAACCACCGCCTCCACCGCCCTTTTGGATCGCCCGAACGATGTCCTCGGTTCCAGACTTCTGGGCTTGGTTGAGAGACTCAAGCTGGCCCAAGATTTCACCCTGGGTCTTGTCATCCCCCCTGTCTTCGGAGGCCAGGGCTGCTTGGACCATCTTTCCGGCTGGGTCTGTCTGCCAAGGTTTGGACTTTTCCTCCCGCTTGGCCCTTTCCGCCTTGGTCAGATACCGGCCTTTGTGGTCCCGATTGGGACCGTTGCCCTTGGTCTCCCTGGAACCAGCCTGTTCCTCAAGCAACCGTTTCAGTTGGTCTGATTCCGTTTCTGGCTTCTCGGCGGATGGGCCTACCCAGTCCAACAACTTGTCCAGACCGGTCTTTTTCTCCAAAACCCCAAGCCCCCGCTTGAAGGGGTCAACCACCTTGGCTTTGATCCCTGTTTTCTCCAGGACTTTGCCCCCGATCTTTTGGGTCGCCCGGCCCATGAAGCTGTCTTCATCCAGCTTGAGGAAGGTCTCCCGAAACTCCTTGGCGGCGGCGTAAATCGGCCCTCCAAGGGAGAGACCGGCGGCATCGGCGGCGTTCCCCTCGCTGGATTTGATGGCATCAAGCAACTTGGATCGGCCAAGCTCCTCATCAGGGGCGTTGTCTCCAACCTGTTCCCCGATCTTCTTGGCCAGTCGGTCCTGATCCCTCTGCCCTTGGCGGGCTTTCGACTGGGTTCCCTCTTGGACTGTTTTAGTGGCAGCCCCCGAGGGCTCAGGCAGGGGGATTGCCTGTTCCAGCCCAGGGGAGGCTGGGGCTGCCACCGGTGTCCCAACGCCAGTCCGATTTAGGCCCAGAGCTTTCCCTCCTAGGTTCTCGGTGTCCAAGGGTAAGCCCAGAGTTGGTACTGCCGATGAAGCTTTGGCCGTTTTGATTGTCCCCTTTTCTTCTATGGAAGGGGCTGGCGGGGTTCTCTTGATTCTCTGGGAGGATCCTGGAGAGTTCCCAAAGAGAACAGGTGCCCTTGAAGAAAGATGTTGGTTCTTTAGGACCCTGGGGCGGGGTGCAAGAGGGCGCTTGTCTCCCCTGGAAGGGGAATGGTCAACGCCACTTTGGGCCTTGGGCAAGGGAGTTTGAGCAGTCCCCCAGCCCGCCTTGGCCAGCTTGACCAATGCAGCAAGCGGTTTCTCGATCCGTCCGATCTGCTCGGCAAACCAAACCGGGGTCTTGAGGTTGACCGCCACCGAAGCCCCGGCTACCTCTTTGACGGTCAGGGGTTCGGACTGGACCAGCTCCATCTGGCTTGGTTCTTCACCTCTTTTGCTTTTGTCTGGCCTTCTTTCGCTCATCTGCTTCCGCCTTTTTTTGATCAACCAGCCTGCGGTGTAACTCTAAGACCAGGGAAACCGGCAACCCAAGAACTTCTGCCCAGGATTGCCGGGCGTAATACCCCGTGTCGTGCAGAACATCAAGCCAGCCCTGTTCCTCATAATGCCGAAAAGACAGAGAGCTCACGAAAGGGAACCGGGACCGGCACCTCCTGGGCCTGTGGGGTATTAGGACACTTGAACCGGATGGAAAAGTCGATCCCGTGCTTGAGCTTGGCCAGCTCGGGGAGCACCCGCTTGGAAATCTCCAGGAAGTCGGCGTAAGGCATCTCCTCGAAGTCCTTTAAGGTCTTCCCCAGATGCCCCATCAGGCGGGTCATCTGCACCTGGGAGCGGATGGCAGCGGCTTGGTCCGATTTGGAGAACTCCCCCCATTCTGCCGATCCAGGTTCAGGGAAGGGGGCTTCAAGCTGCTCAACCTGCTCTTGTACCCTCCCGGTCAGGGGGTGAACTTGGTAGCTCTGCCCTTGAAACTCAAAGGCCGGGAGCTCGCCTTCTAACCAAGTGATCTTGTCGGCTAGGTCAGGGTAGTAGAGCCTGACCGGATGATCCTTGCCGCAAGCTGGGCAATCTCGATAGGTGAGCTGCTCTTCCAGGCGGTTTTCCACGCTCCGAAAGGTCTCAAGGTAGGCGGTGAACATCACGAAGTACCGGTCCTGGACCGTCCAGTCCTTCGGGTCACTCTTGGTTGCCCCTGGTTCCTGGATCAGCTCCAAAAACTTGGTGATGTAGTGCTCTGAATAGGCTTTGGAGTGGCCATTCGCCTCCATCGCCAAAGAAACGGTTACAGGCCGGATCAGGACCCGGCGGTTGTCGGACGGTAAAAAAAGTTCAGCCATGTTTCCCCCAAGGCGAGTGGTTGGTTTTCGGTTCTTTCGGGTTAAAGGTTGCCACGGGTTGTGTCATCTACCCTTGCGGCGCTGCCGTGCCCGGTGTTGTGTTCAATCAAGCTGATCGGGACCTCTAGGTTCTCGCTCTTGTCCATGCCAAAGCTTAAGGTCATCTTGGTTGGCTTGAGCCTGACCCGGAACGGTTTTTGAACCAGCGCTCCCTTGGTATCCAGGGGCTGGAGCACAAACTCCCGGACATAATCATCCGGGTGTGCGTGTCCACCATCTCCAGGGAAGGCCAAGGCAACCCAAGCCTCAAACCAAGCCCTAAGCTCCCCCTGCTCAGTGTCCGAGCAGGTCATCTCCACCGACACAGGGGCGGCCTGGGAGTACCTAGTCCGGGTCAGAGAGCCGGAGGTGTCTTCTTCAATTCCAAGCTCGATGTAGCCCAGGTCCACATTCCTGGCAAAGAAGGTCAGTTTGAACCCGGCCACAGAAACGAGGTATTCCCAAGCCCGTTGGCGGGGCTTGGCCTTAAAGGCTTGGATTGCGTTTTTGTAGCGGGTCGGGTTTTCCATCAGCCTTCCAGATTGATTACTGGGAGGCTACCACGGTAGAGGCGGATTCCAAAGCGAGGGTGGGGTCAAAACACCTTGGGCTCCAACAGGACCGGAATCTGGGCAATCCGCTCTTTGATCGCCCTGATCTCATCTGAGTAGTCCTTGGGCTCAATCTCCACATTGGCGATCCGAGCGGTCTGGAGGATCGCATCGTTCTTCTGGCCAAAGTAGGCCCCGATCAAGTCTACCAAAAGGCTGGCCTGGACCTTCTTGGGAAGCTGAGCATTCAGGTCTTGGGCGGAGAAGTTGACGGCGTAGTTGATCCAGATGGGGTAGGCGGTCCTGGTCTCCAGGATCACCGTCACCTCCGTGTCTGTCGCCTCATGGTCCAGGTACTCCCCGTTGGCATCAGAAACATCGGTGATGTACCGGAGGTCAGCCGGAAAGGCCAGAACGGTCTGGCCCTGGGTGGTGATGGCGACCCGAGACAAGACCTGGGTGTTGTCTGCGTAGTCCAACAAGGCCCGCCGCACCAGCCGCTCCTTGTCGGGAGCGTAACTGTCATCCGACAAAGGGCAGGGGTGCAGGGAGCTGAGGGCAATTTCAGCCGCTTCGTTGGGGGTCATCTTTAAGCCTCAGCGGCGCTCAAAAACTCGTCCACATACCAGAAGTACAGGCTCCCGGAGAACCGGATCGGGGTTCCGTCTTCATAGGAGACCTCGGTTCCGTCCAGGGCAATCTGGCACCCGATCAGGGTAAACTGGTCCCGAGAGCCGGGTTCGAGCTCTCCGACCATCTTGATCACCACATCCAGGGACTGGTTTTTTTTGACCCAGTTGCGGATGGCCCTATGGACCGGCCCACCCACCACCTCCTGGAAGGAGATCGGAACGGTGCCGCCAAGTTCAGGGCGACCCTGGCTCATCACCTTGCCCGCAAACGGGGCGAACTCTTCCAGTTCTTCCCGCTTGAGTTGCGGGATTTCAACGGAGAGAACTAGATCGCTCAGGACCGGGTACTCTGCGACCTCCAGTTTGAAGTCACTTTTCTTGCGCTTGTGGCCCCGGCCCAGGGACTTTTGGATAAATTCCTTGTAAAAGGCCAAATTGCCGTTGGCAGGTCTTTTGTCCATGAGGACTTACCTCTTAAAGAGAGTTGCGAACTCATAAGAGTTCAGCATAGTTTCGGTGGTAACGGTCAACTCAACCTCGGCGATCATCGGAAGCCCGGTGGCTGAGTGGATTTGCTCCCCGGCCTTGACCGGGGCATCCTGGATGATCACTTCCTTAAAAATCAGATCGTTCAAAATGGCCATTCTAACCGGCTGCGGCCTGCGGCCAAAACCGACTTTTTCAGCCGCAACCGGAGACTGCATCGCCAGAATGGCCGCATAGGCCTCTTGTACCTCCTCGTAGAGGCTGGCCTTGGATTCGGAGATCAGCCTCCCGGTGAAGGATATCTCCAAGGGGCTGTTCCCAGTCCAGGTCAAGGCACTGTTGAGCTTGGAGATGCTGGTTTGCCCGGTGATAGACTGGCCAACCTGGGCAGCCTTCCCCACCTTCTCACCCGCTGTATCCTGCCCAAACGGGGAATCCCAGTTGGTGCGAACCGAGAAGTTGTAGCCCTCGGCCACAAGGAGGACTACCGTCTTGTCACCCTGCTGCAAAAAGCATTTGAGCGCCCGGTTGACCCTCTTGTCCTTGTAGCCCAGCAACCTCACGGCTCAACCCTCCTAGTGCAGGCCCCGTTGTTTCCTGATCTTCAGGGCCTTCATCCGGTGCTGTTTGGCTACGCCGGTATGGGACTTCATCCGGGCCTTGCGGAGGGCTTGCCGTTGGGCAGAGGTCAATCGCTTGGGGCGACCGATCCGTTTTTTGACCCACTTCACCACACCGTCACGGACCCGCTTGATCATCGATTCATTGAACCGGGTCTGGGTCTTGGGGGGCTTGACCCCGAAGTTCCCTTCGGACATTTCCACCAAGCCCTCTTGCCACTCTTCAGCTTCCACGCACTCGTAGAGAGAGGCTTCGGACTTGGAGCCGACATAGGCTTCCAGGATCTCCATCTCGTTGCGCTGGTCGGCCTTGTACTTCTCGTTGGTCCCCTTGACCAGGGCCTTGATCAGGCCGTCATCCTCTTTGTCGATGGCCTTGACGGCCTGCTCGTAGTCGGCACCCAGGAAGGCCAGGGCATGGGCCAGTTGACTGACCAAGGCCGAATAGTACTCGGTCTCGTCTTCGTCCACGATCCCATCCTCGGAGACGTCGGCGTAGGCCATCAAGACCTGCTCGAAGTCTTCCCAGGTGTCCAGGCGCTCGTTTAAGATGCTCAAGGCTACGCTCATGGCATCGTTCTTGAGCTGTTGCCCACCGAATCCCCCAGTGGAGGGGGCCTCTTCCTCAGACATGGCCTCAAGGAAGACGGCGTTCAAATCAAGCGGTTTCTTCAGCTGGTTCATCTCGTTCCTTTTTGTTGGTTAAATGGAGTGGGTGTTCAGGTCGATCTGACGCATCGACCGGACAATGGAGACCTTGGGTGTTACCAAGTAAACCCCAGGCTGGGTTGGGTCTTCGCCGTGAACCAGGGTCCAGGGCGGCTCGCCTTTTTTGCTGACCACCAACATCCCGGCGGTCTGCATGGGGCCAAGAATCTCCCGCCCGATCCGCTCAACCTTGTCGAAGGTGGTCACATTGTCGTCATGGACCACCCCGCTCAAGGCTCTATCCAGGGAGCGGTTGATGTACTCAATGGTCCGCTGGACATGGATTCTCTCGAACTCGGACGGTTCCCCATAGAGGTTCCACTGGTCGTTGAACATCACCGGCCCCAGGTTGGGGTTGGTGTTGGGGATGGCCACATTGATCCTGGCATCGGCCAAGTCGTTGAGGTCCTCAGCGGCCAAGTCATGAACCAGCTCGACATTTTTCCAACGGTCAACCCGGCCAAACCGTTCTCCAGCCGGAGCCCTGGCTGTGATCAGGTCGCTGTCAAAGTCGCACCTTGCACAGGCAGCGGCGGCGTTCCCAGCGTGGCCGACCAAGGTCCTCCCACCATGCAAGGGGTCATCACAGCGCAAGGCGTTGTAATAGATGGACAGGTTGGGGTTTGCGGCCAGGGACTGCTTGAAGGTGATGGCGGTCACTGGGGTGTTTGAGAAGGGCACATCCGCAAAGGCATGAGCCCCAATCTCCAAGGCCACAGCCCCGAACTTGTCGATCACCGTGGCCGAAGTGAACCCGGCGGCGAAAAACAGGGTCCCGGTCCCAGTCTTGAGGATGTCCAAGGCGTTCAGGTAGTCCTGGTCAACCAGATTGGCCAAGATGCCCTCGGTCCCGCCGACAAACTCAACTTGGGCCGGGGTGGCAGCGACTTCGTTTTCCAGGTCGATCCCAACCCGGACCTTGGCTCCCAAGATCGAGCCTTTCTCAACCAGCCTGGACTCGATGAAGATGGTCTCCCCATCGCCGTTTTTGCTGTTGGCCCCGCTGGAGGCCACACTCACCAAGTTCGACTCAAAGGGTTTGAGCGGCCAAGTCCCATCAGCGTTTTTTTGGTAAACTTCCAAGGTGAACTGTTGCTTGGTCAGGTTAAGCCCGGTAATCTTGAAGCCCAAGCCCTTTCCATCTGATCCGTCCCGGACAAACAGCAAGAGGCCGTAGCCGGTTCCGATCACCACTTCTTCAGGCTTCGAGGAAAAGGTGCTGGCGGCGGTTTCCCACTGGGGAACGGCCCCACCTGTCAAGGTGGTCTTGGCCAGGGCGACCAAGGGGACTGCGCCGGTCCCAGAGAGGCCGATCAGGTCCATTGCGGCCAGATTGGCTTCTAAGGCCGCCTTGACCTGGGCAGCGGTGGAGGTCACGGCCCCGCCTGAGTACCCCAGGGTCACGGTAATGTCGTTCCCGGTCACGGCGACCGACAATGCGGTGTCAACGGCAGGGGCGACCAGCTCAACCGAGACGGCACTGACCCCGGCCTTTTTTGCTTGGTAGGTCAGCCCTTGGTTGATCAAGCTGGCGTTGTGATAGAGGGACTGGACCAGAGGATACTTGGCATCCGCCGGGGCCACTCGGACCACTTCAGCCTCTTTGGCGACCTGGAGGAAGCCCCAGAGTTGCAGGTAGTCCTGCTGGTTCTTGGAGGAGACCCCAAAGATTTGGACCAGATTTTTGCCCGTAACCTTGTGGCGCATCCCAGGCCAGCCTTTTTTTACGCCAGAGAGCAGGGTGGCCCCAATCGAGGTGGCCGCTCCGGTGGCGTATTGGGTTTGGTCGGTCTTACCCCGGAAAACCCCGGAGCGAGAAGCAAGTTGACTCATGGTGTTGGACCTCTTTTGGGGTTATTTCACGGTTTCAACGGTCATCCCGGCTTGGTTGCAAGCCTGGACAATACCCTGAACATCTGCCTTGTGGACCTTGACAGGGACAAGGAAGCCCTCGCTCTCCCCCTTCTCGCTGAGCTTGGAGACCGGAACGCTCAAAAGGCCGGTGGAGGCAGCCCCGACCTTCAGGCCCCGGTGGGAGATTTGCTGGGTGTAGGCGGTCAGGTTGTGGACCCGGAGTTGGACATCCCCCTCTGGGAGGCGGGCAGCCGCCGGGGCAGCGCCGGACTGGCGAAGTTTTTGGTTTTCAGCCTCAAGAGCCTTGGTTTTTTCCCTGAGCATCACCAATTCCTCTGGGGAAATCTCCCCGTCAGCCAGGGCAAGCTCGAATGCTGCGACTTTTTCCTCTGCTCTGCTGTTCATCACCTGGAAATTGTTTCGCTGTTCTATGATCCCGGCGATACACTGGGGAAGAGTCTCAGTACACTTTTCCAGGTCAACCCCGGCGGCATCGGCAACGGCCTGAACCAGGGCTTGAAGCTCTGCGTTCTCGGTCTTCAATTCTTCAATGGAGGCATCGCCCCCTTGTTTGTGCTTGGCCATTGGTC
>Ga0208375_1002318_pt1 | contig 18251 bp, 15 predicted proteins | sample RifOxyD1_FD_184038 | JGI IMG/M metagenome (GOLD analysis project Ga0208375, IMG submission 184038) | Soil microbial communities from Rifle, Colorado - Rifle Oxygen_injection D1 (SPAdes) | ecosystem: Environmental > Terrestrial > Deep subsurface > Rock core/Sediment | place: Rifle, Colorado... | reverse complement strand
AGTGGACTTTATGGAGAATAATTATGAGTGGCATGGAAAAGCGCCGGCTGTGGGCGAAACAGTGCAGGCCTTAATGGAAATTAGAAATTTGAGGACTTTAAACGGGAGGGTGGAGAATGACTGACTTGAAGTATGAAGCAAGTAGCATGTAGCATGTATTAAGCATTAGAAATAATAAACTTGGATGATAAACAAAGAGATGTATTTGGTGGAGGATTGGGAGACGTTGGCAAAGAAGCCTATGAGGGATGGTTATGGAGAGATGCTTGCTGAAATTGGGAAGAAAGATGGGCGAGTGGTGGCTTTGATTGCTGACTTGCTAGACAGTTTGAGGCTTGATTTGTTTAAGAAAGATTTTCCTGACAGAGTTATAGAGCTTGGTATCGCCGAGCAGAATATGATGGGGGTGGGAGCAGGGTTGGCGATGGGCGGCAAAGTACCATTTGTAAACTCGATTGCTTGTTTTAATCCGGGATATAACTGGAATCAGTTGAGGGTTTCGGTGTGTTTGGGGCGCGAAAACGTAAAAATAGTGGGAGGTCATGCTGGTTTTGGGAACGGAGTTGATGGTGCGAATCAGCAAGCTTTTGAAGACATGGCTTTGACGAGAGTATTGCCAAATTTAGTTGTTTTAGCTCCTGCTGATTATGAACAAGTAAAAAAAGCGGTTATGGCAATGGTTGAATACAATGGCCCTGTTTATATGAGAATAACTAAGCTAAGTAGAGAGATAATAACCACAAATATTACTCCTTTTGAATTAGGAAAAGCTCAAGTTTTTTGTGGTGGCAGAGATGTAAGTATTTTTGCTTGTGGGGCGGGTGTAGCAGAAGCAATGAGAGCTGCTAAACAACTGGAAGGAGAAGTTGAGGTAGAAGTGATTAATGTCCACACGATAAAACCAATAGACAAGGAAACTTTAGTTAGGTCTGCAAAAAAAACAAAGAAAGTGATTACTGTTGAGGAGCACTCGGTGATTGGCGGTTTGGGGAGTGCTGTTGCTGAAGTTCTAGCAGAAGAGTTCCCCACTAGAATGAGGCGAATTGGAATGCCAGACTGTTTTGGAGAAAGTGGTGAACCAGAGGAGCTAATGAAAAAATACGGAATTACAGCAGATAACATAGTTTTGGAAATTAGAAAGATAATGAAAGAAAATGATTGAAAAAAATGGAAAAGTGTTACTGCTTGCATACGATCAGGGATTTGAGCATGGGCCAGTGGACTTTGATGAGACCAATGTGGATCCTACTCACATAATGCAAATTGCAAAAAATGGTTGTTTTACAGGTGTAGTTTTTCATGAAGGGGTTGCGAGTAGATACTACGAGAAAGAAAGCGGTGTACCACTTATCGTTAAATTAAATGGTAAAACTTCGTTTTATAGTGACGAACCAAGATCGCTGCAGCTTTGTACTGTAGAAAAAGCGGTTGAGCTTGGAGCTTCTGGTATTGGTTACACAATTTATGTTGGTAGCAAATATGAGGAGGAGATGATGGTGGAGTTTTCGCGGATTGAAGATGAGGCACATGCTAAAGGACTAACGGTTATTGCTTGGATGTATCCAAGAGGTTCCAAGGTAGCCGGTAGGGAATCAGAGCGTGATGTGGTAGCTTATGCGGCTCGGTTAGGGCTGGAGCTTGATGCTGACTTTGTAAAAGTTCCATACACTGGTGACGTGGATAGTTTTTCTTGGGTGGTCCGAGCCGCAGGTAAGACTGGGGTGTTGGCCCAAGGTGGTAAAAAAATAGAAGAAGCCGAGTTTTTAAATGAGGCAGATGAAATTATGAAAGCTGGAGCTATGGGTATGGCAGTGGGAAGAAATATATGGCAGGATAAGAATCCGGACACGCTATCTGAAAAATTATCTAAAATTGTTTTTGGTAGTTAGTTGCCTTTTGTTTGTTAGAATGACTTATGCAGAAAATTGTGGTGATTGGGGCAAGTGTGGTTGATGTGATATTGAAGTCTGATAAATTTAGCATAATTAAATCTCATCAAATGGAAACAGGTGTGGCTCTTTGTGAGGTATTGGGTGGTAAAACAGATGCGCAAGAAGGTGTGGTGTCAACTGGCGGAGGGGGAAGTAACGTGGCGGTGGGGTTTAGGAGACTTGGTGAATCAGTAAAGTTGATTTCAAAAATTGGAAAAGATGAATTTGGTAGGATTATACAAGACGATCTAGGGAGGGAAATGGTCGATAGTAGTCTGCTTAAAGTAGGTGATGGCGTGACTGGTTTTTCTAGTGTACTGGTCGCCGAGAATGGTTCTCGTTCGATAGTGACATTTAGAGGTGAGAGTGCAAAGTTTGATCTTGTGGACATAGACTTTAGAACTTTAGAGATGGCGGACTGGGTACAAATTTCTAGCCTGGGTGGAAACATAGATTTGCTAGACGATGTTGTAAATTTCTGCTATCAGAAAGGAATTAGAGTAGGAGTTAATCCTGGTATTGGTGAAATATCTGATAAGAAAAAGTTAATTAGTATTGTGAAAAAGGTTGACTTGTTGTGTCTTAATAGACAAGAGGCGGCGTTACTTGGGGGTATTGATTTTAACGAAGAGAGAGAGATTGCCAACTTTATTAGTAATGTGGGAGTCAAATTTGTGGTTGTATCTGATGGGAAGAGAGGGGCTAGTGTAATCAGAAACCAGCTCTGGTTAAAGATGGATGCATATAAAAATAAATCAGTAGATGACACTGGGGCAGGAGATGCGTTTGTAGTAGGTGTGGTAGATGGGTATATAAACAATAAAGACATTGATGATTGTTTGGAAATGGGGATTGCAAACGGAAGCAGTGTGGTTTCTTTTATGGGAGCTAAGAAGGGATTATTGCGAAAAGCTGAGGTTCTAGTAAATAAACGTAAAAAGTTGAAGGTGGTTGAAGAAAGGTTGAGTTGATGTTACCTGGTTTGTGGTTTAATGATGTTGTATGGATAAATTAAAAGTTTTTGCGACACATGAATTTTTGGATAAGTTTTTACAAAATTTAAACAACTCTTATAAAGTCGAGACTTTTCCTGGAAAAAATATAAACAGAGAAGAGTTGCTTAAAGGTGTGGTTGGAACAAGTGCTATCGCCTGTTTGCTTACGGAGAAAATTGATGCAGAAGTGATGGACAGAGCTGGTAAAAACTTGAAAGTTATTGCTAACTATGCTGTTGGGTATGACAATATTGATATTAAGGAGGCTACAAAACGAGGGATTTGTGTAACAAATACTCCAGGGGTGTTGACTGAGTCGGTTGCAGAGCATGTGATTGCATTGATAATGACTTTGTATAGGAGAATTGCAGAGGGGGATAGATTAATTCGGCGAGGACGTTTTTTGGGTTGGGAACCAGACTTACTATTGGGTACAAGTCTAAAAGACAAGGTGATTGGTATAGTGGGTCTTGGAAGAATTGGTCGATGGACAGCGCGTTTGGCAAAAAACATAGGAATGAGATCAATTTACTTTAATAGAACTAGAAACTTGGAGTTTGAGGAAGAGTTAGACTGTAATTACCATAGCTTGGATAAGTTATTATCAATGGCAGATGTAGTTAGTTTGTCAGTTTCTCTAAGTGAGGAAACGGCAGGATTGATCGATATGGAAAAAATAAAAAAGATGAAGAGGTCTGCTTTGCTTATTAATACCGCTCGAGGTCAAATAGTAAACCAGAATGATTTAGTATTGGCGCTAAAAAATAAACTTATTGCTGGTGCAGGTATTGATGTCTTTGAAAACGAACTAGAAATTCCTACCGACTTAATGAGTATGGAAAATGTAGTTTTAACCCCCCATATTGCATCTGCAACCATTGAAGCTAGAAATGCTATGGCCACTGTGTTGGTTGATAATTTGGTTGATGCCTTAGAGGGGAGAAATCCTAGTTGTCTGATTAACAAAGAAGTCTATAATTATGACTAAAAATAACTTTCAAGAGGATGGGGAGGAAATAGATGTTGTGCAAAAGAGAGACAAAAAGAAAAGAACAAAAGAAGAAAGAAGCAAAGATCGAAAGGTTATTTTTTGGTTTTTATTTTTAGTTTTGCTCGTGACGGTTATTTTTTGGTTAAAAGCAAAGATTTCTGGACCCAGCAAATGGAATGACAACATTGAGTTGGAGGACAGTATTGTTGACGACAAAAAAGAAAACGAGAGCGTTTTTTTTATTAGATACAAAATATAGTGTACTGTTGTGGATTTGTCTATTTGGAGGCAAGTTGAGGAGAGAGAAGAGATCGAAATATTTTTGACCAGATAGGAGAAGCCCCTGTGATTCCTGAGGCGATTTGAGACATTGGTAGGTTGTTGTTGTTGCCAACCCAAGTAGCTACCAAGAACTCTTTGTTGTAACCTATGGTCCAGTTATCTCTTAAGTCATTGCTCGTACCAGTTTTGACAGCAACTTTATGACCCTTGATGTTTAAAGTAGAGTTAACGCCGAAGGCTCTTGACCGGGCGATGTTGTCGGAAAGGATATCGGTTATGTCCTTTGCGGTTTTACTACTAATAACTCTTCTTGGGATGCAAAGATCTTGATCGAAGAGTTTTGGGTTAGAATTATCTTTTGGAATAAGGCAAAGATCTGAGGACGAAATAATTTGATTATTTTGTCTAATTTCCTTGACTACAGTAAGTGGTACAAGAATGCCCTCGTTTGCGAAGGCTGAGTAGGCTGTGGAGAGTTCTGTCATTTTGACCTCTAAACTACCAAGACTCATAGATAGACCATACCTTTTGGGATCGTTCCAGTTATTTATTCCTAACTTGTGAGCAAAGTTAGCGAAGTTTTGAATCCCGTTTTCTTTAAGGATTAGTACTGAGGGGATATTATATGAATTTGCTAAAGCCTGTTTTAGGGTAATGGTTCCATGAAACTTACCATCGTAGTTTTTTGGAGTCCAAGAGACTTTGTTGTTGTAGTAAATTGTGATTGGTTTGTCTTCAATTGTGTCAGTGGGTTTTTTGTTGTTTTCGAATGCTAGGGCATAGTTTAAAGGCTTAATTGAACTACCTGGCTGTCTTAAAGAGGTTGTTAAATTTACTTGGCCATTATTTTCAAAATCAAAGTAGTTTTTAGATCCGACCATTGCAAGTACCTCACCAGTTTTGGGATTAGTAACTAAGCTTGCCCCATTTTTGACGTTTAGTTTTTTGAGACCTTCTAATTCATTTGTGATTGTTTTTTGTACTTCACTTTGGAGTTTACTATCTAGTGTGGTAATAACGGTTAGTCCACCATGATTAACGACATTTTCTCCAAGTTTTTCAACAAGTATTTCTTTAACCAGCATGACAAAGTGAGGGGCAATAATATTATTTTTAGAACTTCTGAATATAAGTTCTTCGGATAGCGCCTGTTGATATTCTTCTTTGTTTAAAAAACCATTCTTTTGCATTTGTTCTAGAACTTGGTTTTTTCTTTCCAGCCCAAGAGCAATGTTGTCACTGAATGGTGAGTACTTGCTTGGTGCTCTGGTTATCCCTGCAAGGTAGGCTGATTGAGTTAGGCTTAGATCCTTTGCATTTATGCCAAAGTATTGCTTTGAAGCTTCTTGTATACCATATGCAGGACCACCAAAACCAACTTGGTTTAAGTAAATTTCAAAAATTTTATTTTTGGAATACATTAACTCAACTCTAATGGCAAGAATAAGTTCCTTGACCTTTCTAATAAAGGTTTTTTCGTTAGTCAGCAGTGTGTTTTTGACAAGTTGCTGGGTTATGGTTGAGCCACCCTCCACTTTATTATCAATTGTGTTTTTGTAAAGTGCTCTAAAAAGTCCAGATACTGAAAAACCATGATGTTTGTAGAAGTCTTTATCTTCTGCTGCCAAGAATGCGTTAATGGTATGCTCTTGAAGATTGTTTATTTCAATGACACTTCTATTTTCCTCTTCGAAAATTTGATATAAGAGGACACCATTGCGGTCTAGTATTTTTGTTGAAACTTTGTTGGGGTAGTTTTCTAACTGTTTTGGGTCGGGTAGGGAGTAGTAAAAAAGAGTTATGGTTCTAACAACATAGACAGTTACAAGCATAAGAAACAAAACGGAAACAAAATTGCTCTTTAATAGACTAAATTTTATTCTGGGTACTTTGCTGATGACTATTTTAATGGCAAGAAAGACAACAAAGAATAATCGGTATATTGGTAAACCGATATAAAAAAATATAGTTTTTTTCTGTTTCTGTTTTGGCATGAAACTTGCTATGAAAGGGCAGCTGGCTCTATTTTAGAATTTTTAGCTTAAAAAAACTAGAAGGAGTTATTGAGTGTTAGTTTTTGTTTAGGTCTGAAATCGGCTTCCATAAATCTGTATAAGGAACTTCGTATCCAAGTGCCCAGATTGCGACACCTTTTATGTTGGTGGACATTATAATGTCAGTTTTAAGTTTCAATGACTGTTCGCTTTCAAAATGGATTTGTTTAATTTTGTCTTTATCGTAATAAACAAGATAAGGACTTAGGCTAATGTTGGACCATTTGGCTGAGAGAGAAGATATCTCTTGGTTGGAAATAAGATTTTGGATTCTTTGATATGTTGCCAGGCTTCCTGTTTTCGGGTAGGTGTTTGCAAGAAAGTTTTCTGAGGCGGTTTGCCATTCGTATCCATAAAAAGGAATTCCCAAGACTAGTTTTTCTGGTGGAACTTTTTTTGTAAATAGGTTCATATGCCCCAAAATATCTTGTTCTAAGCAGTTGTCTTGAGATATCTGTTTGCAGGAGCCAATAAGTGGGGCGATTGGCCCAGCTTGTGATGATGATTTTCGATAATAGTCATAGGCCATTATGATAATGTTTTCAAGGTGAGGGTGTAGTTCTTCTAGATTCCAAAGTCTCTTTTTTGAAGCTGAGTCACCAAAAACGTCTACGTCAATAAAACACGAATTGGATATAGTTTGACATCTGTTTTTTAGCTTGATAATAAATTCGGTAAAGTTACTTATGGTTTGGTTGTCTGGTTCGCCGACGTATTCAAAGTCTATGTTAATACCATCAAAGTTAAATTCGTTGTAAACAATTAAAATGTTTTCAATGGCATTTTTAGTGTGGTCTTGATTATTAACTAGAGATTCAATTAATTCTGGGTCCATAGCGGTGACAGTAATTACAGTTTTTTGGCGGAGAAGTTTACTTTGGTAAAGTATGCTTTTTATTTCGGGAGAGTTTAACTTGTTCCAACCCGGTTCTAACTCTTTGGAATTTGTTTTTTTATGAATAGTGCCATCCATGTTTAAGTCAATGGCAAAGTAGGCAAGATGGGTTAAGTGATTTATCTGCAGATCTTTACTATATTTGAGATTCCAATATGGAAGAAAACCATAAACAACCTTTTTTTGTTTTTGATTCTTGGGGAAATAGATATTTTCGAACAAGTTTGTTGGGCTTATTAGGGGTAGTTTTTTTTGCCAATAAATATACACTCCAAGGATTGTAAGGAGTAGAAGTGTACAAAATAAAAATATTTTACGGCGTGTTGCCATTTGTATTGTTTTGACTATAGTAGCTTTTTGGGTGACTATAGAAGATGGTCATATTTATGTTTGTTATTGGCCACTGTATGTTTCCTTTGTCATTTTTTGGATAGTTGCAATCCAGACAAAAATCTTTGATAAACGGATCGGACAAAACAGTGTGTTCCTCTAAGTCTCTATCTATGGTTTGATCGCCTTCCGTGATTGGTAGTTTGTCTGCCCTTCTGACCCACACTTGCTTGCGTGTCTGTATACCAGATTGTCCTGGCGGTAAGATATCCTTGATGAAGTATTCAGAATAAGATTGACATTGGTTTTCTTCTTGTGCCAGTAAACCGGTTTGGTTACAAACTTGAAAATTGGTAACACCTTCTGGTTTAACAAGGGGCTTGTTTTTTACACCTTTAAGCAGTTTTTTCATTATTGAACTCCATATAGGCGAGGCTCCAGTGACTCCTGAGGCGACATAGCTCATGGAAGTATTGTCGTTGTTGCCTACCCATGTAACAGTTAAATAATCTGGAGTATAGCCAATCGTCCAATTGTCTTTTAAGTCGTTAGTGGTTCCAGTTTTAACGGAGACGGTGTGACCTGGGATATTTAAGAAGCTGTTGGGTCCGAAAGTTGCTGACCTGGCGTTGTTGTCTGAAAGGATGTCAGAAATAATAAAAGTAACCTCCTTGGGAAGAACTGTATTTGGTTCTGACGATGGTGTACTGACGTGGTCTTTGTTGCTACCCCAAAAAGTTTCCCAATCTTCTGGTAGAACAGAGACAAGGTTTGCCATTTTTTCGCTATCGTATGTTTCTAGAATTTGTCCGTTTGAAGTTTCAACTTTCAAAATGGAAACCAGAGGAACACTCACCCCCTGATTTGCAAAAGTACTGAAAGACTTTGCCATATCAAACATAGACACTTCACCACCCCCAAGAGTGAGAGAAAGACCAAATTTACTGGAGTCTTTCCAAGTTGATATTCCCATTGCGGAAGCGGTTGCTATAAAAGAGTCTAGTCCATTTAAGGCCAGCTGCTTGACTGCTGGAATATTTAGAGAATTGGCAAGGGAGTTTCTCAAAGAAACTGGGCCTCTGAACGTGCCATCGTAGTTTTTAGGGCAATAAGATGCTTGACCAGCAACATTAAAGCAAGTTGGGACATCTAGGTAGGTTAAACTTGTTGGCCAACCAAGTAGGAGACCAGTGGCATAGTTTAGAGGTTTAATTGAACTGCCTGGTTGTCTTAATGAGGTGGTGATATTTACCTGTCCGTCAATATCATCATCGTAGTAATCTTTGGAACCAATAAGTGAGATGATTTCACCGGTGTTTGGTTTGGTAACAAGTGCAGCACCATTGCTAATTTTGAGTTTTGATATCTTTTTTAACTCGGCAGAAAGCGAACTCTCAAAATACTTTTGGAGATCTAGATCTAGCGTGGTAGTGACTTTAAGACCACCCAAATTGACAAGTTCTTCGCCGTACTTTTGAACCAGTTGATCTCTAACCATTAAGGAGAAGTGAGGTGCATTTATGGTGATGTTTTTTTTAGCAAAGTTAATTTTTGTATTTTTTGCTTCCTCTAGCTGTTCTTTAGTAATATAGCCGTCCTCAAACATTCTTCTTAGCACTTCGTGTTGTCTATTGATTGCCAGCTCTGGCTTGGCGCCAAACGGAGAATAGCGAGTTGGAGATTGTGGTAGTCCCGCAAGGAGTGCCGATTCGGGGAGAGTAAGATCTTTGGCGGATTTACTAAAGTATGTTTGCGAAGCGGTTTCAATGCCATAGACAGTGCCTCCGTATGGAGCATGATTTAGGTATAGCTCTAGAATTTCTTCCTTTGTGTAAGTAAATTCTGTAGCAATAGCCAAAATAGCCTCCTTTATTTTCCTGGTAAGTGTGCGTCTGCTGTCCTGTAGGAGTGAGTTTTTGACAAGTTGTTGGGTTATGGTTGAGCCTCCTTCAAGTCTCTTGCCACTTAGAGTGTTAAAGGTGGCGCGTATTATAGCAAGGCTATCTAAGCCATTGTGTTTGTAAAAGTTTTTGTCTTCGATGGCGATGGTGGCCTTTTTTACATAGTCAGGAATTTCGGATGAGTTTATTGGAGTGCGGCGGTATTCACTATAGACTTCATAGAGAAGTTTGTTGTTGCGATCCAGAATTTTTGTGCTTTGTGGTGCGGGAGTCTTGGTAAGCTTGGCTGGGTTGGGAACATCTTTAAATAAAATTGCTATAAAGACTACTATTAGGATTGGTACCAAAAGAAGCGCTTTCTTTATGTGCTTATAATTTCTTATTTTTGATATGACTTGTTTCTCAATGGTCTTGAAAAGTTTTTGACGAGTGGTTAGCATTGATAGTAATTATAACGTTTGTGATACGATGTTGTTGTGACAGGGCTATTTTTTTATTATTTATATTTGTTAATTTTTTGGGGTGGGGTTAGAAGATACCTTAACCTGCCGGAAGTCATTGAAGAATTGTGGCTTAAACCAGTGATATGGTTGCTACCTTTGATGCTTTGGAACTACTCATTGAGGCAAAGAATTACTGTTGTCGACGGTAGAAACTGGTTTAAATCAGTTCTGGTTGGATTGATAGTTGGCCTTTTTTATTTTATTGTGGTTGGCGGTTTTAGGAAATCTAGCGTTTGGTTTAGCTTTGACCACTTTGGTATTGCCTTGTCAACTGCTGTTGTTGAAGAAGTTGTTTTTAGTGGCTTTGTTTTTTGTTTTTTGTTTCGAAGGCTTAAGGGTCTAGTTTTTTCTATTGTGGTGACAGCATTGATGACGACTATATTGCATCTGCCTATATTATTTTTTGGTTACACGTTGCCATTTGAAACAATTTTGTTTGCCTTAATTTTTATATTTGGCTATTCCATGATTAATGCTTATATAAGATCTGTAACAGGGAATATTTTGGGGTCTATTGTGGCGAGGACTATTTTGCTCTTGGCGATCTTTTGATTTTTTTAGTAGTAGATTTTGCGGAAATCGGCTTTATTGATATTTTTTGTCTTATTTTGTAATACTTGAAATACTACAGATAGTGTTTGATGATTCATAAATACACTATATCTAGTAATTATGAATTGTCCTTACTGTACCAAAGAAGAAACTATGGTTGTTGAGAGCAGGGTTTTTCCTGATGGTGGTGGTGTAAGAAGAAGGAGGAAGTGTCTAAGGTGTAGTAAAAGATTTACAACTCATGAAAGAGTTGTAAATATTGACTTAAAGATTATTAAAAAAATGGAAAACTTGATCAGTATGATAGAGAGAAATTGACAAAAGGTATTGCTAAAGCTTGTTACAAAAGAAGTGTAAGTAGTCAGGTTATTGAAGAAATGGTTGACAAAATCGAGGCAAAATTAATGAACAGGAAAAGTTTAATGGTAAAGTCTTGCGATGTTGGGAAACTTGTAATGAGCAACCTTAAGAAACTAGACAGTTTGGCTTATCTGAGGTTTTCGAGCGTTTACCTAGACTTTGAGAACTTTAAAGATTTTAAAACATTTTTACTTGAGACAATTGACGTTAATAGTTAGTTAAAAATAAAAAAATGATTAAGAAGAAAAGAAAGAACACAAAGCAAATTACTAAGATTTTAGCGACAATTCCAGTGAAGATTAAAAAACGCGATGGTAGAGTGGTTGACTTTGAAGTAAAAAAAATCACAAAAGCTATTGAAGCGTGCTTTTTGGATATTGGCAAGAAACCTGAATCTAGCCTTGAAGATCTTGTTTCTAGAGTTGTGAATTTGGTAGGATCTAAATTTACTGAACCAACCGTAGAACAAGTTCAGGATGCTGTTGAGATGGTTTTGCAAACTGCTGGTGAGTTTGAAGCGGCGAAGTCGTACATATTGTATCGAGCCGAGCACGCAAAATTGCGTGACTTAAGACCAGTCCCTGATGAAGTCAAGCAGGCATTTGAAGAAAGTGACACCTATTTTGGTAATGAAATACAAAAGTTTCAATTTTTTGACAAGTACTCTCGTTTTAACTATGATCTTGGCAGACGAGAGACTTGGAAAGAAACGGTCGACCGAGCAGTAGATTATTTAAAAGAACTTTCGGAAAACAAACTGGACAAGTTGGACTACGAAAAAATTAGAGACTTTGTTTTGGAAATGAAAGCCGCCCCTTCAATGAGATTATTGGCTATGGCTGGTCCGGCAGCGAGGCGAAACAACATTGGTATTTACAATTGCTCTTACCAGCCAGTTGATAGTATTGATTCTTTTGTTGAGGCACTATTGATTTCTATGAATGGTTGTGGGGTTGGATTCTCTGTTGAGAGTAAATATGTAGAAAAACTACCAAGAGTGACAAGGCAGGGAGGAGATGACCCTAAGCATCACTTGATTGAGGATACAACAGAGGGTTGGGCAACAGCTTTGCGCTTGGGTTTGAATACTTGGTTTGGTGGTGAAGATATAATATTTGACTATTCAGCTTTAAGACCGGCTGGAGCGATATTAATGACAAAAGGGGGTCGATCATCCGGTCCAGAACCGCTTCGCAAAATGATGAGCTTTGTAAGGGAAAGGATCTTGGCCAGACAAGGTAGTTTTTTAAGACCACTTGACGCACATGACATTATGTGCGAGGTGGGGAATGCAGCAGTTTCAGGAGGTATGAGAAGAACAGCAATGATATCTCTTTTTGACTACGATGATCAAGAGATGAGAATGTGTAAGTCGGGTGACTTTGAGAGGGACAATAGCCAGCGCTGGAATGCAAACAACAGTGCTGTTTGGCCAGCATCTGGTTTAACACAAACAGAAGTCATTAAACAAATGATGGAAATGGTTGAGACTGGTCGAGGCGAACCGGGGATTTTCAATAGACAAAGTGCAAAAAACATGAGGCCAGCGAGAAGACAGGAGGCAGAGTTTGGTACAAACCCATGTGGAGAAATAATTTTAAGACCGTTTCAATTTTGTAACTTATCGATTGCGATTGCTAGAAAGGACGATACTTACGAATCTTTGAGGGAGAAAGTGGAAGTTGCCACAATAATAGGGACGATTCAGTCTATGGCGGTTAGTTTTCCTGGACTAAGACCTGAGTGGAGGGAAAATTGTGAAGAAGAAAGATTGTTAGGTGTAGATATCAATGGTCAATTGGACAGTCCCGTAGTTCAAGATCCTGCAATCCAAAGTAGGTTGAGACAAGTAGCTATTGAAACCAACAGGTTGTACGCTCAAAAACTGGGGATAAATCAATCCGTCGCGGTTACATGTGTAAAGCCATCTGGTAATTCCTCTCAATTGTTTAACTGTTCATCTGGAATACACGCTAGGTGGGCACCATACTATATAAGAAATATTAGGGTTAGTGCTCACTCACCGATATTCAAAGTGCTAAGGGATGAAGGAGTACCAATGGACCCAGAGAATGGACAGACAATTGAAACGGCAACAACTTGGGTAGTACATTTTCCTGTAAAGTCCCCAGATGGAGCAAGACATAGAAAATCTCTTAAAGTAATTGATCAGTGCAACTATTGGCTACAAAACAAAATACACTGGACGGAGCATAACCCAAGTGTGACGATCACATACTACCCAAATGAAGTTATTGATTTAATAAAGTGGGTTTGGGAGCACAAGGACTTAATAGGGGGAATGGCATTTTTACCAGCATTCGACGCTGCCTACGCACAGATGCCATACCAAGAAGTTACCCAGGTAGAATATGAAAAGTTGAGATCTAGTTTTCCGGAGATCGATTTTAGCAAGCTTTATAGATATGAGGAGGAAGACTATACAAAAGCGGCACAAGAATTGGCTTGCGTGGCTGGTGCCTGTGACGTCGATTACAGCGAGGGGAAAATATAAACCCTTATTGGTTTATTATCAGAAACTCTCTGATGTTATTGGAGAGTTTTTGATATACTTTGTTTGGTTTGAGTAGAGATTGACACGTGAGAGAATTTGGTTTTAAATTATTTTAGATACTTTTGTAAACTATCACTTGTTTTGGTCGATTGATAATCTGCTACTTTTGTCAAAAAATATTGATTTATGGCTCTTTTTATCACTTTTTGACTATTCCGAGATTTGATAATTTGGATTATTTACTAGACAGTGAAGCATCTTTATAGTTTTTTATATATTTGTGTGTATCATGTGAGTATCGTATATTTGTCTGAGAATTGATAATATTGATTATGTATGTCTTATCTTAATAAAGAACAACTGGCACCAAACGAGAAAAAAACTATAGATGAGATTGCAATGGCCGAAATTGATAGTTATGTAGAGAAAGTCGAAGGTTCAACCGAAAGAACAGTTTCAGATAACCAAAACCAACAGGCACACACAAACCAGAGTCAAGGCCAAAACAAACCTTCGTTTGTGGTCAGCTCGGGGTCAGCTAATCAAAACACAGGACCTAGAAAAATAGTTTTGCCAGTTAATGAGCAGCAAATGAGAGAAGGGCTTAGAAGTAAGCCTTCGGTTGGGATAAAGTGGTTGGCAGAATGGTGCTTGATGATGATTAAGAAATACCCAGGTCGAGTTTTTTATACACCCGTTACAACTTATGATTGATTCTACTTATTGGATTCAGTACTTTTTGATATTAGCAACTGGCCTGTTGTTAGTCACAGCTTCTATAGTTTTTTGCTGGTTGTTGTTTGTGATTTGGCTTAGATTTAGAAATAGGGAAGAGGTAAGTATGGAGTTTGTTTTGTTGGAAATTGCAGTACCTAAGGATAATGAAGTTAAGGTGGAGGCAGTTGAGCAGATGTTTAGCAGTATCTACTCCATAAAAAAAAGTGGCTTTTGGCAAAAGTTTTCGGCCCAGCAACATATCTCTTTGGAGGTTGTTGGTAAAAAAGAAGACATTCGTTTTTATGTATCGTGTCACAAGAATAATGTGGAGTTATTAGAGAAGATGATTGTTGGGACCTACCCCGGTTCGCAAGTGGTGCAAGTGGATGAGTACAACGTTTTTTATAAGGACACTAAAGTTGAGTTTGCGGAACTTGTTTTAAAAAACGAAAGTTTTAAGCCGTTGAAGTCTTACAAAGAGATGCCAGTAGACTTCTTATCGTCGCTGACTTCTGCTTTGGCAAAATTTGGGGATGATGAAGCGGCAATAGTGCAGATCGTTATTTCTCCAGCTGAATCTTTTTGGTCAAAATCTGGAAACGCATATGTTTCAAAGCAAAAGAAGGATGAGTCTGACCCAGAAAAGGCCAAGTTTAAAATGAATCCTCAAGAAATGGAGGCAATAACTAGCAAGTGTTCTAAGTCAGGCTTTTTGACTAGTATTCGGTTGGTGAGTATTTCTCCAGATGCTAGCACAGCAAAATCGAACCTTAGTAATCTGAAGGGGGTGTTTTCTCAGTTTGCCGGCAATCAAAATAGTCTTACAAGCAGCAATATAAGATTTAAGCACTCGTTCTTGCTTGACGTAATATACAGATATCAGAATATGTGGGGTAACAACTCGGTTCTTACTGTTGACGAGCTGGCTGCTGTATGGCATCTGCCAAATAAAACAATAGAAACTCCACATGTATACTGGTTGGCAGCAAAGTCAGCCCCAGCCACAGGAGGTTTTCCATCTGAGGGGATGTGGTTGGGAAGATCGATATACAGAGGTCAGGAGAGAAATATTTTTATAAGTGAAGAGGACAGAATGAGACATATTTATATTATTGGTAAAACCGGTACTGGAAAAACTGAACTTTTGAAGTCAATGATTTTGCAAGATATGCGAGCTGGTCGTGGGCTCTGTTTTATGGAACCACATGGTGATGGCATAGAAGAGCTTTTAGAGCTTGTCCCTCCAGAAAGAGCTGAGGACGTGATTTTGTTTGACCCGTCTGACAAAGAGAGGCCAATAGGATTTAATCTTCTTGAGGTGCATCACTACGACGAAATGTATCAAGTAGCCTCGTCAATTATTAACTTAATGTACAAGTTGTTTGACCCTAATAGAACTGGTATGGTTGGCGCCAGATTTGAGCATGCTGTTCGAAATGCAATGCTTACTGTAGGGTGTGTTCCGGGGGCTACTTTTGTAGAAGTTAATAGGGTTTTAACTGACCAGAAGTATGTTCAGGAAATATTACCACTTGTAAAGGACCCTATTGTGCGTCGCTACTGGACTGATCAGATTGCACAAACCTCAGACTTTCATAAAAGTGAGACTTTGGACTACATATCGTCGAAGTTTGGTAGATTTGTAACCAACAAAATGATCAGAAATATTATTGGCCAAGCGAAGAGTACTTTAAACTTGCGAGAAGCTATGGATGGCGGAAAAATAGTTTTTTTGAAACTTGCTAAGGGATTGCTTGGTGAAGAAGATTCGAGTTTTTTGGGCAACCTGATTGTGCCAAAAATTTTAGCGGCTGCACTTTCGAGACAAGAATTGGCGCGAGAGCAGAGAAGGCCTTTTTACTTTTATGTTGATGAGTTTCAGAATTTTGCTACACCTGACTTTGCTCAGATGCTATCGGAGGTAAGAAAATATGGAATGGGTCTGATTATGGCTAACCAATTTGTAAGTCAATTAGACGAACAAGTTAGGGACGCTATTTTTGGTAATACCGGCACACAGATGACTTATAGAGTTGGAGTTCAAGATGCGGCTATTTTGGCAAAGCAATTTGAGCCTGTTTTTACTGAGAATGATCTTGGAAATGTTCCGGCACAAAATATTTACGTTAAAACAATTGTTAATGGGACACCTGTTCCACCGTTTTCGATGAATGTGGGTAGAGATCTTAAAGCCGAGAAAGCCTCTGGTAGCCCGGAAGTTGCTAGGATGGTAAAAGAATTGTCACGCCTCAAGTTTGGAAGAGATGCAGACGAAGTCGAGGAGGAAATTGAGAAGAGGTCAAAGCTTTAGTTAGTGATGGATGGTTCGAAATGCGACTATAATCGCTTTGCCACTGTCTTGATATAATAGCAACATTGGGGCCGATAGCTCAGCTGGTTAGAGCGCAAAGCTTATACCTTTGATGTCCCTGGTTCGAATCCAGGTCGGCCCACAGAAGATATTTTTAAAAGTTAAAATGATTCATATGTTTAAAAAAAAGAGTCGAAGGAAGTTGTCTGACAAGGTACTTCGGGTGATGGACGTAAAGGATGAGTCTAACTATGCCCAGTCAAGGGCTATGCCACAAGAGATGATGGTTAGTGGAGATTTGTCTTTGGGAAAAAATGGTAACCCGGTCACTATTTTGATTGAGGATGAGGTTTCAGGTGAACAATTAGAAGTTTCCGGAGTCAGAAATGCTTTTTTGATTATTGAAGACTCTAGAAAGAGGATACCTGGTTGGCTTGCAATGGCAGTTGGTTCTATGGATAAGATGAGCTCAGTGCTAGGCTTTTTGTCACAGTCAACACTCGAAGCAATAAAGAGATTTACAGGTCGATAAGCTTGGGCTTGTCTTTAGCGGGCTTTTCCGAGATGAATTCTAAGTATTTTTCGGTAGTTGAGAGTCTTTTGTGACCAACTAACTTGCTAATATAGACAAGAGGACTGCCAGATGTGAGCTGTTGAGCTATAAAAGTGTGTCTTAAATCGTTTACTTTGGCATTTTGTATGCCTGCGATATGAAAGTATCGATCTAGATTGGAGCGGATGTTGCGGATAAGGAAAGTGTTGCCTGTTTTGGTTATAAAGACACTGTCATTGTTGCTTTTTGGTCTAACTTTTAGATATTTGTCTAAAGCTTCTTTTGCGGGCTGATTGAAGGGGATAGTACGCTCTGGGTGAGACTCAAAGGCCTTGATGGTGATTTGGTTTGTCTCGTTGTTGATGTCAGATAGTCTTAGGTTAGCAAGTTCAGAAATACGCATACCTGTTTGTAGAAGAAGCTCTACTATGGCGGCCATACGAACATCGTCTTTGCAGACGTCGCGTAGGGCACGGTATTCTAGTTTATTTAAGAGTCTTGGGGGTTTAATGTCATATTTAGGGTGGGTGACTTCTGTGGCAGGATTGTCGGTAACCAGACCGTTGATTTGAACAAAGCTAAAGAAACTCTTTATGGAGTTAATTTTTCTGGAAATGGATTTAGTGGTGTAGTTCTTTTGGGATAAATCCTCTTTAAAGGCATCAATATCGACTTTGTTTATATCTTTTAGGCTGGTTTTTCCTGATTTAGCCACAAAAGTAGCAAGCTGTTCAATGTCTTTAGAGTAGGCTAAAATGGTGGCAGAAGCTCTGCCTTGTTTGGCAAGGTTTTCTTTAAAGCTGTTTATAGCTGGTTGGGCGTTTTGTTCCATATTCAGCGTTTATTGTAACATTCTAGGTCTACAAATGCAAGTACCAAATAAAAACTACAAGGACATAAAGCAAAAGGGCTTGGTGAGATGGCTTTTATTGCTGGTTTTGTGGATGTTAATTTTGTCTGTTTATAAAGGCTTTGTCCAAACCAGACGTGGTTTTTTGAGGCTAGATGAGGCATCTTTAAGGCTGGAGACAGTAAAAAGAGAAAACAATGAGCTAAGAGCAAGGTTGGAAGTGGTTAACTCCGAGGAGTATAAACTAAAAATAGTGAGAGATAAGCTTAGGATGCAGAAACAGGATGAGGTAGTGGTTGTAATGCCAGAGGATTTTAGTACTATAAGCCAAGATATTGAAGTGGTAGACAAACCTATTTGGAGCAAGTGGTTGGGCTTGTTACTATAGCCTAAAAATGTTGGAGACCGTTTCATTTCGGTCACTTTTTTTGACTAATTAGATTGATAAATACATCCAAAGTATTGTTTTCACTAAGTGAACGATATATTCTGATAGCATGAAAAAAGTATT
>Ga0208375_1002317_pt1 | contig 18259 bp, 21 predicted proteins | sample RifOxyD1_FD_184038 | JGI IMG/M metagenome (GOLD analysis project Ga0208375, IMG submission 184038) | Soil microbial communities from Rifle, Colorado - Rifle Oxygen_injection D1 (SPAdes) | ecosystem: Environmental > Terrestrial > Deep subsurface > Rock core/Sediment | place: Rifle, Colorado... | reverse complement strand
GGTGGCCTTGATGCAGAAGGTGGGTTACGAAGGAGTCGGAAAACGATTGATTGTAAAACTGGTTGGTGGCGCGCAGGTTGTCGATACAAACGGAGTCTTTAACATTGGCAAACGCAATATTTTGGCTATCAAGAAATGCCTTTGGCAGCGTGGAATGGGTCCAGTTGCCGAAGAATTGGGCGGAAACATTAGTCGTACGGTTGTTGTGGATGTTGATAAGGGAAAAGTCATAATCACTTCACCCCATATGGAAGACCGGGAGATTTGATGGACAAGACAAAAGATATCTTCGCGAGAATCAAAAATATATCACCATTACCTCAAAGTGTATCAAAGCTGATGAATTTGCTTAACAATTCTACGCATGATGCGTCTTCAGTCGCAAAAATTGTGGCTTGTGATGAAATACTCGCGGCAAATGTTCTCAGAGTTGTGAATTCGACCGCGTTCGGACTTCGTTCCCGGGTTACATGTGTCAACAGGGCAGTCGGATATCTTGGCGACAAAATGGTGCTGGGGCTGGCAATTGGCAGCGGATCTGCAAAAATTTATAATGATCCGCTTGTCGGTTACAGTGGTGAACGGGGTATCCTTTGGCGGCACAGTCTTTCTACCGCAATCGCCGCTCGTGAGCTTGTTCCCTATTCGGTTACTCCCACAAGCCCCTGTACGGCTTTTACGGCGGGCATATTGCATGATATCGGCAAGACAATTATTTCCGAGTTCATGACTGGAGTGGTAACTGAGTCAGCGGAGACACTTGAAAATTATGATTTCCTGAAGATTGAACGAGAAAAGCTCGGTACGGATCATTGTGAAGTCGGAGCTCAGCTTTTGTCTGACTGGAAGCTTCCGCAGTTACTGGTGGATGTTGTCAGAAGCCATCATACTCCATCCTTGGTGGTTGAGGAACACAGGCAACTGACCTATATCACACATCTTGCGGACTTTATTGCCGTGTCCCTTGGGCAGGGAACCGGGGCCGATGCTTTTAGGTATCCCATCGATCAAAAGCACGAAGAGTATATAAAGATATCTAAATCAGATTTTGAAAAACTAGTATTCAGAGTTGAGACTGAATTTGAGAAAACAAGAACCTCGTTAGTTGATAATGAGCCTGGTAAGGAGCCGGACAGCCAACCGGCTAGTGAGCCAGATAGTGAGAGTGCTATATGATTAATCGAATATTGATCGTTGATGATTCTGACACTGCCAGAATGTTTACCCGACGCTGTGTTGAAATTGCGGGTCTTGCCAATGTTGAATTTGTTGAGGCCTCGAATGGAGACGAGGCCCTGAGGGTTTTACAGAAGAGTAAAGTCGAGTTGGTGATAACCGACCTCAATATGCCTCTAATGAATGGCGAAGAATTACTGAAGAAGATTAAGCAAGATTCAAAAACTTCAGGCGTCAGTGTACTGATGATAACTAGTACTCATAATGAGGCAAAAAGAACTGAAATGATCGCGATGGGTGCCCTGTCTGTGCTTAGCAAACCAATCGCACCGGCCACTGTAATGGAAGCCTTGGCGCCCCTTTTGAAAGCAGGGGGAGGTAAATCAGCATGACCAAACAGGATGTGCTTAAGGCAGAAACGGTGATTCAAGCAGTCTCGGAGGCTTTTGAGAATATGGCCTTTTTGGAAGCTGTGCCGAATACCGAAAAAAAGGTTCCTGGGGTTCAGAATAGTTGTTACTCCAAAATAGAGATTTTATCTCCATTTAGTGGGTACGTTGCGGTTGTTTGCAATGAATCGGTTGCCACGGACATAACCAAAGCTGTTTTCGGGGATATTTCGCATAGCCAGGCTGAGTTAAAGAAATTAGATACACTGGGTGAAATGGTTAACACTATTGCCGGTCGTTTGTTGTACCACAGTGCTGGGGGGAGGGAGCCGTTTGAGCTTGGGTTACCTAATGTTGGACACGGTTTGACATGGGACACTAAAGAAGTGGACATCTATTCTTTTACAGTAGATCAAAATATTCTATTGGTGATTATTTATATTGCACGATAATATTGAGATGAATATGATCAATTGTTGCGGGGGCAGTTAGTATATATGAACATCTTATGATTCCACAGAAGATATATCTGGTCGAAGACAATTCCACTCTGTTGTACCTGGTTTCGAGCATGGTTCCGGCCGGTTTTCAGACGGAGTTATTTCTTAATGCTCCTGCGGTTTTGAAGGTCATCGATGAGGGGGCCCTTCCAGACATTGTTATAACTGACATCAACATGCCAGAAATGAATGGTCTTGAGTTCATTAAGGCTCTGAGAGTACGAAGATTTTACAAGCCAATTATTGTCATTTCGGCCTACATAGATGCCTCTACGTTGCTAAGGGCAACACAGCTTGCTACGTTTGATTTTATTGAAAAACCGTTCGAACCAGAGCGCTTATTGCTATCTATAACGCGTGCAAGTTACACCAATCAAATTAGCAGTTTAAGCACTGAAATAAGAGCTAAGTACGAAGAACTATTTGTGCACACGAACGAATTGCTGAGAAATTTTGAAATAAGACTGATCACCACGGAAAACATCATGATTAAGAATCATTCCATACCGCTGAGTCTCAAGGGGCGGCCTGAATTCGTGAACCTTTTGTTTAATAGTCCTCGTTTAGAAAGCATGATTTGTTCGTTACGCGATGATTTGGGTTGTCTGGCTAACGAACAGGATCGGCTAATTAAGTTAATGCATGATGTGTCTAGGAGACTCAACGAGTTGGATCCGAGATCGTCTGTCCAGATAGGGTCGAGCAGTACGGAAAAAACCAGCAAAAATTGATTTTTTGTGATTCTTACGCGATTTTGTTAGTGGATTTCACCTGAATTGATTCCCTGATTTCACGAGGTCTGCACCTTCAAAGAATAAACTAAATTCTGCTGAAGTCAGTGTTAGCTCATTCGTGTAAAGCGGATTAGCTTTACTAAACTTTCTCTCTTCAAGACGTTTACAAATCAGTACTAGGCCCGTCCCATCATAGTACATACACTTACAGCTTGTGCGCTTTGGGTTAACAAATACAAATAAGTGACCTGATAAAGGATCTCCAGCTAACTGTGTCTTTATCTTCTCGAACAACGTATCGTAGGACGCCCTCATATCAGTTGGTTCCTTATACATAAATACGCGCGTCCTACGATTAAACGTTAACACTTCTAAATACTCCTCTAACTACTGGCTGCTCATGCGACTTTCTTCAAAAAATCCACAAGCTGCTCGACCTGTGGAAACCTAATCAACTTGCCCTGATCCCAAATATCGGAATAAGAAATATCGCTGCTATTAGAGAACAGTTGAGAAAAAATCGCATGGTTATCTATGCGGAAGACGTTGGCGGTACAAAAAGCAGAACGGTCACGGTGGATGTCGATAGCAGTAAAGTGATTGTTAGTATACCCGGCCAATCTGAATATGAGCTTTAATCAAAACTTACTTCTTTCGGTATGGAAGAAGGATCAATTATAGGTGTTTCTTCGACCGGTTTGGTAACGGGCGTTTTTTCGTTCTTCCCGTTTTTCTTTTTCTTCTTAAGATTCGCTTTATATTGCTTGGTGGCGTCTTTCTTTTTTTTAGCAACAGCTTTTCGTGCAGCTTCCGATTGGGACTTTATGGCCGGGGCTACAGTTTTCGTTAGCTCCTTTAAATCGACTTTGCCTTTCGAGCTTCGGATCTTGCTGGGGAGCTCCTGAAAAGCATTTTTAACCGCCTCTGAGTTCTCGTCGGCGCTTATCTCAGAAACGGCTGTATTTAAGCCAAAACAGAGCGCGGAGAATATAAAAAAACGAATGATATTCGGCATATTAGGTCGCAATTACCCTAATCTTAATTGTTTTGGTACAATATAGCAATGGGGAGCTAGTCGCCTTCCGGGGGGGTAGTATGAGGGGAAAGAACGTTTTGTTTCTGATCGGTCTTTGTGTCTCTTTTCTAATAAACACGTCGCAAGCGGCTCCGCAAAATCTAAGCATTCAACAAAGGGCAACGAAGCTTAGCATAATTGAACAAGTAGGTTCTTTTCTTCTAATGCGTTCTCCTTGTGGCACTCCTTTGTTCACAAGCTGTGGAGAATTAGTTACTAACGTCAGCCCCGGGGTCGATCGGCAAGTAGAGGCGCACATTGAGGCGGCATATGCCGGACATTATCTTAATCCATTCGCAAAAAACGATTCGGAGAAATACGCGGAAGGCATGTTCATGCAAACTCCGATCTGTAATTTTTTCGAAGGCGAGAAAGATGATGAGAAATGTGGAACGCATTGCAAGATAACCTGCACCAAGGGAGAGAACATCAACTGTTCCGTCAATCCGGCGACTTGTCAAAAAGAGCGTGCATGGATGCGTGGAGCCTTGATTCATCTGGTACGTAAAAATAAGAAGGCCGTTGTCGAGGAGTTTCAACAAAATAATCGGGTACAATTATCCGATCGTTGCCAAGCGGTCGTACAGGACTCCAAGTTTCAAGCGTTACAAAAGGATCTTTCGCTTCAGCTCGAAGAGTGGGTCCAGATAAGTCAAGGTCGTCCAATAGAGTGTCAGGTAGAAGAACAAGATGACGGTTCATTCGCTGCTCAACCAGATCCTACGTTACCGAAAGAATTGGCGTGTTATTTAAATGCCGCGCGGACCGGATTTGAAACATTGATTGCCCCTCTTTTAGTTTGCGAGATATTTGCACGAGCGGAATTGGATTGGATTAACGGCGAGCGTGACAGTTTTGAAAGCTATCCCAATTTGTCAGCCAAAATGGCTGTCGCGTCAGAAGCTTGTAAAGATAAAAGAGCTGGATCGGTGAATGGGTTTCAAAAATGCGTTCAGGCGGAATATGAACAGTCAGTGGTCAAAAACTACAGTTTGGACCAGCTTTCCAAAATCATGTTTCCTGCTATCGAAAAAACAGTGATGCCGGGAGTTGGAAGATGAGGAGCTTTTTTCTTCTTCTATTCATAATTTTGCACGTGTCTTTGTACGCTCCAAACGCCTCTGCTCTTTGCAATGACTGCGGGGGACCGGGAGGCGGGATGGGTTCATGTGTACCTAATCCATGCTGTTCTAGTGGGTATATCGTCGACTGTGGTTCCGGAGGCGAGGATGAGGTAGCCACACTACCACCATCAGCTTCACCTACTTCTCCGCCAGGCGGAGATCCTAATGTAACTCCTGCGCCGCCACCAGAGCCGCCATCTCCTTCGGTGGGCTTATCGGGTTTCAATATGAATGAGTGTTCAGGTGGTAGTGATTGCGAGAATTGTTCAGATCCGATTTCATGCGGAACCGAATCTCCTTTTGCCCCTATACAGGTAGCTTCGACTGCTGATGGAACTGGCATTATCGATAGCTCCGGAAATGCTATCGAAAGAGCGAAATCTCTTAAGGGTGGATCAACAAAGGATACCGATCCTTTTGGTACCGTTTCAGCATCCGATTCGGCGGGTGGCAGTTTAGAAAGTAAGCTGGCATTTTTTGGCTTAAATGATTCAAAAGGTAAATCTGGTGACAAGGAAGACGGAGAAGAATCAAAGGGTTTAAACGATGGTAGCGGTAACGATGCAATCTATAAATCTGCTGGAGGCGGAAGCCAATCAGGAGGCCAAGGCGCTTACGATGAAAACCAGCTTGGTGATGGTGGGAAGCCAGTGAGTTCGGTCGAATTCGGGGCCAAACAAGGAAGTGGCGCTGATGGTAAATCAGGAGCCGCAACAGCCGGTGAGTTCGACCCGGATAATTCGGATACTTGGAGCGAAGAAGAAAAAGAACAAAGGAGAAAGTCCGCTCTCGAAATGGATCCGGACACGTATTTCAAGCTAATATCCAAGGATGAGTCGATTTTCAAAAAGGTCCATAAACGTTATCGAAAAATACATGGGCGATGGAATCTTAAAGAACTTGGAAAAAAACTTTTAAAGCCTTAAGCCAATCAGTATTCCAGGGTAATAAGATCCTGCTTCTTTTGATCCAGCAGAGGCGGTTGCTTTTGCCACTTCAACATTTAGGAAAAGCCCTGCCTTGTTATACTGAGTGCCAAGAAAAAACGCTGGCATAGTTGCATTCCCAGAAAAAGAGCTTCCAGACTTAATGCTGCCCGAATAGCTGAAGTAACCATAGGCCGCTCCGCCATATAACAGAAACAAGGGACTGAATCGGTAACCTGCCACGAGGCCGACATCTGCAGAATATAAAGTAGCGTTCAGTTTGTCGGGTGTTGCCGTTTCTGAAGAAATTGCCGCAGCTTGGGAAACCATAGTGAATCCCAGTGCTGATGTGATGGATGCAGAAAAATTGCCTTTTTTTGCACTTGTTTCCGGCTCTCCGAAGGCTTGAAATTTGAAACGGAAAAGTAGAGGGCCGTTCGCTTGGAGTCTGACGTTTCCATCGATTCGATCAGAAAGGCCAATTCGCATTCCTAAAATGGGATTTAACTGAAAAGCAATAAGATCGGTTCCGTCAGATGTGCCTTCGTCAGGTTTTATCACCATTTGCGGCCCGGTCTGAACCCCAGGTAGTTCCACTTTTGCACTTCCTAGTTTCCCGGAAGCTTCGGGAGAATCGAACCTGTTGGCGGGAAGGTTATATTGATGAGCACAGCCGAAAGAAATAAGGAATATGCCAAAGACAAAAGGGATCTTAGTCACAAATCGATTTTATTATGACTGTCCGTATATATCTAGTTTCTTGGCTATCTTCATTGAAGATAACTGAAACGCTCCGGTCTATAAAAGCTTGCTTCAATGAAGTGCTGTTTTTTCGGTTGATCAAGCTTATCCCAAAACGCAAGTGATAGGGCTATCCGAAGCAACTTGTGGCGAGACCGAAGGCTTTCGTAAGAAAAGCTTTCGAGGTGTTCGCGCCAAGAAGGATTTTCTCTAAGCAGATGCTCAAGCTCCTGCGGCTGAAGCCACCCGGCCGGCTTACCTAACAGAGCGATGGACTTGCTTCTTACAAAATCGACTTTTTCGAACAAATCGCTTTGTTCCTGTCCATCGGATTGAATCTGAGTAGTTCCGATTAAAGACAGAATAATATCGATTCGGTCCAGGATGGGACCTGATAATCGGAATAAGTACTCCTGCTTCGCTTTATTAGAACACCTGCATTTACTGATTTTCATTGTCGGATGTGAAGAATCTCTAACGGTGGTTCTCGGCCTCGGGATATTTGAAGGCCAGCCTCCGCAAGGACAAAAATTTCCGTTTGCGACCAAGGTAAACGCCGCAGGAAGTTCTATGCTCTGTTTCGTTCTTGTCAAAGTGACTGTGGATCGTTCTAACGGTTCTCGAAGTATTTCGCGACTATCTCGATTCCACTCCGGAAATTCGTCAGCAATCAGAAGGCCGCCATGCGCTAACGAAAATTCTCCTGGACGGACTGTTGAAAAGTTAATTGATCCGCACAAAGAAGCCGGCCTGGCCTGTGGGCCTATTCTGCGCACATTTGAGTTTACTCCTGTATTTTGTCCAACTAGTTCACTTATCAGGAGGCGCTCGATTTCAGTTTTTGCCATGCTATTTGGTTGCAAAGCGATCAGCCATTCTGTCGCATGGCTTTTCCCGGCTCCCTTTGGTCCGAGTAAAAGAATGTGGTGATTGCCTGCGGCGGAAACGCCAAGAATTTTTTTTACCGATAGTGGCAGGGGGAGTAAGTTTTTTAAAAATTCCTCGCGTTCATTGTCTTTGCGTAAGTATTCATTTGCATTTTCGGCGGCTACATCAAAAATGGCCGATGACCTGTTTTCCTGAAGGCATCCGAATGCCTCTTTAAGGTCCTTGGCGGTGATGATTATCGGACCTGGAGTCTGAAATCTATTTGAACGTTGAATAAGAGAATACTTCTTTTTTGCCTCAACGGAGTCCTGCTCTGAGAGCATTAATAGTTCGGCTTCTGACTGCCAGGCGGCATGAAGCGCTCTTGTTATCTGGCCGGCGGGTTTAATTACCCCGTCTAAACCGAGTTCTCCCCACGCGAATATTTTTCGCTTGGTAATTTGTTTGGCTTTTACGGATAGAATGGCAAGCGCGATTGCTAGATCGATCCCTGTGCCGTGTTTTTTGACACTAGCGGGTGAGAGATTAACCACTATTCGTCTTTTAGGAAACTCATAACCAGAGGCTAGAATGGCTGAACGCACCCGCTCTCGCGCCTCGGCCACTTCAGGGCCGGGTAAGCCTATAATCGAGAATGAAGGAATATTAAAGGACGAGGAGGTCTCGATGGTTTGAATTTGAGGGTATATTTCATTGTTCAGTAAAGCATTAATGGGACAGTATTTCATGCCGTTGTTTCAGCAGTAGCTGTGCCAACCTATTTTCGTTTACTTAACATTTCATTTTTTGCGCGATTAATTGCTTCGGCAATTTTTTGGGAATCGTTCCACTGCTGATTTCCCGGAGAACCGATTTTATCGGGATGATATTGTTTCATTAGTTCGCGATACGCTTTATTGATTTGATCGGTGCTCGCATTAATTGGAACTCCGAGTATCTCGTGCGGGGCGCCGGCTATGCTTATCCCGCCAAGTCGAAGTGGCTGTTTCATTTTCGAGTTTGCCAGATCGTTATTCGACGCTGTTGTGGTTTTGTTTTTGGACCGCAGATCCGCTTCTCTGACTTTAAAATTAGACTCCGGCGTTTTTGGCTTTAAAAGTGACCATGCCAGTACAAGTACGATGCCTCCGAAGATGATCTGAATGAGATAAAAATTATCTTGGATTAGTCTGACCACGACTTCAATTATGCATCGTATGAAACAAAGGCACAACTACTGCTATTGCCGTTACAATGGGCAAGAAAAGCCTTCTTATTCTTACTTTTTTTTGTATTTTAGTTTCTCAAGTCTCTGACGCTTCGATAATCTGCAAGTCCGGTCTTTTTGTGCGGCGGTCCGGGAGTGATGGCTGTTGGGTCAGATACAAGATTGATAAAGATACCTCTCTTTGTTTTTCGCGACTTTTGTGGTTTGAGTATCTGAGATCGGAAAAGTTATTATCAAGCTGCAGTAGTTATGACGGAAAATGGAGAGTATTTTCTCCTCCGTATAACGGCGAGAAAGGACGTAAGAAAACTGTATTTTCGAGTTTTTACGTCAGTGAGATCAAGGGACAAGCTATTTCCGGGGTTTTTTCTCGGGCTATTTTTATTTCAATCAAAGAAATCGAAAACATCAGGGAGAAGTTGGCCGCGTCGATTACACCTGGCGACAGCCTGGGGTTATTTCGAAAACTGATCCTGGATCAGAACTGCCCTGGTTGCTCGATTGACTTTCTTCGTACGATCGGTTTCGTTCACCTTGTTTCTGCTTCGGGTATCCACCTTTACTCGGTGATGTCGTTTAGCCGTGCTGCTTGCTTCACTATCGGAAGATTTTTTGGATTTCCTGTAGGCGTAACGAGACTTCTCGCTGTTTTGCTTTCGACGTGTGCATGGGGTTTTCTTTGGTTATTAAGCGGGATGAGGGCCGGTTTGTTGAGGCCGATAATAATAGTTACGTTTCGATCGGTTGCTTTGTCGGTCGGATGCAGGTGGCGCAGTTTTTCTCCATTGATTATAGCCTTAGGTTTCGATTTGCTTGCCGCTGTATTTTTTCAAACTGGCGGGTTGAACGATGGTGTGGAGTGGGCACCGGGCAGACTTCATTATGCTTTGGCTGTCGGTGGCGGGTTGTTGGCAATTGAAATGCGACGAAGTTCGAGTCTGGAGCATAATTCGAATCGAATTACAGATGTAGTTAAAGATCATCTCGCTTTAGCGGTAGGGTCTTGGCTTTTCACAGCGGTTTATGATGCTTGGTCGACGGGGCTCATTGCATTTGCAACGCCTGTTTTAAGTTTACTTACGATCCCGGTTTTTTGTTCGGTTGTTTATCCCTGCGTAGTTTTTAGTGCTTTTATGCGGTTTTTTGATTTCAATACGTTCGACTCGGTTGTTATCGGATATTCGTCAAACTATATTTATTGGCTAGCCGATTTAACCGCAAGAACTCTTTCTCTCTGGGTTGTCGATGGCTCAGTAGTCATTTTTGCTTTAATGGCTGCAGCGCTGCTTTTATTGTATTCACTTCATGGAAAAAGTTATCTATTCGCGGTTGCCGTACTCGTTATCGTCGTTTCCGTGCGCGCGCTTAGCGGTAGTCAGATAACAGGAATCCGAGCTCGTGCAATAGAACAGTTAGACGTCGGTCAAGGAGATTCAGCGCTAGTGTTCGGTGGCGATGATAGAATCGGGCTTATTGATACTGGTTCCTCGCATGCTTTAAAAGAGGACGCTTGGCTTCGTTTACTTGCACGTCGTGGTATTACAAATCTATCTTGGGTCGCTCTAACTCATTCAGACGAGGATCATACAGGTGGTTTGAAGCGTTTGGGAAATATTGCGCAAATAAGTTGTATTGTTTCTAAGACAACAAACGAGTCTTGCTTTCCATACAAATATGCAGATCTTCTTCATTCGGGAAAACGAAACTCAGAAATGCGCGCTTTTCTGATTCCCCTTAATGACCGTCAAATCTATGTTTCGCTCGGTGACGCCAACCAAAGGCAGGAAGAGCAGGCGATTCATTGGATTCTTAGAGAGGGACGTCTTGGCGAAAAAAATGCTTCAGCCCGAGTTATTTTAAAAATCAGTCACCACGGTTCTAATGGTTCAACATCTCCGAAACTATTAAATAGAATTAGGCCTTCGGAGGTCTGGATCTCTGCAGGACTTGGCAATCGGTTTCATCATCCGGCTCTTAAAACACTATTGAGATTAGAAAGAGCTAGGGAGTCCTTTGGACTAAAAATACGACGTACTGACATAGAGGGGGGGATAAGACCCGGATTTGGACAGCCGCTAGTCCTTGATTTTACAGGATTCTATTAAAGTAATTAACACCACTTCATAATTAGTTAGTGTCGGCTTGCATTACCTGAGTAAAATACTATATAATTAATTAGTAGGTAATGTCGGGGGTTTATGGGGCTTATTAGAGGGTGTCTCTCCAATGTTTTGTCTAGGGTTCTGGCCGTGGGCCTAATTGGGCTGTTTGCGAACGGCTGTGCCCCGGACGTTCCGGAGAGTCAGAAAAAAGAAGTAGTGAAAGAATGTAATTTGCCTTCGGATCAGTCCGGTACCCTTGAAGGAAGATGGAAAATCACCCCTGTACCAATTGCAATTAAGTCAGGTCATTTTCAACAAGATGAAATAGAAGACATTGTGAAGGCCGCTGATATTTGGAATGCGTTTTATAAAGAGACGGCAGGCACTGATGTTATTGATTACGGTGGCGATAAAGCAAATCCGCGACAAACAAGCGCAGTCAAACCTGCTGTAGTCTGTTCTCAAGGAATTCTCCAGGGAACTCAGTTTACCGGACAAGTCGTAATTTTTAAGCAAGGAACATGGCCGTATCAAAACCACCAGGCTATCGCACTTACGACGTATTGCCCGACGCCTGCTAAACCGCTTTCAAATATTTTTAATGCTGTAATGGAAATCAATTACCAGGACTTTTTCGTAGAGGGGAAAAAACTCCCTGATCTCACTTCCATTTTCGTACATGAGTTTGGACACATGCTGGGACTCGAGCATAGTTGTGACGCCAAGGGAAAAACCGGTTATCCGAACTGTTCTGATGCCGGAATGCCTCAGGACTACTTTTACGCGGTGATGTTTCCGATCATCCCGTTTGATGTAAATGGTGTAGGCGAAGAGAGACGGGCATTAAACAACAATGATCAAGGCCGCGGAAACTGTCTCTATGGCCCTAATGCGCTAAAATAGTTTCTAAACGACTTTATTTGGAACCGAATTCAGTTCTTCAAAAAGCGAAATAATATCGTTTTGGCTGATTACTTTAGATTCCTTCTCGCCATACTTTCTAACCGCGAATGTTTGTGCTTCCACTTCGCGATCCCCGGCGACAAGTGAGAAGGGTATTTTTGCTCTTTGCGCTTCTCTGGTTTTGTATCCCATTGTCTCATTTCTTGCGTCGACTTCGGTTCTGAAACCGGCCTTTTTAAGCTTATCGAGGAATTCTTTGCAGTAGGGAATGTGGGAGTCCTTGATTGATATGAGCCGAGCCTGAACTGGAGCAAGCCAAAACGGAAAAGCACCCGCATAGTGTTCCGTGAGGATGCCGAAGAATCGTTCAAGAGAACCAAAGAGAGCTCTATGGATCATATAGAGCCGTTTTTCCTTTCCATCTTGGTCAACAAAAGTCATGTCAAAACGCTCTGACATGTTGAAGTCGAACTGAATGGTGCTCGTTTGCCATTCGCGATTAAGCGCGTCTTTCACTTTAAGATCTATTTTGGGCCCGTAAAAAGCCCCACCGCCTGGATCTACTTCGTAATCGAGCTTTTCTGCAATGATTGCCTTTTGAAGAGAATTGGTGGCTTTTTCCCACATCTCATCGCTGCCGGATTCGGTTTTGGGCGGGCGTGTAGCCAGGTAAGCTTTTATTTCCTTGAAACCGAAAGTTCTCCAGATTTTAAGAGAAAACCTGAGAACTTCTGCGATTTCACTCTCTACCTGATCAGGTGTGCAGAAAATATGCGCATCGTCTTGAGTAAATCCTCTTACTCTTAAAAGTCCGTGCAGTACTCCTGATTTTTCATATCTATAGACCGTTCCAAGCTCCGCCCATCGAAGAGGCAGATCACGATAGGAGCGCTTTTCTGTTTTATAGATAAGAATATGAAAGGGACAATTCATCGGCTTGATGTAGTAATCTTGTTCGTCGATATTCATCGGCGAATACATGTTTTCTTTGAAGAAACCTAAATGTCCTGATGTTTTCCATAGATCGGACTTGCCTATGTGCGGGGTATAGAGGATTTCATAACCGTTTTTATAGTGTTCTTTCCGCCAAAAGTCTTCGAGTACTACACGAATACGTCCGCCTTTTGGATGCCAGTAAATCAAACCAGTTCCACCTTCTTCGTGAATAGAAAAAAGATCCAGTTCTTTGCCTAGTTTACGGTGATCTCGTTTCTTAGCCTCTTCAAGCACTCGCAAATACTCATCAAGTTCTGCTTTTGTATCAAAGGCAGTGCCGTAGATACGTTGAAGTTGGGGATTTTTCTCGCTGCCTCTCCAGTAGGCTCCAGCTATCGATAAAAGCTTGAAAGCTTCGATTTGCCCTGTCTTTTCGATATGAGGTCCTCGACAGAGGTCTACAAAATCGCCTTCTTTATAAAGACAAACTGTTTTTACTTTTTCTTCGTCTCTGAGATCTTTGATGATTTCCAGTTTGTAAATTTGGTTGGATTTAGAAAAGAAAGACATCGCTTCGTCTACGGTGATTTCAGACCTTTCAAAAGGCTCGTTTGATTTGATAATTTTTGTCATCTCAGCTTCAATTAGCCCAAGATCTTCTGTTGTAAGCTTTACGCTAAGATCAATATCGTAATAAAAGCCGTTTTCAATTGTCGGTCCTATTCCGAACTTTGCATCGGGCCACAGATTCTTTACCGCGTGCGCCATTATGTGAGCGCAAGAATGGCGCAAAATCTCTATTTTAGTATCAGCACGAGTATCTTTTTCTTTGCTAAGATTTTGATTTTCCATAGATTTGACCGCAACTTAGCATGAATTTTGCCGAAGTGGTAGGAAAGTTAGAATATCTAAGTGGCTGACATAACTTGATTTTTTATTTTGTCATCCACTTGTGATAGGCAAGAGGCAGAGGTCTTAAAAGATGCCTGACGAAAGCGAAGTGCCGATAAATTCCGTGAGTCTTCGAAACGCGACAGTTGACGATATTGCAGATGTCGCCAAAATCGAGCGACAAGCCGAAGCGGTACCTTGGAGCGAGGGACATTTTAAAGCTGAGTTAGAAAAACCATATAGTCGATTTCTGGTTTTAACGGATGACGAGACGGACAAACAAATTCTCGGCTACATAGTCTTCTGGCTACTTTTCGATGAATGCCAGGTACTGACTCTCGCAGTCGATCCCGAATCGCGTGGCCGCGGCTACGCGAAACTGTTGATAAGGCAGGCGATTAAAGAAGCTGTAAAAAAGGATGTCAGAAAGATTACTTTGGAAGTTAGAAAATCCAACCTTCCCGCAATAAACCTCTATCAACAGTTCGGTTTTGTTGTCTCTCGTGTTTTAAAGTCCTTTTATTCAAATGGCGAGGACGCTTATCTGATGACTTTGGATTTGGAACAGAATCAAACTCACTTCTGATTTTGTCTGACTATTTAAATAAACGTTATAGAAATAGAACTTTTTCTACTCACTTAGTTGAGTAATGAAGTCTTATGGTTGAGCGAAATCAAATGTGAGCCATTTTAGCGTAATTTCTCGATTTTTTGCTTCAAGTCTTCTTTATTTCGGTTTGATTCGTAAATGATTTCGCATGTTAATGCGTTAGTTAGGAAGAAATGCTTTACAAGAAATATGAACGCATATAAATTCGCCGAGCTTTTTTACTTATGAAGATGTTTAACTTTATTACAAAACAGATTTGTCTTGCCGGCGCACTCGCTCTTGTGTTTGTGGCGGCAAGCGGATTTAAGGCTGATCCGACAGACGATTTTAGTTTCAGTTACGCTCGGTCACCGGTCGTTGACGGGTACAAACTTATGTCAGCGAATAAAATAGAAGCGATTCTTTCCGATCGCCTGGATCTATTTCCGGATTCACAGGCCGGAAAATTGGCGCGGCATCTTGTAACACTTTGTAAAAGGTACCGATTTGATCCTGCTTTTGTTTTGTCGCTGATCGAAGTGGAGAGCAGTTTTCGTGTAAGCGTCATTTCTCCGGCTGGGGCAATCGGTCTGATGCAGTTAATGCCCGAAACTGCTGCTATTGTCGCTAAGTGGTACAATATTAAATATTCTGGTGGAAGAGCACTGGTTGATCCTTTCACGAATCTTTCCCTCGGGATCGCTTATCTATCCTATTTACGGGATAAATATAGAGAACTTTCGCCATATTTTCACATCGCTGCTTACAACATTGGCCCTGCAAGGCTTGACGAACTGCTAGCCCGGAAATATTTCAAGCCGACCAAAACCAAGAAGTATTACGAAGCAATAAAGCAAGGCGTGCCGGTTTTGAGATATTTTAGGAGTCGCCAGAGTGTTTGAACTTGCGGTTAGGGAAAAGTTTTCAGCTGCACATCATATTAGAGGTTACCAGGGAGATTGCGGAAGGCCCCATGGACATACCTGGTTGGTCGAAGTGTTTGTGCGTACCGTAAGACTTGACCAGTTAGATATGGCTATGGACTTCAGAATTTTTAAGAAAGCGCTCAGAGAAGTTGTCGGTCTTTGGGATCACCAGGATCTAAACTCTCTAGAAGACTTCAAGAAAACTAACCCAACCGCGGAGCAAATCGCAAAAATTGCCTTCGAAAAGCTCTCAACACTGATTTCTGATCATGGGTTGACGGTTGACAGGGTAACGGTTTGGGAAAGCGAGACTACAAGCGCCACTTATTTTGGAGAATCTGGTGCGTAGTAAATCAGTCGTGCTTTTGTCTGGGGGGCTGGATTCTGCAGCCAATCTTGCCATTGCAGCAGATCGGGATCAGGTTATTCTTGCGGTAACTTTTGATTATGGACAGAAAGCAGCAAAAAAGGAAATTGCGGCGGCAAGAAAGTTCACCGCATATTACGACGTAAGACATGAAGTAATAGAGTTGCCGTTTTTGCGAGAGATTGGCGGGAGTTCTCTTATCGATTACTCTCAATCCGTACCGTCAATATCGTTAGAAGATCTTGAAAAAAGGGATAGAACGAGAGAGACAGCTAAGTCGGTTTGGGTACCGAATCGCAACGGAATCATGATAAATATTGCAGCCGCATTTGCAGAAAAATTAGTTGCGGATCAAATCGTCGTTGGTTTCAATAAGGAAGAGGCCGTTAATTTTCGGGATAATTCTTTGGCCTTTCTTGAAAGAGTAAGTGATTCTCTGGCCATGTCGACGGCAAATTCAGTTAAAGCGGCCTGTTATACTGTCGGGCAGGATAAACGTGAGATAGTGAGAACTTTAGTTGCATTACCGAAAAAATTTCCTTTCGAGTACGTTTGGAGCTGCTATTTAGGCGAAGAAACACAATGTGGTTCGTGTGAGTCATGTCGTCGCTTTGAGCGGGCATTGAGCGTTTTAAATCAGCGAGGTTAGGATGTCGGTTAAAGTATCTTTCAGTAAAGAACAAATGCTTTATTCAGGCAAAGAGCTTCGGCCTCACTTTTTGCTTTCCAAATTTGCCATGAAAGGGACTTCTGTTTTGGCATTTTGCGGTCCATGCGGTGTAAAGACTGAGCATCTTGTGGATTGGGAGGATCGTCTAGAAAACGATTATATTGAAGCAAGACTTATGGTTCATTTTCTCGGCGAATTTTTCGGAGCCAGTTTAAGAGAAGCTGTGGTCATGCAGCGCCTTTTCATGTCGATCGCCGCTGAGCAAATAAACCTCGTATTAGAAGACACTAACAAGCGGAGTTTTATCCGAAGAATCGGCGATGATTTATTTGTCGGAGATAAGAAATTATCGGTTTCAATAGTTACGGCTTCGCCGGTTTCGCAATTATTACACGTCGGAATCAACATAGATCCTTTGGGTGCTCCTGTTGCAGCAATTGGATTAGAAGAAATGGGACTGGGGAGTCAGATAGAGATTGTTGTTGAGCGGATATTAGATAGTTTCAAAAAAGAATACGATAGTATCGAGTGGGCTTGCGTCAAGGTTAGACCCGTGATCTAAAACGAATATGACGTCAATTCCAAAGATGGGACCGGTTATAGCGATCGACGGTCCGGCTGGTACGGGAAAAAGTACAACCACAAAGAGACTGGCGGAAATTCTTGGTTTTGTTCATGTTGACACTGGTGCACTTTATCGTGCTGTCGCATTCATCGCTATTGAACGAAATGAGGTAAGGTCGGCCGGTAGTCTTGCTGAACAAGCTGTAGTGGAGATAGCCAGGTCAGTTCATCTGGAATTCAAGAGAGAGGCTGATAAAGTCCCAGCTAACAGAATCTATGCGGATGGAAGGGATCTAACTAACGAGATCAGAACCCAAGAAGTAAGTATGGCTGCCAGCAGGGTTTCGGCTATACCAGGGGTAAGGGCGGCTCTCTTAAGTCTGCAAAGAAGGTTAGGGTGTGTTGGGAGGACCATTTTAGAGGGAAGGGATATTGGAACGGTCGTATTTCCTGATGCAGACGTTAAGATTTTTCTCACGGCAAGTATTGAAGAACGAGCAAAGAGGCGGCTTAAGGATCTTGAAACACTGGGTAAAAATGCACCGTCTTTTGATATTCTTAAGGAACAGATACGGGAACGGGATAAGGGCGATTCTACCCGCCAGGTGGCGCCTTTAAAAAAGGCTGAAGACGCTATTGAAGTGGACACGAGTAATATGAATTTTGATCAAGTTGTGGACTTTATCGAGAAAGAAGTCCGGCGTAGACTTAAAGGAATGCTAGGTTAGGCTTTTCGGAGAAACAAGAGATGGTGGTCCGTGGTGCCCCGTTAAGAGTGATTATCATACGTCCAGACAATATCGGCGATGTTGTGCTCTCCACTCCTGTTTTTGAAACCATAAAAAAGCACTACCCTAACTCGCATTTAACCGTAATGGTGTGCGAAAATGTTGTACCGCTTATTAAGGGCCTTCCTTCTGTCGATGACGTTTTTGTTTTTGATCCTTTAGTGAAGCATGCTGGGATTGCCGGCTTTTTCCGCCTGATGAGCGATTTACGAAGAGCCAAGTACAGAGTTGCTGTCGTTCTGAAGAGTAATCGTCGAATTGCCTCCGCGCTGTTCGGTGCAGGAATTCGTCATCGAGTAGGGCCACTTAGTAAGTTCCATTCGTTTCTTTTTTATAACCGAGGAGTAAGGCAAAGAAGATCAGAAGTAGAGATGCACGAAGCGGACTACAATCTGCAGTTGCTTCGAAAACTCGGAATTCGGATCGAGACGCGGACTGTTTTGACTAGAGTAAGTCTTTCGGACCAGTCAAGGCAGTCGGCCTTGGGGTGGCTTAAAGAACACGGATTGACTCCAAGAAGTGTTGGCGAGAATCAAGATAACCGACTCATTGTCGTACATCCGGGAATGAAGGGCTCTGCTTTAAATTGGCCCGAAGGGTATTATGCTGAGTTGATTAAATCCCTGGCTTTAGCTGGTTTTCCCGTTCTTGTTACAGGGGGAGCGAGCGAAGAGAGTTTGTTAATCAGGCTCAAGGAATGGCTTGAATTGAATTTAAAGAAGGAAACCAGGTATAAGCCGGCTTTTTATCATGGACGTCTTGA
>Ga0208375_1002316_pt1 | contig 18269 bp, 13 predicted proteins | sample RifOxyD1_FD_184038 | JGI IMG/M metagenome (GOLD analysis project Ga0208375, IMG submission 184038) | Soil microbial communities from Rifle, Colorado - Rifle Oxygen_injection D1 (SPAdes) | ecosystem: Environmental > Terrestrial > Deep subsurface > Rock core/Sediment | place: Rifle, Colorado... | reverse complement strand
CCCCGGCGCTGGCAAGAACATCCTCCACGTACATCGCAAGCAGTGTCTTGAAACACCGTCCCTCTTCCTTGATCGCAACACATTCGGCAAGCCCGCAGCCATGCTCCTCTGATTCCGGGTTTTTGCATCCGGCACAGACAAGCACCTCGCGGTGGGCCTTGCGACGGTCGCTATCCATCCGGGAGACATTCTGCGGCGCCATCTTGATTGAAATGCTGAGCATCCGGATTTTTCTGATATACTCATCAACTGCGGGGCGGATCTGGATAAAAACCGGATGATCAACACCGTTCATTTGGCAAAAGCCTTCTTATTGTAGTTTCCCGACTTGAGGACGCTGACCCTGCCGGCTATTTTTTTGAGCGATTTGTCGATTTTATTCACGCACTCGATTGCAACCGAAGGCACGTCAAGACGCTCAAAATACTTGCTGATAAGCTCGGTGTTGCCTATTGCAACGGAAAGCGGGTTGTTGATTTCATGGGCCAGTCCGGCGGCAAACGCATCAAAATGCAGTATGCACCCGCCGGTCACATTGAGTTCCATTTCAACACTGCGGGATATGTCCCACGCAGCAAGCAATGTCCCGTCATCGCCGGTTTTTTCGCATGCAAACTCATACCACTTATAACAATCGTCGGCGATTCTGAGCCGTGCCCTGAATGTCTCCCTGGAGCACGACTTCGTCACCAGCAGCAGCACCTTCTGGACAAATTCCACATCCTCATGATGCACAAGCGAAGCGGCTTCCGACCCGGCGCATTCCATTCCGGTGCCACCGAACATGCTTGAAAAGGCGGCGTTTGTTTCGCTGATCACGCCGCCGTCATCAAGGACGGCCATGGGAACCGGCGCCAGCTTCCATTTGTGCATAAACAAAACCTCCAAACACTGCCTCAATCAACCATATCGATTTAAGGCCCATCAATATTGATACAATCAACCTACGCACGCTGGGTTAATATCATCTCATAATGACTGTTTTTGCGACTTTATTTCAACTTTATTTTGGCTTTATTACGCCTTTATGTGCTTCACGCTTTGACTGCCACCACAGGAAGGTGTAATAGCCATTATCTTACTTTCCCGGAACGTTATGAAAAAAGCCAAACCAGACAAAAATAATGTTTTCAATATAATTGATTACGGGATTGGGCCGACAAACTACTTGTTCTTTGCATTATTTACAATACCTTCCACTTGGCTCGTGTTCTCGCCCAAATGGCATGAGCTATTGTTATTATATGCCATCGATTCGTTGGCATATTTTATTGTTAGATATTCTTATATTAAATATTTACACTGGGCACTGCCTGGCAATCACAAGAATTTCATCCCCTCATTAAGATTGGACGAAACATCAACATGGACAATCGCACAAAAAAAATCATTAATTGAATTTCTTTTTTATTTTCCATGGAGATTTTCTTATCACAGTGCATTTTTTTCAACCTTTAAGCTGATTCCATTAACATATATCTGTTTATATGTCTGGAAATACAACTGGCCCGCATCAACACAATTTACTCTACTCATTTCCCTGTCATTGCTAAATTTTATTTTATATTCATCAATGATATACATATCAAGCCATAGCCACTATTCATCAATTCTCCACTTACTTCACAATAAACTCAACTGGTCAATGGCATTTAAAAACATCAGAATCCCAAATTCGAACAAGTTTGATAATCTAAGAGAAACTTTCATACTTTTTATCCCTTCATTTTTTGTTGTCATTTTTCAAGCCAGCCTCCTCTGGCTACGAAGCGATTTAGATTATGCAAGCCTGTCGCTGAGGATTGCGGCAATAGGAATACTTGCGTTGCTTTTATTCTGCCGGATGCTCTATATGTGGCGCAAATACCTTGTAGGGTCTCTTGAACACCTTTTCGCCCTGATGCAAAAACCGGATAACGATCAACAACTCATAAATAAAGGCGTCAGCCTCCACACATACCCGCAGCTCGCAAGATTTGACCGGACTTTCAATGATCTTTTTGAACGCATTGCCAAAAACGAACGCGAGCTTTCAGCACTAGTGCTGACTGGAGCCGAGCATGCGAAATTCAAAACGCTTGGAGAAATATCGGCATTTGTCGTTCATGATCTCAGCAACCCCGTCAATTCACTTCAGTTTTGCATTGATGAAATTACAAACAACCCGGCAAAGGCGTCTAATCCGGATTATAAAAACATTTTAAAAGCCAATATCGACAAATGTAACACGCTGATCAGCTCTCTTCGGGCATTCATACGCCGGGGCAGCGGCACCGAAGAATTTGGCACCCTTGGATATATCCATGATGTAACAGTCAACATCCTCAGAACGCAATATCAACGGGATTTTTTCGATTCCGTTAAATTCAATCTTGCCGAAAACTGCAGCGGCACTGTCTTTGCCATGCCAGTGCCGGAATTGACACAGGTATTGGACAATCTGTATCACAACTGCCTGAATGTATTTTTGAAGCACTCAACGACAAACCCTGTTGTTTCAATCTCCCTGCGTTCTGATGCTGGCGATAAGATTTCTTTGAATATTTCCGACAATGGCCCCGGCCTTGCCCTTGACGAATTTGAATCACTCTCCGGATTCGGATTTTTACAGGCAACCACACATAAAATGAAAAAAACAGCCGGTATTGGACTCAAGCTGACAAGGCGCCTTGTCGAGCAGTTTGGCGGCAGCCTTGAACTTGATGCCGGATATAAAAATGGCGCCTGTTTTACGCTGACACTTCCGAAACAAATCAATATTGCCGGTGCAACATGCATAACAACTTGATCTGGATTCTTGAGGATGACAGCTCCCAACAGTTTATTTATCGCGAAATTCTCGAATGTCTTTACGATATAAGATTTTTTAAAAGATTTGCAGAATTTGAAAATGCCTTGGCCACCATGAAAAAAAACGAACCCGTTCCCGACCTCCTTGTGGTTGACATCAGACTCCCCGACAAGAATCTTATCCATGGCGGCAGACTTGTCATGCCAATGCCATATCCGTTTATTATTGTGTCGTCATTTGATCAGCTTGACACCATGCGCGAATGCTACAAAACGGGCTGCAGGGATTACATCATCAAACCCTTCAAGCAAAATGAGCTTCTGGTCGCAGTTGAGCGCGCCCTGCAGAACACCCCCTCCATGCCCCAGGAATCAGCAAAAGACATCCCCGCAATCACTCTTCTTGCGGATCAGTGCAGCGTAAAACGCGAGGGGGGCAAAACAATCGAACTGACAAGAGTCCAGCTGTCGTTGTTCAATTTTCTTTATGGAAACTTCGGGCGGTATTTTTCCAAGGAAGACATCATCCGCAACGTCTGGAACAAATGCCACATCGCTGACGACACTTTTTACGTGCATTTGTTTAATATACGCGAAAAATTAACTCAACTTTCCCTTGTAATTGATTGCAAAAACAGTTCCTTCGGCCTGGTTGACACCTCGCAGGATCGCAAGACCAAGGGGCCGCTCAGGCAAGCGGGTGGACCCTGATTTCGTCCGGCACAAGTCCCCGCGCATAGGGATGATCAAATCCGAATGTAAGCGGCAACAGATCATCAGATTTGCATTGATAGGCATATATTCTGTCCTGCATCGACTTCAATGCAATGTTGTTCCAGACGCATCTTGGCGGCTCATGTGGAATGAACTTGAGATATCTGCCGTTTCCATTCGAACACCACCTGCGTATCAAGCCGTTGCGGGCGGGATCATGGTAATATAAAAGATGATCTATCGCGGTTGGTTTGAACGCTGCCGGATCAAAATCCGCCTTCTCGCCCCAGGTAAATCCCAGCCTCTGCAACCCCTCGCCTACCGCCTTGGCAATAGATGCGCTTTCTTCGCTGTCCGCTCCAAAACCAAAAAAACAGGCTGCATTGTCATTTTTCGGCAACCCGAAAAATCCATGTACAAATGTCTTTGATCTCGAAAGGTTTTCCACAAATTCAAAAACACGCAAATCAAATACAGCCGCAAGCGGCTCAAGCCTGCCGAGCAACCTGACATCAGGGCATGATCTCAAAACAACAGGATTGGCAATATCACCGAACCATGATCTGAGCACGCGGTCGCGCTCAACAACCTCGAAATACGATTTTTGCAAGGCTGTATTTTTATCCGTATGTATGGCAATGCCGTTGGATTTTGAATAGCGACATATTCCATCAAGCTTATCAAATGCAATCAGGCCGCTTTCTTCGGCCTCAACGGTTGTAATGCGCTCCAGAAGCTCAAATGCACTGCGCTCCGGCTCATGCCGGTCCATGCCGGCAGAACTCCCCACCAGCTCCATCGCTCCATTAGACGAGCTGAATCCGGAAAGAAAGAGTTTGATCCCAAGAACATCCACTTCTTGTCTGAACTCCTCAGGCTTCTTCCATCGTCCGGGAATAAATTCAAATATCCGCTCTATGTCCATTCTTACCCCATTATAAATGAAGCGGGAAAACATACCCGCTTCTTGTATCTAGAAACAAATTGCTGCAAATTTAATCTTCATATAACCTCCTTGTATTTAGTGTTGTTTTACTGCCACCTTCCAATCCGTTGCACTCAGAGAAGCAACAACATGATTGTGCCAGACACCATCAATATTCATGAATTCTGGAATCACTCCTATTTCTTTAAATCCAATCCTAAGCGCGATACTAATGCTTCTAATATTTGTCTCCAGATACTCCGTCTGGATGCGATGCACATCCCAGGAATCAAAAACATGACCTATAAGAGCGCAAAGGCCTTCTTTCATGAGACCAGTACCTTCACACTCCTTGTCAATGCAGCCGCCAATCGAACCATATTTGAAATAACCCCTGAAAATCCTGCCAAAGACAAGAAAACCCGCAATTTTTGCGGGATCGGTTTTTTTGAACAGAAACACCCTGAGCGCCGTTCTTGCCTCAAACTCCGCTCTGTTTGTCTCAAGCTGTCCGCGCCAGAACTCCTCGCTGAAAACACAATCAGGCACCGTAGCCGTGCGGGCTATTCTTTCGAGATTGTTCCTGTAAAAGGAAATTATCGCCGGAACATCATCCGTGGTGCCGAGTCTTATCAGCAGCCTTTCCGTGGCTATCATGAATACAAGTCTGGAACAAAACTGGTTTTGAACAACTTAATTTTTCTAAAGCCGAAATAAAGGAACAATAAAGGCTAAATTAAGTTTTTGTTTCAAACCAATGAACGCAAAATATAATAAATGTCTTCCATCCTCCTTGTCACATACTCCGGCAGCCTGAACGTCCCTTCATGCCTCGCGCTTGACAACGGCCTGGCCAATCTGGCGGGCGCCCTCAAGACAAACGGACATGCCGTGCGCATCGAAGACCTCAATACTGCCGACATCATGCAAAGGATTGCCCGCGAACCACTGGAAAATATTTATTTTGATTTTATTGAGAAAACCGCGCGCGATATCGATGCGCAATACATCGGGTTCAAATGCTGGGCCAGCGACGGCATCCTTGCCATACGCCTCTGGTGCGCGCTCATACGCAAACGCCTGCCCCATGTAAAAATCCTGCTTGGCGGACCCTGCTGCCAGCTGGCACCGGAGGCTACCGCGGCGCTCATTCCAGATTTTGATTTTTTGTTCGTCCATGAGGCGGAAAAATCACTGCCCATGCTTGTCTCTTGCGTCGATACGGGCCGGGATCCATCTTCGGTGCCAGGTATCATGTACCGCAGAAGTGGCGCAATGGTTTCGACACCATGCAAGCTAATGCCGTCGCTCGATGAACTTCCTGCACCGGATTACTCGCCGGCGGTTTATCCGGCAGCACACACCGGCGACAAGCTGAACATGGCTGTCCTTGACGAAAGCCGGGGCTGCCCGATGGGCTGTCCGTTTTGCGTGCATCCTTCATATGCCGGTTCATGGCGCATCAAATCAGTGCCCGGACTTGTCGCAGAGATAAAATACATTCAAAGCACCCTCGGCACCCGCTGGTTCCGGCTTGCGGGATCCAACACCCCGGTGTTCTGGCTCAGGGAGTTTGCTTCGACCGTGATCCGTGAAAAAATACAAATGCGCTTTTCATGCTTCTCCCATACCGCGCTCATGCAACCGGAGGACCTGCCGCTCCTGTATAAGGCGGGACTCAGGAGCATCTTTTACGGCGTCGAATCGTTTGACGACGGCATATTGCAAAAAAACGGCAAACGCGCCGTCACCGCAGCCAGAAGCGAAGAGGTGCTCCGCGCCACGATTGACAATAATATCTTCACAACCGCAAGCTTCATCTGGCCCATGCCGTTTGAAACAGCCCAAAGCACTGAAAACACCTTTGGCGCAATACGAAGGATCTTTGCCGGCCGCAAAAACGCCACTGCCCAGTTTTTAAACCCAGCCCCCCTGCCTGGCACAAAATGGTGGAACGAACGCGCGCACTACGGATTTGACCTGCACATGCCGGACGACAGATACATGATGGAAGCCATGACAAAGTCCGTGCGTCACATCCTGCCGCCCGAACTGCAGGAGACCATGCCCTACACCCTCAACGGAAAATCCCTGAAACAAATGGGCATGGAACTTGGCGCCAGGATGAAAGAAATGCAGAACGACGGCGTCCTTGTGAACATCAGCGATGAAACCGCGCTGATTGCCTTCGGCTGTGGGGAGAATCCGGGCACGTTCAGGGAGCAATTCATCAAGGCATACCTGTCATCGGATTATGCTGCCATCCGGGCTTTTACTAGAACCTTCAACCGACGCTCCCGCCAAACCCATCCAGCCCCTTCCCTGCCCGACGCGCAAGAATCAATATTGCCGTAATAATGCAGTCAACTCCACCCGTACATGTCTTCAACAAACGCCTGCCACGGCAATATATCAACATGTTGATTGCCTGGTGCGGGCACCCTTCTCCGGCGTTTTTCATTGCAAACAACAACGGCCCTCTCCACTTTGTGTTCTTCAAGAAAAGCATTCATGCCTTTCAGGTCGTCACTCCTGATGCGGTCGGTGATTTTTACTTCTATCGCCGCAAAAAGCCTGTTCGCGCGCGACAGGATAAAATCAACCTCCAACCCCGTTTTTGTGCGCCAGAAACAGATCTCAAAATCATGGTTTTTGTATGAACGCCAGGCGATGATTTCCATGAGGATGAAGTGCTCGAATGCCTTTCCGGCCTCGGCGCCCTTGAGCATGTTCAACTGCCTTCCCTGGAGAAAACCGGCAAGCCCTACATCAAAAAGATAGAATTTCGGGGTTGACTTTATTGTTTCCCGCCCTTTTTTCCTGAAAAACGGGAACAGATTGCATCCAAGCAGGGTATCTACGAGGATCTGATAATATTCCTTGACCGTCTTTGAATCCACGCCGCAATCCGACGCAATCCTCGAATAATTGGTCAATTCGCCGTTGCTGAATCCGAGTGAATCAAGAAATCTGGAAAATGCCGGCACGCTCCTCGCCAGGCTCTCGGCTTTTATCTCCCCGTCCAGATAATCCATGACATACGACCTCAACGATCTGTCACGATCCTCGCTTTGATAATGAGACGGGATCAATCCATTGTTGAGCGCACGGAGAATATCAAAGCCGGGGATTTCATGGCTTGCAAGCGGGTGCATTTCAAACCGCCATGCCCTGCCTCCCAGAAGATTGGCGTGTGAGCGCCGCAGTTTTCTCGCACTCGATCCGCACAGTATGAACTGCATCCCGGCATTTTCAATCAACAGATGTATCTCATCAAGCAGTGCCGGTATCCGCTGAACCTCGTCCACAATGACCGGCTTGTCTTTTTCAGAGTCCTTCAAAGCCGCCATTTCCTGCCGGAACAGGTGCGGCTCCTTCAAAAGCCTGTAATACAAATCCGATTCAAGCAGATCGTACCTGACAGACCGGCCGAATCTGGCCTTCAAATAAGTGGATTTTCCGGTTTTCCGCGCCCCCCATAGAAATGCGCTTTGCCTTTTTGGCAGAAACAGATCCAGGGTTCTGTCATATATAACCAATTCGGAATTCATCCCAATACAGTATATCCTATCCGGAATACAATACAAGCACTCAACACAAACGCCCCGCGTCAGCCCCCCCCCGGGGGACATAACTTGCCTAAATCTTCCCGGACCCCTTACACTATATTTATACACCCGGAGGAATCATGCCAAATACAGTCAAGGGCAACCAAAATCTTTGTGACGTACGCACCGGTACAAAACACGAAGTGCTGGCGCAGGCGTTTCTGGATCATCTGCACTTTACCCAAGGCAAGGTCAAGGAAACGGCCACGGTACACGACAGGTTTTTGAGCCTCGCCCATACCGTAAGAGACCGGCTCGTCAACCGCTGGATCGCCACCCAGAAAGCCTATTACGAGCAGGACATCAAACGCACCTACTACCTCTCGGCCGAATTTCTCCTCGGGCGCGCCCTCTCGAACAATCTCATCAGCCTCGGCCTCTACGACGAAGTCCGCGAAGTAATGCGCGAGATGGGATATTCCCTCGAAGACATCCTCGAACAGGAACCCGACGCCGGCTTGGGCAACGGCGGCCTCGGACGGCTCGCCGCCTGCTTCCTCGACTCGATGGCCACGATCGGCTACCCGGGCTACGGCTACGGCATCAGATATGAATTCGGCATTTTTGAACAGATCATCCGGAATGGTTTTCAGATCGAAAAACCCGAACTCTGGCTCAAATACGGCAACCCCTGGGAAATCATCCGTCCCGAACGCCGCGTGAAGGTGGAATTCTACGGCCGCACAGAACAGTCCCAGGACGAAAGCGGCAACATGCGTTCGCGCTGGACCGGCACCCAGAGCGTAATCGGAATGCCCTACGACACGCCGATCGCGGGCTACGGCATCGAAAACGTCAATACGCTCCGGCTCTGGCACGCGCGCGCCAGTGACGAGCTTGATCTTGGCACCTTCAATGTCGGCGATTACGAAAAAGCCGTCAGCATGAAAAACAAATCCGAAGTGATTTCAAAGGTACTCTACCCAAACGACTCAAGCCCGCAGGGACGCGAACTCCGGCTCCGGCAACAGTACTTCTTCGTGCGCTGCTCGCTCATGGACATCCTGCGCCGCCACATGACCAACTACAAAACCCTCGAAAACCTGCACGAAAAAGCCGCAATCCAGCTCAACGACACCCATCCGGCCATCGCGGTGGCCGAGCTGATGCGCATCCTGATCGACAAACACCAGATGACCTGGGAAAAAGCCTGGCATATCACGCAAAACACCATCGCCTACACCAACCATACGATAATGTCCGAAGCACTTGAACGCTGGCCGGTCGAGGTGATGGGCAACGTGCTGCCCCGGCACCTCGAAATAATTTTCGAGATCAACCGGCGCTTCATGCGTGACGTGCAGATCAAGTGGCCGAATGACGGCGACCGCATGGCGCGCATGTCGATAATCGAGGAAGGCGAAACAAAGAAAATCCGGATGGCGAATCTGGCAATCGTGGGCTCGCACTCGGTCAACGGCGTGGCCGCGCTCCATTCGCAGATCCTGAAGGAAAAAACCTTCCGCGACTTCGAGGAGATGCGCCCGGGCATCCTCAACAACAAGACAAACGGCGTCACGCCGCGCCGCTGGCTGCTGGCCTGCAACCCGCTGCTGGCCGCATCGATCACCAAGCGCATCGGAGACAAATGGCCGCGCAACCTGGACGACCTCGAAAAGCTCCTGCCGATGGCAAACGACAAGGAATTCAAAACCGAACTCAGAAACATCAAGCAGGCCAACAAGGCCGCGCTCGCCAAATACCTGCAAAAAACCTACGGCATCACGCTGGACGTCAACTCGATGTTCGACATGCAGGTCAAGCGGCTGCACGAATACAAGCGGCAGCTCCTCAACGTCCTGCACATCGTGCACCTCTATCTCAAACTGCGGAAGGACCCGGGCTCGATGAAGGCGCCGAAGACCTTCCTGTTCGGAGCAAAAGCGGCGCCCGCCTATCACACCGCAAAACTCATCATCAAGCTGATCCACTCCGTGGGCGAAACAATCGCGAACGACCGCTCCGTAAAGGGGCTTGCCGTGCACTTCGTCCCGAACTACCGCGTGTCGCTGGCCGAAAAACTCATTCCCGCCTGCGAACTCTCGGAGCAGATCTCGACCGCCGGCACCGAAGCCTCCGGCACCGGAAACATGAAACTGTCATTGAACGGCGCCCTCACCATCGGCACGCTCGACGGCGCCAATGTCGAGATCCGCGAGATGGTCGGCGAAGAGAACTTCTTCCTCTTCGGCCTCAACACCCAGCAGGTGGAAGACACCTGGCGCAACATCTACAACCCGCGCTGGTACTACGAAAACAACCAGGACCTGCGCGAGGTGATCGATCTCATCGCGTCGGGATTCTTCAGCCCGGAGATGCCCAATCTGTTCCACCCGCTCACGGACAATCTGCTAAGCCACGATCCCTACCGCCTGATGGCGGACTTTGCGGGCTATGTAGACTGCCACAAACGCGTCGAACAGATGTACCTCGACGAGGACAAGTGGCAGAGGGCTTCGATCATAAACATCGCGAAGATGGGCAAGTTCTCCTCCGACCGCACGATACGCCAGTACGCCGAGGAGATCTGGAAGATCAAGCCGGTGAAGGTGACGCTGGAATAGCCACGGTTCCAATCACACAAGTGTTTTCAAAAATACGAGCGCATTGCAGACCCTGATGCCGCTTTGCGTGACGTAATCATCGGTTCCGGTGGCCGAAAGCTGCCAGGCATCGCATCCGGCAAAACGCTCTTTGAAGTATTTGAGATGCGGGGATGGCGCGTCAGCGGAAAGCTTGCATTCGATGATGCGTACGGGCCTGCGGTCTTCAAGAACCACAAAATCCACCTCACGGCCATCAGTGTCCCTGAAATACCTTATTTCAACTTCATCACCATATACGTCTTCCCTGAACTGCGCCCACTTGAGCAGATGGCAGGCGACCAGGTTTTCAAATCTTGCGCCGTCATTGCGTACGATGGTCCAGTCAAAATGGTAGTGTTTCTGCTCTTTCTTTACGGCCCGGATTCTTGGTGCTCCAAATGGCGGCAACCTGAAGACCGCGTATATACGCTCAAATATCCTGATCCAGTTGCTTATAGCCTTAAAGCCGACCTGAATATCCTCGCGCAGCGAGTTAATGGACAAAGGCGATCCAACACAGTCAGGCAGCCTGAGCATGAGCAGCTCCATATTGCCGAGATCACTGACGCTTTCGAGGGTTGAAATCTCCTCGTGGATGAGACGGGTTCGGTACTGGGTTGACCATCTTTTAGCCGCTGCGGCAGATCCGGACAAAAAAGGTTCCGGAAAACCGCCAAGAAGCAAAAGCTGTTGAAAATCCTTTTGTGTGTTGATGCCGAGTTCGGCAACGCTGAGAGGATGCATTCTGATGAAATGATACCGCCCCTGCAGGGAATCCCCGCCGAAACGGTAATAATCCAGCTTTGCACTGCCGGTCACAAGTATCTTGTTTTTGTGTTCGTTGGAATCATACAAGCCCTTCAGATAATTGCGCCAGGAACGATATTTGTGGATTTCATCAAAAATCCAGAGAGGTGACAATGGATACCTGCGCTTCAGTATTCTTTCCCGGTCCCCGGGCACATCCCAGTTGAGATAACCGCTTCTGCCGCCAGGCAGGGCTTTTGCGAAAGTTGTTTTGCCAACCTGCCTTGGACCCGCGACAAAAACCATCTTTTTCCCGAGATCGGAAAGAACCTGCTTTTGAATATATCTGTTCAAGGAATGCATTTTTTTATTATACGTGTAATTTTGCCTGGTGGCAAATAAACTCATGAGTAATTTTGCCTGGTGGCAAAATCACCAACTATCGGCGAGGAGACCTGGAAGACTAGCGAGAAGAAATAACAATAAATTCAAATCATTATAAATTGCGACAAGTATTGCGACAGGCATTGTCGCAATACTTGTATTGCGACATAAACAGCGTATAATCAAGAACAACATCATGACAACAAGAAATCTGGATATCAATTCGATCATTCTCCGCCTTCTCAAGAAAAAAGAGAGGATCAATATTCATGATATTGCAAAAACAGCGCATGTTTCCGTGCACAATCCCGCCCACCGCAGGGCAATACAAAGAGCAGTCCGCGTTCTTGTTGAGAATAAAACCATCAAAGCCGAAGGAAATGCCAGGGCTCGCACATATGTCAAAGCAAGTTCAGGCACACTCGAAGGCATTCCGGTCACAGAGCGCGCTTCAGATCTTCTTGCCTACATCACAAAGCCCCTGCACATGCGCTCGCCTGCAGGATACAATCAGGATTTTCTGAGCTCATATGAGCCGAACAGGGATTCTTTTCTGACGGACAAGCAGAAATCAGAACTCAATTCCATTGGAAGCAGTGAAGGAAGAATACAACCTGCCGGAACCTATGCCCGCAATATCCTGGACCGCATGCTTGTGGACATATCCTGGAATTCCAGCAGACTCGAAGGCAATACATATTCACTTCTGGAGACGAAACGACTCATTGAAATCGGAGAAGCCTCAGAAGGAAAAAGCGCAACCGAATCCCAGATGATCCTGAACCACAAATCTGCGATAGAGTACATCATTGATGCAGCAGCAGACGAATCGATAACTTCCCACACGATCTGCAGCATCCATGCTCTTCTTTCGGAAAACCTGCTCGGCGATCCCGCGGCCTCCGGCAGATTGCGCCAGGCTCCGGTATCAATCGGCGGTTCAACCTACCTGCCCCTGGACAATCCGCACGTACTCAGGGAGTGTTTTGAAATCATTACCAACAAGCTGAACCTTATCAACGACCCCTTCGAACAGGCCATTTTTTCCCTGATTCATCTTTCGTACATCCAGGCTTTTGAAGACGTCAACAAGAGGACTGCCAGGCTGGTCGCGAACATCCCCCTCGTGAAACGCAACCTCAAGCCGCTTTCTTTTGTAGATGTTTCAAGGAAATCCTATGCAGATGCCCTGCTGGGAGTTTATGAAAAGAACGACACGAGCCTTTTTTGTGATCTTTTTGTCTGGGCATACGGGCGCTCATCCCAGAAATATTCGGCCTTCCAGCAGTCACTTGGAGAACCGAACCTGTTGAAAATGAAATTCCGCAACCAGATCCACGAAATAATCAGGACGATGATACTTCAACGGGTGGAAGGACGGAATGTCGTTACACGAATAAGGGAAATGATGAATACAGCAGGGTTCCCGCAAACCGGATCTCAGGAATACGATGAACTGTTCCAGACAATAGAAACAGAAATATCAAGCCTGCATGACGGGAACATCGCAAGATTCAGGATCAGGCCAAATGAATTCCGGGCGTGGAAGGAACTGCAATGAAACCCGCAACCGTCAAAGCACCCCGCTCGCCGCCAGTATGGCAACCAGTACGCCGACGAGCGACTCGCCCGCAATCAGCCCGGATGCCACCGCAATGAGATATGTGTCCGAAATTTTGGGCAGCTTGCCGGCAAGCACGAGCGCGATCAAGCCGCCAAGGAACATCGAAAACGAATTGTAAAACGGAATCACGATCGCAAGGCCCACTCCTATCGGCGAGGGCATGAACCTCCTGTATTTTTCGGGCAAAACCCGCTCTATCACCGGCATGATTATGCCCACAAGCCCGCCCACCAGCAGCCCGGCGCGCGCCGTCGGATGAAGGGCTTGGTAACCGTTGGCAAGAAGCCTTGCCACGGCAGCCCACACTTGCGCCGCGGGAGCCGGCCACCGGTCCGTGCCGAGACTGGCCGCGTCCGGCACCAGAATATAAAAAACCGGAACGATCACGAGCGTGCCCGTGAAGATGCCGAAAAACTGCGCCAGAAACTGTTTGCGCGGATTTGCGCCAAGACAATATCCGCTCTTGAGATCATTGAGCAGATCGGCCGAAGAGCCGGCCGCGCCCGCGGTAACGCTGGCGGTCATCAGATTGGTGATCGTATTTGTCGGCGCGATGATTCCGAACAGAAGCTGCGTGATCTTTCCCATGGCGCCGATCGGCGTGATGTCCGACTCGCCGGTGACCCGGCAGGCTACCACCGACAGGAAAAAGGTCAGGACAACGGCCACTATACCCATCCACCACGACGTTCCGAAAAAATAATAAAGAACCGCAAGACAGCCAAAGCCGGAAAGGAACGTGCCGGCAAGAAACCAGGAGGTCGGAACCTCGATCCGCGCTAAAACATCCCTCTCAGAATGGATCTTGCTTCCAAAAAGCCTTGCCACCCCCCCGAACGCCCGGAGTATCGAGCGCCACTGGAAGGCAAACATGAGCAGCGCCGAGGTGACCATGAGCGCCGAGCCTATCCAGGTGCTCCAGCCGACTATCCCCCTGTAACCGATTTTTGAAGTCTCTATCGCGCCGGCCCTGACGGCATACGGCGCAAGCACGAGATAATTGATCGCGGCACCGACAAGAAGTGACCAGGCCATGCGCCACCCCATGATCGCGCCGGCGGCAATCATCACGGTGCTCATTTCAAACGACACCGTCCATTTATGAAGCGCAATGCCGTTTATCGAACCCGGAAAATGAAGCGACCCCGGAATGATGGACGGCCTTCCGTCTCGAAACCAGGTGACCAGTCCCCCCAGCAGTCCGGCAACGCCCAATGCCCTGGCCTTGATCGATGCCCCGCCCCCCTCCGCCACCGCATGAAGACTTTTGAGCGTCTCGGCGGCGGCGATTCCGCTCGGAAACTTGAGCTGCTCGACGTTGATCATCTGGCGTTTCATCGGAATGGCGAGAAACACCCCGAGCGCGGCCAGAAAAAATGTCCAGAGGATGAGGATATGCCATGGCATGTGATGACCGGTGAGAATGAGATAAGCGGCAACACCCGATACCATCGTTCCGCCTGTAGAATATCCCGCGGACGAGGCGGTGGACTGCATGCAGTTGTTTTCGAGAATTGACATGTCGCTACGAAAATATCGCGGAAACACCGCCCGCATGGTCTTGAAAATCGAAAACGAGAGGATGCAGGACGTGATGGCGACGCCAAGCGCCCAGCCGGTCTTGAGGCCTATATAAAGATTTGAAAGGCACATGACAGCACCAAGTGCCGACCCCATCAACACGGCGCGCAGCGTAAGCTGCGGCATCGAATCGCCCTGGTAGACGTTCTTGAACCAGTTGAGTTCGATTTCATCGGGGGTCATGGGTTTGACGGGTGAAGCTGTTTTAGTGGATGACATTGCAAGTATCCCTTCCTTTATCTGTTTATTGTAGGGTACTGGCGCGAAGGGCGCAATGCACACCGTAACAAGTTGACTCCCCCCCGCGGCATGTTATCAAAAAGCCTGAAAACAAAACGGAGACACTGACAAATGATCAGAACCAACGAAAAAAAACTCGCAAAGTTCAAACTCCAGGGTTCCATCATGCCGATGAAAGGTTACGGCTGGGAGGTCTGCCACGACGGAAAACCGCGCACGCTTCCAAGCGTGGGCGGCATCGTGCTCAATTTCAAGGTTGGTGACCTGGCAAACATGTACGCCGCCGATCATCTTGAGCCCGGCGTCACCACCACCACTGATGCCTCCGATTCCGGCAAGGCCGGAAGCCGGCACAACGTCGCCTACAATACGTTTTCATGCATCGGCAACGAAGCCCTGGTCATCAGCGGCAAGGCAAAGCGCGCAAAGGGCCGCGTGACCGGCCATCACGGCGGCTGCGAGCATGTGCTCATCGACTTCGACCAGAAAACCCTTGAAAAACTCTCTTACGACGACAAGATTGAAATCACCTCGCACGGCTGCGGTCTTGAGATCGAAGGATTCGAGGGACGGGTAAGAAGCTACTCGCTTTCACCGGAGCTTTTGAAGAAAATGAACATCAAACTGCGCTCGGGCAGATTGCACGTCGGAGTTGCGGCAATCATACCGGCCGTGGTGATGGGCTCCGGGCTCGGCAGCTCGGACCCGTTCAAGGGCGACTATGACATCCAGACCTCGGACGCGGAGACAAACCGCAAATACGGCCTCGACAAACTCCGCCTTGGCGACATCGTCGCGATCATGGATCACGACAGCGCCTTCGGCTGGTCGTACAAAAAAGGAGCCGTTTCGATCGGCGTGGTAATTCACGGCGATTCAATGATCGCCGGCCACGGCCCGGGCTGCCAGACCATCCTGACCTGCCTCGGGGGCGAGATCATGCCGGCAAGAGACGCCAATGCAAATATCGGAAAATACCTGAAGCTGGGACGCTATCGCTGATCAGCCGGCCAAAAGCCTGCGGATAACCGGATAAACAAAAAGAAAAAACGAGAGCGACGCCACGACCACGGTCGTGGTCCAGCCCACAACGTTGCTAAAAAGCTTGTTTGTGTGTTTGCCCATGATCTCCTGGTTGTTCACGAGGCGGATCATGCAAAACAGCACAACCGGCAGCCAGATGCCGTTTATGACCTGCGACCAGAGCGAGATTTTGATCAGCGGCGCGCCGGGTATCAGGATCACGATCACCGAAATAGCCATGATCGTGGTGTAAAGACGGTAGAACTCCGGCGCTTCGGCCGGCGTCTTGTCGATTCCGGTCTCGAATCCGAAGGCTTCGCACACGTAAAAAGACGTCGCAAGCGGCAAGATGGCGGCCGAGAACACGCTTGCCACAAAAAGGCCGAAAGCAAACACATGGCCGGCAAAAGCCCCGGCAAGGGGCTTGAGCGCGGCGGCGGCATCCTTTGCCTCATGGATCTCGATACCGGCCAGATGAAGCGTCGATGCGCACGCCACCATGATGAAAAAAGCAACCACGATCGTGGCAATGCAGCCGAACACCACATCCATCATGGTATAGGCGTAATCGCTGATCTTCAGCCCCTTTTCGATCACCGAGGATTGCATGTAAAACTGCATCCAGGGCGCGATGGTCGTGCCGATGATGCCCACCACCATCATTATATAATTGTTGTCGTTCACAAAATGCGGCCTTACGACCGCATGGGCGATCTGTCCCCAGTCAGGCTTTGCCATGATGGCGCTCACAACATATGAAAGCAGAAACACGCTGAAAAGAAGGAACACCTTTTCGGCAAGCTTGTAGGTGGCCTTGACCACGAGCACCCACACAAGAAGCGCCGTTACCGGCACCGAAATGTATTTGGATATCCCGAACACCTCCATGCTGCCCGCCACGCCGGCAAACTCGGTGGTGGTATTGCCGATATCGGCGACAATAAGGCCCATGAAAATGAGGAACGTCGCTTTTACGCCGAAATTCTCGCGGATCAGGTCGGCAAGCCCCTTGCCGGTGACCATTCCCATGCGGGCATTCATCTCCTGCACCACGAGCAGGATCAAAAACGCGGGCCCCAGCGTCCACAAAAGCCCGTAACCGTATTGCGCGCCGGCCACGCTGTAGGTGGTGATGCCGCCCGCGTCGTTGTCCACGCTGCCGGTGATGATGCCGGGCCCGAGAATTGAAAAGAAAACCGCCATGCTGGCGTAAAACTTCGTACCCTTCAGTCTTGACCAGACTCTCACAGTCTCGGCCTCTTGCGACGGAGCACCTGATAGACGATGTCATCAATCACTATGATGCCCTTGAGTTCTTTTTCCTTCGAAACTACCGGCACCGCGAGCGGACTGTACTTGCTGACGATCTTCATGAGTTTTTCGAGTTTGTCGGTATCCTTTACCGATACGGGGCGTTTGTTCATGAAGGTCTCAATCGGAAGATCAAGTTCATAGGTCACAAGGTCGCGGAGCGACACCTCTCCGGAAAGCTTTCCGGCCTGGTCCACGGCATAGATCGAATAGATCGAATCGGCCTCGGGCTTGGTCTTCCGGAGCTGTTCTAGGATCTGCGCGGGCGTGAACCCGGACGGGAAAGACGCATAATCCGTCGTCATGATGCTGCCCACGGTGTTTTCTTCGTACCGCATGAGCTCGCGCACTTCCTGCGAGGTGGCCTTGTCCATCTCCTCAAGAAGCTGCTCTGATTTCCCCTCTTCAATGACCTCCAGGATGTCGGCCACCTCGTCGGAGGGCATTTTTTCGAGTACATCGGCGGCCCGTTCGACCGGCATCTCCTCGACCAGACCGACCTTGGCTTCGTGCTCCATCTCCTCAAGCACGTCGGCCGCCTTTTCATTGTCGAGTGAAGTAAAAACCGCCGTACGGGTCTTGCTGTCGAGATCCTCGATGATGTCCGAAAGATCCGACGGATGCAGGGTATGAAGCTTGGCGTAGGTAACCGAAAGTTTTATATTGCGGCTGTCAACGGCGAGAACCCCGATGTCCTGCCACAGGATCAGCTTGCCGGGCATGGGCCTGCGAAAAAA